>Ga0247823_10001338_pt1 | contig 20561 bp, 13 predicted proteins | sample 13C_PalmiticAcid_2_FD_192426 | JGI IMG/M metagenome (GOLD analysis project Ga0247823, IMG submission 192426) | Soil microbial communities from agricultural site in Penn Yan, New York, United States - 13C_PalmiticAcid_Day30 | ecosystem: Environmental > Terrestrial > Soil > Agricultural land... | reverse complement strand
GATCCATCTTCATCTCCCTGGCCTTCGCGGCGGCGATCCTCTCGATGATCGCCTATGCGTTGGTGCTGCGCGGTGCGAAGCCTTCGGTGCTGAACATCGCCCGCGTCGGCTTTCACCTGACGATCGTGAGCTTCCTCGGCGCCGCCGCGACGCTGATGTACCTGATCGTGACCCACCAGTTCCAGTACGAGTACATCTGGGCGCACTCGTCGACGAACCTGTCGACGCCGCTGCTGATGGCCTCGTTCTATGCGGGACAGGAGGGGAGCTTCATGCTCTGGACGCTCGGCGTGGCGATCATCGGCGTGTTCATTCTCGGCTACACGCAGCGCGTGCGCTACGAGGCTCCGGTGATGATGGTGTGGATGCTCGTGATGGCGGCGCTGCTGGCGATCCTCGTCGTCAAGTCGCCGTTCGAGACGATCTACCAGGCATTCCCCGAGCAGAACATTCCGGCGGGCTTCATCCCGGCCAACGGCAAGGGACTCAATCCGCAGCTCGAGAACATCTGGATCACGATCCACCCGCCGATTCTCTTCATCGGGTTCGCCGCGATGACCGTGCCGTTCGCGTTCGCGATGGCCGGCCTGATCAAGCGCGACTACCAGCGGTGGATCTCGGTGTCGCTGCCGTGGACGCTGTTCGCGTCGGCGTCGCTCGGGTTCGGGATCATGCTCGGCGGATGGTGGGCCTACGAGACCCTCGGCTGGGGCGGCTTCTGGGCGTGGGATCCGGTCGAGAACAGCTCGCTGATTCCGTGGCTCGTCTGTGTCTCGCTCGTGCACACGATGCTCGTGCAGAAGCGCACCGGCGACACCGGCGGCCGCGGCGGAACGCCGAAGGTCGGTGGCCTGGTCAAGACGAACTTCATTCTCGCGATCCTCGGCTTCGGAACGATCCTCTACTCGACGTTCCTGACGCGCTCGGGCGTGCTCGGCGACACGTCGGTGCACAGCTTCGTCTCCCCGGGCAACTTCGTCTACGCCGTGCTTCTCGGCACGATCATCCTCTTCATGGCGCTCGGCGCGGTGATGATGATCATCCGCTGGCGCGAGCTGCATCAGGCGGCGCTCGAGATGCGGGTGATGTCGCGCGAGAACGCGCTCGGCCTGGGCTCGGCGGTGATCCTCGCATCGGCGACGGTCGTGCTCATCGGCACGAGCTGGCCGATCATCCTGCCGCTGTTCAACAAGCCGAAGGTCGCGATCACGCCCGACTTCTATAATGGCATCCACCTTCCGATCGCGCTCTTGATCGTGCTGCTCAACGGCATCAGCATGAAGCTCAAGTGGAAGAACACGACGCCCGATGATTTCCTCAAGAAGATCTCCATTGCGGTCGGCATCGCGCTGCTCGGTACCGTCGGTCTCTTCGCGCTCGGCATCCACGACCCGATCTACATCGGTCTCGGCTTCGGCTCGCTCCTGGCGATGGTCGTCAACCTGCAGATCGGCGCGCAGGTCATGCGCGGCAACCCGCGGTTCGTCGGCGCCTACGTCTCGCACTTCGGCGTCTCGATGATGATGCTCGGCATCATCTTCACCGCGCGCTACAGCGTCACCGACGCGGTGCAGCTGGCGCAGGGACAGACGAAGACCGTCTTCGACTACCAGATCACCTACCTCGGCGCCGAGCAGATCGAGAAGGACAAGACCGATCGCGAGAAGTTCGCCCATCGCATCGAGCTCAAGCGCGACGGCTCGACCTACGAGGCGCGCCCGGTGCTGTTCTGGAGCGACTTCAACAACCGCGAGTCGGCGTTCCTGGAGCCGGGGATCATCTATTCCGCGACGAAGGACATCTACGTCTCGCCGAAGGCGCTCGAGCAGAAGGGAGGCGATCCGGAGGTGACCGTCAAGAAAGGCGATCGCTTCCCGATGCCCTTCGACAGCTCGATGACGGTGCGCTTCGAGAAGTTCGACATGACGCGCGCGGGCACCGAGGGGATGCAGGGCGCGGTCGTCGAGGTCAGCAAGGGCGACTCGGTCTGGTACCTGACGGCCGTCCGCTCGATGCGCGACGGCAACGCGACGCCGGTCTCGATTCCGACGACCGATGCGACCGTGGCGATGGTGGGACTCAACAGCGACGCGGAGAACCTCTCGAACTCCGAGGCGATCCTGAAGTTCTCCTCGGCATCGCATCCGCCGGGACCGACGACGCCGGTGATCACGCTCGACGTCTCGATCAAGCCGTTCATCTCGCTGGTCTGGATCGGCGTGATCGTGATGGTCGGCGGTTTCATCTTCGCGATCATCCGCCGCCGCGGCGAGGTCGATCAGCACGTGCCGCCGCCGGGCGACGGCCATGGCCACGGTGAGCCCGCGCAGGCGAAGCGCCGGGTGCGCGCGCCGCGAGCGACCGCAGCGGTCGACGAGTCGGTCGCCGCGGCCACGGCCGCGCCGCGGTCGTGAACACCATTACGGGGGCGACGATGATTCAGCACGACGCAGAGGTTCTGGTGAGCCAGGAGGATTCAATGCCGACGCTCAGGAAGGGAAAGGAGGATACGGAGACGAAGGAGCTCCATCAGGAGGACCGCATCCTCAACGATGAGCAGAAGAAGATGGCGATGGAGATCTTCGCCAAGTTCCTCGCCCAGGGTCACTACCGATCGACGAGCGAGCGCTTCAAGGTGCTCGAGGCGGTGCTGACGACGCTCGGGCATTTCAATGCCGACGAGCTCTACGCCTCGATGGTGCTCGGCAAGCAGCGGATCAGCCGTGCGACCGTGTACTCGACGCTCGAGCTGCTGGAGAAGGCAGGGCTGATCACCAAGCACAACTTCCGCGGCGAGCGCAGCTACTACGAGGTGGGCTTCGACGAGCCGCATCACGATCACCTGATCTGCGTGCGGTGCGGCCACATCACCGAGTTCGTGCATCCACCGTTGCTCGGCATTCGCAAGCAGATCGCGGAGAAGGCAGGCCTGAAGGTGGTCGATCACTCGTTCCAGATTTTCGCCGAGTGCCCCGACCCCGCCAACTGCCAGCACTCGCACGGCTCCTGATCGATTCGATCGCCCGACATCATTCCGAAACCGCGAAGCACACGCAAGGATCCCGAGCGATGTTCACAAAGCACGTCTGGTTCGACCGCCGGCACATGGCCGAGGTCTTCATCAATGAGGATGGAGTCGTCAGCGGCACGATCGTCGCGTACGAGGGCGCCGTCGCGCTGATCAATCCGCGACCAGAGATCCTCGCCTCGCTCTATCACGAGGCGAAGCTCAAGCGCATCCTCTCGATCAAGGCGGTGATCCTCACCGACAACACGATCGAGTTCACGCGCGGACTCTGCGCGCTCGTCGGCTACTCGCGCGGGCTGCGCCGCCGCACACCGCTGACGGTGATCACGCGAAAGGAGTCGAAGATCTCGACCGACTTCCTGAACTCCTGCTGCGCGCGTCTGCTCGAGGACCAGGCCTTCGAGGTCGACATCGTCCCGATCGCGACCGGCCAGCCGCACCCGCTCGGCGCCGGCACGCTGCGCTTCGTGCGCACGTCGCGCGAGAGCGCGACCACGCCGTACCTCGTCGTCAAGACCGACAAGCGGACGCTGCATTACTACGACGAGACGCACAAGGGTGAGCTGCCGGAGGATCCGTCGGCGCGTCGCGCGCAGCCGAACGTCGTCATCAGGGCGGCGGAGATGCCGAAGGTGTCGGGGGCTGCGGTGCCGGAGCTTAGCCCGCGGGGCGACCTCACCCCCCCGGCCCCCCTCTCCGAATACGGAGAGGGGGGAGGGTTCAGAGGATAGCTGCGGTTGGCTACACGGGCGGGTGGCTGCAAGGGCAGTCGGCTGCGTCGGTGGCTGCGACGAATAATGCTGCGATGGTGTAGGGTCTCCGCGTTGGTGCGGGGGCCCTTTTCTTTTGGCCGGCGCGTGGGGTTGCGATGGGCGGGAGGCGGGGTTATTATCGGCGCTGATGCAGCCTCCGCCGGGTTGTCGATGCGCTCCGAGTCGCTCGGATGCGGATCGGCGTGTTCACCACACACCGTCGGAGGAGCCCATGCCGTTCGAACATTGGTTGACGACGCCCAAGGAGTGGTATCGTCTGCGTCCCATCGCCCAGGCCCGTCGCCGCTATCCGGCACCACAGGTCGCCGCGCTCTGGGAGCGTCTGCGCCGACGTCAGATCCACCGTCTCGAGTTCCGCCGGCAGGAGGCCATCAGCGGGTTCCTCGTCGACTTCTTCTCCTACGGCGCGCTCCTCGCCATCGTCGTCGACACGCCCGACCTCAGCGGCCACCTGCGCCCCGGTACGCATCGCACGCGCGCGCTCGACGAGCACGGCATACTCGAGCTGCGCTTCACCGCCGACGAGATCGACAGCGACCTCGACGCCGTCGTCGATCGCATTGCGGCCGCCGCCCTCGAGCGCCGGCGCAAGCTCCGCATCATGCGCGCCCGTGAGCTCTCCGCGCCCGCAGGCACCACGCTCGAAACCGGCACCAGCACCGTCTGCGCAACCGCAGACTCGACGGACTTGCCTTCAGACGCCAGAAGGCACTCGGCGATTTCGTCGCCGACTTCTACTGCAGCGAAGCGCGCCTCGTGATCGAAATCGACGGCCCGATCCACGACGACTCGAAAGCCCGCGACGCCGCCCGCACCGAGCGCCTCGAGGCAATGGGCCCGACCGTCCTCCGCTTCACAAACGACCAGGTCACCACCAACCCCGAATCCGTCCTACAAACAATCCAAACCAATGCCCGCCGCAAGTCCCACTCCCCCCTCTCCGTATTCGGAGAGGGGGGCCGGGGGGGTGAGGTAGCGCGTGCACCGGCGTGCCCGATATGAACCCTACAGAAACGCCTCCAACTCCGCCTCGCTCTCGAGTAGCACCGCGCGCGCCTTCGATCCATCGAACGGCCCAACCACGCCTGCCATCTCCAGCTCGTCGATGATCCGTGCCGCGCGCGAGTACCCGACCTTCAGCCGTCGCTGCACCAGCGAAACCGAGCCCTGCTGGTGCTGCACGACGAGTCGTGCGGCATCCTCGAAGAGCTCGTCGCGCTCGCCGCCCGGGTTCGCGCTACTCTTGCGGGTCTTCTCGAGGACAGAGGGGAGCTCGTACGGCGTCGTGTAGCCGACCTGCCGTCCGATGTGCTCGCAGATGTCCTCGACCTCCTCGGTCGAGACGAACGCGTTCTGCAGGCGCATCGGCTTCGGCATGCCTCCGGGCAGGAACAGCATGTCGCCGTTGCCGAGCAGATACTCCGCACCGTTCATGTCGAGGATCGTGCGCGAGTCGATCTTCGAGGCGACCTGGTAGGCGATGCGCGCCGGGAAGTTGGCCTTGATCACGCCCGTGATCACGTTGACCGACGGACGCTGCGTCGCGACGATCAGGTGGATGCCGATCGCACGCGCGAGCTGCGCGAGCCGGCATATCGGCTCCTCGATCTCCCGCGAGGCCGTCATCATCAGGTCCGCGAGCTCGTCGAGAATCAGAACGATGTACGGCAGCTTGACGTGGTCGAAGTCCGTGCTGGCGGCGTACTTCCCTTCGGCGACCTTCTGATTGTAGTCGAAGATGTTCCGCTGTCCGACCTTCGCGAGGATGTCGTAGCGGCGATCCATCTCCATCTCGAGCGACTTCAACGCCAGAACAGCGTTGGCGGGCTGCGTGATGATGTCCTCGTCGATGTCCGGACAGCGCGCGAGGAAGTGATCCTTGAGCGCCTTGTACTGCGTCATCTCGATCTTCTTCGGATCAATGATCACGAGCTTCAGATCGCTCGGGTGCATCTTGTATAGTAGCGACGTCAGGATCGCGTTGACGCCCACGGACTTTCCGGAGCCCGTGGCGCCCGCGATCAGCAGGTGGGGCATCTTCGCCAGGTCATCGCAGAAAACCTCGCCCACGGTCGTCTTACCGAGCGCCAGCGGCAATCGGAAGTTGTTCTCGCGGAACTTCGCCGTGTTGAGCACCGAGCGAATGCGCACCATCGCCGGCTTGTGGTTCGGAATCTCCACGCCGACGGTGCCCTTGCCCGGGATCGGCGCGATGATCCGGATGCCGCGCGCCTTCAGCGCCAGCGCGATGTCGTCGGCCAGCGACTCGATGCGTGAGATCTTGATGCCCGGCGCGGGCACGAACTCGTACAGCGTCACCACCGGTCCCGGCGTCACCTGCAGGTCCTCAATCTCGATGTCGAACGTCGCGAGCTTCTCCTGCAGGATCCTGCCGTTCTCCTTGAGCTCCTCGTCGTTGACCTCGGCCTGCTCGCCCTGTGGCTCGAGCAGATCGATGGGCGGCGGGATGTACTTGATCTCTTCGTTGCGAAGCTTCCCGATGAGCGCTCCGCCGTCGCCGGTCTCGATGTCGGCATCGGTCTCAACGTCGCGCACGTTGAGCGTGAGCTTCGCCGCCGCGCGCACCGGCTCCGGCTGCATCGTCGTGTCGTTGTGCGTGATCTGCACCTCCGGCTCCGGCCGGCGCTCCGATGCGGGCATCGCGCGCTCGAGGTACTCGTCGACGAGCGGCCTCTGCGTTCCGGACGCCCCTGCGCCCGCGGAATCGACGTCGAGCCTGCGATCGACAGACCCATCAGCCGGTGGGGGAGGGGGGGCCTCGAACATCGGCATCGGCGGCGGCTCGGGCCGCCGGATCTTCGGCTCGTCGCGCGTCGGCGTTTCGTCGGCCGGCATGCGCATGCGACGCATCATCCGCGCCGGCTCGTTCTCGAGCTCGGAGTCGACGGCGCGATCACCGCTCGCGACGCGATCACCGCGCGAAGCGGTATCACCATTCGACGGGCGCACTCCGTTTGAAAGTCCGACACCGCCCTGACCACGAGCGACCGACGGCGGGTCGTCGAGTCCGAGCCGCTCGGTCATCGCCCGGGGCGCCCTTGCATTGCTTGATCGATCGGCGCCCGCGGCGAGACTCTGCGCGGCGTCGCGAGCCATGCGCGCGTCGAGATGCGTCGACGCCGATGCGGCGTCGAGCTCGGTGTCCGCCGGCGGCGCGATCGTCTTCTCGGCGATCACGCGGCGTGCGTTCGCTGCATGCTCGCCGGCGCTTGCGGCGATCACGCGCAGCCTGGCGACGATCTCGCGCACGTCGAGGTTGAGCGCGTAGACGAGCGCGATGCCGATCGCGGCGACGATGATCAGGAGCGCGCCGGCGGTGCCGAGCAGTCCCGAGAGCAGGGTCGCGATGAACGCGCCGATGCTGCCGCTCCACTCGTGCGTCGGATGCGGCATCCACGTGATGAGCTGGATTGTCCCGAAGATCGAAGCGACGAGCGTCATCAGCAGCGCCGCGTAGCTCGTCAGGCGCGTCTCGCGGGCGTAGTCGCGACCGCGGTAGACGGCGATGCCCCAGACGCCCATCAGGAACGGAAGGGCGAGGGTCATGTAGCCGACCGTGCCGTTGATCAGGAAGTTCGCCAGGAAGGCCCCGAGCAGCCCGAGCCAGTTCTCGGTCGTGTCCGCGCGCGCGGCGACGACCGGATCGTTCGACATCAGGCCGAAGAGATCGCGGACGCCGACGTCGGCGTTCGCCTGGTCGTGCGCGGTGTAGCTGACGAGCGCGAGCAGCAGGAGCACCGCGCTGAGCTCGATGAGCACGGCGGTGATATGGCGAATGCGGTCGTCGGGCTCGACACCCGAGGGCTCCGGCTCGCCCTTGGCCCGCTTCGCGACGGGCTCCTCGGCCGCCGCTGCGGTCTTGCGGACGCGGCGCGGCGCCGGGCGGTCGGGATCCTGCTCGCGAGCGGAGCGCAGCAGGGTGACTTCGGACGGATCGGCCATGGGAATGCTATGGATGGGGGATGCCCAGTGTGAGGATATCGTCTCGAGAGCAGTCTGCGGCCTGTGATCCGGACGAAGGGTTCATCCGTTTCGGAACCGACCGCCTACCGTGACTCGCGGACCTCTGCGAGCCTGATGGTTGAACCGATGAGAGCGGGAACGGGCGCGGACTCGATGTCGAGCCGGGCGCAGAAGTCGAGATCGTGCGCGAAGCCGAGCTCCGCAAGTGCGGCGCCGTGATCGCCGCGCGCGAGGGCCGAGCGCAGGTCGTGCCGCTCGCGATCGAAGAGCACGACCGAGGCGCGTGCGCCGTCGTCGAGCGCGACGCTCGAGGTCGCGAACTCCGCGACGGCCTCCACGATCGCGCCGGCCGCGAGCGTGTCCTCGAAGGAGAACCGCCCGTACGTTCCGGCGCAGATGAGTACCACATCGTCCTCGCCGCCGGCGACGATCTCCTCGGCGACGGCGCGCGCGTTGAGCAGCGCGCCACAGAGCACCCGTCGGGCATGCTGCGCCTTGAGCAGGGCCTGGGTGCCGTTGGTCGTCGTCAGCACGAGCGTTTTCCCTCCGACGACCTCGCTCGTATATTCAGCCGGCGAGTTGCCGAGGTCGAAGCCCTCGATCCGCAGCGAGGCGCGCTCGCCGCAGAGCAGCGTGCGCTCGGTGCCGAGCCGATGTGCGACGGCGGCGGCATCGGCCGCGGTCGCTACGGGGATGACTTCCCTCGCTCCCGCCATCAGCGCCGCGACGATCGTGCTGGTTGCCCGCAACGTATCGATGACGACCGCCGTCCGCTCTCGGACGTCGCTGTTTGATTCGATCATCGCGGGGGTGAACCTGACCTCGATCTTCATGCCCTGGCTCCAATGCACCGGCGTCACGCACAGGGCCAAATATGTCGGGATCGACCGCGAATTCAAACGAGAAACTCGTTGAAGTGCGGTCGCGCGGACTTCGAGCGACACATGAGGTGTCGGGGTCCCGAGCAGTTCAACCGCCGCGCATCGACCATCGTCGCCGCGCGTCGGACATGAGGAGCGGCGACGCGATTCGTGCGTCGGCACGTGCCTGCAGTACAGCTTGAAGCGAGGCTATACCCCCGTGATCGATCTCCGCAGCGATACCGTCACCAGGCCGACCCGCGCGATGCGCGAGGCGATGCTCGATGCCGAGGTCGGCGACGACGTCTACGCCGAGGACCCGACCGTCAATCGTCTCGAGGAGCGCGTCGCGGCGATGCTCGGCAAGGAGCGCGCGCTGTTCGTGCCCACCGGCGTGATGAGCAACCAGCTCTGTCTCAAGGCGCACACGCGACCGGGCGACGAGGTTATCGTCGGCACCAACAGCCACATCTTCAACTACGAGACCGGCGCGCCGGCGCTGCTGTCGGGAATTCAACTGCACACGATTCCCGACGCGCCGGGATGGCCCGAGATCGGCGAGCTCGACGAGGCGATCCGCGAGGCCGCGTACTACCTTCCGCGCACGGCCGTCATCGCGCTCGAGCAGACGCATAACCGCGCCGGTGGCACCGTCATCCCGATCGATGCGATGCGCTCGATCGCCGCGTTCGGCCGCGAGCGCGGCATCGCCATGCACCTCGACGGCGCACGCCTGTTCAACGCCTGCGTCGCGAGCTCGATCGCGCCGCGAGACTACGCCGAGCCGTTCGACACGGTCTCGATCTGTCTGTCGAAAGGACTCGGCGCGCCGATCGGATCGGTGCTCGCCGGACCGGCCGCGCTCGTCGAAATCGCCCACAAGTTTCGCAAGGTCTGGGGTGGCGGATGGCGACAGGCGGGGATGCTCGCGGCCGCGGGACTGCATGCTCTCGAGCACAACGTCGAGCGGCTGCGCGACGACCACCGCAAGGCTACCGCCTTCGCAGATGCGCTCGACGGCCACGCGAGCGTCAGCGTGCCGGTCAGACCCCAGACGAACATCGTCCTCCTTCTCGTCGACGGCGTCGACGCCGCGCAGGTCGCAGCACGCCTGGCCGAGCGCGGAGTTCTCGTCTCCGCAGCGTTCAAGGGAAAGCTCCGCGCGGTATTCCACATGGATGTCTCGCTCGAGGACGCGCAGATGGCGGCGGCAATCATTCGCGAGGAGCTCGATTCGCTCGAGCCGTCCTCGATGGATCACGACGCAGTCCGACGCGCGTGAGCGCCGTAACCACACGACAGTCACTCAACGATCGATAATGTCCGTTCTCTGCTTCTACCATTCGCCGTGCAATGACGGCGCGGGCTCCGCAATCGCGCTCGAGCACCGCCTGCGCCGCGCCGGCATCGTCGCCCACGATCATGACCTCCGGCTCTGTCCACTGAATTACACGACCGAGTGGGACCAGCCGCTGCCGCCGGGATATCTCGAGAACGAGATCGCTCCGGATCGACCGGTCGACACGATCTACATGGTCGACATCACGTTCTCGAAAGTGAAATTCGAGCAGATCGTCGAGCATCTGAAAAGGCTCGATCGGCTCGCGGTCGAGTGCCCCAGGATGATCTGCATCGACCATCATCGCAGCGCGCTCGATCGCGAGGCGGAGCTGCGCGAGTTCTGCGACGAGACGTATATCAAGATGGGATCCGGTCTCAGCGGCGCAACGCTCGTGTGGCATTATTTCAACGAGATCCTGGGCGAGGATCTGCCGGTTCCGACGCTGCTGCAGTACATCGCCGATCAGGATATCTGGGAATGGAAGCTCGAGTGCTCGCGCGAGATCAACGCGGCGCTCAACGTGTTCGAAGGACATGCGGAGCAGATTCGTGAGGAGCTCGAGCGAAGCATGGCCGACGAGGCGGAGTGGCGCCGGCTGCGGCTGACCGAGGGACACGCGATCGTCGAGATGGTCGATTCGCAGGTCAACAAGACCGCGTGGCAGGCGATCGACATTCCCGCCGGCCGCGTCACGCTGCGTGTGCTCAATTCCGCGTCGTTTAGCAGTGAGCTCGGAAATCACCTCTCGAACGAAAGCGACCTGGCGCCGAACGTGATCGCGCTGATCTATTCGATCCAGCGCGACTGGGATGTGCGCGTGTCGCTGCGATCGATCTCCGGCGGCGCCGTCAACGCGCGCGAATTCGCCGAGCGCTTCGGTGGAGGCGGACACGACAATGCGGCCGGCTGTCGCTTCGCGAGCTTCGAGGAATTCCGCGCCGCAATCGACGAGGTCGCTCGCACGGGACTGTGATCGCTCTGCGTGGAATTCGCGGGACGTCGAGGCGATCTCGAACGGAAAACTATTTCAGACGCAGAAAGGGCGCGACCGATGATGGTCGCGCCCTTTTCTCTAGTCGGAACTGCCGTTCAAAATCACTCGAAGCAATTCGAGTTACGTCGTCAATCGATCAGGGCCGCAGCGTGAGCTCGCCCATTGCGACCGGCGTCGCGGGGGTCGTGATGTCGTAGACGATCGCGCGGTCGGACGTCGTGACGACGAGCATGCGATCGAGCAGGATCGCGTCGTGCGGGGAGATGCCGGTGACCGAGCCGATCGTGCGAGGGTTCGACAGGTCGCGCGCGTCGATGACCTTCAAACCGGCGCTGCCATCGCACAGATACACGATGCCGTCGCGCACGGCGAGGCCGTACGGATTGTCGACGTCGATGCTCCGCAGCAGCCGCGGGGATTGCAGGTTCGTGATGTCGATGACGTGGAGCTGGTCCTCGATGTCGCCGCAGCGCGTTCCGCTGCGCAGCGTGACGTAGGCGCGATTGCCCTCGACGACGACGGGGTCGCAGCCGCGGCCGTGCTCGAACTGCGAGATCGGCCGGGGCGTCTCACCGTCGTTGATGTCGACGAGGTAGACGCCGCGCTGTCCGCCGACGAACAGGGTGCCCTCGTGTGGGAAGAGCGTCTCGATCTGCCAGTTGATCGGCACGCGGTTCTTGAGCTGCGGACGCAACGGCTGCTCGATGTCGAAGACGATGACGTCGGAGTAATCGATGCAGTAGAGATAGTTCCCCGCGACCGCGAAGCGGGCCATCGAGCCGGCCGTGCCGCTGGACATGTTGTCGGCACTGCCGGGCGCGACCACCGCCTGTTCGTTTCCGCATCCGCCGCCGCAGCCTGAGAATCCGCCGGAGGAATTGTCCTCGTCCATCATGACGGGCTCTTCGACGGCCATCCGGAACAGTTGATTGAACACGCCTCGCACGGTGTCGATCGCGCGGATCTGCGACACGTTGCTGATGTCGAACAGAACGAGGTCGCGCCCGGCGTCGGCGTAGAGGATGTTGTCGACGACGGCGACGTCGTTGTTCATCGGCAGGTTGATCGACGCCAGCAACGGCAGCGTGCGGGGCTGGCGCAGATCGAAAATGTCGATGCGTCCGGCCGTGGTGTTCGAGCGCAGGAGCAGGTCGCCGAAGACGTAGATCTTCGCGACCGGGCTCTCGGTCGTCGTGAAGCCGAGCGACAGGAGGAGCGTCGCGATCAGCAGGAGAATGGGTGTGCGTTTCATGGCGCCGGCGACAGGATGAGTGGGAACCGCGACGCGCGAGGTGACGTTCGGTGCGGGGCGCGTGGCGTCGGGCATTCGACGCGCGTACCATGGCGATGCGCGCGTCACCGTAGAGACAAAGGACCACGCCGATGTAACATCAGCGCGCCGGCTCGGCGCCCGGATCGATCGGTGTGGCGACGGTCTCGCGGGGAGGAAGGCGGTAGGTGATCCCGAGCGTCGCCTGCAGCCCCGTTGCACGCGTTCCGCCGGCGGCGATCTCGTCGGTCAGCGCGATCGAGCCGGCCAGGCGCGGCACGATCGACCAGTGCCTGCCGATCGGCGCCTCGTACCAGATTGCGCCGCCGAGCGCCACCGACACGTCTCCCGAACCGAACGCTCCTGAGCCGATCGCGCGCTCCTGGCCGCCGCCGTCTACGAACGTCGCCTCGCCCGGCGAGACGATCACTTCGCGCGCCGTGTAGTCGGCGCTGCTCGATATCGAGAACGCCGGACCCAGTGCGATGATGAACGGAACCGTCGCGGGTCGAAGCGTCGCGCCGAGTCGCAGTGTCAGCAGTGAATAGCTCGTCTCCGACTGGAACTCCGTGCGCGCCGGAGCGATCGAGCCGTCGGGCATGCGCGCCCCCGCGGGATCGACGCAGGGGTAGGCCAGCGACGCGTCGCGCAGCGCGAGCTCGACGCCGGCGGTGACGCCGAGCACGTGTGTCAGCGGCAGCTCCGCAAGCGCGCCGAGGACGATTCCGCTCTCGCTGCCGTCTTCGTACGCGCCGCAGTCGGTCAACCGCGTGAGCCCGCGTGAGTCGACCGCGTACGACGCCTCGATCTCCGCGCGATGGATGCCTCCGTACACCCCGATCGCCAGGCCCTCGACGGGCGCGACGTACAGCGGCGCCGCTGCTTCATCGGGACGATCCGCGCTCGGTGCCTGCGCGAGGAGCGCGACGGGCAGCGTCAGTAGCGCGACGAGCACGGGCGAACCGAGCCGGCGCGCGAGATACCGACTCCGTGCGATCACGCGCGCTCCGATCGATGGCTTCATGAAGTGCGCTGGGGGTTACGGCACGACGAGCATCGTGCGGGTGAGCGTTCGGCGTCCGGTCGTCATGCGATAGGTGTAGGCGCCGGCGGGGAGGCCGGCGACCGGCACGTCGATGCGACGCCGGCCGGCGGGCATCCACTCGTCGAGAAGGCGGAGCACCTCGATGCCGCGCGCGTCGTGCAGCGTGATCGACACCGGTCCGTCGAACGCGGTTTCCAGCTCTATCACGCTCGACGTGATCGCAGGGTTCGGGACGTTCTGCGCGAGCGAGATCGCGCCGCCGACCGTGAGCAGCCGACCGTAGGCATCGCAGTAGTCGGCGAGCAGGAACGCTCCGGGCGTGCTCATCGATGCGATGCCGCGACGCAGTCCAACGATGACCGGCGACACCGTCGTGGCGATGCGATCGCCGCGCAGCACGTCGTAGACGACGCTGAGCAACGCGGGGCTCGATGCGATCGGAGTTCCGTCACTGGAGCTCACATGCAGCCGCAGGGCGCCGGTTGTCGCGTCGAAGTCCAGACGCTCGGCAACGATGCCCGCGGCGGACTCGATCGTGCGCGGATCCAGCAGTGTCGGCGCCGCGGTGACGACGAGCTCGAATGACGTCAGCGACGTGCGGGTCGAATCGACGTAACCGATGGGAATCCGAACAAGCTCGCCCCAGCGCGCGATCGACGTGTCGGCGCGCGCCTCGACGGCGAACCGATCGTCGGAGAAGGCCTCGAGCGCGACCACGAGGGCGTCGCCGCAGGGATGCGACGTCTCGAGCCGCAGCGACGCGCTCTGGTAGATGTCGATGTCGCGAGCCCGCAGCTCGAGCGCGAGAGAATCGCCGGGCGCGATCGTCGCGGGCAGGGGCGTGACGACCTCGAAGGGAGCACCGACGACCGCGCGCGTGATCGCGAGCGCCCGCGTCGAGCGGTTGTGAATCGTGATCGTCGTGTCGCGCGCGATGCCGTCGGCGACGATGCCGAACGAGAGCTCCGACGACGTCGTCAGCGTCGAGGTCGACGTCGCTCGCAGCGGAACGCGGATCTCCGGAAGCATCGAGTCGGTCGTGGTCAACACGAGCGTTGCGTCGACGGATTCGTCGTCGGCCAGCGGCTCGTAGCAGACCTCGAGCGCGAACCGTCCGCCAGGGAGAATTTCCGCCGGCGTGCTCAGCGGCGCGAGGCGCAGGCCCGGCGCGCCGCCTTCGATGCGCGCGCCAGTGATCGAGATCGGACCGGTGCCGACGGATTCGAGCTCGACGCTCGAGCACGTGTCCTCGCAGCGCAGGAGCTCGGCGAAGCGCAGCTCGCGAGTGTTGACGACGATCGACACACCGCCGGGAGCGATGACCGTTCCGCTGACGTCGAAGCGGAGTGTGTCGCGACAGTCGGCGTCGGCGATGACGAGCAGCTCCTCATCGATCGCGCCCGCATCCGCGGTCGCGACGTCGAGCGAGAGCAGGAGGGAGCCACCCGCAGCGATCGTCGCGGGCAGCGTCGGGCTCGTGATCGTCACGCGTGCCGGTGCTCCGATCGCCGTCGCGGTGATCGTCGCCGGAACGTTCCCTTCGTTGCGAACGGTGACCGTCGCGGTCGTCGCGCGGCCGCGCAGGATCGTGCCGAGCGCGAGGCGGTCGTCGCTCGCGAGCATGACGGCGGCGCCCGTGCCGACGACCTCGACGGTGTCGATACGATCGCACGGCGCGCTGCGGATTTCCACGAGTCGGCTGAACGCGCCGGGCCCGGTCGGTGCGACGGCGAGCACGAGGGAGTCACGGGCGCCGCTGACGAGATCGACGCCGGTGGGAGGCAGGAGAATCGAGATACCGTCGGCGGGGCCATCGATAAGCCGCGCAGCGGTGACGCGTGCCGGGGCGTTGCCGACGCTCTCGACGAGCACGCTGACCAGGCGGCGGTCGCCGACGCAGATGACGCCGGCGTCGAGGCGGCGCAGCACCGGGCGCGCAACCGCGCTGAGTCGGGCGGTCGTGACGCGGACCTCGAGCGTGCCTCGTCCGGGCCGGGGATCGTTGGTCGTGAAGCTGAGCGTCGCCGACGGCGAGCCGCTGACCGGCTCGAGGTCGACGAGCACCGGCGCGCTCGATCGCGGCGCGATGCGCAGCGGCCACGTCGCCGGCGCGACGAGCGTGACGCCCGCGGCGTCGGGTCCGGAGACGGTCGGCCTCTCGACGACGAGCGTGTCGTTGCCGTCATTGGCTATCGTGACGACCGCGCGCGCGGCGGTCTCGCACGTGATCGCCGGAAGCGCCACGAGCGAATCGGTGCGACCGTAGGCGGCGCGGCCGTAGATGCGGATGGTCAGGACGGTGTCCTGCGCGCACGGCTGGCTGCGCACGCGGAAGCGGCGCGTGAACCAGCCCGTGTCCGACGGCGTGCCTTCGAAACACAGGCGGACGGTCGCGCCGGCGGCGACCGCGATCGGGAAGCCGGTGGCGGTCGAGGCGATCGTCGGATCCGCCGTCAACGGATCGAGCGACTCGATGATCTGGTCTCCGTCGCCGGCGTTGCGGTAGTCGATGCAGCGCGCCGCGCTCTTCTGGCCGATGCGCGCCGGCGGCAGCGTCAGCGTATCGGCGCTGTAGGCCGCAACGATCGATCGACGGTAGAAGCGCATCCTCACGAGGAATGGCGAATGTCCCGGAAGCCGATCGTCGCTGTGAATGTCGAGCTCGCTCGAGTACGGACCCGGCGCGCTCGCGGTCGCGCGCACGAGCAGGCGAAGCTCGCCGCCGGGCGCGATCACCTGCGGAAGCGCGGGTCCGGCCGGACGCAGCGTGCTGCCGGCCTGGTCGCGCGCGGTGACGCTGGTGATCGTCAGCGGCGCGGTGCCGACGTTGCGAATGAGGATGGTGTCGACGACCGACGTGCCGCAGACGATCGTGTCGAGCCTCGGCGGCGCCGAGACGGCGATCTCCGGCTCGACGCCCCGACCCTTGAGCACGACGTAGCGGCGAATGCCGTTGCTGGCGACGGACACTTCGAGCAGGGCGGTCTTGACGCCGCGGCTCGTCGGCGCGAAGCGTACCGGCGCCGGCGACGAGCTGCAGACGCCGACGGGGATCGACACCGCGCCGGTGCCGCCGATCGCGAACTGCGCGGGATCGACGCCGCCGAGTCGCAGCGACGCGCTCGTCGTCGTCGTGAAGAACGAGCGCACGATCGCGTTGCTGTCGCGGCTGGTGGAGCCGACGCGGATGTCGCCGAAGTCGATGGTGTCGGGTGCGACCTCGATGGTCTGATCGGCGAGTCGCCACAGTCCATCGCCGACGGCCCAGCCGTGGGTCGCGTCGGTGAAGGCGACGTCGTCGAGCCGGATACCGCGGGGCAGGCCGCACGACTGGTCGATCCAGGTCGCGCCGCCGTCGGTCGTGCGCAGCGCGAGGCCTCCGTCGCCGACACACCAGCCGTCGCTCGACGAGTACCGCGTGACGCCCCACATTAGGTTCATCGCGAACCGCGTCGACGTCCACGTCGAGCCGCCGTTGGTCGAGCGCAGGATCGTTCCGCCGTTGGAGGCGCCGCACGAGCTGCCGTCGGTCGAGGCGACCAGCAGATCGCCGCCGTAGGTGATGATGTCCTCCTGCCAGCCGTTGGAGCCGGTGCTCGAGCGCGTCCACGTCGCGCCGCCGTCGTTCGAGCGCCAGAGCTTGCCACGTCCGCCGACGACGTACCAGACGCCGCCGGACCAGGTGATGCCGCCGATCGCGACGTCCGCGCTGGAGGTATCGGTGACGCTCGTCCACGTCGATCCGCCATCGGTCGTGCGGAAGAACGTCGCGACCGAGTCGATGCAGTTGCCGGAGCCCACGATGCCGGTGCTCATGTCGGTGAACCACATGCCCGTGCTGGCGCCGACGAAGCCCGGCGGCGTGATTGTCGTCCAGGTCGCGCCGCCGTCGGTCGTCTTCCAGACGCCGTCCTCACCGGAGACGAAGCCGCCGGATCGGGAGACGAAGCAGATGTCCCGGTTGCTCGAGAACCCCGCGTTCGGGAGCGTGCTCGACTGCCACGAGTTTCCGCCGTCGACGGTGCGGCTGACCGAGCTGCTCATGCGCGTCACCCAGCCGTACGAGTTGTCGACGAAGAAGACCTCGTTGAAGAAATCGTTCGGGAACTCGGGCGATTTCTGCCACTGGGCCGAAGCTGTATCTGCGAGAAGTGCGAGGGTGGCCAGGAGGAGGAGGACGTAGCGAGAGCACATGCGAAAGGCCTCCAGTGAGATCGGCATCCTTCATAATACAGAAACACCTCGACACAACCAGAGGTTTCGGCTGCCATCGTTACAGGTCGTCCCGGGAGGGTTCAAGAAGGCTGCGAATACATCCCACAGATGGGGCTTGATGTGTTGCGCGAACTGTCATTTTGTCCGGCGCTGGCGGTCGGTCAGAGATGTAACGCAATCCTTCAAAATATTCGAAAAACACGCGCAAATTGAACGAAATATTGAGACTTCGAGTGACGCATCAAACCGGACTTTTCACGTCCGATTGTGGAGCTGTTCGGACACAATTTCAGGTATGGCGTGGCGTCACAAGAAGACCGGTTCCGCTACTGCACTCACTTGCGTCAAGCCGAATCCATCTGGCGCGGAACCGGACAACCGTTCAATTCTGAGGGTGTTCGAACAATGACAACGACCGAGATGACGAGAGCCGACGAGCTGCTCAGGGAAATAGAGGCGGAGGGCGTGATGACCGCCGACGCAGCGCTCGTCGCGCCGCCGGCGGTGCAGGCCAATCCTTATGTGGGGATTGCGGCCGCGCCGTTCTCGCCGGAAGCGGCCGAAATCCTGATGGGGGGTGTGGCCGAAGAGGACATCGAGATCCGGCCCGACGGGCTGATCTACCTTCCGGAGATCAAGTACCGCCGGATTCTGAACCGGGCATTCGGTCCGGGAGCGTGGTCGCTGCTGCCGATGGAGATCACGGTCTCGCCGCAGGACAACATGCTGTACTACAAGGGTGCGTTGTTCGTGCTGGGTCGCTTCGTCAGCGAGGCGATCGGCGAGCAGCAGTACTTCCCGGACAACGACCGCATGAGCTATGCGACGGCGGCCGAGTCGGCGAAGAGCAACTGCCTGATGCGCTGCTGCAAGGACCTGGGGATCGCTTCGGAGCTCTGGGATCCGACGTTCGTCCGGGGCTGGATCGCCCGCAACGCGACCGAGGCGTGGTGTGTCAACGTGGGCAGCCGCGATCGTGGCAAGAAGAAGAAGATGTGGCGCAAGCGCGAATCGGCGCCGATCGACGCGTTTCCGTGGAAGGAGGAGGGCGGCTTCGACGCCGAGCCGGTGATGGTGAGTCGTCCTGAGCCGGCGCACGTCGGCCGTCGGGAGCCGGCGCACGGGGGACGTCCGGAGCCGGCCAACGGCAATGGCGGCGCGTCCCGCCAGCAAGCCTATCGTCCGGAGGCCCGCACGGCCGCGGTCCGGCCGTCGGCGGCGCGTCAGGAGGAGCAGCTTCCGCTGGCTCCGCTGGTGTCGGTCAAGCAGGTCGGCCGCTTCCGAGCGATCGCGCGCTCCAACGGCTGGACCGAGCACGAGCAGGCTCGACTGCTGTCGAAATTCGGATTCAGTCGTGCCGAGGAGATCACGCGTGACGCGTACGACCGCATCTGCACGGCCCTGGAGAACCCGGTGATCCTCACCGAGGTGCGCGCCGAGCTCGACGAGGAGCTGGATTTCGGTCTCGAGTAATCAACCGGGCATTCCAGCCGGACGCATGCAGCAAAACCCTGGGCCCGCCGGAAACGGCGGGCTCTTGTTGTTCTGGAGACGATTGCGGTGAGATCGACGGCAGCGGTGGTCTCAAAAAGCGATCCGCACGACACGGCTCCATCGAGCGCGGCCCCAGCGACGGTAGGTGCCGTCGGCTAAGGTAACCTTGGATGCGATCGATTGCGGAGCAATGCGTGCGGACCGGAGCTCTGGTCTCCTGGCACGGAGACCTCGGCGCCCGCGGCGGGTCAGCGCTACGGGTCGGCTGAGGCAGGCGTGGGCACGACCGTCAGCCAGTCGCCTCCGGATTGTGGGCACTCCGGAAGGCAACAGCGCGACAACCTACGTCGGAAAGATGATATGGGGATGAAGCTGGCCCCGGCCCGGGATCGTTGTTCACGATAATTGGTATTATGTCACCTAAGGAGCGGGCTGATTAGGCCGGCCTGCGCGCCAGAATCGACGCCCAGCGGCTCGGCCTCCCCCAGGTCGACTCCTCGATCCACTCGTCGAGGACGGCGAAGCCCGCCGTCTCGATCATCGCCGTCAGCTCACCATCGTCGAAGAGCTGGATGAACCGCGCCTCGTCGGCGTTGTCGTAGGAACCGAAGCGATCACTCGACGCCGACGCGTACGAGCGGACCCAGCATCTGCACGCCCGTGCGGCCGTCGAGCTCGCTGCGGATCGCCGCCAGCGGATCGGTCTGCCATCCGAGCATCGCCATCACCGAGGTCTCGTCGAACATCTCGCTGAAGCTCTCGAGGAACGAGCGCCTGCGCGGCAGTACGCGCAGCCGATAGCCGTCCGGCTCGAGCCCGGCCCGTGCGGCGGCCATCTCGATCGCGCGCCCGAGGCCGCCGATCTCGTCGACGAGCTTCAGCTCGCGGGCCCGCGCGCCGGTGTAGACACGGCCCTGGCCAATGCTGTCGGCCTGCGCGAGCGTGATGCCGCGACCCTCCGAGACGATCGTGAGGAACTTCCGATAGACGGTGTCGACGGTTCGCTGCAGGATCGCCTGCTCGAGCGCCGTCGGCGCGCGCAGCATCGAGCCCATGTCCGCGAGCGAATCGCTGCGAATCACCTGCACGTTGACGCCGATCGTCTCGTTGAGGAACTCGCGAATCGTGAACCACAACCCGAAGACGCCGATCGATCCGGTGACCGTCGTCGCCTCGGCGACAATCGAGTCGCACGCCGCCGCCATGAAGTATCCGCCCGAGGCGGCGACCGAGCCCATCGACGCGATCACCGGCTTCTCGGCCGCGGTCAGTCGGATCTCACGCCACATCGCCTCGCTCGGACCAGCCTCGCCGCCCGGCGAGTCGATCCGTACGACCACCGCCTTGACCGTCTTGCTCTCGCGCGCGGTCTTCATCGCCTCGGCGAAGGTCTCGTCGCCGAGGATGTTCCCTCCGGCAATCACGCCTCCGCCGGAGGAGCTCCTCCCTGCCCTGATCTCCCCTACCGCATACACCAGCGCGATCGCATCGGTCGTCGGACCCGACGTTTCGCCGTCGAGGGCGGCCGTCGCGTATTCGGCGATCGAGATGGTCTC
>Ga0247823_10001337_pt1 | contig 20561 bp, 19 predicted proteins | sample 13C_PalmiticAcid_2_FD_192426 | JGI IMG/M metagenome (GOLD analysis project Ga0247823, IMG submission 192426) | Soil microbial communities from agricultural site in Penn Yan, New York, United States - 13C_PalmiticAcid_Day30 | ecosystem: Environmental > Terrestrial > Soil > Agricultural land... | reverse complement strand
AACAAGCGGCGGCACAGCAGGCCGCAGCCCAACAAGCCGCAGCGCAGCAGGCTGCTGCAGCGGCAGCACAAGCGGCCGCCGCACAACAGGCGGCGGCCCAGCAGGAAGCGGCCGCCCGGGCGGCCGAGGTGGCGCGGCAGGAGGGCGAACGTCAGGCGGCTGCGGCGCAGGCCGCCGCACAGCAACAAGCCGCCGCTCAGCAGGCTGCGGCGCAACAGGCGGCCGCGCAGGACGCCGCCCGCACCGAGGCCGCGCGCCTGGCGGCCGAGCGAGCGGAGCACGAGGCCAAGCGCGAAGAGCGGCTGCGCGCGATCGGCCGCCAGCTGGACGAGGAACGCGCCCGGCGCGACGCGGCCGACGCGGCAGCGCTGCGCGACCCGCAGGGCAGCCCGCTGCGCCGGGGCCGCCTGTTCGGGCTGGTGGACAACAACGAGGAACTGGTGCGCTACGCCGAAGCCTGGGCGCGCAAGATCCAGCTCAACAGCAACACCTTCGAGATGGTGCGCGAGGCGGTGAAGCAGCCGCACACCAACCCGGTGGTGACGGTGGCGGTCCGCGCCGACGGCTCGGTGGAGTCGATCAGCTTCGTGCGCACCAGCGGCGTGCCGGCGATCGACGAGGCGGTGACCCGCATCATCCAGAGCCTGGCGAACTACCCGGCGTTCTCACCCGGGCTGTCGCGCCAGTACGACGTGGTGGAGATCCGCCGCACCTGGCATTTCGACGTGGCGATCCGGCTGTACTGACGCCTGGGCTTATTCGGCCGCGATCTGCCGCAAGGCCTGCTCGAACACCGCCGCCGGCTGGCCGCCGGAGATGAGGTGCTTGTCGTTGATGATGACGGCCGGCACGGAGCGGATGCCGTGGCTGGTGTAGAAGGCTTCGCGCTCGCGCACGTCGTTGGCGAATTCGTCGCTGGCCAGGATGGCTTTGGCCCGCGCTTCGTCCAGCCCGGCTTCGCGCACGCAGCCGAGCAGCACGTCGTGGTGGCCCATGGCTTCGCTGCGGGTATGGCAGGCGGCCATGAGCGCTTTCTTCAGCGCGTGCTGCTGGCCCGGCGCGCCTTCCTCGTCGGCCCAGTGCAGCAGGCGGTGGGCGTCGAAGGTGTTCCAGATGCGGCCCCGGCCTTCGGGGTTGAAGGCGAAGCCCACTTCGGCGCCGCGCGCGCGGATGGTGTTGCGGATCTGCGCCTGCTGCTCGGCCGTGGAGCCGTATTTCTCGGCGAGGTGTTCGCCGATGTCCTGGCCTTCGGGGCCCATCTGGGGGTTGAGTTCGAAAGGCTGGAAGTGCAGTTCGGCGGACACGTCGCCCTGGAGTTTCTGCAGGGCTTCTTCGAGCGCGCCCAGGCCCACGGCGCACCAGGGGCAGGACACGTCGGACACGAAATCGATCTTGAGGGGGGTGGTGTTCATGGCCGTCATGGTAGGCCGACGGCCATGCCCGTGGCCGGTTCAGGGGCTTGCGCCACAATGTTGCTTTCTCAACCGGGCTCCGCCCCACCCCTCGCGTTATGACCGACCGCTACGCCGTCCTCGGCCACCCCATTGGCCACAGCAAATCGCCCTGGATCCACACCGAGTTCGCCCGCAGCACGGGGCAGGACCTGGGCTACACCGCCATCGAGACGCCGCTGGACGGTTTTTCGGAGACGGTGCTGGGTTTTCGGGCGAGCGGCGGGCGCGGGCTGAACGTGAGCCTGCCGTTCAAGCTGCAGGCGTTCGAGATCGCCACGGAGCCGAGCGAGCGCGCCCGGCTGGCCGGCGCGGCGAACTGCCTGAAGTTCGAGGGCGAGCGCATCCTGGCCGACAACTTCGACGGCGTGGGCCTGGTGAACGACCTGCAGCAGAACCTGGGCTACCCACTCAAGGGCAAGCGCGTGCTGCTGCTGGGCGCGGGCGGCGCCACGCGCGGCGCGCTGCTGCCGATCGCGGCGGAGCAGCCGTCCCTGCTGGCGGTGGCCAACCGCACGCCCGAGAAGGCGCACGCGCTGCGCCACGATTTCGCGGCCCACGTGCCGCTGCAGACCGGCGGCTACGAGACGCTGCTCGGACACAGTTTCGACGTGGTGATCAACGCCACCTCTGCCGGGCTTTCCGAGGAAACGCTGCCTCTGCCGGACGGTCTGTTCGCCCCCGGTGCGCTGGCCTACGACATGGTCTACGGCAAGGGCCTCACGCCCTTCCTGCGGCAGGCGAAGGCCGCGGGGCTGGAGCGCGTGGCCGACGGCGTGGGCATGCTGGTGGAGCAGGCGGCGGAAGCCTTCCTGTGGTGGCGCGGCGTGCGCCCGGACACGAAGGCCGTGGTGCGCGGGCTCACCGTGCCACTCGTTTGAGGCCCCGCCACTTCCTCCAGCTGGTCGGCCTGTCCGCGCTCTGGGGCGCGTCGTTCCTGTTCATTCGCGTGGCGGTGCCGGAGCTGGGGCCGCTGGTGCTCGCGGGTTGCCGCGTGGCGCTGGCCGGGCTCACGCTGGCGCTGATCATGCACGGCCTGAAGCAGGCCTGGCCGTGGCGCTACTGGCGCGAGCTGCTGCTGATGGGCGGGCTGTCGGTGGCGGTGCCCTTTCTGCTCTACGCCTGGGCCGGGCTGCGCTTGCCGGCGGGCTACAGCGCGCTGCTCAACACCACGGCGGTGCTGTTCGGCACGCTGGCGTCGAGCTGGTTCAAGGAAGACACGCTCACGGTGCGCAAGCTGCTGGGCTGCGTGTGCGGCTTCATCGGGGTGGGGCTGATCGTGCGGCTCGGCCCGGTGCAGCCGGACGCGGCCACGATCGCGGCGGCGCTGGCCTGCGTGCTGGCGGCGGCGTGCTATGGCTGCTCCACGCCGCTGATGAAGCGGGCCACCACGCGCATGCAACCGCTGGCGATCGCGGCGGGCATCCACGCGGGCGCCATGGTGCTGGTGCTGCCGGGCACGCTATGGGCCTGGCCGCAGGCCACGTTCACGCCGACGGCGATGGCGGCGGTGCTGGTGATGGGCGTGGTCACCTCGGGCCTGGCCTATTGGGCGCACCTGCGCATCATCCGCCACGTGACGCCGGTGGCGGCGATGAGCCCGGTGTTCATGATCCCGGTGTTCGGCGTGACCTGGGGTCACCTGTTCCTGGGCGAGGCGCTGTCGTCGGGCATCTTCGTGGGCGGTGCGCTGGTGCTGCTGGCTTCGGCGCTGGTGACGGGCTTCAACCCGCTGCGGCGCAGCCCGCCATTGCCCTGACGCCTGCTAGCGCACCAGGGCGTCGGCGAAGGACTTGCCCAGCTCCACGGCCAGCGCGTCGCGAAAGGCCTCGAAGGCCTTGAGGCGGCGCACCGAGGGCCGGTAGACCATGCCCGCCACGTAGCGGCCCAGGCTGCGGTCCAGCGTCAAGGGCGCGAGGCCGCGTTCCGCGGCGAGTTCGATCAGGGTGGAGGGCAGCACCATGAGGTGGTTGCCGGTCTGCATGAGCCGGAACCCGAATTGCACCGACGAAGTTTCCACGGCAGCGCCCGGCATGGGCAGGCGCGCGCGCCGGAAATAGGCGGCGAGCAGCTCGCGCGCCTTGACGGCTTCGACGAACCAGATCCAGGGGTGTTGCTGCAGGTTGGCCGCGCGCACGGTGGCGAGCCGGTGCAGGGGGTGGCCCTGGCGGGCGTAGACGAGGTGCTCGATGCGCAGCATGGGCTCGTAGCTCAGCTGGGGGTCGCGCTCGCGCGCGGGTGGCAGGCCGCTCATCACCACGTCGAGCAGGCCGCTGGAGAGCATGGGCAGGGTGGATTCGCTGAGCTGGTTGCTCAGGGTGACCTGCACCTTGGGGTGGGCCGCCTGCATGCGCGAGACGGCGTCGGGCACGAGCGCGTAGGCCCAGGCGGGGCCGGCGGCGATGCGCAGTTCGCCGGCCTCGCCTTCGAGCAGGTCGCCCACTTCGCTGACGGCGTATTTGCAGGTCAGCGCGACCAGTTGCGCGTGGTGCCGCAGGGCCTCGCCGAAGGGGGTGAGGCTCATGCCGCGCGAGGTGCGCTCGAACAGGCTGGCGCCCAGCGCAGACTCCAGGTCCTGGATGCGCCGCGTCAGCGCGGACTGGCTGAGGTGGATCTTCTCGGCGGCCTGGCGGATGCCGCCTTCGTTGGCGACGACGAGGAAGTCGCCCAGCAGGTGGGCGCGCCGCATCAGCCGGTTGGGCGCGGGCATGGCGGTGGGTGGGCGCAGCTGGTTCATGAAAATCCCGGGCAGGTCAAGGCGAATGGGGGCGTTGCGTTCTGTGCATCACGTGTTCCGAAATCAACACTTCCGCACATCTCGGCATCGGCCTAGAGTCGACTGTAGTCCATGCACCTTGACGTGGCGCGTTCCGACATTTTCTGGAGACATCCATGACCTCGATCCCCTCTTCCGCCTTCAAGCGACTGGCCGTTGCCGCCCTGTCCACCCTGGCCCTGGGCACAGCCCTGGCGCAGCAGGCGCCCTACCCCAACAAGCCCATCACCCTGGTGGTGCCGTTCGCCGCCGGCGGTGCGGCCGATGCGCTGGCGCGCGTGCTGGGCCAGAGCATTTCGCCCAAGCTGGGCCAGCCGGTGGTGGTGGACGCCCGGGCCGGCGCGGGCGGCACCATCGGTGCGGGCGTGGTGGCGCGTGCGCCGGCCGACGGCTACACGCTGCTGCTGGTGACGGCCGGGCACGCGGGCACCGGCGCGCTGTACGAGAAGCTGCCCTTCCACCCGGTGAAGGACTTCGCGCCCGTCATCGGGCTGGCCACCTCGCCGGTGGTGATCGCGGTGAACGCGAACTCGAAGTTCAACACGCTGCAGGACCTGGTGAACGAGGCGCGCGCCCATCCCGGCAAGCTGAACTGCGCCGGTGGCGGCGGCGGCGCGACGGTGACGAACCTGGCCTTCGAGCTGTTGAAGTCGGAGCTGAAGCTGGACATCACGGCCGTGCCGTACCGGGGCTCGGGCCCGGCCATCACCGCCTTGCTCGGCGGCGAGATCGACTGCGATTCGGATGCCGTGGCCTCGCTGGTGCCGCACGTTGCCGCCGGCAAGCTGCGCGCGCTGGCGGTGACCTCCAGCACACGCTCGGCCATCCTGCCGGGCGTGCCCACGGTGGCCGAGACGGTGTTGCCGGGCTTCGAGGGCGCGGCGTGGTACGGCGTGCTGGCGCCCAAGGGCACGCCGCAGCCGGTGGTGGACCGCCTGCACAAGGAGTTCAAGGCCGCCCTGGCCGACCCGCAGGTGCAGGAGCGCCTCAAGGCGCTGGGCGCGGTGCCGCAAGGCAGCAGCGCGGCGGAGTTCGGCACCTACGTGGCGGCCGAGGCCGAGCGCTGGGGCGGCGTGATCCGCAAGCTGGGCCTGAAGGCCGACTGAGGACATCGCAGGCATGTCCGACACCGCCGACTTCCAGGGCCGCATCGGCCCGACCTACCGCGAGTCCGAGGCCTGGTGGCCCCGGCCGCCGAGCGCGCCCAGTGGCGCGCCCAACATCCTGTTCATCGTGCTCGACGACGTGGGCTTCTCCGACCTGGGCTGTTTCGGCTCGGAGATCCCCACGCCGCGCATGGACGCGCTGGCCGCGGGCGGCCTGCGCTACAACAACTTCCACGTGACCTCCATGTGCTCGCCCACGCGGGCGGCGCTGCTCACCGGGCGCAACGCGCACGCGGTGGGCGTGGGCGCAATCGCCGAGTGGTCCAACGGCTTTCCGGGTTACCAGGGCCACATCACGCGGCACGCGGCGACGGTGGCGGAGATGCTGTCCGACCACGCCTACGGCACCTACGCGGTGGGCAAGTGGCACCTGTCCAACCTGGCGAACTACGGCGCAGCCGGCCCGCACGAGCAGTGGCCGCTGGGGCGCGGCTTCAGCCGCTGGTACGGCTTCCTCGGTGGCTATGTGGACCACTGGAACCCCGATCTGCACGAGGACAACCACCCGATCCGGCACACGCCCCGGCCGGGCTACCACCTGAGCGAAGACCTGGTGGACCGCGCGATCGCCTCGGTGCGCGACCACGTCACCTCGGCACCGCACCGCCCCTGGCTCACCTACCTGGCCTTCGGCGCCGGGCACTGGCCGCTGCATGTGCCGGCCGACGAGATCGCGCGCCAACATGGGCGCTACGACGAAGGCTGGGACGTGATCCGCGCGCGCCGGCTGGAAAGGCAAAAAGCGCTGGGCATCGTGCCGCCGAACACCGAACTGTCCGAGCGCAACCCGGGCGTGTCGGCCTGGGACGCGCTGGACGCGGACGAGCGCAAGGTCTGCGCGCGCCTGCAGGAAACCTATGCGGCCTTCCTGTCGCACACCGACACGCAGATCGGCCGGCTGGTCGATCACCTGGACCACACGGGGCAGCTGGACAACACGGTGATCGTGCTGCTCTCGGACAACGGCGCCAGCGGCGAAGGCGGCCCCACGGGGGCGGTGAACATCCGCAAGCACCTGCAGACCGAGAAGGAAAGCGTGGCACACATCCTGGAGCGGCTGGAGCTGATCGGCGGCGAGCACTCGTTCCCGCACTACCCCATGGGCTGGGCGCAGGTGTCGAACACGCCCTTGAAGTGGTACAAGAAAAACACCCATGGCGGCGGCATCCGCGCGCCGCTGATCGTGCACTGGCCCCGGCGCATCACCGACGGCGGCGCGGTGCGCCCGCAATACCACCACGTCACCGACATCGTGCCCACGCTGCTCGACGAGATCGGCCTGACCGCGCCCGAGGTCTACCGGGGCGTGAGCCAGTTGCCGCTGCACGGCACGCCCATGGGCTACACCTTCGACGCACCCGATGCGCCGACGCGCAAGCAGATCCAGCACTTCGAGCTGGTGGGCGACCGCGCGCTCTGGCACAAGGGCTGGAAGGTGGTGGCCCGCCACACCAAGGGCGCGGACTTCGCCGAGGACCGCTGGGAGCTGTACGACATGGCCCAGGATTTTTCGGAGACGAAGGACTTGGCCGCGCAGCACCCGCAGCGGGTGCGCGAGATGGTGGACCTGTGGTGGCAGGAGGCGCGCCGCTACCAGGTGCTGCCGCTGGACGACCGCGAGTCCGAGCGCGCCTTCGCCTGGTTCCGCGACGAGATGCCCAAGCGCTACGAGTACCAGGCTGGCATGGCGCGCGTGGACCGGCTGATGGTGCCCGCGATCAACGGGCGCAGCTACCGCATCGAGACTGAGCTGCGCCTGGCCTCGGCGCAGGCACACGGCATCGTGCTCGCTTGCGGCAACCGCTTCGGTGGCTACGTGCTGTACTGCGCTGGCGGCATGGCGGTGTTCGAGTACGTCTACACCGACACCGTGACCCACACCCTGCGCGCACCGCTGCACGCGGGCGCCGTCTCGCTGCGGGTCCAGTTCGAGCGCACGGAGCCGGCCGGCGGCGTGTTCAGCCTGTGGCTCGACGGCGAGCGCGTGAGCGAGGTGCACGCACCGGGCACCTGGACCACCTACGGCATCACGGCCGGGCTGACCTGCGGCTACGGCAACGCCCCGGTGAGCGAGGCCTGCCTGCCGCCATCGGTGTTCAGCGACGTGATCGAGCGCGTGGTGGTGCAGATCGACGACGAACGCCCGGTGATGCCCCCTTCGTTCTCTGCGATGTTGGAGGAAGAGTGAGCCACGGCGCGCATGCCGACCCTATACTGCGCAAATGAACGAAACGGTACATTCCCGGCGTCGGGCCGCGCGCAGCGCGGTGCCGGTCAAGGAAACCACCCGCACCAACGACCCGGAGCGGACCATGGCCAACATCATGGAGGTGGCCCTGGCCGAGTTCGCGGAAAAGGGGTTGGCGGGCGCGCGCATCGACGAGATCGCGGCCGCCACGCAGACCAGCAAGCGCATGATCTACTACTACTTCCAGAGCAAGGAAGGCCTGTACCTGGCCGCGCTGGAAGAGTCGTACCGCCGCATGCGGGAGATCGAGAGCCAGCAGCACCTGGAGGATCTCGAACCCGAAGCCGCGCTGCGCAGGCTGGTGGAGTTCACCTTCGACCACCACGCCAGCAACGAGAACTACATCCGGCTGGTGATCTCGGAAAACATGAACCGGGGCCAATTCCTGGCGCAGAGCCAGACGATTCAGCAACTCAACGTGCCGGCGATCTCGTCCATTCGCAAGCTCTACGAACGGGGTGTCGCCTCGGGCGTGTTCCGCCCGGGGCTGGATGCGATCGACATCCACGCCTCCATCTCGGCGCTCACGTTCTTCAATGTGTCCAACCGCCACACCTTCGGACTGATCTTCAAGCGCGACCTGACGGACCCGAAGGTCGCGGCCGCGCGCCGCACCGCCATCACCGAGATGGTGCTGCGCTACGTGCGCGCCTGAGGCGCCCGCGCCCTCCCACCCCACCCGACGGCCGGCTGGCCGACCTAGGGTAACTACCGATACGTGGAAAACTAACCAGTTCGTACATTAACAAATCAAACGAACGATTCAGGAGACCCGCGTGATCCAGAACCTCATCAACACCTACTGTCGGCTGCTCGCCTGGCTGATGGTGCTCTCCCTCGCCTGCATGGTGGTCATGGTGTTCGGCAACGTGCTGATGCGCTATGGCTTCAACTCGGGCATCACCCTGTCCGAAGAGCTGTCGCGCTGGCTGTTCGTGTGGATGACCTTCCTCGGCGCCGTGGTGGCGCTCAACGAGCGCGCCCACCTCGGCACCGACTCACTGATCTCGCGCCTGCCGGTGCTGGGCCGCAAGCTGTGCCTGGCCGCGAGCCTGGGGCTGATGCTGTACGTGTGCTGGCTGATCTACCAGGGCGCATGGGAGCAGGTGAAGATCAACTGGGACTCGACCAGCGCGGTGATGGAAACCTCGATGGCCTACTTCTACGCCAGCGGCATGGTGTTCGCCGTGCTGGCCGCCCCCATCCTGCTGCTGAACCTGTGGCGCCTGCTGGCGGGCCAGATGAGCGAGGACGAGCTGATCGGCATCCGCGAATCCGAAGACGTGCCACCTCCAGGCACCCCCGGCAGCCCCCAAGCCTGAACGCACCGGAAGACCGTCATGACCATTGCCATCTTCCTTGGTGCTTTGCTGGCCGCCATGGCCATCGGTGTGCCCATTTCCTTTGCGCTGCTGCTCAGCGGTGTCGGCCTCATGTGGCACATGGGCATGTTCGACGCCCAGATCCTGGCCCAGAACCTGACCGAGGGTGCGAACAGTTTCCCGCTGCTGGCCGTGCCCTTCTTCATGCTGGCCGGCGAGATCATGAACACCGGCGGTCTCTCCAAGCGCATCGTGAACTTCGCGATGGCGCTGGTGGGCCACGTGCGCGGCGGCCTGGGCTACGTGACCATCGTCGCGGCCTGCCTGCTGTCGGCGCTCTCGGGCTCGGCCGTGGCCGACGCCGCCGCGCTGACCGCCCTGCTGCTGCCGATGATGGTGAAGGCCGGCCACGACAAGGCGCGCAGCGGCGGCCTGATCGCGGCCTGCGGCGTGATCGGCCCGATCATTCCCCCCTCGATCGGCTTCGTGATCTTCGGCGTGGCGGCCAACGTGTCGATCTCCAAGCTGTTCCTCGCGGGCATCTTCCCCGGCATCCTGCTGGCGGCCGGCCTGTGGGCCACCTGGTGGTGGACCACGCGGCGCGAAAAGCTGGAGCCGCCGCCGCGCAAGTCGGCGCGCGAGGTGATCGCCGCCATGCGCAGCGCGGGCTGGGCACTGATGCTGCCGCTGATCATCCTGGTGGGCCTGCGCATGGGCGTGTTCACGCCGACCGAAGCGGCCGTGGTGGCCGCCGTGTATGCCCTCTTCGTGGCCGGCGTGATCTACCGCGAGCTGACGGTCAAGCAGCTCTACGAGGTGTTCCTGAACGCGGCCAAGACCACGGCGGTGATCATGTTCCTGGTGGCCGCGGCCATGGTCTCGGCCTGGCTGATCACGGTGGCGCAACTGCCGGACCAGATCGTCTCGCTGCTGCAGCCGCTGCTGGACAGCCCGATGCTGCTGATGTTCGCCATCATGCTGCTGGTGATCGCGGTGGGCACGGCGATGGACATGACGCCCACCATCCTGATCCTCACCCCGGTGCTGATGCCCCTGGTGAAGGCCGCCGGCATCGACCCGGTGTACTTCGGCGTGCTGTTCATCATCAACAACTCCATCGGCCTGGTGACGCCGCCGGTGGGCACCGTGCTCAACACTGTGGCTGGCGTGGGCCGCATGCGCATGGACGACGTCACGCGCGGCGTGATGCCCTTCATGCTGGTGCAGTTCGCGGTGATGTTCCTGCTGGTGCTGTTCCCCTCGCTGGTCATGGTGCCGGCGCGCTGGCTGATCGGCAACTGACCCCGTTTTTTTCATGACCCTGCCTGTGCGTGGTACGCCGCAGGCCGGGCCCCCGGATTCCAGCGTACTGCCCATCTTTTCTTTGGAGACAACATGAAACGCCTGATGCTCAAGACCCTCGTCGCCGCCCTCGCGGTGACCGCCTTCGGCGCCGTGCACGCGCAGGACAAGACCATCAAGTTCGCGACCCAGAACCCCAAGGGCCACCCGATCGTGATGGGCATGGAGAAATTCGCGGAACTGGTCGCGGCCAAGTCCGGCGGCAAGATGAAGGTCAACCTCTTCCCCGGCGGCACGCTGGGCAGCGACCAGGCCAACGTGTCGGCCATCCAGGGCGGCACGCTGGAAATGGCCTCGATGAACTCCGGCATCTTCGCCAGCCAGGTGAAGGAATTCGCGATCTACGACTTCCCCTTCATGTTCGCCAACTCGAAGGAGGCCGATGCCGTGGTCGACGGCCCCTTCGGCAAGAAGCTGCACGACAAGCTGCAGGAAAAAGGCCTGATCGGCCTGGCGTACTACGAACTGGGCTTCCGCAACATCACCAACAGCAAGCGCCCCATCACCAAGCTGGAAGACCTCGAAGGCCTGAAGCTGCGCGTGATCCCCAACCCGATCAACGTGGACTGGGTCAAGGCCCTGGGCGCCAACCCCACGCCCCTGCCCTTCCCCGAGGTGTACGCGGCGCTGGAGCAGAAGGCGATCGACGGCCAGGAGAACCCGGTCACGGTGATCAACGCCAACAAGTTCTACGAAGTGCAGAAGTACGTGGTGCTGAGCAACCACCAGTACAACCCGCAGTCGGTGATCATCAGCAAGAAGTTCTGGGACACGCTGGACGCGGCGCAGAAGAAGATCGTGGCCGACGCGGCGCAGGAATCGGCCAAGTACCAGCGCGAGCAGGCGCGCAGCCAGGTGGCGTCGGCGCTGGACAACATGAAGAAGGGCGGCATGCAGGTGACCGAGCTCTCGCCCGCCGAGACCGACAAGCTGCGCGACAAGCTGCGCCCGGTGATCGCCAAGTTCGCGGTGGCCGTGGGCCAGGAAACCGTGCAAAGCCTGCAGGCCGAGCTGGCCAAGGTCCGCAACAAGTAAGGAGCCCCCCGCGCCGGCCCGGTGCCCGGGCCGTCACCCCCTCAAGGGGGCGGCGCCTGCGGCCCGGCAAAGCCGGTTCCGCGGCACCTGCTGGAAAAGGCACTTTCATCGGCCCACTGTTCTGGTTTCACCATGTCCAAGACCCGCATCGCCGTCGCCGGCGCCGGCTACATCGGCCAGGCCCACATGGGCGTGGCGCAGGCCGGCACCGGTTGCACGCTGAGCGCGGTGGTCGACCCCTCGCCGGCCGCGCAGGCGGTGGCGCAGCAGGCCGGCGTGCCGCTCTACCCGTCCATCGAGGCTTTGCTGGCGAGCGAGCATCGGCCCGACGGCCTGGTGCTGGCCACGCCCAACGCGCTGCACGTGCCGCAGGCGCTGCAATGCATCGCGGCGGGCCTGCCGGTGCTGCTGGAAAAACCCATCGCCACCACCGTGGCCGAAGGCAGGCAACTGGTGGACGAGGTCGAGAAGACCGGCGCACCGGTGCTGATCGGTCACCACCGGGCCCACAGCCCCATCATGGCCAAGGCGCGCCAGGTGGTGGCCTCGGGCCAGCTGGGCCGGCTGGTGAGCGTGATGGGCAGTGCGACCTTCTACAAGCCCGAGCGCTATTTCGCCGACGGCCCCTGGCGCCGCGAGATCGGCGGCGGGCCGATCCTGCTGAACATGATCCACGAGGTGCACAACCTGCGCATGCTGTGCGGTGACATCACCGCCGTGCAGGCCTTCAAGTCGCACGCCACGCGCGGCTTCGCGGTGGAAGACACCGTGGCCATCAACCTGCGCTTTGCCAACGGCGTGCTCGGCAGCTTCATGCTCTCGGACACCGCCGCCTGCCCGCGCAGCTGGGAGCAGACCTCGCAGGAAAACCCGGCTTACCCGAGCTACGCGGACGAGGACTGCTACGTGATCGCGGGCACCCACGGCAGCCTCTCGGTGCCAACCATGCGGCTCAAGACCTACCCCGGCGACGACGAGCGCTCGTGGTGGAAGCCTTTCGAGGTGGGTACAGTGGGCCTGGTGCGCGACGACCCGCTGAAACACCAGATGGAGCACTTCGGTGCCGTGGTGCGCGGCGAGGCCCGCCCGCTGGTGAGCGCGCGCGACGGGCTGGACAATCTGCGCGTCACCGAAGCCATCGCCGAAGCGGCCGCCAGCGGCCGCACGGTCGAACTGGCCTGACCCTTTTCTTCTTTTCAACATCCCATCTTCTGGAGCGACGATGAAAGTTCTCATGCTGCACGGCATCAACCTCAACATGTTCGGCAAGCGCGACCCCAAGCAGTACGGCACCATCACGCTGGACCAGATCAACGAACAGGTGAGCACGCTGGGCAAGGAACTGGGCGTGGAGGTCGAGGCCTTCCAGACCAACTTCGAAGGCGCCATGTGCGAGCGCATCCACCAGGCCTTCTTCGACAAGGTGGACGCGGTGATGATCAACGCCGGCGCGTGGACGCACTACAGCTACGGCATCCGCGACGCGCTCGCCATCCTGCCCTGCCCGATCATCGAAGTGCACATGTCCAACATCCATGCGCGCGAGGCGTTCCGCCACCACTCGGTGCTGGCGGAGATCGCGCAAGGCCAGATCGCGGGCTTCGGCGTCGAGAGCTACCTGATGGGCCTGCGCACGGCGGTAAGCCACGCGCGCGCCAAGAAGGCCTGACCATGATCAACGGCACCACCGAGCTCATCGCCCACATCGGCTACCCGACGCACACCTTCAAGTCGCCGATGATCTACAACCCCTACTTCGAGCAGGTGGGGGTGAACGCGGTGGTGGTGCCCATGGGCTGCCAGCCGCCGGACTACCCGGCCTTTCTCAAGTCGGTGTTCACGCTCACCAACATCCGGGGGGCGCTGATCACGATGCCGCACAAGGTCGCCACGGTGGGCCTGATCGACGAGGTCACGCCCACGGTGAAAGTGGCCGGCGCCTGCAACGCCGTCAAGCGCACCGCCGACGGCCGCCTGGTGGGCGACATGTTCGACGGCGCGGGCTTCGTGCGCGGCGTGCAGCGCAAAGGCCTGAACCTGAAGGGCGCGCGCGTGCTGGTGGTGGGCAGTGGCGGCGTGGGCTGCGCCATCGCGGCCTCGCTGGCCGGCGCGGGCATCGGCGCCATCGCGCTGTACGACGTGAACGCGGCCTCGGCCCAGGCCCTGGGCCAGCGCCTGAAGACCCACTACCCGGCCATCGAGGTGAGCACCGGCAGCAACGACCCGGCCGGCCTCGACCTCGTGGTCAACGCCACGCCCATGGGCATGAACGAAGGCGACCCGCTGCCGATGGACGTGTCGCGCCTGGACGCGCGCACCTTCGTGGGCGAGGTGGTGATGCGAACGGAGATGACGGCCTTTCTGTCGGCCGCGCGGGCGCGGGGCTGCCCGGTTCAGGTAGGCTCGGACATGCTGTTCGAACAGATCCCGGCCTACCTGGAGTTCTTCGGCCTGCCCACCACCACCGCCGAGGTCTTGCGCTCGGTGGCGAAACTGAGTTACTGAACCGCCTGTGACCCACCCCGAATCTGCGCAGCGCACCGCCCTGGGCATTGCGCTGCTGGTCTGCGCGACGCTGTGCTTCGCGCTGCTGGACACCACCTCGCAGTACGTGGGTCCCGCCGTGCCGGTGGTGATGGCGGTCTGGCTGCGCTACCTCACCCAGACCCTGATGACCACGGCGCTGCTCTGGCCGCAGCGCGGGCGCACGCTGCTGCACACGCGCGCGCCGGGCTGGCAGCTCGGCCGCGGGGTGTTGATGCTGGGCTCCAGCGTGGTGGCCTACATGGCCCTGCGCCACGTGCCGGTGGGCGAGTTCACCGCCATCATGATGCTGGTGCCGCTGGCGGTCACGCTGCTGGCCGCGCTGATGCTGCGCGAACCCGTGCCGCCGCTGACCTGGGCACTGGTGATCGGCGGCCTGGCCGGCGCCATGATCGTGATCCGCCCCAAGGGCAGCGATTTCCACGGCGCCATGCTGCTGCCCCTGCTGCTGGTGCTCGTGAACGCGGCCTATCAGATCGTCACCAGCCGCATGGTGCGCACGGAGGACCCAGGCACCATGCACTTCTACACCGGCCTGCTCGGCCTGGCTTGCTGTTCGCTGCTGCTGCCCTGGGGCTGGGCCCCGCTGGCCGACTGGACGCTGTGGGCGCTCGCGGGCCTGCTCGGCGTGTTCGGCTCGGTCGGCCACTACCTGCTGATCCAGGCCTACCACCACGCCCCAGCCTCGCGCCTCACGCCCTACCTGTACGCCCAGATCGCGTTCGCCACGCTGGCGGGCTGGGTGGTGTTCGGCTACGCGCCCGATGCGTGGACGGTGGCCGGCATCGGGCTCATTGCGCTGTGCGGCTGGCTGGGCGTGCGCCTGCGGCGTGGCTGATCACGCCCGCAGGGTTTTCAGGCGCATCTGGTTGGGCAGCGGCATCGAGCGGCGCATCACGTCCTCGGCCAGCCACAGCGCCGACCGGCGTGCGCGCTCGGCCACCACCGGCAGCGGCATCTGCTGGTAGTCGTCGTTGAACACCTCGAAGCTGTAGTCGCCTTCGTAGCCCAGCGCATCGAGCTTGAGCACCAGCTCGGCGAGCTGCTCGCTGTGCACGCCCTCGCCGGGGAACACGCGGAAGGTGCGCGCGGTGGTCATGCGTTCCTCGAAGGTCTTGGTCTCCTGCCACATGAAGTCGGCGAGCTGCACCAGGAAGATCTTGGACGGGTCGAGGTAGTCGATCTCTTCCAGCGAGGTCTTGGCCGCGAAGATGTGGAACGAGTCGATGCCCATGCCCAGGTTGGGGCAGTCGGCGCGGCAGACCACGTCCCAGGCGGTGGTGAACTCGTTGATCGTGCGGCCCCAGGACAGGCCTTCGTAAGCGATGCGGATGCCGAAGGGAATCGCCAGCATGGCGAGCTTGCGCAGGTCGCGCGCGATGTGGTCGAGGTCTTGCGAGGCGTGCGCCGAGGTGGACGAGCACGCCAGCAGCACCTTGCAGCCCAGCGCGGCACACATTTCGAGCATGCTCTTGGCGATGTCCACCTTGTAGTGGTGCAGGTGGCCCGAGAGGCCCTCGAAGTCGCGCAGCACCTGGAAGCCGGTGCCGCGCAGGCCGCTGTCCTTCACGGCCTGCACGGCCGCGCCCAGGCCGCCGGGGTGGCCGACCAGGTCGTTCGCCTTGAGCATCACCTGCGAGAAGCCGGCGTCCTTCATCGCGGCCAGCTTGGCTTCGAGCGGGCCGGCCAGCGTGATGGTGTCCATGCCGAAGCCGCTGATGGCTTCGGAGGCAGCGCGCGTCGGGCTCATGGCCTCACTCCTTCTCACTGTGCACCAGCTCGAACACGACCGAGCCCAGGTAAGTCTTGCTGATCGCGCCGCGCTGCTCGGTGTGCGCGGCCTGCGTCTCGACGAATTCCACGCCCAGGGCGCGCAGCGCCTTGACCGCCGCCAGCACGTCGGGCACGCCCAGGCCGATGCGCTGAAGGCGCTCGTCGGCGTCCACCACGTGCATCTCGGGTTCGATCAGCTGCAGCATGAAGCGCTGCGCCGGGTCCAGCGCCGGCGTGCGCAGCAGCGTGCCCTTGGGCATGATGCCGAAGCGCTGTTCGTCGGGAATCAGCTCGGTGCCGAAGAGCTCTTCGTAGAAGGCGATCCAGTCGTTGCTGCGCTCGGGGCCGATGTACTGCACGACGCCGAAGAAGTGGATGCCGGCGGTGGCCGGCGGGTGCTGGTCGACCGAGGGAATGGGCACGAAGTCCACGTCGTAAATCGAGAAGTCCTTGTAGCGGTCCACGAAGTAGATGCGGCTACCGCCCGCGCCGTGGATGGCGGGGATGTTGAGTTCCATCACCTCGGCGTGCGTGGGCACCGACCAGGCGCCGCGCTCGAGCACGTAGTGGTAGGCCGCGCGCGCGTCGCGCACGCGCAGCGCCATGGCAGAAATCGAAGGCACGTCGCTGCCGTGGCCGGCGCCCTTGGCGTCCACCGGGTTGGCGTTGACCACCACATTGAGCCCGCCCTGGCGGTACAGCAGCACCTCGCGCGAGCGGTGGCGCGCCACCGGGCGAAAGCCCATCATCTCCAGCACCTGCCCCAGCGCCTGCGGCTTGCTGGTGGCGTACTCGATGAACTCGATGCCGTCCAGGCCGAGCGGGTTGGCCGCATCGCTGAAAGAGGCTTGCAGGGGCTCGCGGCCTTCCTGGGGGTTGAGCAGGAAATCACTCATGGGTGGACAACTCCGGGATCAAAAACAGGACGGGCAGGCAGGCGCGCATCGGCCCTTCGGACACAACTCCACACTTTAGGTGTCAACCTCTGGCGTGACCAGGGTTTGCAGGCGTCATTTGATCGATCTTCGCACGCTTTCGTTCGATGATCGATCCATGCAAGGGTTGACCCTTTCACCCGGGGGACAGGGCGGCGTTCAGGCGGCGCGCCCGCAGCGCACAGGCGGTGGCCACCAGCGCCAGCAGGGCCGAGAGCCAGAACACGCTGGCCAGCCCGAAGGCCGAACTCAGCAAGCCGCCGCCGAGCCCACCCACCACACCGGGCAGGCCGTAGCCCACCACGGCGTAGAGCGCCTGGCCGCGCCCGCGCAGGCGGCCGGGAAAATGGTGCGAGAGCATGGCGATGCAGACCGTGTGGTGCGCGGCGAAGGTGATGGCATGCAGGGCCTGCGCCAGCAGCAGCACCGGCCACACCAGCGCGAAGCCGGCCGTGAGGCCCATGCGCAGCGACATGAGCGCGGCGGCCAGCACCAGCCAGCCCGAGAGCGAGAACAGCGGCAGCCAGCGGCTCTGGGTGAAGAACCAGCCGATCTCGATCACCACCGACAGCGCCCACATCAGGCCGATCACGGTCTTGCTGTAGCCCAGCGAGTCCAGGTACAACGAGAAGAAGACGTAGATGAAGATGTGCGCGAGCACGTGGAAGAACACCGCCGCGAAGAACCAGCGCACCGGCGGCTGGCGCAGCACCGGCCAGACCGCCGGCTGGGGTGCCTGCGTGGCGTGGGCGGGTTCGCGGAAGTCGGGCAGTAGCCAGGCGCTGACGGCCACGGCGGCGAGCGTGCCCAGCGTCCAGGCCGGGAAGTGCACCAGGCCGAAGCGCTCGAACCAGAGCCCCGCGGCCACCACCGTGCCCAGGAAGCCGAGCGAGCCCCACAGGCGCACGCGGCCATAGCGCTTCGCGTCGAAGGCCCCGTTCTGGCTCACCAGGTGGGCCAGCGCGGCCTCGCTCATGGGCATCATGCCGCTGGTGTGGCTGAACATGAGCAGCAGCACCACGAACAGCACCACGCCGCCGCCGTCGAACCACAGGCCCAGCGAGAGCAGCAGCGCGGTGGTGGCGCCAAAGCGCAGCAGGCGCACGCGCTCGCCGGTGCGGTCGCTCAGCGAGCCCCACAGGTAGGGCGCGAACAGGCGCGTGGCCGACTGCACCGAGGTGAGCACGCTGATGGCGATCAGGCCGAAGCCCAGCTCTTTCAGCCAGAGCGGCAGATAAGGGTTGAAGAACCCGATGTGCGCAAAATAGCTCGCGGACAAGGCCGCGAACGGAAAGAGTTGGCGGCGCTCGACCACGGCAGGCCCGACCGCCGTGGGGTCAGCCGCGCGCCTGGGCCGCGATGTCGGGCGTGGGCAGTTGCACGTCGCCGCATTGCGCGCGGTGCAGCAGCGCGTGGTCCATCACCACCAGGGCCAGCAGGGCCTCGGCGATGGGGGTGGCGCGGATGCCCACGCAGGGGTCGTGGCGGCCCTTGGTGATGACTTCGGTGGACTGACCGGCCGTGTCGATGGTTTCGCGCGGGATCAGGATGGAGCTGGTGGGTTTGATCGCGATGGCGACCTCCAGGTCCTGCCCGGTGCTGATGCCGCCGAGCACGCCACCGGCGTTGTTGCCCTTGAAGCCTTCGGGCGTGAGGCTGTCGCCATGCGTGCTGCCGCGGTGCGCCACGCTGGCGAAGCCGGCGCCGATCTCCACGCCTTTGACGGCGTTGAGGCCGAGCATGGCGTAGGCGATGTCGGCGTCGAGCCGGTCGTACAGCGGCTGGCCCAGGCCCACGGGCATGCCCTGGGCAGTGACGCGCAGGCGCGCGCCGCAGGAGTCACCGCTCTTGCGCAGCTCGTTCATGTAGATCTCGATGGCAGACACATCGGCCACCGGGGCGAAGAAGGGGTTGTTCGGCACGTGGTCCCAGCTCTCGAAGGGAATAGCGAGTTCGCCGACGTTCGTCATGTGGCCGCGGAAGGTGGTGCCGTAGCGTTCCTTGAGCCATTTGCGGGCGACCGCGCCGGCGGCGACGGTGGGCGCGGTGAGGCGCGCCGAGCTGCGCCCGCCGCCGCGCGGGTCGCGGATGCCGTATTTCTGCCAGTAGGTGTAGTCGGCGTGGCCGGGGCGGAAGGTCTGCAGGATGTTGCCGTAGTCCTTGCTGCGCTGGTCGGTGTTGCGGATGAGCAGGGCGATGGGGGTGCCGGTGGTCTTGCCTTCGTAGACACCGCTGAGGATTTCGACCGCGTCGGGTTCGTTGCGCTGGGTGACGAATTTGCTGGTGCCGGGGCGGCGGCGGTCGAGTTCGATCTGGATGTCGGCTTCGCTGAGCGCCATGCCGGGCGGGCAGCCGTCGATCACGCAGCCGATGGCCGGGCCGTGGGATTCACCGAAGTTGGTGACGCGAAAAAGGGTGCCGAAGGTGTTGCCGCTCATAGGGGCGTGATTATCCCTGAGGCAGGCTGGTGCGTCGGCGGCCCAGTCTGGTGCATGACCGGGGCGCTGGGGTACAGGAACATTTTGTGCTTTGTGCTGCAGCGCAGCAGATGCTTGCTGTTCATCCCCAGAAAGGAGCGTTCCATGCTTGATCGAACCGCGACCCTGTTCTCTCACCTCAAGGGCGACGAAGGCGACTATGTGAGCGGTGGCCTGCGCGATTTTTTCCTGTACCGCGACCTGGGGATCGCCCAGGCGACGCATGGCAAGGTGATCGCGCACCTGGTGAAGGCGAATCTGCCGCCGGAGGAAGGCACGGGCTGGCACCGGCACGAGGCGGACTTCCAGATCGTGATCATGCTCAAGGGCTGGGCCCGCTTCATGTACGAGGACCAGGAGACGCTGGTGGAGGCCGGCGACTGTGTGCACCAGCGGCCCGGGATCCGCCATTTCCTGTTCGACTATTCGCCCGATATGGAGTACCTGGAGATCGTGTCTCCGGCGGACTTCAAGTCGATCGATGTGGAGCCGGTTTGTGAGATTCCCAAGCCGACGCCTTGGGGTTGAACTTCCCTTCCTGTGGACCGTTTCTTCGGGGCCCCAGGGGCGGGTGATCGGCTCCGCGAATGTCCCCCGGCGGCTGGTGCCGCCTCCTCCTTTACTTCGCTGCGCCAATCACCCACCCCTGTGACCTTGCCCGCCTACAGGCACACCAACGGCTGTGCGCCGCTGCTTCTTTGGATCGACCACCCGGGCGTTCTGCGCAGCGGGGTAAAGGAGGAGAACCGGCGAAGCCGGTTCGGGGGACACCCGCGGAGCAGAGCGCCCGGGTGGTCGATCCCGCGAGGTGCAGGAGAGAAACCTAGAACTCGGCGTCCAACTCGTCGATGTCGTCGGGCTCGGCCTCGGCAGCCGCCACCCATTCCTTCATGGCCGGCAAGTCCATGATCGTGTCGCAATACGCCACACAAGAAGGGCTGATCGCCACCTGGTAGGTGATGAAGCGTGTCACCACCGGCGCGAACATCGCGTCCGCCATGCAGGGCTTCTCGCCGAACAGATACGGCCCGCCATAGGTTTCCAGACACTCGTTCCAGATCGCCTCGATGCGATCGATGTCCGTCTGCGCCCGCGACCACAGCTTGAAATTCGGAAACGAGGCCTTGATGTTCATCGGCAACGACGAACGCATCGCCGAAAACCCCGAATGCATCTCGCCGCAGATCGCCCGGCAATGCGCCCTCGCCGCCCGGTCCGCCGGCAACAGACCCGCCTTCGGCTTGACCTCGTTCAGGTACTCGCCGATCGCCAGCGTGTCCCACACATGAATCCCCTCGTGCTCCAGCGCCGGCACCCGCATCGACGCCGACAACAACAGCATCTCCGCCTTCATCGCCGGATCGTCCGGCGAAATCACGTTCTCCGTGAACTCCAGCTTCGCCATGCGCGCCATCAACCAGCCCCGCAAGGCCCAGGCACCGTAGTTCTTGCTGCTGATCGTGAGTACCGCT
>Ga0247823_10001336_pt1 | contig 20576 bp, 20 predicted proteins | sample 13C_PalmiticAcid_2_FD_192426 | JGI IMG/M metagenome (GOLD analysis project Ga0247823, IMG submission 192426) | Soil microbial communities from agricultural site in Penn Yan, New York, United States - 13C_PalmiticAcid_Day30 | ecosystem: Environmental > Terrestrial > Soil > Agricultural land... | reverse complement strand
CCCGCAGGACGCCGCCTGGTCGCGCGACACCTCGGGCTTCGGCATCTCGCAGCCGGGCGACCTGCCCACGCTGCCGAACTCCCGCACCAGCTGGATCAAGAGCTTCGCGCAGCGGCTGGTGCGCTGACTCGCTTCCTCTGATCGACGGCCGGCATCCGCAGGCCCGCCCTGTCGTCAGGCCATGCGCACCTCTCAGCAATGATGCTCGGCTGGGCAGCTCTGCCGTCGACGTTCGAATTCTCGTGGCGGCTCGTGGAGAATCCCCGTGCAACCGCCCACGACCCGGAAGAGGAGCCCCCCCGTTGAGCCGCGACATCTTCATCAGCCATGCCGCCAAGGACAAAGCCCTCGCGGGCGCCGTCGTGGACATGCTGCAGCTCGGCCTGAACCTCGACGCCAACACCATCTTCTGCTCTTCGCTGGAAGACCTGAGCATCCCGAGTGGTGTGAACTTCGTCGAACACCTCAAGACCCAGATTCAATCCCCCAAGGTCGTCATCGCACTGATCTCACCCAACTATCTGGCGTCGCAGTTCTGCCTGTGCGAATTGGGGGCGAGCTGGGTGATGTCGCATCGGCTGTTTCCCTTGCTGGTTCCGCCGCTGAAGTCACAGGACGTGCATGGCGTGCTGACCGGCGTGCAACTGACCGCCCTGGACAGTGAGGAACGCCTCTCCGAACTTCGCGATCAGCTGGTGACCGCACTGGAAGTCAAGGGCACAGGCACTGCCCGATGGGAAGCCAAACGCAAAGTCTTTCTGCGCGATTTGCACGGAGTGCTCGCGGGCCTGCCAGCCCCCGCCATCGTTTCCTCGGCCGATCACGACAGAGTCAAGGAAGACCTCGAGGACGCGCAGGAGTACATCGACCAGCTCGAAGAAGACCTGAAGCGCAAGGCAGAAATGATTGCCAAGCTGTCGGCTGCGAGGGACCCGGCGGAGGTCCGGAAGATCAAGATGGCCTGCCACTCCGACACTCAAAGGCTGAATGAACTGGAACGAACACTGAGCGGAACGCTCTCAGCTGTGTCGAAGGCCGTCGCCTTTGTCGCGTACAGAGAGCTGGCGCTTGGCCAGCACCCGAAGATCGACTCATCCAAGGATCCCGACTTCACCGACGAAATCCAACGTGCCAAGGAACAGCAACTGGTCGACATCGACGAAGATGGCTTCTGCACGCTCGATGGCTCCCACCCGAAGATCAAGGCCATCGAGTCGGCATTCCGTGAACTGAGAATGTTCTTGCAAGGCGACATCGCCGATCTGGAAGAAGAGTTCGCGAACCAGCACGAAGTCCCCATGCGAATCGACAATCGCGACTACTGGCAGCTTCGCCTCGACAAGCGGATCAGTCGGGTGTATGCGTAGGCGCTCCCGGCGTCACCACTCGAAAGCCCCCTGATCGAATCGGGCCCACGTCGCCGTCTCCCGGGTTTTGAACTCGACGTGGCGTCCGGCGTTGGACCCGAAGTCGACGGCGATGGTGCGAATGCCTGCATCGGATGCGACCTCCATCTCGAAATCCACCCATCGCCTGAACAGCAGCATCTCCGAAAGCAGGATGAAGAAGTAGTCCGCGCCCGCGATCCGCTCGCGGATCTCGAGGGCAAGCTCGGGGGCCTCTCTCATGCGAACGGAAACCCCCTTGGATATTTCCACCAAGGACACATCCCGGCGTTCCTTCGCTGCAACCTTGTTCCTCCGGGCGACCAGCTCATCGAGCGCCTTCAAGAGCATGCCCTTGGTTTCCACCTCCCTCCGCCCCTCCGGTCCGTACACGTACCTGGATGCGACCTGAGGCACGAGAGGGTCCTTGAGGCGAGCCACCAGCTTCTGGATCTCTACCGTCAGTTGCTGAAGCTCGCTCTTGTTCCTGAGCTCCTCGCCGGGTTCGATGGCGAGGCCCTTCGGAATCGAGAGATTGATCCAGTTGCCGGAGCCGATCCGTGCATCGACCGAGGCCACGAAGGTCTCGTATAGAACAGTTTCACTCCAGGCGTGCGAGATGAAGATGCGCTTGCTGTCCGTCATGCGAACCCGTTCCATGGGAGGGTGAGGCGGATCTTCACACATGAAGTGCAGGTGCCATCGGCCAAGTCCATCCGAGAGACGCCCAGCCCGCCGGCCCAAGGACATGGACCCCTAGTTTGAGCCCAGTCACCGCGCGGGTTCTTCTTGCAGCCCACCGCACACGGGACTACTGTCGAAGCGCATCCACGATCAGGGAGACAACGATGATCACGACTTGGCGAGTGCGCGCGATGGGCGCGTTGTGGAGCGGCCTGGCCGCATTGCTGGCAGCATCGCCCGGTGTGGCCGCCGCCGCCGAAGGCTGGGCCGAGATCGGCTGGCGCTGGAAGTGGGGCGAGGGCAGCATCATCTACAACCGTGACATCGCGCCCGTCGACCTGCAGGATGGCGGCGGCACGTTCCGCGACAGCATCGGTCCGTTCGACATCCTGGGCTGGGACATGATGACCCCCGTCTACTTCCAGGGGGTGGGTGGCACCATGACCACGCGCAACGGCATCCGCCCGGGCTGCCCGCCGGAAGACCTCTGCGACATGATCTCGGTGCGCATCGACTTCGCCCCGCTGTCCAACGGCGACCCGGCCCACTGGCGGCTCGACATGACGGCCCCCGGCCGCCTCGACCGCTTCGGCCTGCCCGAGCTCGGCAACGGCTGGGAATGGAACGGCCCCAATTTCGGTGGTGTGCTGAGCAACGACCTGGACGACCGGCGCTATGGCGGCCCCAGCGAGTACTTCAACAGCTGGAACCTCACGGTGGCCAAGCCGGTGCCCGAACCCGGGTCGCTCGCGCTGATGGCGCTCGGGCTGGCCGGCGTGGGCTTCGCCGCTCAGCGCTGGCCGAAGCGGGCCGCGTGGCCGCGGGCGCGGAACTCCTCGACCACGTAGTCGACGAACACCCGCACCTTCGCCGGCATCAGCTTGCGGCTCGTGTAGTAGATCGACAGCGGCATCGTCTCGGCGTACCACTTCGGCAGCACACGCACGAGTTCGCCTCGCTCGAGCAGCTGCGATGCGTGGGGCAGCGGCACCATCGCGATGCCCATGCCGGTGGCCGCGGCGCGGGCGAGCGCCTCCGGGTCGTCGAGCACCATCACCGGACGCACGCTCGCCACCACCTCCTCGCCCGTGCTGTGCTTCAGCGTCCACGGCACGAGCCGCCCCGTGGCGAGCGAACGGCGCAGCAGCCCGCGGTGGCGCGCCAGGTCCTGCGGATGGGCCGGCGCGGGATGCGCCTGCAGGTAGGCGGGCGCGGCCACCAGCACGATGCGCAGCCGCGCGAGCTCACGCGCGATCAGCGCGTCGGTGAGTTCGATGCCGCCGCCGATGGCGACGTCGAAGCCTTGGGCGATCAGGTCGACCTGGCGGTTGTCGAAGTGCAGGTCGGGCACCACGTCGGGGTAGCGGCGCACGAACTCGTCCATCATCGGCACGAAGTACTCGCGGCCCACCGTGTGCGCCAGCGCCACCTTCAGCGTGCCGGCAGGCTTGCCCGCGCCCTGGCGCAGGTCGGTCAGCGCATCGCCGATCTCGCCCCACGGCAGCCGCACCTGGCCGTAGAGGCGTTCGCCATCGGTGGTGAGCGCCAGGCGGCGGGTGCTGCGCTGGAACAGGCGCACGCCCAGGCGCGACTCGAACTGCGCGACGCTCTTGCTGACGGCGGCCGGCGTGAGGCCGAGGCGCCGCGCGGCGGCTGAAAAGCTGCCCTCGTCCGCGGCGGAGACGAACGCGTCGAGGTGGCTGCGAAGTTCGGTCGACATGGCCTCAGCTTATACCAATGGTTGAAACTGAACACACCTTTCCGTAACTACCGCGATCAGGCGGCGGCGCCGACACTGAACTCATCAACCACCCCATCCGAAAGGAAACATGATGAGCACCACCACCTCCCTCCGCGGCCAAGTCGCCTTCATCCACGGCGGTTCGCGCGGCATCGGCGCCGCCTCCGCACGCCGCCTGGCCCGCGACGGCGCCACCGTCGCCATCGGCTACTCGACCTCGGCCATCGCCGCCGAAGCGCTGGCCGAGGAGATCAAGGCAAACGGCGGCCAGGCCATCGCCATCAAGGCCGACGGCACGGACGCCAAGGGCCTCGTGCTGGCCATCGACAGCGTCGCCGAACGGTTCGGCCGCCTCGACATCCTCGTCAACAGCGCCGGCGTGCTGGCCGTGGCCCCGCTGGAGCAGTTCTCGCTGGAGGACTTCGACCGCACCGTCGCCGTCAACGTGCGCTCGGTCTTCGTCGCGTCGCAGGCCGCCGCCCGGCACATGAAGGAAGGCGGCCGCATCATCAACATCGGCAGCACCAACGCCCAGCGCATGCCCTTCGCGGGCGGTGCCGTCTACGCGATGAGCAAGTCCGCCCTGATCGGCCTCGTGAAGGGCCTGGCGCGCGACCTCGGCCCGCGCGGCATCACCGTCAACAACGTGGCCCCGGGCCCGGTCGACACCGACATGAACCCGGAAGCCGGCGAGTTCGGCGCCCAGCTGCACGACCTGATGGCCCTGCGGCGCCACGCCAAGGCCGACGAAATCGCCGGCATGGTGGCCTACCTCGCGAGCGCGGAAGCGGCGTTCGTCACCGGGGCCGACCTGCTGATCGACGGCGGGTTCGCGGCCTGAGGTGCGAGGGGGCCCGCAGGCCCCCTCACAGCGCCCCCGCCACTTCCGCGACCAGCTGCCGCAGCCAGGTGTGCGCCGGGTCCTGCCGATGGCGCACGTGCCAGGCCATGTGCATCGGGAAGGTGCCCAGGTCGACGGGCGTGGGCAGCACCTTCAACCGGGGGTCGAGGGCCAGGCGCCGGCAGATCTGCCGCGGCAGCGTGGCACACAGGTCGGTGGCAGCGACGATCTCCGGGATGGAGGCGAAGTGCGTGACCGACACCGCGACGTCCCGCTTGAGCCCCTGCCGGTCCAGGGCCTGGAACAGGCCCGCGCGCAGCCGCCCCGGTGGCAGCACGTTGACGTGCCTCAGCCGCTCGTACTGCGCCTTGGACAGGCGGGCGCCGACCTTCGGGTGGTCTGCACGCACCACGCAGGCGAGGCCATCGTCCGCGACGTGCTGCACGACCAGGTTGTCCGGCGCGTCGGCGATGCGGCCCAGCACCAGTGCCGTGTCGCCCGAGGTGATGCCGGTCTCGGCCAGGTCGGTGCCGAAGGGCAGCGTGCGCAGCCGGATGCCCGGCGCCACGGCGGCGAGCCGGGCCACCAGCGCCGGCACGAGCACGAACTCGACGTAGCTGTTCGGCGCGATGGTGACGACCTGGTCGGCGCGGGCCGGATCGAACGCCTGCTGGCCCAGCACCACCGTGTCCATCGCGGACAGCGCCGACATCAGCGCGGGTGCGAGCGCTTCCGCCTTCGGCGTGGGCCGCATGCCGTAGCGCTCGCGGACGAACAGCGGGTCCTGGAGCACGGTGCGCAGGCGCGACAGGGCGTTCGACAGCGCGGCCTGCGTCATCCCCAGCCGGTCGGCCGCGCGCGTGACGCTGCGCTCCTCCATCAGGGCCGCGAAGATGGGCAGCAGGTTCAGGTCATATCGCATCCATATATTGTTCGGGATAAATCTGGATTCAGATAAATAAATTGGCTGAATGCCTCCCGGTTGCCGATCATGGAGACATCCAACCCCGACAGGAGATCCCCATGACCTTGAAGAACCTGCTCCCCGGCCCGATGGGCTTCGGCACCGCCCCGCTCGGCAACATGTTCCGCGCCATCCCGGAGGCCGAAGCACGGGCCACCGTCGACGCCGCCTGGAGCGACGGCATCCGTTTCTTCGACACCGCGCCGTTCTACGGCGCCGGCCTGGCCGAAGCCCGGCTGGGCGAGGCGCTGGCCGGCCGCGACCGGAACAGCTACGTCCTCGGCACCAAGGTCGGCCGCCTGATCCTCGACGAGGTCGAGGACGTCGGTGCACGCGACCTCGGCGAAAAGGGCGACGTGTTCCGGCACGGCCGCGCCAACCGCATCGTCAACGACTACTCCGCGGACGCCACCCTGCGTTCGATCGAAGACAGCCTGAAGCGCCTGAAGACCGACCGCCTCGACATCGTCTGGGTGCACGACGTCGCACAGGACTTCTACGGTGACGAGTGGCTCGGCGTGTTCGAGACCGCGCGCCAGGGTGCCTTCAAGGCGCTGGACCGGCTGCGCGATGACGGCGTGATCGGCGCCTGGGGACTGGGCGTGAACCGGGTGGAACCGATCGAGCTGCTGCTCGACCTGCAGGGCCCCCGGCCGGACGGCTTCCTGCTGGCGGGCCGCTACACGCTGCTGGACCACTCGCGTGCCCTGCAGCGGGTGATGCCGCAGGTGGCCGCGCAGGGCCTGGGGATCGTCGTGGGCGGTCCCTACAGTTCGGGGGCGCTCGTCGGCGGCCCCAACTTCGAGTACGCCCCGGCCACGCCCGTCATCCTCGCCAAGGTGCAGGCCATCAAGGCGATCGCCGATCGCCACGGCGTGTCGATGAAGGCGGCCGGGCTGCAGTTCTCGCTGGCGCATGCCGCGGTGGCGGCCGTGATCCCGGGCGCCAGCCGGCCCGAGCGCCTCGCCGAGGACCGCGCCGCGCTGGAGGCGGTCGTGCCGGTGGCGTTCTGGCGCGAGCTGCGCCAGGCCGGGCTGGTGGATCCGCAGGCCCCGCTGCCGGGCGGCGCCTGAGGCCGGACCGCGGCGTCAGCCGAGGCGCAGCAGTTCCGCGCCCTCGCCCACCTGGTCACCGGCCGCGAAGAGCAGCGCCTCCACGGTGCCCGCCTTCGGCGAGACGATGGTGTGCTCCATCTTCATCGCCTCCATCACTGCGAGGGCCTGGCCGGCCTTCACGGTGTCGCCGGCCTTCACGAGGAAGGCGGAGACGCGGCCGGGCATCGGTGCGGTGAGGCGGCCCGCGAATGCGGCCGGATGGGCTTCGCGTGCCAGCGGGTCGCGGAGGGTCACGGTCGCCTGGGCCTCGTCGGCGAACAGGTGCACCACGCCGCCGCGGGCCAGTGCGGTGACCCGCTGGCGATGGCCGTCGAGCTGGACCTCGTGCACATCACCGTTCGCGGTGGCAATGAGCGCCCACGCGCCGCCATCGACCTGCAACCGGCGCGTGCCGTCGCGCGACGTGACGAGGCTCGCGGCCACCGCCTGCCCCGCGACGTCGAGCGACCAGCGCATCGAACTGTCCCCCACGATGCGCCAGCCATCGCGCCGCGACCACGGATCGGCATCGACCGAGGCCGCCTGTTCCGCCAGCGTGTGCGACACGAACGCCGCAACGGCCCAGCGCACCTCGAGCGGCGGGGCATCGAACAGCACGGCGCGCTCGCGTTCGATCAGCGCGGTGTCGAGGTCGGCCTCGGCGAACGAGCGGCTGCGCACGACGCGCCGCAGGAACGCGGCGTTGTGGTGCGGGCCCACGATGAACGTCTGCGCCAGCGCCTGCGCGAGGCGTGCGCACGCGGTGGCCCGGTCGGGCGCCCACACGATCAGCTTCGCGATCATCGGGTCGTAGTGCGGCGTGATCGCGTCGCCCTCGCGCACGCCGGCGTCGAGGCGCACGTCGCCACGCGCGAATCGCACCGTCTCGGGCGTGCGGAACACGCGCAGCGTGCCGGTGGACGGCAGGAACTGCTTGTCGGGGTTCTCGGCGCACAGCCGCGCCTCGATGGCGTGGCCGTGGATGCGCAGGTCCTCCTGCTTCAGCGGCAACGGCTCGCCCGCGGCCACGCGCAACTGCCATTCGACGAGGTCCAGGCCGGTGATGGCCTCGGTGACGGGGTGCTCGACCTGCAGCCGCGTGTTCATCTCCATGAACCAGAAGCGCACCTCGCCGCCCGCGGCGGGTTCGGCGATGAACTCGACCGTGCCCGCGCCCACGTAACCGACGGCGCGCGCCGCGGCCACGGCGGCCTCGCCCATCGCGCGGCGCTGCGTGTCCGACAGGCCCGGCGCGGGGGCCTCCTCGAGCACCTTCTGGTGGCGGCGCTGCACCGAGCAGTCGCGCTCGAACAGCGAGACGGCGTTGCCATGGGTGTCGGCGAACACCTGGATCTCGATGTGGCGCGGCCGCGTGACGTAGCGCTCGACCAGCACCGCCTCGTCGCCGAAGCTGTTCTTCGCCTCGCGGCGGCAGGCCGCGAGGGCGTCGGGGAACTCTGCCGCCGACGCCACCGCGCGCATGCCCTTGCCACCACCGCCCGCGCTCGCCTTGATGAGCACCGGGTAGCCGATGGCATCGGCCTCGCGCTGCAGCCGCGCGGGGTCCTGGTCGTCGCCGTGGTACCCCGGCACGAGGGGCACGCCGGCCGCGGCCATGAGCGCCTTCGCGGGGGCCTTCAAGCCCATCGCACGGATGGCGGACGCGGGCGGACCGATGAACACCAGGCCGGCGTCGGCGCAGGCCTGGGCGAAGCCTTCGTTTTCGCTGAGGAAGCCGTAGCCGGGGTGGATGGCCTGGGCACCGCACGCGCGCGCGGCCTCGATGAGGCGGTCGCCGCGGAGGTAACTTTCCTTCGCGGGTGCCGGGCCGATGGCGACGGCCTCGTCGCACGCGGCCACGTGGGCTGCGTTCGCGTCGGCCTCGGAGAAGACGGCCACGGTGCGGATGCCGAGGCGCCGCGCGGTCGCCGCCACGCGGCAGGCGATCTCCCCTCGGTTGGCAATCAGGATCTTAGTGAACATGTTGTCTCCGCGGCGCGAGCCGCACCACCAGCGCTCTGAGGAAGCGGAAGAACACCCACACCAGCGCGACCATCACCACGAGCGCCACGCCGAGCGCAACGAACAGCGCGACCGGGTGCGCCCACGAGAGCCACAGCATGACCGGAACCGCGCCGTCGCCGAAGAGGGAGAGCCCGAGGTTCGTGAACGGTTCGGGCAGCGTGTTGGCGGCCGCGCGGGTGGTGGCCTTGGCGATGTGGCTCGTGGCGGCGAGCGTGCCGCCCAGCAACGCCGCTGCGGTGGCCCACGTGGCCTGGTCGCTGCCGAACACGCCGGCGGCCAGGGCCGCGCCGGACGGGATCCTGACGAACGTGTGCACCACGTCCCACACGGTGTCGACCCCGGGGATCTTGTCGGCGAAGAATTCGAGCGCGAACATCCCGCCGCTGGCCCACAGCAGCAGCGGCTGCTCCAGCACCTTCAGGCCCGACGGCAACGCCACCCAGCCGAGTGCGCCGGCGAGGCCCGTGAGGAACACGACCGCGTAGAGGCGCAGGCCGCTCGCCCACCCCAGGGCCGCGGCGATCGCGACGAGCTGGGCGGTGTCGAGGTTCACGCGCCGGGCCCTCGCCAGGACGGGGGGCGCTTGCCAAGGAACGCGGCGACCCCTTCACGTCCCTCGTCGCTCGCGCGCACGTCGGCGATGCGGCGTGCGGTGTCGGCGCGCAGGTCGTCCGTGATCGGGTGGCCGGCCACGTCGCGCACCAGCGCCTTGCAGGCGCGCGTGGCGAGTGGGCCGTTCGGCAGGATCGCGGCGAGCACCTCGCCGACGCGGGTGTCGATGTCCGCGAGCGGGCACACCTCGTGGACGAAGCCGAGCGCGGCCGCGCGGGTGGCGCTGAAGCGCTCGGCCGTCACGGCGTAACGCCGCGTGGCCTGTTCGCCCAGCGCGCGCACGACGTACGGGCTGACGGTGGCGGGCAGCAGGCCCAGCTTCGCCTCGCTCAGGCAGAACTGCGCGGTGTCGGCGGCGACCAGCACGTCGCACACGGCCGCGAGCCCCACGGCGCCGGCATAGCAGTCGCCGTGGATGCGGCCGATCACGGGCACGGGGCAGCGGTAGAGCGTCCACAGCATGTCGGCGAGGGCCTGGGCGTCGGCGCGGTTCTCCTCCCACGAGTAGCCAGCCATCGCGCGCATCCACGCGAGGTCGGCGCCGGCGCAGAACACCGGGCCGTGGCCGCCGAGCACGATGGCGCGCAGGTCGGGCTCGGCGCCGAGCGCGGTGAAGGTGGCGGACAGTGCCGCGATCACCTCGTCGTTGAACGCGTTGCGCACGTCGGGCCGGTTGAGGAACACGTGCGCGACCGGGCCGTCGCGTCGCACGTCGAGCGGCTGCAGGTTCATCGGGCGGCCCTTTCCTGCTGCAGCATCCACACGAGGTCGAGCTCCGGCGCGGCGTGGCCGAACCGGGTGATCGCAGCGGTGATCTGGCCGCGGTGGTGGGTGCCGTGGTTGAAGACGTGGGCCAGCGTGGCCGCGAACGGCAGCGAATGGGCGACGCCCTGCGTGCTGCGGTAGTCGAGTGAACCGTCGAAGCGCTCGTCGGGCCACGACGCGATCAGCGGGCCCCAGTTCGCGGCCGCCGCCATCAGGCGCGCGCGCAGCGCGGTGCGGTCGTGCTCGACCTCGTCGTCGAGCCGCAACGACGGCGACGCGCCCTCGGCGAACCGCCGGTACCACAGCAGGTGCTCGGCCACGAGCAGGTGGTTCAGGGTGCCATGCACGCTGTGGAAGAAGAGGCCCGCCTCGCCGCGGTACTCGGGTTCGGGCAGCAGGTCCACGTGCTCGTACAGCCGCGGGAGCACCCACACCCCGTAGCGCGCCAGCATCGCGAAGTGCGCGCGCATCGGTGCGGCGCTCACATGCGGAACACGCCGAAGCGTGTCTCCGGGATGGGGGCGTTGAGGCTCGCCGACAGGCCCAGCGCGAGCACGCGGCGGGTGTCGGTGGGGTCGATCAGCCCGTCGTCCCACAGCCGCGCGGTGGCGTGGTACGGGTGGGCCTGGCGTTCGAACTGGTCGCGCACGGGCTGCTTGAAGGCCTGCTCCTCCTCGGCCGACCACGAACCGCCGCGCGCCTCGATGCCGTCGCGCCGCACGGTGGCGAGCACGCTCGCGGCCTGCTCGCCGCCCATCACCGAGATGCGTGCGTTGGGCCACATCCACAGGAAGCGCGGGTCGAACGCACGGCCGCACATGCCGTAGTTGCCGGCCCCGAAACTGCCGCCGATCACCACGGTGAACTTGGGCACCTGCGCGGTGGCCACGGCCGTGACCATCTTCGCGCCGTGTTTGGCGATGCCTTCGTTCTCGTGCTTGCGCCCGACCATGAAGCCGCTGATGTTCTGCAGGAACACGAGCGGGATGCGGCGCTGGCAGCACAGCTCGATGAAGTGCGCGCCCTTCTGCGCGCTCTCGGAGAACAGCACGCCGTTGTTCGCGATGATGCCCACGGGCATCCCCTCGATGTGCGCGAAGCCGGTGACCAGCGTGGCACCGAAGCGGGCCTTGAACTCGTCGAACTCGCTCGCGTCGACGATGCGGGCGATGACCTCGCGCACGTCGTACGGCTTGCGGGTGTCGGTGGGCACGATGCCGTGCAGCTCCGCCGGGTCGAAGGCCGGGGGCCGCGGCGGCAGGCACGCGAGCGGCGCGGGCTTGGTGCGGTTCAGGTGGGCCACGCAGCGCCGCGCGATGGCAAGCGCATGGGGGTCGTCCTCCGCGAGATGGTCGGCCACGCCGCTGATGCGCGTGTGCACGTCGCCGCCGCCCAGGTCCTCGGCCGACACCACCTCACCGATGGCCGCCTTCACGAGCGGCGGGCCCGCGAGGAAGATGGTGCCCTGACCCTTCACGATGATCGACTCGTCGCTCATCGCCGGCACGTACGCGCCGCCGGCCGTGCACGAGCCCATCACCACGGCCACCTGCGGGATGCCCGCGGCGCTCATCTGCGCCTGGTTGAAGAAGATGCGGCCGAAGTGGTCGCGGTCGGGGAACACCTCGTCCTGGTTCGGCAGGTTCGCCCCGCCGCTGTCGACGAGGTACACGCACGGCAGGCGGTTCTCGAGCGCGATCTGCTGCGCTCGCAGGTGCTTCTTGACGGTGACCGGGTAGTACGTGCCGCCCTTCACGGTGGCGTCGTTGCAGACGATCAGGCACTCGATGCCGTGGATGCGGCCGATGCCGGTCACGAGGCCGCCACCCGGCGCATCGCCGTCGTACAGGTCGTACGCGGCCAGCGCCGACAGCTCGAGGAACGGCGATCCCGGGTCGAGCAGCGCCTCGACGCGGTCGCGCGGCAGCAGCTTGCCGCGCGCCACGTGTTTGGCGCGGGGCCCGTCGCCGCCGCCGAGCGCGGCCTGGGCCAGCTTCGCGGCCAGGTCGTCCACCAGCGCGCGCATCGCCGCCGCGTTGGCCTTGAAGTCGTCCGACCGCGGGTTCACCGAGGACACGAAAACAGGCATGGGGGCTCCTACCAGGGAATGGGTGACCCGTCGTGGTCGAGGAATCGGCCGGTGTCGGCCGGGGTCAGGCCCGCGATCACGGCACGCATGGACGATACGCTCTGCGCGGGCGTCAGGTCGGCGCCCGCGCCGCCCATGTCGGTCTGCACCCATCCGGGGTGGAAGGCGACGCAGGTGGCGCGGTCGGCGAGCGCGAGCGACGTGTCCTTCAGCACCGAGTTCACCGCCGCCTTCGACGCGCGGTACAGCCAGCCGCCGGACTGCGTGCGCGAGCCGATGCTCCCCATGCGCGACGACAGCACGGCCAGCCGCGCCCCCGGCGCGAGGGCGTCGGCGAACTGCGGAATGACCCGCATGGGGCCCAGCACGTTGGTGCGCATCACCTCGTCGAACTCGTCGGCGGTGGGCGTGTCGAGCGCGTTCTTGCGCGGACCGTAGACACCGGCGACGACGATGGCCACGTCGAAGGCCTCGCCGTCGAGCTGCCAGGCGAGACCCGCGGTGCTGTCGAGGCGGCCCACGTCGAGCCGCAGCGGGCGGCCGCCGAACGCCTTGATGGCCGCGAGGCCCTCGTCGCTGCGCGCGGTGGCCACCACCCTCGCGCCGTCCTCGCCGTACTGGCGAACGAACTCCAGCCCGATGCCGCGCGAGGCGCCGATCACGAGCACGTTGGTTGTCATCGATTCATCTCCAGGAAAACCGTCCCGGACGTGCCGGGATCACTTGGCGAGCGCCGCCTGCTGCGCCGCCGCCTCGCGGGCGCGCCGGATGTTCTTGAAACGCCGGCGCGTGTCGTACGGGAACACGTCGTGCACGTGGCCCGACAGGATGCGTTCCTTGTGACCTTGCCAGAACGCCGCGTCCAGCAGGTCCGCATGGTGTTTCATGAACACCTCGCGCACGCCCGGGTTGCCGAGCAGGAACGGCTCGAAGGTCTCGGGGAACACGTCGTGCGGCCCCACCGAGTACCAGACCTCGCCCGACATCTCCTCTTCGTCGTTGCGCGGCTCGGGCACCTTGCGGAAGTTGCAGTGGGTGAGGTATTCGATCTCGTCGTAGTCGTAGAACACGACCTTGCCGTCGCGCGTGACGCCGAAGTTCTTCCACAGCATGTCGCCGGGGAAGATGTTGGCCGCGACCAGGTCCTTGATGGCGTTGCCGTACTCGACCACCGCGTGCTCGATCTGCCGGGGCGACGCCTCCTGCAGGTAGATGTTGAGCGGGATCATGCGCCGCTCGATGTAGACGTGGCGGATCACGAGGTCGCTGCCGTCCTGCTCGAGCAGGCTCGGGCAGAAGTGCTGCAGTTCGGCCACCAGCTCGTCCTCGAACCGCGCGCGCGGGAAGGCCACGTTCGAGAACTCGAGCGTGTCGGCCATGCGCCCCACGCGGTCGTGCTGCTTCACCAGCAGGTACTTCGACTTGATCTGCTCGCGCGTGGTTTCCTTCTGCGGCGGGTAGAAGTCCTTGATGATCTTGAAGACGTACGGGAACGACGGCAGGTCGAACACCAGCATCACCATGCCCTTGATGCCGGGCGCGATGCGGAACATGTCGCCGCTGTGGCGCAGGTGGGCGAGGAAGTCGCGGTAGAAGAGGTTCTTGCCGTGCTTCTGCAGCCCGAGCGTGTTGTAGAGCTCGGTGCGCGGCTTGCGCGGCATCATCGAGCGCAGGAACTGCACGTACGCCGACGGGATCTCCATGTTGACCATGAAGTAGGCCCGCGCGAAGCTGAACAGCATCTGCAGGTCGCCTTCGCCGAAGAGCGCGGTGTCCACCGTGAGCAGGCCGCTCGGGGCGTGCAGGATGGGCAGCGCGAACGGCGTCTCGCGGAAGCCGTTGATGATCTTGCCCACCACGTAGGCGCCCTTGTTCCGGTAGAAGAGCGAGCTCAGCACCTGGAACTGGAAGTTGGCGCGCGGGCGGAAGTCGCCCAGCTCGGCGGCCACGGCCTCCTCGACGTGGCGCACGTCGCGGTGGATGTCCTCGAACTCGAGCTGCAGCTGGAAGTTGTTGATCACCCGCACCCACGTGTCGTGCATGCGGTCCTTCGCCGGGTAATACGCGCGGTACGTGGGCGTGGCGGCCGGCTCGTCGTTCTCGATGTACTCGGTCGAGATGGCCGGGCGCACGAAGATGAAGTCGTTCTTGAAGTACGCCCGGTGCAGGATCTTCGTGGTGACCGAGTTGAAGAAGGTCTCGGCCAGTTCGGGCTGGTGGTGGTTGGTGAGCAGGCCGATGTAGTGCAGCTTGACCTGCTGCCACACCTCCATGCTCAGCTCGCTCACCTTGAACTCGGTCTGCAGCCGCTCGGCGGCCTCGTCCACCCGCACGTCGTAGAACTCGATGCGTTCGCTCTGGCTGCGCTGCTGGCCGTGCCAGTCGGCCTCCTCGAAGCGCTGCTTCGCGTCGGCGCTGGTCTGGCGGAAGAGCCGGTAGTGGCGGTCGAACCCGTCGAGCATGGCCTGCGCGATGTCGAAGGCGCGCAGGTCGGTGAGTGCTTGCGGGAAGACGGCCATCGGCATGTTCAGGGCTCCGGGGGGGTGTAGCGCTTGTGGATGGCCGCCAGGGCCTTCTCGTAGGCCGCGTTGATCTCGTCGGGGCCGGACACCGAGATGGACAGGTCCTTCAGGCGTCCGTCGGCGAGGCGGTAGAACCAGCCGTGCACCGCCACCGACTGGCCACGCGCCCAGGCGTCCTGGACCATCGTGGTCTGGCACACGTTCAGCGCCTGTTCGATGACGTTGAGCTCGCACAGCGCGTCGACGCGGCGTTCGAGCGGCACGGTGTCGAGCCAGTGCTGGTGGTGGATGCGCACGTCCTTGACGTGGCGCAGCCAGTTGTCGGCCAGGCCCACGGACACGTCGTTGAGCGACGCGGCCACGCCGCCGCAGCCGCTGTGGCCCACGACGATGATGTGCTTGACCTTGAGCATGTCGGTGGCGAACTGGATCACCGACAGGCAGTTCAGGTCGGAGTGCACCACCACGTTCGCGACGTTGCGGTGCACGAACAGTTCGCCGGGCAGCAGGCCCACGAGTTCGTTCGCGGGGACGCGGCTGTCGGCGCAGCCGATCCACAGGTATTGAGGGGCCTGCTGCGCCAGCAGGTTGGTGAAGAAGCCCGGGGTACGGGCCTCCGTCTCCTGCGACCAACGAAGGTTGTTGGCGAAGAGTTCTTGAAGTGCGGGTGACGTCATGGCCCGGATTTTACCGGCGGCGTGTCAGGCGGTTTCCGAGAACAGCTCTCGACCGATCAACATGCGCCGGACTTCCGAGGTGCCCGCGCCGATTTCGTAGAGCTTCGCGTCACGCCAGAACCGGCCGAGGGGGTAGTCGTTGATGTAGCCGTTGCCGCCGAAGATCTGCACGCCCTCGCCGGCCATCCACGTGGCCTTCTCGGCGCACCACAGGATCACGGACGCGCAGTCCTTGCGGACGCGCCGCACGTGGTCGGGCCCCAGCCGGTCGAGGTTCTTGCCCACGGTGTAGGCGAACGACCGGGCCGCCTGCAGCGTGGTGTACATGTCGGCGAGCTTGCCCTGGATCAGCTGGAACTCGCCGATGGACTTGCCGAACTGGCGGCGCTCGTGCACGTACGGCACCACGTGGTCCATCACCGACTGCATGATGCCGATGGGGCCGGCGGCGAGCACCGCGCGCTCGTAGTCGAGCCCGCTCATCAGCACCTTCGCGCCGCCGTTGACCTGGCCCAGCACGTTCGTGAACGGCACCTCGACGTCCTTGAACACCAGTTCGCCGGTGTGGCTGCCGCGCATGCCGAGCTTGTCGAGCTTCTGGGCGACGCTGAAGCCCGGCATGGTCTTCTCGACGAGGAACGCGGTGACCCCGCCCGCGCCCAGCTGCGGGTCGCTCTTCGCGTACACCACCAGCGTGTCGGCGTCGGGCCCGTTCGTGATCCACATCTTGGTGCCGTTGAGCACGAACACACCGCCGCGCTCCTCGGCGCGCAGGGTCATGCTCAACACGTCGGAGCCCGCGTTCGGTTCGCTCATCGCCAGCGCGCCCACGTGTTCTCCGGAAATCAGCTTCGGCAGGTACTTCGCGCGCTGCGCCTCGGTGCCGTTGCGGCGGATCTGGTTCACGCACAGGTTGCTGTGCGCGCCGTAGCTCAGGCCCACGCTGGCCGAGGCGCGGCTGATCTCCTCCATGGCCACCATGTGCGCGAGGTAGCCGAGGCCGGCGCCGCCGTATTCCTCGCCGACCGTGACGCCGAGCACGCCCAGGTCGCCCAGCTTGCGCCAGAGGTCCATCGGGAACTGGTCGGTGCGGTCGATCTCCGCCGCGCGCGGTGCGATCTCGCGTTCGGCGAAATCGCGGACCGCATCGCGCAACGCATCGATGTCCTCGCCGAGCTGGTGGTCGAGTCCGGGCAGATCCATGGGCGTTTACCTCGAATGTCGTGGACACCTGAGCGACAGCACGGGTTGCTGTCGATCCCTAGAATGATTCGATCAAAGTGTAGCCATCCAAGCCATGAACGAACTCGAACGGCAACTGCAGTATCCCCAGGGAGAAACCCTCCCCGAACCGGGCCGGACGATCGAACTGGCGCCCGGCGTGCGCTGGGTGCGCATGGGCCTGCCCTTCGCGCTCGACCACATCAACCTGTGGCTGCTGCGCGACCGGCTCGACGGCCGCGAGGGCTGGACCATCGTCGACTGCGGCATCACGAACGACGACACGAAGTCGAATTGGGACAAGGTGTTCGAGCACGAACTCGGCGGCCTGCCGGTGCTGCGCCTCGTGGTCACGCACATGCACCCGGACCACATCGGCCTCGCGCACTGGCTCACCGAGCGCTGGGGCACACCCGACCACGAGTGCCGCCTGTGGATGAGCGCCACCGACTACACGAGCGCGTGCCTCGCGAGCCGCTCCACCACCGGCCACGGCGGCCCGGCCGCGGCCGCGTTCATGGCCAGCCACGGCCTGACCGACCCCGACGCCATCGAGAAGATCAAGGCCCGTTCGAACTACTACGGCTCGATGGTGCCCCAGGTGCCCGCCCGCTACCGCCGCCTGCTCGACGGCAGCGAGATCACCATCGGCGGCCACGTGTGGCGCTGCATCGCGGGCTACGGCCACGCGCCGGAACACCTGTCGCTGCACAGCGAGACGCTCGGCGTGCTGATCTCGGGCGACATGCTGCTGCCGCGCATCTCGACGAACGTCAGCGTGAGCGACCTCGAACCCGAGGCCAACTCGCTGACGCTGTACCTGCAGTCCCTCGACCGCTACCGCGCGCTGCCGGCCGACACGCTCGTGCTGCCGTCGCACGGCCGCCCGTTCAAGGGCATGCACACGCGCGTCGACCAGCTGCACGCGCACCACGACGAACGCCTCGCCGACGTGATGACCGCGTGCGCCGAGGCACCGCAGACCGCCGCCGGCCTGCTCAAGGTGCTGTTCAAGCGCCCACTGGACTTGCACCAGACCACGTTCGCGATGGGCGAGTCCATCGCCCACCTGAACGCGCTGTGGATCGACGGGAAGCTGAAGCGCGAACGCGGCAGCGACGGGGTGCTGCGCTTCTCGGTGGCCTGATCCCCGGGCCGCCGTGTTCCGCTGACGCGGCGCGCCCTCAGCTGCGGACCAGCTTCGACGCGTACAGCCGCAGCGTCTCGCCGAAGCGCCCGCACGACCTGGCACTGACGTCCGGCGCGAACTCGCGGTCGTAGCGGCCCTTGAGCCGGTCGAACAGCGCGGCCGACGTCTGCCGGGCCTCGTCGCGGCTGATCTTCAGCGTCTCGGCGGCATGGTCCTCGACGCGGCGCATCGACGCGACGAACACGCCCGCGTTCTCCTGCTCCCACGCGCGGAACGCCGCGCGGCCCGGGTAGCCGAGCTTCTCGCACACCTCGCCCTCCTGCGTCGCGAACGCGAAGTACATGACGTTGGCGGCGGCCTGGGTCTCGGTCATCGCGAACGCGGGCGAGGCGGCGATCAGGGCGGCGGCCAGCGCCAGCGCGCGTGGCGGGACATTCATCGGGAATCCTCGAGGTTCGGAGAGCGCACTGTACGCGGGATCAGCGGTCCGCCAGCGCCTGCCGCCGCGCCGAGCGCGGCCAGGAAACGTTGTTCGGAGACGGCGGGACGGGCGAAATCCCAGAGCGGTGCGAGGTCGAGGGCCATGGCAGTGGGGCGATGTCGCGGAACCCGCAGCGTACCCCGCCTCGAGAGAACCAGTTCACGAAAACCGCACGTAACCAGATGTGGCACGACCGTTGCTCAGGAAGCCCCCGTTCTCCTCGCGCACCGCCGTGGACCGTGGTGCCTCCGTGACCGACCTGGAAACGAACACCGATGTCCCTCCCGCCTGCCCATGTGCTCGTGATCGACGCCGCGAAGCTGAACAGCGGCGACACCGCCTGGATGATCAGCGCGACCACGCTCGTGCTCCTGATGACCATCCCGGGCCTCGCGCTCTTCTACGCCGGCATGGTGCGCAAGAAGAACATCCTCGCCACGATGGCGCAGTCCTTCGCGGTGTGTGCGCTCGTGTCGGTGCTGTGGTTCGCCGTGGGCTACAGCCTGGCGTTCATGCCGGGCACGGCGCTCGTCGGCGACCTCTCGGCCCGCTTCCTCGACTCGGTGGTGTTCGACAAGGCGGCCGCGAAACTTTCGGTGCATCCGCTCGCGCCCACGGTGCCCGAGTCGGTGTTCGTGCTGTTCCAGCTGACCTTCGCGATCATCACGCCCGCGCTGATCGCCGGCGCCTTCGCCGAACGCATGCGCTTCTCCGCGATGCTGTGGTTCATGGGCCTGTGGTCGGTGCTCGTGTACGCGCCGGTGGCCCACTGGGTCTGGGAACCGTCCGGCTGGCTCGCCTCGCGCGGCGTGCTCGACTTCGCGGGCGGCACGGTGGTGCACGTCAACGCCGGCGTGGCGGGCCTCGTCGCGGCCTTCATGCTGGGGCGCCGCCTCGGCTACGGCCAGGAGCCGCTCACGCCCTCGAACCTCGGCTACACGATGATCGGGGCCTCGCTGCTGTGGGTCGGCTGGATGGGCTTCAACGGCGGCTCGGCCGCCGCGGCGGACGGCCGTGCCGGCATGGCGATGCTCGTCACGCAGATGGGTGCGGCGGGCGCCGTGCTCACGTGGATGGCCGCCGAATGGCTCGTGCGCGGCAGCCCGTCGCTGCTGGGCCTGTGCAGCGGTGCGGTCGCAGGCCTCGTGGCCATCACCCCCGCCGCCGGTTTCGTGTCGCCCGGTTCGGCGCTCGCGATCGGGGCATCGGCCGGACTCGCCTGCTACTGGGGTGCGACGGCCCTCAAGCGCCTGCTGGGCGCCGACGACTCGCTCGACGTCTTCGGCGTGCACGGCATCGGCGGCATCGTCGGTGCGCTGCTCACCGGCGTCTTCGCATCGCCCACGCTCGGCGGCGCCGAGGGCAGCGTCCAGGCGCAGGCGCTGGGCGTGCTGGGCACGGTGCTCTACAGCGGCGTCGCCAGCGCCGTGATCCTGTGGGTGCTCGACCGGGTGCTCGGCCTGCGCGTGAACCCCCAGCAGGAGCAGGACGGCCTCGACCGCAGCCTGCACGGCGAACGCCTCGAATGAAGGAGCAAGACATGCCCGACATGGACCGCCTCGCCGTCGCCGCGCACCTGCACGTGCTGATGCGCCGCCGCCTGAACCGCATCACCGACATGGAGTGGATGTCGACGAACCGCGAATACGCGATGGCGATGGTGCGGCTCGCCCACGCCGCCGAACACGCGGACCTGCACGAGTGGGCCGAGAAGCTCGAACGCGCCTGGCGGTTGGTGGCGGAGCCCGGCCCCCGGCTGCCGGCCGTTCCGCCGGCGCCACCGGCCGAGCCGAGGCGCTACGTCTCGACGCTGCGCTGAACGGGTCTACCGCGCCCCGAGCCTCAACGCCGCCCGCTCTGCCACCACCACCGCCCACTGTGCGTACTGCCCCGGCCCCGGGTGGTAGCCGTCGTGCGCGAACTGCTCGGGACGTGCCGCCCACTGCAGCGGCAGGTACTCGTGCGTGGGCCGCGTGCGGGCCCAGGCCGCCAGCGCCGCGTCGTTGCGGAACGCGCACTGGCCGAGGTACCAGCGCAGCGGCTGCGGCACCTGCGGCAGCACGTGCATGGGTGGCACGCCGTTGACGATCACGACGCGCGCGCCGGTGCGTGCGACGAGGTGGTCCGACAGCGCACGGTAGTCGGCGACGAACCGCCGGCCGATGCGCTGCGACGTGACGTCGTTGACGCCGAGGGCGATCACGACCACGTCGGCGGGTTCGAGGTTCGACGCGGCCGCGAGCGTCAGGGCCTCGCCGGTGTGGATGCCCGAGCGCGCGACGAGTTGCCAGCGCACCGGCCGGCCCGTGCGGGCCGCGAGGCGCT
>Ga0247823_10001335_pt1 | contig 20588 bp, 18 predicted proteins | sample 13C_PalmiticAcid_2_FD_192426 | JGI IMG/M metagenome (GOLD analysis project Ga0247823, IMG submission 192426) | Soil microbial communities from agricultural site in Penn Yan, New York, United States - 13C_PalmiticAcid_Day30 | ecosystem: Environmental > Terrestrial > Soil > Agricultural land... | reverse complement strand
TGTTCGATGGCCCTCAGCCGATCGGCATCCGGCGGTGTGAGATCACGCTCCGCGGCGCGCAAGAGCGCCATGAGGCGCGGTTCATCAGGATCAGGCAGCGATTCCGGTGTCATGGCAAGGCAAACACAACTGTGGTTGAAATCGTCGAGGTCATGGTCTTGCGGTCAGGGGTCCGCCGCAGTGAACGAGGATCGTGTGACACGTTGAAACAACTCACGAAACTCCCGGCGGGCCCGGGCGAGCTTCGACTTTATGGCGTCCACCGTGCTGCCCCATTGCTCGGACAGCGTTTCCAGCGAATGTTCATCCAGGTATTTTCCGGCGAGCAGGGCGGCGTATTCCGGAGAAAGCTCGGCCAACGTCCAACGCACAATCTCGGTGAGTTCCCGACGTTCCCATACTGCGTCGGGGATCTCCGAACCATCACCCAGCCACGGAATGTTCAGCATGCCGCTTTCCGCGAGCTGCAACACGCGCGTCGCCCGATGATTCCGGCGAGCCGCCAGCGCGACTTGCCGGTGCGCAATCCCTGTGAGCCAGCTCCATAACGTCCCGCGGGTGGAATCGAAGGTTCGGGCCGACCGGGCGGCGGCGAGGAACGTCTCCTGCACGACATCCCCGATCTCCGGCGACTCCGGTCCCAGCAGTCGCGCGACATACCGCCAGATATCGCCGCTGTATCCGCGATACAACGCCGTCCAGGCGTCACGGCAGCCGTCGCGCAAACCGTGAATGACCGTCAATGAGTGCTGCTCATCCAGCAACGGAACGTTCCGCGGCAACCGTCCGGCCGGATCGGCCGCGTCGTCAGGGGAAGGGAAGTCGCACCATCATAAAGAATTGGCGCGATCCCGCGGCGCGGTGTCGCACAATTTCTGAGAATGTTCCGTCGGCGAGGGAACTGGATCACAGCCCGAGGACGTCGGTCATCGAATAGAGCCCGGCCCGTTGACCGACGAGAAATTTTGCCGCGGCAATTGCCCCCAGCGCATAACTGTCGCGCGACTGTCCCCGGACAGTGACCTCGAGCGTCTCGCCAATCATCCCGAAGACGATCGTGTGTTCGCCGACGTTATCGCCGGTGCGCAGGGCGTGGTAACCGATTTCATTGCGCGGCCGTTGTCCGATTTGTCCGTGCCGCCCGTGGATGTGCTGATCCTGTCCCATCTCGCGCGCGACGATCTCCCCGAACTTCAGCGCGGTGCCACTCGGCGCGTCAGCCTTGAAGCGGTGATGCCGCTCGATGATTTCGACATCAACCCCGCTGGTGTGCGATCGGAGCACGCGAGCCGCATCGGAGACAAGCTTCATCGCGAGATTGACAGCGAAGCTCATGCTGGGGGCCATCAGGATCGGGGTCGCCTGTGCCGCCGCGGCGATGGTTTCCCGCTGTTTGGCTGTAAACCCGGTCGTGGAAATCACCAGCGGAATTGCTCGGGATTCACAAACCGCGACGAGTTCCATGCACGCTTCAGGAACGGAGAAATCAATAATGACATCGACGTGCTGGTCGACGCCGGCGGTCACTGGGATACCCAGTTTGCCCACTCCCGCGAGTTCGCCAGCGTCTTGGCCTAATTTCGCAGAAGCCGCCGATTCGTAAGCGGCGGACAGGTGCAGGCTCGGGTCGTCCGCTGCTAAGGCAATGACGCGTAATCCCATCCGACCCGTTGCCCCATGCATTCCCCAGCGAATTTTGTCGGCCATCGCCCTGTCTCTCAGCGGTGTTCCTGATGTTTCCGTCTCCGCAGAACTGTACCGCAACGGTTCGACGCAAGCGACTGAGCCCGCGGGATTTGCCTGCTGACATCGAAGATCACCAGTGCGACGGACGGGAACCGCCGATCCCTCTGGACCGTTCGGCGATTTTCAGGTGTAATTCCGTGGCGATAAGGGCTGCGGCAAGGATGCCGCGTGGCCTGCGGTCTGTTCGACGCTCGAAGCTGCCCATCGGTGGCGACGGAGGTTCGGACAGAAGTTCGGCAAGGATGCGTCTGCGTGTCTCGTTGGGTTCGATTAGCACAAGTAGTTTGGCCACACCGGCACCGCCTGGCGGTGTCGATCGTTTTCGGTGCGCTCGCGGCCGGCCTATGGGGGCTGGAACTTCTGCTTACGTTTCCGGTGGCGACCGTCTTCCTCGAAGGCAAAACGCTCTCCGGGTATCTGCAGGAGCAATCGGCGCAGATCGAAGCCCGGCTGGTCAATCATCGACAGGATCTGGATGAGCTGAAACCGCGCTGGCAGGCGATCGAATTTCAGAACCAGGCGGACGTAACAGCCGAGCGAGCTCAACTGCTCGACGATCAAGCGCGATTTCAACGTCGCATCACTTCGGACGCCTGGCAACTCTGGGTCGTCGGCTGGACGCAGACTCGTGTCTTGCCATGGTTGCCAGAAAGTCAGTTTCGGCTGTTAACGGTGCTGCTCGCCGGTCTGGTCGTCACCACGTTCTTCAAGGGCCTGTTTACCTTCCTGCAGGATCAGGGTGCCGGAGGCGTTGCCGAACTGTGCGTGATCGATCTGCGGTCGATGATCTTTCGGCGCGTGTTGCAGCGTGATCCGCAGTCCATCGAACTGGACGGTGCTCCGCAAATTCTCGCGGGCCTGACGTACGATCTTTCCGGTCTGACGCACGCCCTGACGACGATCGGCGGGCGCATCGTCCGTGAACCGCTGAAAGCGGTCGCCTGTATTATCGCCGGATTCTGTGTGAACTGGCGGCTTACGGCGATTGCACTCATCGTCGTTCCTGTCGCCGGTTGGCTGTTTGCGTTCATGGGCCGGCGATTGAAACGCGCGGTGCATCGCGTTCTGGATTCCATGGCGCGCATCTACCGGTTTCTAGAAGAGTGTTTCTGTAATATTCGGATTATTACTGCCTATCAGCAGCAGGGCCGATTGCGACGGCAGTTTCACCAGCAGAATCGCGACTTCTATCACCAGTCGATGCGCTTCGTGCGGATTGACGCTCTGACCAATCCCGCGACAGAGTTTCTGGGGATGGCCGCTGTACTTCTCGGCGTGTTGCCCGGCGGTTATCTCGTGTTGAGAAACACGACCTCGATCGGCGGGGTGCAGCTATCCCACCTGCCCATGTCGCCGTCCGAGTTGATCACGCTCTATGCGATCTTGGCCGGCGTGCTGGATCCGTTACGGAAGTTCTCGAAGTACTTTCCGTTGATCAAGCAATGCGGCAGTTCGCTCGACCGCGTTTTCCGGCTGCATGATCAACCGACGCAGGTCGAACAGGCTGCCAAACCTCTGCGTTTGGCGCCGCTGGAATCGACCATCGAATTCCGTGATGTCCATTTCCACTATGCCCGGCGTGACCCGGCGACTGCTGCGCGAACCGCGGTGCTGAAGGGTGTGTCGTTGACGGTCGCAGCCGGAGAGACGATCGCCCTTGTCGGCCCCAATGGAAGCGGAAAATCGACCCTGATCGGACTTTTAACGCGGTTTTACGATCCGAATGAGGGGGCGGTCCTCTTCGACGGACTCGACCTGCGTGATGTTCGTTTGCGGGATTTGCGTGATCAGCTCGCGCTGGTCCCGCAGGAGCCGCAATTGTTCGATGATTCGATTGCGTCGAACATCCGTTATGGTCGACCGTCGGCGACGGAGGCCGAGATTCATGCCGCGGCCGTCAAGGCACATGTGTGGGACTTCGCCGAGGCGTTGCCCGAACAATTGGCGACGCCGGTGGGGGCCCAAGGCCGGGCCCTATCCGGCGGGCAACGCCAGCGCGTGGCATTGGCCCGGGCGTTGTTGCGCGATCCCCGCGTGCTCATTCTGGATGAGCCAATGGCGGCCGTGGATGCCGTCAGCGAGCAGTTGCTGCATCAGTCGCTGAAGACGCTGGTGCGTGGGCGGACGACATTTCTGATTACCCATCAGCTCAATGCCGCGAATCTGGAATACGTTTCCCGCATCGTGCTGCTGGACCAGGGGCGAGTCGTCGCGACCGGACGTCACGACGAGTTGCTGCGTATTAGTCCACTCTATCAGAAGATGTTCTCCAGCCAGAGCAAAGTGGCGGCATAGCGATAACGGATTTAACGACTCATTGAGTTATAAGTAAGAGAGGACGCTCGGCGGGCCTGATGAGAGTTGCGATTCCCTTTTCTGACGCTGTCGGGAAAAGACCGCGCGCATGGCGCGGGCGTTGGGGAAGCGGTGCGTCCGCAGTCGGAGTGGCATTGCTGTGGTGGTCGCTGGCGGGCTTGTCCGGGGTGACGACGATCACGCCGGGGAGCCAGTCGCTGGTGTTGCCGCTCGCTGAGCCCGTTGTCGCGGACGATGATTGGCCGGGTTGGCAAGGAGGCGCGCGGCAGGGCGTCGCGCCGACGGCGAATCCGCCCGGACAGTGGTCGCTGCCGCAGAACTCAGATCCGCGCGGAACTTTGGAACAGGCGTCCGCACCGTGCGTGATCGGCGATGCGATCTTCCTGACCCGGCGCCGACCCTCCCAAGGCGAAACATGGCTAACCTGTCTCGACCGGGCGACCGGCGCCTTGCGATGGCGCATCTCGCTCGGCAGGGAACGTGACGTCGAGGGGATGCTCCCGACGCCGGCGAGCGACGGAACCCGCGTGTTTGTCAGTTCCTCGCAACAGGGTGAACTGGTGGTGAGCGCGTTTAATCTGCAGGGCCAGCGTCTCTGGAGCCAGGCGACGGGACCGATCGGCCGCGCGGTGGGACCCGGGCAATCACCCCTGATCGCCGGGGCTTTGGTCTACGTCGCCATTGATCAGAAAGCCCCACCGTGGCAATGGAATGGTGTTGGAGGATACGTCGCGGCGCTGCATCGACAGACGGGCCAGATCGTCTGGCGGACTCCACGTGTGGGAGCCGAGGGATCGGCAACTCCTATCGTCGGAACGCTCGCGGGAAGGCGACAGTTGGTGCTGCCGAGCCGGAATTCAGTGCGAGCTTATGATGCGGACACCGGTCGCGAACTCTGGCGAGTGCGTTGGTCGGCCCGTGTGAATATCGCCGCGGTGGTCAGTGATGATGAGCATGTTTACGCGACGGCAGCCGGTGCGGAGCGGGAAACGCTCTGCATTCGGGCCGACGGGACTGGCGATGTGGATGACACGCACGTGGCCTGGCGTGTTCGCTTCGCCGGCAGCGGGGCGTCACCGGTGCTGGCGGGAAATCAGCTGATTATCGTCAGCGAAGAGGGCGGAGTAACGGCACTCGATCGCGGACAAGGACGCGTGGTTTGGCAGCAGCGGCTCCCCGGACACTTCACTGCCGCCCCGCTTCTCGCCGGTTCGCGGCTGTACTGTCTGGATCACACCGGCGACGTGTTCGTCCTCGACGTCCAGCAGCAGGGGCACGCCGTGGGGCACAGCCGGACCGATCGGGCGCACGGGCTCGCCATCGCGGGCGATCGATTGCTGTTCACGTCGTCGTCGGGCGTCTCCATGATCTCCGCGTCCGGTCCGACCCGGATCACTCATGACGATTTGACCATCCCCGCACGGCGTTGACAGTGACGCGGTCCTCAGATGCCTTCGGCAAACTCGAAGACCGGATGGAATACCTCTTTGCGCTCGACGGGCGGACCGGCGGCGATGGTCGCCAGCGTCGCTTCTTCCATGCGTTTGACGGTGTAGTTGCGGATATCCAGCAGAACGCGGCGGAAACGGCAGACCGGTTCCTGGCTGCACGGTTGATAATGCGTTGCGGAAACGCAGGGAATCGGGGCCAGCATTTCGTCAAAAATACGGACAATGCGTCCCATCGTGATCTGTTCGGCCGGCATGGCGAGATCGAACCCGCCAATCCGCCCGGCGATGCTCCGCACGATCCCTTTCTCCTTCAATTCGAGCATGATCTGCTCGAGAAAGCGTTTGGGAATATCGTTCAATTTGGCCAGTTCACGAATCGACATGTGCCCCTTGCCTTCGCGCATAGCAAGCGTCACCAGGGCGCGCAGGGCGTAATCCGACTTCCGAGAGAGCTTCATCCGCAGTCGTCCTCGACATAAATATCACTGAATAGAGATTATATTCGCGGCGACAATCAAGTCGATGGGACAATTGTCAAAGACAGAGACCGCGGCCGCATTTCAAGGCGTCAGTTCGGGGTGATACCCGGTTGTCTTGAGCTTGATGCGGTAAATACCCGTACCGACGGTCATGTAGAGCGTTTTCGCGTCGGCCCCCGTGCCGAACTTGCAGTTCGTGGGCAACGCGGCGGTGGGGATGAACGCGATTTCCTTCCCCTCGGGATTGAACACGGCGATTCCCTTGTGCGAATCGCGACGGAACGCCGTGTAGATGCGGCCCTCGGTGTCGGTCGTCATACCGTCAATACCGAGCTCGCCGCCGAAATCGGCGAGTACCCGCTTAGCCCCGAGCGTGCCGTCCGCTTGGATCGGGAAGGCGTTCAGCGTGAACTTCGGCGGCTTGGGAGGCGTGCCCGGTGGTTCGACGCCGGTGGCGCCGTTATCCGTCTCGGCGACGTACAGCGTCTTCGCGTCGGGGGACAATGTCACGCCGTTGGGCTTCTGGATGTCGGTCGTGACCCGCTTCACGGTTCCGTCGGCCAGGTAGAGGTAAACGCTCTGATGATCCAGTTCCAGCGGTTCCTTGCCGACGTAACGCGGATCGCTGAAGTAAATCCAGCCTTTCGGATGGACGACCAGATCGTTCGGGGCGTTGTAGGTCTTGCCGTCGAACTTTTCGCTGAGCTTTTTCATGGTGCCGTTGGACAGCACTTCGCACAGGGCGCGGTGGCCGACATTGGCTCCGCACGCGGCGAGGAGCCGACCGTCCGCGGTGAAAAAGAGCCCGTTACTCTGACCGCTGTCCGCGACATGGACGGTGGTTTTCCCCGTCGTTGGATCAAATTTCATGATGCGGCCCGGCGCTTTACCAGACATCGCGATATCGCTGAAATAGACCTGCCCGTCCTTTGAGACGGCGACCCCTTCGGTGAATTCGCCGTTGTTCCACAGTTCCTCGACGGTGGCCGTCGAGTCCACGACGGCGGCGTCTCCGGTCGGCGGCTGAGCACTCGCCACGGCGGCGAACAGGACGAGCCACGCCACCTCCGCACCGCACCACATCGTTCGCGTCATGGAACATTCATCCCGAAGAAAAGCCGGCGTCTCTGCCTGCGAGCATAAGCATCGACCGATAGATTGCAAGCGCGGCCGTGGGGATTTGCCGCTACTTCACAGGAACCGAGGAGGCGGGAGCTGTTACGGCGGGTGGCGCGGCGGTCACGACTTGAGTCCCGGTTATTAACGATGCCGGGCCGGCGTCCCGCGCATAGTCCCGCAGCTCCTGATTAAAAATCTGCAGCAGTGCCGAGAAGCAGGACGCGACGATCGGTCCAACGAAAATGCCCCACAGCCCCATCACCTGCAACGCGCCGAGCACGCTGACAAACGCGAGCAGCGGATGGAGTTCCGCGTCACTTTGCAGGACGTAGGTTCGCACGACGTTATCCAGCACGCCGATGACGCCGGCCCCCCAGATGCTCAGTCCGATGGCGTAGCCCCAATGCCCGTTCAACGCCAGCCAGCCCGCACAGGGCACCCACACGATCCACGTCCCGGCGACCGGGATCAGGGCGGAGATTGTTGAGACGGCGAGAAAGACGAAGAAATGTCCGAACCCGCAGACCTGCAAGGCGAGCGCCGTCGCGAGCCCCTGGGCAAACGCCGCGAGAAATGTCGCCAGCACGACGGCCCGCGTCACCTTAGTGAACCGCAGGCAGAGTTCACGCTGATGTGCCAGCGGGACCGGAATCAATTCCTCGGCAGCGGTGATGAATTGCGGACCGTCCTGCAGGAAAAAGAAGAACGCCATCAGGAGCATGCCGACGGCCACGGTCAGCGAGACAAACGCGCCGACCGTCGATGACGCGAGTTGGAGCGTGGTCGTCGCCAGCATTCTCGCCAGCCCTTCCGCATTCGCGGCGACCTGCTGGCGCAACATCGCCGAGAGACCGCTTTCTGTCGTCGCTGGAGCAGCTTCGGTCAACTCCACCGGCGCGGGCTCGGTGCCTTCAATAATCGGCGGTGGATCCTGCGGGACGACCACGTTCGCGTTGACGATGGCCGGTTCGATGACTTCTTTCCACAACCGGCTCGATGCGAGCGTTTCCGCCGACAGATAGGTGCGGGTGAAGCTGACCAGCTGCGAAGCCGCGATCATGGTGCCGATCAGGGCGGGAATCAGCACCAGGGCGACGACGCCTGCGGTGGTTAACCCGGCGGCGAGCCAGGGGCGTTGTGCTCCGCAGCGATGCAGCAGCCAGAGATACGCCGGGCGGCAAACGATGGCTAGAACGGCGGCGAGAAACATCGGCAGCAGAAACGGCGCGACGAACTGATAGAAAGTCGCTCCGAGAATCACCAACAGCGCGAGCAGGACCAGCAGATTGATCGAACGGTTCATGCCCGGGAAACTCCGTGAAGGGATGTCCCGAGCATAGCACCGTCAAGGAAGGACCCCAAGGTTCTGACAGGGGGTGACCTAAAAGTCGTCAACCATTTCACCGTCGCGACGGTTGCCGAGGTAGTTGTAAACGGTGGCGGTAATGTTTTCCGAGATAAAGCGGACACTGCCGTCACCCATCCCGAAGTGAGCGCCGCCGGTGTGATAGCTGCCGAATCCGCCGACCGCCAGCGGATCCGCCTCTTCGGCCGGAACCGCGCCAGGGCCAGTCTTTCGGATCGCGAGAAGAGTTGCGTTCAGTTTTGTGCCGGTGTTGCGCAGGGTGGCCCGAGTGCCGGACATCCAGCCGAGCGATGCGTTCTGTACCAGAATCGCTTCCCCGACCAGGAAAGTGGTCGAGCTGCCGTCGGTGATGTCTTCATAACGGACGGCGCTGTTCAGGAACAACACGCCGTTCTGATCGACATCAATTGCTGCTTCCCGGTCGTGATGACAGCCCGCATAGTTGGCCCGCGCGACATTGGCAGACGGGGACATGCCCGGATCGCTAGGGCAGAGGAACGTCGGCACATTATGACGCCGGACCGGGCCATTGTTCGTGTGATAGACGCTGTGCTGGAAGTCGATCTTGTTGTACGCGTTCTGCTGTTCGATGTAGGGCAGAATCTGGGTCGTCCAGCTCATGTGATAACCGACCGATCCGGATGGAGCCGCCGCGGGTGCGTTGGGATCATCCGCACCGGGCGCCATGTCGTCATTCAGTCCGCCGGTTGCGGTGGGGCCGCTGATGATCGGGCCTGTGGCGTTCTGCGTACCGGGGGGCAGGACTTCATGCGCCATCATGTAGTTGTGCAGCGCCAGACAGAGATTCATGACATTGTTCCGGCACTGCGTCCGCCGGGCGGCTTCGCGGGCTTGTTGCACGGCCGGCAGCAGCAGTGCGATCAGGATCGCAATGATGGCGATCACCACGAGAAGTTCGATCAGGGTAAACCCGCGACGTGGAAATGATGTCGGAAATTCTCGTCTGGCATTCATGATCTTGATCCTTACGATGCGGGCCTGTTCACGGGGCTGCATTTATGGTGTCGGTGTTTCCAGCGGAGCCGCATTGCGGATACGGGCGCGGAAGGCGGTCTTGGTGGGATATGTGGCCACCGCGGTGACGATCCGCGGCGTTTCTTCGGTGACGGAAATCTCCACTTCTGCGGTTTGCGGAGTGCCACGACCGGGGACTTCGATGGTCCACGTTTCGCCGCGGTATTCGGCACTTCGACGTGCTTGCAGCAGGCCGCGCTGCAAGCCGGCTTCCGCCAGCCAGCCAGCTTGAACACGCAGCCGATCATGCTGTTGCTGCCGGCGCTGGGTGAACGCCATCTGCAGCAGCGTCGCGCCGATCATCGATGCCACCGCGAGCGCGATGATCACGACAATCAACGCACCGCCGTGGCGAGCTTCAGCGGTCGCGGTCTGTCTCGGACGCCTCATGTCACGCCCTCCTGTGCCGGAGACGCGGCGAATCGTCCGATCGCGGCCCGAACTTCCAGAGGAACTGTCGGCGGCGGACTCACTGACTTCGTCAACGGAGTGGGCACGTGGGGAACGGTCACCGTCGCCCAGATGCGCCCTTGATCCTCTTGTGTGGCGAAGCGCAGGCCACTTTCATTACAGCGGTACTCCTGCAACTGCGGTACGCCTTCCGGAGCTTTCAAGGTGCGAAGCACGCCGCGTCCATTGATCGCGTAGGTCACCGTGGCCGAGGGCAGCGTGAGTGTCAGGCCGCGACCTTCATCGGCGACTTCAGCGCGCGTCGCGGCGTGAACATCGCTGCGGAACTGCTCGGCGAGCGAAGTCAGCGTGCGATTCCGCTGGAGATCGGTTTCGACAGCCCGCTCGGCCCGCATCAGGCGATGGATGACCGTCCCGGTGGTCCCGAGAATGGCCCCGAGCATCGAGATCACGACCAACAATTCGACCAGTGATTTTCCCCGCCGGTTCATGGTTGCGGCTCCTGCGGGGCGGTGACCCATCCGTGCAACGTCAGCGGGGACGTCCGTTGGCCCGAACGATGTTCCCAGGTGAGCGACACCGTGATGCGTTTGGACGCCGGGGTGCCTTCGACCTCTGCTACTGAGATCGTCTGCTCGAAATCGACAAAGACCCGTTGCATCGCGGGAGATAATTCGGGGCCCATCAGCGGGTCCTGCAATTCGGTCCACGGACGGAGCGTGACGACTTCCAGCACGTTCGCGGCATGTTGCAGGGCGATCTGCTCGCGGCTGGCGTCCCGGCGCTCATGGGCGATCGTCAGCAGCATGGGAACGAAGACCGAGAAAATCACTCCCAGCAGCATCATGGCCAGCATCAGCTCGAACAGCGTAAACGCCGTTCGGCGATGCGGACGATGGTGATGATCGCGAGTTCCGAGAGTCACGTTCGCAGTCCCTGATTCCATCCGATTCGTTTCACGTTCACCAATTCGCAGACTTATTCTCTCAGGCCAGATCGTTGACGAGTTTTACCAGTGGCAGGAAGAACCCGATGGCGATAAACGCCACGGCCAGGCCGATCAGCACGATCAGCACGGGCCGCACCAGTTGAATCGCATAGTGCAGACGATGTTCCCAGCGTTGTTCTTCCGCGTCCGCCAGCGTGTCCAGTACCCACGGCAGATTGTTGACGGCTTCGGCACGGGTCAGTGCTTCGGCTTCGGTGTGCGTAATCCAGCGGAGACCGACCAGCGCATCCCAGGGGTTGACGCCGTTGCGGACCTGCTCGGCGATGCGACGCAGTTGTTGACGCATGCTGCCATCGGTGTGTCCCAGGGTCATCGCGGCGAAGGATTCGGCGAATGGTCGTCCGCCACGGATGCCCCAGGCCAATCCGCGCCAGATGTCCGGGATGCGCAGCCGCGGCCACAAAGACCCGGCACAACGTTCCAGAACTTCCCGCCAACCGTAAAACCGCGCGTGCATGTCGCACCACACGGCGAACATCGACAGCGGCAGCAGGAGCACCACCACCAGAATGCCGAAACTCGCGAAGCCATCCGAAACGGAAATGAGCAGCTTTGTCGGCTCGGGCAGGTCGGTCCCGAAGTCTTCAAAGATCTTCTTGAACTTCGGGATGATGAAGTACATGAGGAAGCCGACGATGAGGAAGATCACGTCGACGATGAGCGCGAAGTAACTGATCGAAAACGTTTCGGTGACGTGCGGGCCTTGCGAGAACCGTTGCGTTTCCCGTGACGCAGCTTCCTGCAGGGCGGCGGGAAACTGACCCGCATCGAGCCCCGCCTGAAGCTCCATCGAACAGCTTCGGGGCAGGACCCGGCAGCGCTGCAGCGCGAGATCCAACGGTTCGCCATCCCCGAGCATGACCGCGAGGCGTTTGAGCCGTCGTCGTGCGGGCCCTTGGATGCGGTCCATGTGATGCCACATTTCCGGTCCCAGCGCCCGTCCGGACCGGCTGGCGATCGACAGCGTCCACAGTGCGGTCAATTCCCCGGCTCGATTCCGCGCCGAGAAGGTTGACCAGATCGCCAGCAGCCACAAGCCCCCGGGAATGATTCCCAGCCAGGACCAGAAGAACGCGCCCAGCAGCACCAGCAACGCGGAGAAGAACCGCAGAATGCCCTGCAGACTTCGAAAGCGGTCGCCGTCAGAGGCGGCCATGACCTTGTTCGCCACCGCCCACAAGATCACCCCGGCGAGCAGCAGCAGGCTGCCCGCACTCAGGGAAATCAGGAGGTAATGTGACGAACTCATGACGCTTTCCGCTGTAGGGTCCGCTGTGCGGACCGCATGCTTTCCCAACGGTCCGCACAGCGGACCCTACCACTCCATTAACTCAAATCGTTCAACAATTTAATCAACGGCATGAACAGGGCGATCACCAGCAATCCCACGCCGATCGATAGCATCAGCAGCAGGACCGGTTCGAGCAACCACGCGCTGAGATTGCCCTGCACGCGCGCTCGCGCACTGAAAATCTCGCTGGCCGCGCGCAGCCCCTGAACAAACTCATCGGGTCGACCGGACCAGCGGAAGATGTCCCCGAGATCACTGGGCCAACCCGATCCGCGCAGTTCCGCCGCCGAGGGAGATTCGATCCCTTGCCGTACGAGTCGCGCGGCGAAGTGCGATCCTCTCGCCAGTCGCGAATCGTCCACGGTGTCCGCGAGCGAATCGAGCGCTTCATTCAATGGTACGCGGGTTTCGATTAGCAGCGCCAGTAACTCGCAGAATTCACTGAGCCGCAAATACCGGATCGGTGCACCGATCAGAGGCAGCTCGGCAATCATCCGATCAAAGACCACGGCTCCGCCGACCACGCGCATCAGCAACAGCGCGATTCCCCCGGCGATCACGGCGAGCAGAACGATTCCGCAGATGCCTCCTCGCAGGGAGTCGGAAATCGTGATGATCAGCAGCGTCAGCTCGGGAAGCTGTGTGCCGAAGTCCTGGAAGATCCGGGCAAACATCGGCACGATCAGCAGCAGGAAAAAGCAGGCGATCATCGCCACGGCCAGGCCGGTCACCGCGGGATAGCCGAGAGCCGAAATCAGGCGGTGCCGACTTTCGATGGTCCGGCGTGTTGATTCCAGGTAATGGGCGACAAACCAGTCGAGCCGGTTGTATTTCAAGCCGAGTTGAATCAGTTGCGTGAGACGTTGCGGCAACGCCGATCGCACGACATTCACCGCGGCGGAAACGTCTACGCCGTTTTGCAGGGCGGTCGCGAGATCATTGATCGCCCGCCGTTGCCCCGGATGCGTCAATTCTTCACTGAGCGCCCGCAGACTCATCACGGCCATCAGCGGCTGCGCGACAGGTTTAATCGCTTGAAACTCGGTCTCGGCGAGGGCTGGCGACTCACTGGTGATGTCGTCGACTCGCGACACCAGCCAGCCGCGCTCGCTGAGGAGCCGTTGGGCCGCTTCCGGTGACGCGGCGTCGACTTCGCCGGTTTGCCGGACTCCGTCCCGATCGACAGCGGTGTAGCGGTAACGTCGCATGGAACTCGATTAGCCTGAAACGAATCGTTTCTTCACGCACGGATTTTGTCGCGACGAGTACGGCGTGTTGCCGGACGCGTCACGTCGTGACTCAACTCCAGTTCGACATCAGTTCGCCAAACATGGTCTTCAACGGAATGATGACCATCAGGGCATAGACCAGCACAATGCTTCCGCCAACGACGACGGTGAGGATAATCGGTGTGTAGCGCTGCACGCTGTCGGCCCGGCGGAGGGCCCGGCGCTCATAGACCACCGCCGCCTGTTGCAGTCCGTCGGCGAGTTGCGGCGACCGTCCGAGCGTCAGCAGCGTTTCCCGCAACAGCCACGGCAGTTCCGCCCGCGCGACGGCTTCCGACACCGTCTGCCCCGCCTGCACGGCTTGGGCCATTGACTCCAGCCCGTGCGAGAACCGTCCATTGCTGGCGGCACGAGAGACCAGGTTGAGCGATTCCACCAGAGGGACGTTGTGTCGCAGCAGCAGGCTCAACAAGCCGCACACCTGACTGGCGGATAACGCATCGTAGATCCCTTTCACGCCGGGCAGCCAGAAGCCGCGTCGCACAACTTCGCTCAAACTCAGGCCGTGCGCATGACCACCCGCGGCCCACTGACTGTAAAGTCCAATCAGCAGCCGCAGAACGATGTAGGCAATCACGGGGGCGATCAAAAACACATAGGTCGGCAACTGCCACACCGCATGAATCAAGCCGAGGAAGCCCGTCATCGGGTATCCGAAGTCTTCCATGACCGCAAACCACTTGCTGAAGGCCATCCGCAGAAAGGTGGCGAACAACACATAGGCGAGAATCACGACGATCTTCGGATACAGCAGTGCGATGCGGATCTGCTGCCGGACATTCTCCGTCATGCGGCCGTAGGCGGCGAGGGCATCGAGCGCCACGGGAAGCTCATCCGCCCGGAGGGCCGCTTCCACGGTGGCCAGATACGCTTCGGAAAAGTGGCCTTCTTCCTGCCGCAGCGATTCCACCAGCGTCCGTCCCTGGTGGAGACGATCCTGCACGCGGTGTGACAGAGCCGCCAGGCCGCCGCGCGACGAGCGTTCCATCGCGACGAGTCCGGATTCCAATGGCACGCCGGCGCGAATGAGCGCAGCGAGCTCGGCATTGAAACTCTGGAATTCCGCAAAGGAAGCCATGTTGCGTGAAGTCCGCACGGACGGGTTGTGTCGAGACAGGATTGGGTCGCTACCATAGCGATCCCACCGCAAAAACCCAGCATCACCACCGATTTGTCTACGATTTTTCCCCGATTCCGGGGAAGCCCAGGGTTTCTTAACCCTGGGTCCTCGTCTTGCATGGCACGCCGCCCCATTTCCCGTTTCAATGAACCCCTGAAACAAGAACAACCACGGCCGCAAGGCCTCACGGATAGGACGACCGCACCATGCTTCCCACCCGGCGACTTGGATCCACCGCCCTCAATCTCCCGATTCTCAGCTTCGGCGCCAGCTCGCTGGGTCAGGAGTTCCGTAGTGTCAATCTCGACGAGGCGATTCAATCGGTGCACGTCGCCCTGGAGTGCGGGCTGAACTTCATCGATACGTCGCCGTTCTATGGTCGCGGCATGAGCGAAGTGCTGCTGGGCATCGCGCTGCGGGATGTTCCCCGCGACCAGTACACGCTGTGCACCAAGCTCGGCCGGTATGACCTGCAGCACTTTGATTTCTCGGCGAAGCGAGTCGCCGAAAGCGTGGATGTCAGCCTGCATCGGCTCGGAACGGATCATCTCGACATCGTGCTGTGTCACGACATCGAGTTCGTTCCCATGCAGCAGATCGTCGACATAACGATTCCCGCACTGCGGCAGATCCAGCAGCAGGGCAAGGTGCGGTACATCGGCTTCAGCGGTTATCCGCAGAAGATTTTTCGGTTCATCTGTGATCAGGTCGATGTCGACTGCGTGCTGAGCTACAACCAGTACACGCTGCAGAACACGCGGTTTGCGGATGAAACCGTGCCCTATCTGAAGGAGAAGGGCGTCGGGATCATGAACGCGGGTCCGTTCAGCGCCCGCTTGTTGACGAATGCGCTGTGGCCGATGTGGCTCAAGGAACCCGACAGCGTGAAAGACGCCGCAAAAAAGGCGGCCGCGCATTGCCAGGAACGCGGCGTCGACATCGCTCAGCTCGCGTTACAGTTCAGCATCGCCCATCCCGACATCGCAACGACGGTCGCCGGCAGCGCGAACCCGGCGAACATCCGCAAATGGGCTGAGTGGGCGGCAACGCCGATGGATGAAACGCTGCTCGCCGAAGTCCTGGCGATCTTCGAGCCGGTGAAGAATCTCGGCCACAAGGAAGGCTTGCCGGAGAATAACTGACGCAACGAAGTCGCCGTGGCCAGGCTCATGTGACAGACACACTATGCAAGATTGGGAACTGGTCCTGTTCGTCGTCGGGTTATCGACGACCCTGTGGATCATCATTGGTTATCTCACCGCTCGACTGGGACCATGGACACGGCTTGTCGAACGCTATCCGGTGAGCCAGTCTGTGCAGACCACAATGAAGGCGCGGTTCGTCTCGCTGGAATATGGCTGGCTGTCATATGGAAATTGCCTGAGAATTGACTTTAGCGACGACCACATGACGGTCTCGATGTCGTGGGCCGTGTTGCCGTTTCACCCTCCGTTCCTGGTGCCGAAATCCGCTATTCAGGACTGTCGTCACGGACGATTTCTGCTGATCCACTGGATCCGGTTCCGGGTCGACGACTGCCGGTTTCTGTTATGGGGATTCTGGGAACGGTCCGCGGTTCTGGAAGAATTGCGATGCCGCCGCGTTAATCATTGATCCACTTTTCCGCAGGCTTTTGTCGCTTATGAACCTCGACGCCCATCAGCACTTCTGGCGATATGATCCGGTGCAATATCCTTGGGTCCCGCCGCAGTCGGCACTCGCGCGCGATTGGCTGCCGCGAGACCTCGTCGCGCTGCAGCAACCGCTTGGACTCGACGGTTCAATTGCCGTGCAGGCGCGGCAATCCCTCGCGGAAAGTGACTGGTTGCTCGGGCTCGCCGACGCCGATGACCGTATCCAGGGCGTGGTCGGCTGGGTCGATCTGCAGTCCGAGGCGGTGGAAGCCGACCTCGCGCGATTGGCCCGGCATCCAAAATTTGTCGGCGTGCGGCACGTTGTGCAGGATGAACCCGATGACCGCTTCCTGCTGCGACCGGAGTTTCTTCGTGGCGTGAAAGCATTGAAACACTTCAGACTGACCTACGACATCCTGATCTATCCGAAGCAATTGCCCGCCGCGATTGAATTCGTCCAGTATTTTCCCGAACAGCCCTTTGTCCTCGATCACATCGCGAAGCCGCTCATTCGCGCTGGCCTGCTTTCCCCGTGGGATCAGCAGATTCGCGACTTGGCCCGGTTCCCGAACGTCATGTGCAAGCTGAGTGGCATGGTGACCGAGGCGGATCATCAACACTGGAAGCCGGACGACTTCCGTCGGTATCTCGACGTGGTCGTCGACGCCTTCGGTCCGCAACGACTGATGTGGGGCAGCGACTGGCCAGTCTGTCTGCTCGCAGGGAGCTACGAGCAGGTCTGGCGGCTCGTCGACGACTACATTGCCGGCTGGTCCGTTGAAGATCGCCAGGCATTGTTCGGCGGCAATTGCGCTCGCTTCTACTTGTCGCGGCAGTAGCCCGACGATTTTACCTCGCCCGCACAACCGGTCGGCTTCTTGACGGCTGCGGGTTGGGGTGCCTATCATCAAATGATCAACGGCGGTTGATTGGTTGCCGCCCGTTGCCTCCCGCCTGAATCCGTCCCGCCTGGAGCCTGCCCGCATGCGGTTGTTTGCGTTTCGATTGGGCATTGCCGGTTGTGCCTGCCTGGCGCTCGCTCTGGCGGTTTCAGGACAGGAACCCTCCGCCGGCGGACTCTCGCCGAGCACACTCGCCCCTGGCTTCAGCGGGAACGTCATCGTGACCGGGGGAAATCTCGCCGGTGCCAAGCAGTTGTGGCTGAGTTTTCCCGCCGAAGCCAAACTCGCGGAAGGAATCGAAGGCAACGGCACCAAAGCGGATCAAGTTGTTTTCGCGGTCACGATTCCCCCGACAACGGCGGTGGGCATTCATGGCCTGCGCGTGCTCACCGACAAAGGTGTCTCCCCGCTGCGATTAGTCATCGTTGACGACCTGCCGAATCAGAATTCCCCCGGCAACAACACGACGGCTGCCGCGGCATTCGCGCTGCCCGCACCGTGCGGTGTCGACGGGGCCGTGCCGAATCAGGGATTACAATACTTCAAGTTCAACGCCGCGGAGAACCAGCGACTGGCGATCGAAGTTCTCGCCCGACGCATTGGTTCGCCGCTGGATCCGATGCTACGGCTGCTCGATGCGCGGGGCCGCGAACTGGCTTTCAGTGATGACGCCCCCGGGTTGAGCGGCGATTCCCAGTTGGAATACGTCTTCAAAGCGGCGGGCGAGTATCTTCTCGAACTTCGCGATATCCGTTACCAGGGCGGTGCGTATCGGTTGCGTCTCGGTGATTTTCCGTGCGTCAACACGCCCTATCCGCTGGCCGTGCAACGCAGTGCGACGACGCCGGTGTCATTGGCAGGCGTCGGCACAGCCCCCGCGGAAGCGGTCCCGGTTACGCTGCCATCCGATCCCGCCTTGGCTGCGGTTTCGGTGAGTGCAAAACGGCCCGGCGGCCAGTCAAGTGGCTTCGCCACCGCCACCGTGGCGGATCGTCCGCAGTTCCTTGAACAGGAACCGAACACCAAGCCGGAAGAAGCCAACCGGGTCGATCTCACTCAAGACTTGAACGGGCGTCTGGAAACTCGCGGCGACATCGACCGCTTCATTTTTGCCGGCAAGAAAGACCAATCGCTGGTCTTCACCGGCATCACGCGCACACAGGGTTCGCCCGCCGATTTGAATCTGAAACTGCTCAACAAGGATGGCGGCGCGGTTGCACAGGTGGATGACACCGGCACGAACGAAGGCGTGCTGGTCGCGAAGATTCCTGCCGACGGCGATTACACGCTGGTGGTGGAAGACATCGCCAAACGTGGCGGCCCGAATTATACGTACCGCATTGCGATCTCCCCGGCCGTGCAGCCGTTCACGCTCGCCGTTTCCACAGACACCGGGAATGTGCCCGTCGGTGGAGCGATTTCGCTGACCGTGACCGCGGCACGAAACGGTTATGCCGGGCCGATCGAGCTCAGCGCACAAGGTCTTCCGGCCGGGATGACGGCGAGCCGCTCGGTGATTGGTGCCGGTCGCAACGACGCGGTGCTGACCTTGCATGCGGCACCGGATCAGGCCGCGAGCGTCTTGCACGGCTTGAAGATTATCGGTACCGCCAAGGTCGGAGAGGCAGACACCGCTGTGACCGCCGACTTTGCGGGAGCACTGAAGGGCCGCCTCGCCAACATGCGTTTTCCGCCGGCGACTTTGACAAACGATTTCGCCGCCGCGGCGTCACCGGCCGCACCGCTCAACTGGAAAGTCGACCCGCCGGAAATCGTCTTCGGCAAGGAACTGTCGGCGAAGGTCAAGCTGACGGCGACGCGCGGAGAAGGCATTGACGAAGCCGTGACGGTCGCCGTCCAGCCGCCGCAGAACGGGTTGCCCGCCGGGATCACCGCGGCCGTCAAGAACATCGACAAAGGGGCCAGCGAAGTCGAAATCGTCTTCTCAGCGACCAAAGACGCTCCGCTCGGTGACTTCACCGCGGCGCTGGTCGGCACGCACAAAAAGGGGGACAAGACGGTCACCGTCCCCGCCGCGATCCGGTTGAAACTTGATGCGCCGCTGACGGTTTCGCTGGATCCCGGCACGGCGAAGATCGCGAAGGGTGGCGAACTGGTCATCAAAGCGAAGGTTGCCCGAAACCCCGCGCTGGCTGGTCCGGTTGTGATCGCTTTGCAGAATCTCCCGAAAGGGGTCACGGCGCCGGAAGCCACGATTCCCCCGGAAGGCTCGGAAATTGAGGTAAAGTTGACCGCCGCTGCCGATTCTGCCGTAGGGGCAATTAATAACCTCGCCGCCAAGGCGGCGGCGACAGTCGGCAACAGCAAGTTTGAAGCGACGTCCGCGAACGTGAATCTGACGGTGGAATGAAGAAGTCGAGAGTCCCGAGTTGAGATCAAAAGCCAGGCAATGGCAGATTGCTCCTTCTCTGAATGACTTGATCACAGTAGGAACGGATCGCAAACGGAGAAACAGAGACGCATGACGCCATCCTTTGGCTCGTGACTTTCCGTTCTCCGCTCTAGACCGAATTGAGGAGTTGACCCATGCGAGTGATGTGGAACCTGTTCGCGGTCCTGACGCTGACAACGATGGCGCAGGCGGGGTCACCCATGGACGTCGGCGTCCCCAGTGGGGTCACGCTCGAGCCCGGCGCTTTCACGCTGCACACCACCCGCTCTCGCCAGCAGCTCATCGTCACCGGCAAGTATTCCGGCGACGACGTGCGCGACCTCACCACCGTCGCCCAGTTCGTGTCGTCGAACCCCGCGGTCGCGATGGTGAATGGCGCGGTGGTGATGCCCGTCGGCAATGGCGATTGTCAGATCACCGCCCATGTCGCGGGGCAAACCGCGACGGTGAATTGTTCGGTCAAGAACTTTGGACTCCCTGCACCGGTCAGCTTCAAAAATGAAACGCAGATGGCCCTGACGAAGTCGGGCTGCAACATGGGGGCCTGCCACGGCTCGCCGTCAGGGAAGGGCGGTTTCCGGCTGTCGCTGCGGGCGTACGATCCGGTCCTCGACATCATGACCCTGCGGAGCGAGTTCTACGGCCGCCGCACCAACATCATGGAACCGTCAGAAAGTCTGCTGCTGAAAAAGCCATTGATGGACGTCGCCCACGGCGGCGGTAAGAAGCTCAAGAAAGGCGATCCGAGCCACAAAGTTCTGGAGCAATGGATCGGCGAAGGGATGCAGCTCGACGCCGCGACTGAGCCGGACCTGGTGAAGATCGAAACGCTGCCCGCACGACGGGTGATGCGCGCCCCTGCATCCCAGCAGCAGATCGTGGTCATGGGGACTTTCTCGGATGGCAGCGTCCGCGATATCACCTCGCTCGCCGACTTTTCCACGTCCAGCGAATCCGTCGGCTCGGTCAGCGTGACCGGTCTTGTTACCAAGAACGGACGCGGCGTG
>Ga0247823_10001334_pt1 | contig 20621 bp, 32 predicted proteins | sample 13C_PalmiticAcid_2_FD_192426 | JGI IMG/M metagenome (GOLD analysis project Ga0247823, IMG submission 192426) | Soil microbial communities from agricultural site in Penn Yan, New York, United States - 13C_PalmiticAcid_Day30 | ecosystem: Environmental > Terrestrial > Soil > Agricultural land... | reverse complement strand
CAACCTACAAGAAGTCCGGAGACCTGGGCGTGAGCGAACTCAAGCGCCTGAAGATACTTGAGGGCGAGAACGCCAGAAAAAAAGCCTCAGTGGAACTGAGGCTCCAGACTTGCTGGCGGAGAGGGTGTCCGCAATATTCAGGCATTGAGAAATCTCAGGTCGTCTCAAAACTCACCGTTCCACAGAGGGAGGAAGAATCTCATTGCACCCGCGTCGTATTCAGACGTATCATTGAATCTCATTTTTGATGGTACGTTTTATGGTGCATGAGGTGTGGGGTGCCTAAGAAGGCTGAAGAACTTGGCGCGCTGGAGGTAAAGCGCTTGACTGAGCCCGGCTTGCACTTCGTGGGCGGTGTGGCGGGCCTCGGGCTTCAGATCACCCCCGCAGGTAGCAAGAGCTGGGTGCTGCGTGTCATGGTTGGCGCCAAGCGTCGCAAGATGGGTCTCGGCGGCTTCCCCGATGTTCCTCTGGCACGGGCGCGAGAGTTGGCCCGACTTGCGCGGGAAAAGATCGGCGGCGGCGTTGATCCCATCGACGAGAAGAAGGCTGCCCGCCGAGACCTTGCCGCCAGCCGCGCAAGAGACGTCACCTTCAGGGTGTGTGCCCAGCAGCACATCGCTGCGCACCGGTCCTCCTGGCGGAATGAGAAGCACGAAGGTCAGTGGGAGCGCACCCTTGAGGTGTACGCCTATCCGGTCATTGGTGACATGTGGGTGCGTGACGTGCGGCTGGAGCATGTCATGCAGATCCTGGAACCCATATGGCACACCAAGACAGAGACGGCCAACCGGGTGCGCGGCCGAATTGAAGCGGTTCTCGACTCGGCGACCACCAAAGGCCTGCGGGATGGGATCAACCCGGCCCGGTGGAAGGGCAACCTTGCGACGCTACTTCCCGCCAGAAACAAGATCTCCAAGCCAACTCACTTCCGCGCGGTTCCAGTCAAAGAGCTTCCGGCCTTCTATGAGGCATTGAGAGGGCAGGAGGGCACTGCAGCTCGTGCGCTTGAGCTTCTCATCCTGACCAATGTGCGGTCTCACAACGTGCGGCACGCGTCGTGGAATGAGATCGACATGAAGACCAAAACATGGCTTATTCCCGGTGAAGACGACGAAGGATCTAAGCAGCGCATGAAGGCGGGCGTAGCGCATCGCGTACCTCTGTCGCCGGCTGCCATCAGTCTTCTCAAAAACATGGGGAAGACCGAAGGAACCGATCTGGTGTTTCCTTCCCCTCGCAAGCTCGCGCCCCTGTCTGACATGGCGATGAGCAAGCTGATGAAGGAGATGGAAGCCAACGGGGTGCCGCACGGCTTTCGCTCGACGTTCCGGGACTGGACTATCGAGCACACCAATTTCTCGCGGGAGATCACCGAGCGGGCGATGGCCCATACCGTGGGCGATAAGACCGAGGCGGCCTATCTGCGCAGCGACGTGTTTGAGAAGCGTCGCAAATTGATGGACATGTGGGCGGCGTATTGCACGGCCACTCCCCAGGTGAAGGGAAAAGTGATTTCGATCCGCTAAGCCCTGCGGCGGTTCTTGCAGGGCAAGTCGGGTCGCAAAGGTGGTGGAACACCAATGCGACCCTAACCAAGTCAACCTGTCTAGGAGGTTCAAATGGCTGAGGTCAATGTTACCCAATTTGCTCCGCGCACCCTGCGGCGGATGCGTGCTCATGACGTTCTCGATGTGCGGGTGACGCCGCGCGTTCAAAAGCTCCTTCCGACTTCGCAGGAGGCAGCATGAGCTTTTCACGATTCCTTCAGGCCGTGGGCATTGGCCAAGTCCGGATTGCCGGCCAACTCCCTGACCGCATTCTTCAACATGTCGGCGACTCTGACGTGTGTGGCACCTTCATGCCGGAAGACGGTGGGCCAACGCTCATCGTCGTAGGTGAGCGTGCATCAGCCGAGCGACTGCGCGGCTTGGCCGTGAAACATCATCTTGAGCCCGAATCGCTGCTCATCTTCGCTAGGAGGCACTGATATGCAAGGCTCCCAAGTGCGCGCCACAAAGCTCCACTGAGGAGCACGCAGCATGTCTGGCGAACGTCTACTTCAGCGCCCCATTTACGGTGGCGTTTTCGGTGAGGAAGGCTCATATTCACTTGCAAGTGTGCCGTGCGTGTCTCGTGGTCTGTACTCCATTCGATACATGGTGGTTCAGCCGAAGGCAGGCATTGTGCTGAGCATGTCTGAAGACAAGGCCCAAGCGCTCGCCGACGCTCGCGTGCGTCTGAGCGCGGCGAACGACCAGCACCATATGCAGGCGGGTAGCTCGGTGCAAGCTGAGCTTTGGCCAGACGAGCCGCTCTTGACTGTGGCACCCGGGCCGACACAGCCTGTATCTCGCAGGCGGCGGTCTATCTACGACCAGTCGTCTGGCAAATGCCACTACTGCGGCGTTCCTCTCGATCTTTCGGGGAAATGGCACATAGAACACCAGCAGCCTCGGGCGCTCGGCGGCGGCGATGACCCATTGAATCTAGTTGCAGCATGCGCCCCTTGCAACCTGACGAAGCGGGATCGAACTGCCCTTGAGTTCGTTACGCAAAGTCTGGAGAGCGAAGTGCGTTGATCGGCAAGCCCCGCGCCGTTTCATGCGGGGCAAAGGCGACGGACGAAGCGACTTCACCGCCTCGACCGTCTGACCATCATCAAAACGGAGCTTTGAAAATGGCTGAACCCATTACCCTGAATGCAGAAGAGCAAACTGCGCGCATGGAGGTCATCAGCGAATGCGCGCACCAGATCGAGGGCCTGAGCGACATGGTGCTTGCAGAACTGTTGCGGCTGAACACCTGCGGCACTGATGGCATAAAGGCGGCAGTCATTCGTATTCGTGACCTCACCGGCGTGGTGTTTCGAGCCAACGATGAAGACGATGACGACCTATCGGGCATGCGTCGCGAGGTCCACGGCAAAGCAGCGGAGGTGCAGCATGGCTGAGATCACATCCATCAAGAGCGTGGTTCGCGACCAATGCGCTGACTTTGCGGTGTACTTGCACACTCACGGCTGCACGGGCTTACGTGACGACATCGACCGACGCCTCGCGCAGTTGAACTCTTTGCTGATGTCCTGTTACGGGGGTGGACAAGAGAACTTCGAAAACCTCAGTCCTGTGCACCGAGACCGCCTCATGTGGCTTGCAAGCGATTTGGCTCTTGAGGTTGAACAGAAGTTCGAGCTGCTCAGCGGTTTTGACCGACAGTCTAAGCAGACCGACTAGGCACCGCCACGCCTTTGGGCGTTACTTGTTTGCCCCAGCTAGGCCCGCGAACCGAAGAGCGGGAAACCTTCACCCGCCTGCTGGGGCTTCCTTGAAGGGCACCGAGAAGGGGTGCGTGTGAACGAGATTCGGCTCTTGGGAGACGGGAAGGATGTGGCGCGCATTACCGCGTGGATGTACTACCCACGAAATGAGGAGCTGCGTCAGCTTCATATGGAGCGCTTCGAGATCCGCGACGCGCTGTCCGAAGCGTCCGATGGCTCCACTTTTATCCAAGTGAAAAGCGACACTCTGCTGCGGCTTCTAGGTGGTCCAGGACGTAATGAGATCGCGGAGATGCAGGTGGAGGCCGTCAAGCAAGGCACGGCCGCAGGTGATTTGCTTCATCTCATCTATCAAATGCATCAGCGCGGAGCAGACGAACCTAGCCTTGGGAAGGCGCTGAAGGAGTATCAGGCGTTTTCCCTTGGGCCTAGATACGGTGACAAAACCCCGTTGAAACGTGCTGAGCAAACGCTGCGGGATTGTTTCGAAGCCTTCGCACCCGCTGCTCACCTTTGGGCGGCATTCCGACTGAACGGTCCATTCCCCTATGTCGATCCCCCTGGAGACCTTCTCGGTACTGCAGAGGGGCGGGATCGCTTCCTAGGAGTTGCCAAGGCGCTTGGAGAGTTCGCCACCACATTCATTCCAAAGAGAACTCGACCTGCGAAGCCAGTGATCGACCCTCTCACATTGGTTCGCATAGCCGACTCTGTCCCCGCCATGCGTTTGACATTCAAGGAAGTCCCGTGATCTCTGTACATTCTGGACCACAAGCAGCTCGTGAGCATGAAAGACTTGTTCAGTTGGTCAAGTGGATCGAGGACAACACTCGTGGGTTGGCCTTCCCGACAGATGACAGAACACTGCTCGCGATCGGTTGCCTCGACGTTGCCGTTGAACATCAAGCTGCCATTGCCTTGCTCACTGACGCCTCATTGCATGGTTCTGCATTTGCACTGCTCCGCAGTTTGGCCGAGGCGTTTGTTCGAGGCGTCTGGCTACATGAATGTGCCACTGATAAGCAATTGGCGGAGTTCAAGCTCGGCAAGTTTGACAAGCGTTTCGCGGATCTGATTGACGAGTACGAAGTGAAGATCGGAACCCCATCCGGAGTTATGTCGCAGTTCAAGGCGACCGCTTGGAAGGCGCTCAATGGATTTACGCACACGGGCTTCCATCAAGTTTCACGCCGACACAGCCCAGGGCGGCTTGAAGGTAACTACCCCGACAAAGAAATCTCAGATGCACTCGGCGTGGCTGGCGCACTTGGGTTGATCGCAGCGGGGAACCTGATGGCGATGTCGCTTCAACAAGGGTCGATGCAACCGTACTACGACAAGATGCAGGAGTATGCGCAACCTTCGCGCGCATAGGCACCCAACGGCTCTCCCTCGGCACCCCAAGCCGAATGTGTGAATGGCATCTCTGTGAGCAACCTTGACCGGTCTAAACAGCGTTAGACCAGTTTTCAACAAAGGGCGCAAAAACGAGTATCTCCACACCGCAGTCACAAGACAAAGCGGGACTAACTGGAGCCTCAGATGCAACATTCCCAAGCCCGGTCTTATCGACCAAAGCAAGCCGCCGAACTGCTCGGCATTGGTCCTGCCACCTTGTGGCGATGGATCAAAGAACGTGAGGATTTCCCCAAGCCGAAACGCTTGAGTCCCCGCTGCACAGTACTTGATGGCGCAGAGCTTCTCGCTTGGCGCGATGCTCAGGGAGAGGGGGTGTCCAAATGATCGCCACGATCCTCCACCTCTGGACCCGCTACCGCGCCGGGAGGGTCGCAAAATGAAAGCCCCGTTCACCGACCAAGATGAAAACGGGGCCTTCAGGGACGCACAGCGCAATTCTACGTCGCGCAGCACTTGCGGGGAAGCGCAGCGTGCGCGAATCATCGCCGCACTTCGCGCCGGGCCAAAGACCTCATACGACCTTCGCCGCATCGGTTGCTATCAGGCTCCGGCGCGGATCAAGGAGCTGCGTGACCGGTTCGGCTTCGACATCCGAACCGAACGGGTGACGCTCTACGACAGAGACGGCTACATGCACCGTGGGGCCGCGCGCTATCACCTTGAGGCTGAGCCCCAGGGCACGGCATTGCAGTGAACAAGCGCAACCCGGGCCACAAGGGTGGCTCGGGGCGCGATGCCGGCGGGTTTGTAGCCCTGCCATGGACTGTCCTAGATAGTCCGGCATATGCCGCTCTGAGCCATCCTGCGCGCTCCCTGCTCATGGAGATAGCCCGGCAGTTCGTCCGCGACAACAACGGACGTCTGTTGGCTTCTGCCGCCTACTTGTCCAAGCGCGGCTGGCGGAGTAACGACGTGATCACTCGCGCGCTGCGTGAATTGGTCGATACCGGCTTTGTGCACCAGACCGTTCAAGGATGCCGGCCCAACAAGGCGTCCTGGTTTGCAGTCACCTGGCAGGCGCTCGACCGTCACCCTGGCTATGACATCGGCGCGCAGGAGCTGTTTCGCCGTGGCGCCTACCGCGATGGAGTGCCCCTGAAAAACGCACCCCTTACACCGTCTCGCGGTGTAGAGAGGCCTCCTATTGCACCGTCTCACGGTGTAGGGAAGCGCCCGCCTACACCGTCTCACGGTGCTATCAGGGCCACTTTTGCCACTTTCTCTACACCGTCTCACGGTGACCATCTAGAGAAGCCATCTGCTGCAGTAACCACCACACATTGAAAGACCAACATGAACTGGACCGAAGATATTCCCAACCTGGCCATCCAACGGCTTGAAAACGGTAACCTGCGTCTGGAGGACAAGAGCTTTTCCGAAGGCGCCATCGTCGATGTCCACCCTTCACAACTTCTCCTGATGGCTGAACGGCTCGGGCTTGTCCGGGATCTGTCCGCATCGGAAGCGGACATGAAACGCGACCTGGCGCTGTACAGACGAGCGCTCCTTGGCATTCGGGATCGGGCTGAGCAGCTTCACGAAAACATCTTCAGCCTGTCTATGCAAGGGCGCGAAGACATGGGTATCGAGGTTGCCCAATCTGCCGCGCTGGCCGACTTTGCCTCATTCATCTGCGGAGAGTTTGAAGACTACTTCGTTGCCGACCCTCCGAAGGAAGCGCGCACCACCCCCAAAAACGGTGATGTTCAAGAACCCCAAAAGCGGGGATCGTCGGTGGCGGACACGAGCGGCGCGCAGCAGGCCGCCTTGATTTGAGGTGTGCCATGCAACTTCAAACGAACGCAATAGCCACCTACCTTCGAGTTGGGAAAAGCGAACCAGCTCCATCGAATCATCGAGGTCGCCCGCGCAAGAGAACCGAGGCGCACTACGCCGAAATCATGCGCGGGCACATTGAGCTTCTCGACTGGTTCGAGGAGACGCACGCGCGCGCTCCCAAGTCAGATGCAGAGCTTTACAGGGCCTTTCGGTCTCACGTTGCGCAAACCATCCAGTGCGACCGAGCCATAGAAGCGGCGGCTGTCGATGACCTCATTGGCGTGCGCATGAAGACGGCGCTGAACGTGCTTGGAGAGGCTCGCAGGTTCTATCGGGACCATCCCGAAAAAGGGCCATTTACCGGGATGGACGTGCAAGGCGCTCAAGCGTCAAATCGAGTTCAAGAAAGCGAGGGCGAGTGATGGCGGTACACATTTTTAGCCAGTGGCATCAGAAGGCTACGCCGGTGCAACCGGTGTCAGATGCAGATCGCCATCAGCTCTTCGCGACCTTTGCAGTCGAGCAGGCACAGGCAGAAATGCCGTGGCTTATCCCGCTGCTGGAACAGGTTGGTGCAACGATCTACATCGGTCCAGGTCTGTTCGTCTTCCAGACGACGAGCCAGCCAGGACAGTGGAACGAAGTCGTCCAGCTCTCGACGCGCATCGGCATGGTCCCGTGGGCCGAGCCCAGTGAAACCAAGCAGTAACCAATAGCTAAGCAATAGGAATCTCCAAATGGCAAAAGGCCTTCTAGATTTCGTGTCCTCGCCAGAGGGGCAGGGGCTGCTCTCTGCCGCCTTCGGCGCTGCTGCCGGTGCTCGCCCCGGCCAACCTTGGAACACGCTCGGTCGTGGAGGGCTGGCTGGGTTGGCGGGATATGCCGGCGCGCAGGACCGCATCACGCAGGATCAGGAAGCCGCCACACAGCGCCGCTACCGGGAAATGCAGATGCAAGAACTTGAGCGCAAGGGGGCTCAACAGATCGCGCAGGAAAAGTGGAGGGCAGGTCTTTCTGATGTGCTCGCTCCGAAGCCGCAGGAAATCGACCAGTTCACCGGCACTACTCAGATGCAAGCACCTTCGCAAGAGGTGGTGCAGAAGTACCTGATGGACCCGGCGTCTCCGTTTGCGGACAAGGTTCTCGAGCAGAAGTTGTTTCCTAAACAAGGCGAAGCGTTCACTCTGTCCCCCGGTCAGACGCGCTACGGAGTTGACGGGCGTCCGGTCGCGTCAGTCCCTGACCAGCAGAAGAAGACCTCTCTCGAAGAGATGCTCGATGCGGCGGGCATCAAAGATCCGGCGGTGCGACAGCGGTTCATTCTGGACGGCCTCAAAAAGCAGACCTCGCACGCGCCGGCTGCAAACACCAACGTTGTACTGAAGCAGGAAGGCGAAGAGGCTAAGTCAGTCGGTAAGTTCTTTGGCGACGCGTATGCCAACATCCAGAACGCAGGGTTCTCAGCACAGAGCAAGGTGAGTCGATACAACCGCCTCGGCGAACTGCTGGAGGGTGTCAACACGGGCAAGTTCTCTGAAGCTGGCCTTGAAGTGGCGAAGGCCGGGCAATCACTCGGCTTCAACATCGATCCCAATGTAGGGAACAAGGAGGCGGCTCAGGCCTTGTCCAGCGAGATCGCTCTGGAACTCCGTAACCCCTCGGGTGGCGCAGGAATGCCAGGTGCAATGTCGGACAAGGACCGTGAATTTCTCGCGAGCATGGTGCCCGGCCTCGCCACGACACCGCAAGGCCGAAAGCAGATGCTTGAAACTGGCCAGAAGCTGGCGCAACGAGACATGCAGGTTGCGAAGATGGCGCGGGAGTACCGCAAGCGCAACGGGACCATTGACGAAGGCTTCTACGACGAGCTGGCGCGCTACTCGGAGCAAAACCCATTGTTCAAACAGTCGGCCCCAGCGCAGTCCCCTGCTGCCGGTGGCTTCACCATTCGCCGAGTGAGATAACTCCATGGCCACTTTTGAAATCTCAGGCCCAGACGGTGCGGTCTTCGAGGTGGACGCTCCGGAAGGAGCAAGCGAAGCCGAAGTGATGGCGTTTGCCAAAGCTCAGATGTCGCAGGCGAAGTCCGGCAGCTATGAGACTGGCCGCCAAGAGGGCAACCCCGTAGTGCGGGGACTGATGAACGTTGCGCAGGGGCCAACCTTCGGTTTTGGCGACGAGATCATCGGCGGTGTCGGTGGTGCGCTCAAGACGTTGACCAATGGAAAGCCGTTGAGCGAGAACTACCGCGCGACCCGGGACTACGCACGCGGCGTTCAAGACCAGTACCGCGAAGATTTCCCGATCGGGTCAGCAGTCACTCAGCTAATGACGGCTGCGCCGACCATGGTCGCGAACCCTCTGGGTCGGGCGGGTGGCGCGGCACTGGGCAGCCTTGCACCCAAAGCAGCTGCCTGGATGAACCCCGCTACCAAGCTGGCGGGCGTTGTTCCGAACACGATGCGTGCAGCAGCTTCTGGAGCTGGGTACGGAGCGGTGGCGGGGGCGGGGGAGTCAACGGCCGAAGATCTCTCTGGCGTGGCTCTAGACGCGGGCTCAGGCGCAGCAAAGGGAGCTGCGATGGCAGGGGCGCTTCACCCGATCCAAAGGGCGGTGGGCGCAGTGGGTTCAAACGTCATGCAACGGGTCAGCGATTCGTCTGCCGGCACCTATGCGCAGCAGAAGGTGGCGCAGGCGCTTGCGCGCGATGGCCGGGGGAATCTCGTGGAGTCGGGCGCGCTCAATCCAGCGGGCCAGGTTGCTGCGCGCTATCGCAAGCTTGGCCCGGAGGCGGCAGTTGCTGACGCGGGGGGAGAGAACACCCGTCAGCTTCTGGACACTCTGACCACGCTGCCCGGCCGGACAAAGGACCGAGCCCAGATCTTTATCCATGACCGCCAGGCGGGGCGAGCTGGGAGGCTGGTTGGAGCGGCCGATGAAGCGTTAGGAACCCGAGGCGCAGGCTTCCAGCAGACCATTGAGGCGCTCGACGGCGCACGTCGCCAGGCCGCCGCACCGTACTACAGCCAACTCCAGGGACTGACAGCACAGGTTGATGATGATGTCGCGGCACTTCTGGGCAAAACCGCCGGCATTCACGGAGAGGCGCAGAAGCTCTATCGCTTGCAGACGGGTGAGGATCTCGCGCTCGGCACCTTGAAAAAGGGGGACTCGGTTCCCTTTGCCATGCTGGACACCCTCAAACAATCGCTCTATGACGCTGCCGACAGCGCCAAGCGTCAGGGGAACAACAAGATGGCTCGCGCCATCGATGACGCCCGTGTGCAATTGACAGGCAAGCTCGACCAGATCGCCCCGAAGGTTGATGGGCAGTCGGTCTACAAACTCGCCCGCGATGCCTACGCCGGCCCGTCGCAGCTCATCGACGCAGCCGAGCTGGGCCGTACCGCAATGAAAGCTGACACCTTCGATGTGCGGTCGGCGGTTGGCTCCATGAGCCAGTCAGAGGCCGAAGCCTTCCGGGTGGGCGCGCTGCAGGCTCTGCGGGAGAAGTCAGGCACGCAGAGCGGGCAAACGTCCATTCTGAAGATGTGGATGGAGCCGACAACACGCGACCGGCTGAAAGCCATCTTCGGCAAGGACTACCGGGAGTTTTCGGCGGCCGTGGCGAAAGAGGCTCGTCTGAAAGGGCTGGAGGGGGTCGGGCGTGGTTCGCAAACCGCGTCGAGGATGTACGGGGCAGGCGACCTTGATGTCGCTCCACTGCTCGACACCGCAACGTTTGCCACCAGCGCGGCCCACGGCAACGCTCCCGGGATGCTGACCGGTGCTGTGAACCTGTGGAATCGCGTCAAAACGCCTGAGGCCGTGCGCGACGCCATGGGGCAGATCCTTCTATCGCGTGGCCAAGAAGGGGCGGCAAACCTTCAGACCATGCGCAGCCTGCTGGGCCGGTTGAACGAGGAAAGTGCATCCCGTGCTGAGCGGACCGGTGCACTGCTGGGGTATGGCGCTGGCGGCTTGCTTGGACCCGGTGCGGGTAACGGCGGTCTTCTCAACAGTCGTGGGGAGTAGGCATGGGCAAAGCCAAAAAGGGGACAGGACGTGAAGACAGCCGCAGCTTTGCCGGCCGTCTAACAGCCTCAGAAAGAGGTTGTGTGTGGCTGGCCTCGCTTCTCCCGCCCGTCCGCTCAGTGTCACTCATCGTTCTCAATAAGGAGCTCTCATGCGTGCTGTGAACAACACCCATCGAATCAGCACCAACGACCCAGACCTCATTGGCGTACTTCGCGCCCATGCGACGCTAATCAACCTTCTTGCTCAAGGTCGGGCCGTAGCGTCACTGTGTCTTTCTGCTTCCCCTACCTCCGGGCTGTATGCCCAGGGGGACCTGGTTCGCAACTCCGCACCAACGGAGCAAGGCTCGGTAGGTTCGAAATTCGTCGTGCTCGGCTGGCTGTGCGTCGCAGGCGGCGAGCCTGGGACACTCGTGCCGATTCGAGCGCTCACTGGTAATTGAGATGGCGGCATGAAAACAATCAAAGGAAATCAAACGAAGGCTAAGGCCAAAGCGGGCACCACTGCTGCTGTTGTGAAGCCGGAAACGCCAAAGAGCAGACTCCTGAAGATGGTGATTCCTCAAGGGGTAACGCTGGACAGGGCAAACGCTGACATGGCTACACAAGGACTGGTGACCAACGCCGGTTTGGTGACGACGTTCTCACGTTGGGAGCTGAGCGAGTTGTCTCTTACGGACATGGTCGCCAGCCTGAAGGAGAGCGGGACCGCGGTGAACAACGGAGACCTGAAGGGTGCTGAGCAGATGCTTAACGCTCAGGCGGTGTCTCTCAACTCCATCTTCGCCGAGTTGGCCCGAAGGTCTGCCCTGCAAGTGGGGCAGCACATGGAGGCCATGGAGCGATACATGCGCCTTGCACTCAAGGCTCAAGGCCAGTGCCGAGCCACGCTTGAGACGCTCGCCGCGATCAAGAACCCACCCGTGGTGTTCGCCAGGCAAGCCAACATCTCAAGCGGCCCGCAGCAGGTCAACAACGGTGTTTCGTCCGATGCCCGGAGCAATACGCACGCGCCCGCGCAGGCATGCGGGGAAATCGAAAACCAGCAAACCAAACTTTTAGAAGGAACGAAGCATGGCGGCACGGCTTTGGACCCAGGAACAACGCGAGCGGCAGCGCGAGGCCATCAAGAACTGGAAACCGTGGGAGCAATCCACCGGCCCCAAAAGCGCAGACGGCAAAGCTAGAGTTAGCCGCAATAGCTGGAAAGGCGGTACGCGGCAGATGCTGAGAGACCTTGCGCGCGAACTCATGCAACACAGGGAAGCGCTTGACTCGTTTACCGATCGATAGGGTCGTACACGAATGCAAATTCAGTGTCGTGCAGACGAGCTTGGCGTACCTGAATGTGGTCGCAGTTCTTCTGCGCAGAGAGCACCTGTACAAGAGTTGTTTTGGTGGCTTCGAGGGCCTTACAGCCCAGTGTCACGGAGACAACTGATTCAGGTGGGAATGGAATGAGGCTGATGTGACCGTTTGGGATTTCTACTTTCTTCTCTGCCTGTTCCAGAGGCCAAACCAGTCGCATCTCTTCTTCGTATGACCAATGATTTGACTTGGTTAGAGCGAAAGTCTGAAATCCTTGGTCACCACTGATGGCGTCGTAGTTCAGCGCAGGCCTCACATCTGTGTATCGGACCTCCCGCAAGAACCCAAATTCGTCTACCTCACTTCTGCGCTTGTTGAACGCACTGTGAGATGTGTCGAACTCAATCATCAAGCCTCGGTGGCAGTCGGCGTAGTGAGCCCACATGAGGGGCTGATTCAGGTTCCTGGACAAGCAGAGCACTCCCAGCATTGCTGGAATAGTGTCAGCAAAGCTGCGTTCCAAGTGGGCGTTGAAAGCGGGACGCGCCTTCTGACACATGTCTCGCGCGTTCTCTAGTAGGGCTGGCCAAGCCTTGCTCAGCACTGACGACAACGCTTCAAAACCTTGCTTGGAGAAACCAGGCAATGCGCTGAGGCGCGCCACGAACTCGATGGAGTTCAGAGACGTTGGTCCCGTCACGATAGCTGCGGCGATTTCTTTGGCAAACACGGGTTGCACCGGTAACCCGATCCTTTGTTGAACCACCTTCGCAATCTCTTCTAGTGCCATACCATAGGCCATCTCATCAAACAGCTTCGAGATGTTTTCGGACGAGAAGATGGTTTGGGATGGCGACTTGAGTTCAAAGGGGTCGTTGAAGTCGCTAGGCTGGGTTATCTTGAGATGCCATTCAGTGAGGTAGCGCAGCCCCCACCGGGTGGACATGTATTTGCATACGGTCATTGGCCGACCGGACTTTGACGCAATGGAAAAGTTTGGAGCACAGTGAGAGTACGCATCTATCGGTGCCTGCTTGCGTAGCCACCATCACCATTCTTCTTGAGGCATGTCCACGAGATGACGGTGCCAGGCCGTTGCGCCGCATGCATGTTGTAGACGGCAAGTGCTGAAGAGCGGCATTCGTCCAGGCTGGCGAAGTCGCCTGAGACCTCCCAGCGAGGCGTCCCCTTCTCGTGGTAGCCGACTTCATAGGCGTATCGACTACCGAAGAACGGAACTCCGTCACACCCCACGAGGAAGATAGGCAATAGCACCATTGCCGTGTGAAGCCCTGACCGTGAGAATGATTTGTTCACAAGCGGAGTGTATTTCTCGACCTCCGAAGCGTGCGCACATTTGCAAGAACAATTTGGGGAGGAATGCACATGAAGCAGTGCATTGGGGTTTTTCTCGCCTTGTTTGCGGGAGCGGTTGCGGCGCAAGTGCCGGCTGTATTGCTAGAGGCCTGCAACGCATTGGAGCCTGCTTCCAAGCGGCTAGAGTGTCTGCGCGCGGCAAACCAGAATGCCGCGCCGGGAGTTGATGGGACTGCACCGCAGCCAGCCTATCGACCTCCCGCGCAGTCGCCTGCTGCGAACTCCTACAACTTCGCACCGACGCCCAATACTGGCTACTCAGCGCCAAGTGGGAAGACTTGCTACACAGGACCTCGAGGGGGCACATACACGATCACCAAGAGTGGCAAGAAGAACTACGGCGGGTGCTGAAACGGACATGGAGCACTTCAAAGCATTCGACGAAATCACAACTGTCGATGAAGCTCATCGTGCATTGGCCAGCGTTACCGGTTTGCTGATCTCGTTGCCAAAGTTGCACGCCAAGCTAGGTAGCATCGAACTTCATGAAGGCGTACCAGAAAGCGTCCGAGGACAGTTCAACGTCGCCAGAAATATGGCGCTCTACTACTTCTTCCACTATGCGATGGCACCTGAGGTGCAGATGAAGACCTATGCGGTGATCGAGCTTGCGCTAAAGCAGCGATTCCCTGAATCTGCAGGGAAGTCACTTGCTGGGCTTCTCAAGAAGGCTGTGAATGCGGGCCTTCTCAAAGACTCGGGCTTTCGCCACCTTGATGATCCGAGTCCTGAAAATCCCTACTGCAAATCACTGCTTTACGTTCTTCCTAAGCTGCGTAACGAATCTGCGCATGGCTCCACGTTCTTGACGCCTGACTGCGTAGGGCACATCGAGAAGTGTGCGGATTTGATAAACCAGTTGTTCGAATGCGAGCACCGCACAGCCGCACACGGAGTCCTGAAATGATCGATGCACGCCTGAAGGAAGATTGATGAAGAGCGCGCATGCAATCGTTGCCCCATTTCTTTGGGTGGCGCTCGTCAGCATGTCGGCGGGAGCCACTGCTGGCAACTGCGTCATAAACAATGGCGTTCAAGTTGGCGACTGTTCGAATGTTCACGTCGGATCAAAGCCGTTCAATATTGCGAAAGGTGGAACTTACAGCGGCGTATACAGCCGCGTGGTCGTGCAGCCTGGCGTTTCGGCCACGATCGCAGGTGTGGCTGATCACGTTGTAGTCCAACGCGGAGCGGTGCTTTACGTATCGGGGGTTGTCCGTCACCTTGAAGTGATGGGCTCTACGGAAGTGGCAGGGAGTGTCGACTCCCTGATGGTAGACGCTGGGGCAACTGCCATTGTCCAAGGGGTCGTAGGACGAACGAGCGGACCGGGGCAAGTGCACAAGCGTCGAGGGGCAATCGTTGATGGCGTTGAGTTCAAGTAGACCTGCTCCAGTGCTATGAGCTATTTTCTCCAAGCGCTTTTCTTTTGTCCGAAGTGTTGGCGCGTCCTCGGTTACTGGATATTCACCTTCAGCGGTTCAATGCTGCTCTTGGGCTGGCGTCTCGCGAACAGAGTGGATCGCGTCGAGAGCCGGTCCACTCTCGTGATTGACTTCGACAAGGTGTTGGCCGCCATTCCGTTACCGATTCCTGCCAGTAGCGAAGCGTTTGCGATCGCCATTTTTGGCACGCTGCTCGGTCTGATGTTGGCCATGGCCGGTAGGTGGGCGCAACGGTTCTAGATCGGCTTGGGCTTTGCAAGTACAGAGCTTGAGAGGGAACTTGGTGAGAGTTTCGTGAAATCTTCAGATCTCTGCTGTCAGTTTCAAAACGGCGCTGGCGAGATGAAAACTTCCACCGGCCCCGGTCCCCCATAGACCGCTTCACCAGTTGCAATAACGCGGACGACCCACCATTCGCCATGCTGCTCTACGCTGTATGCGGTCGCAGGAAGCTCAAGAAATGACTCCGTGGGGAAGGGCCGACCATCCGGCACCGGGTGTCGGAGCAGCGTTGGGTGTCCAGGCGGTAGATTCATTTTTCTAAGCAGCGCAAGGCCGTCATAGTTTCGTGAGGATTTGGTGATGGCTTGGTGAGAACTTCCGACCTTTAGCTTCAGAAAAATAGTGTGGAGGCGACGGTTTCCAGAATGAATGGCCCGCCTTGGCAAGCCTATGGCGGGGGTATCCTTTGCCCATGTGCAATTTATACGGAAGCACCAAAGAAGACGCGATCCACAAATACTGGCGTCCGAGAAACTCCGTCGGATGGGCGGGTGGTGTGATCGGCCCCCGCAAGCCTGGTGCCTTTGTGCGCCGCATGCGCGACGACGCCGGCTACACCCGCGAGCTGGTGGTCGGCCGCTGGGGCCTGATCCCGTGGTTCTCTAAGACAGCAGACATCAAGTTCAGCACCAACAACGCCCGCAGTGAAGAGCTGGCCAGCAAGGCGAGCTTCAAAGACCCCTGGGCGCGTGGGCAGCGCTGCATCATTCCAGCCGACTGGTTTGACGAACCCAACTGGGAGAGCGGCAAGAATGTCTGGTGGCGCTTTCGTCGCGCCGATGGTGAGCCCTGGGGGTTGGCCGGTCTGTGGAACACTTGGACCGACCGCGCATCAGGCGAGATCCACGAGAGCTACACCATGCTCACCATCAACGCAGACGTCCACCCGCTGATGCGGCGCATGCACAAGCCTGACCCGAAGCTGGGTCCGGACGAACAGGACAAGCGCAGCGTAATCTCGATCGAGCAGGCCGACGTCGATCAGTGGCTGTCTGGAACGGTCAAGGAAGCTCACGAACTGCTCCGGCTTGCTCCGGTCGATGTGTTTGACGCCGGCCCCTCTGCCGCGTGACTGAAAGGCAGGCCTCGTGCGGGCAGGTCTTCGGGTGCGTAGCGCCGCTCTGGCTTGATCCAGCCTCTGCCAACGAACGACTCAGGAGCCTGCGGGGACACGTCAACCTCCCACTCCTGGACTACCCATGCGCCACTCTCTTGAGCCAACCCTGAGAAGACGATGATGGGCTTTTCGGCCAGGCATTCCTTGACGCGTGGGTCGTACAGCTCGTGCTGGCCAGGTGCGCAGCTAGTCTCCTGAAACGACAGCACCTTGAACCAAGTTTCACCCCCCTGAAAACGCTTCGTCGACAGCATGCCGCGAAGCTGCTTGCGGTCAGCGGGAAGTTTGAGGCGGCCGCCCTCGCGCAGTTGGGTCATGCTCACTCGCATGGCGAGGTCCGTGGGTTTGAATGAGATGTTCTGGCTTCATGTGACACTGTATTAATATACAGTTTTTGAGCGTCATGCCAGCATCCGTACGACGTGCGGGAACATTGAAAAACTTGCCGTACTTGACGTAAGGTGCGCTCGGAGTGGTTCATTTGTCGTCTACGATCTCTTCACTCACGACCCGGTTGCTGCGGGTCTCTGGTCTAGAGATGCGCTCCCGACTGCGCCATTTGTCGCGTCTTTACGCCCCTCAATGTCCCCGTTGATGGAAGCTATATCGCAATTTTGATATGCTACGATGGCGCTTCGAGACCTATGTTTCTCCGACTGGCAGGAACGATATTCAGACTGAGGTCGATGGCTACGACGAGTACTCCAAGGCTGCGTTCGAGCGGGCTGTCAAACACCTTGCCGTCACGCCAAAAGAGCAGTGGAACGAACCCCACGCCAAGAAGCTGAAGAACGAGGACCCGATTTATGAAATTCGCTACAAAGCCAACAACCGGTCTACGCGGGCCCTTGGCTACTTCGGAAACGATGGAGTCACGTTCATCGTCCTCCTTATTTGCTTCCACAAAGGCCGGGTTTATACGCCGCCGGACGCATTCAAAAGCGCTCACCGCAGGCGGCGCCACCACCAAGACTCAAGTGCAACGTCAGTTCCTCTCCAAAGCCGTGGAGAAAGCTTTCCATCGGATGAAGGCTAACGCTGTCGCTCGAAATGCGTATGTTCAAGCCGAAGTGACGACAGCTTTGGCTCATCAAATTCGATCCATAAGATGTCAGCGAGGATGGTCGCAGTCGGACTTAGCGAAACGTCTGGGAACGACGCAGGCGGCCGTCTCTCGTCTCGAGGACCCCAGCTACGGTCGATTCACCTTGAAAACCTTACTGGACCTTAGTCGCGTTTTCGACACAGGCCTGAACGTTGCCTTTGTGTCGTTCGTCACCATGTTGCACGAGACCTATCTACCGAAGCTCGAAGTGCGACAGGTGCCAAGCTTTGACGAGGAAGCTCCATCTGTGTGTTTTTATTCTGAGAAGCGCGGTGCGCAAATCCGATATGACTTTGGGCTACCCGCTGATGAGGTTGGGGGAGATGCACTCATCTCTTTAGACGTACGCCAGATCGTAGCGAAGTCGATCTGGATCACAGACCAGATATTGGGAACCCCCCAAGTTTCTGCATCCGCTCCGCGCACCATCTCTTTGACCGAAACCTTTGATCGCTAGCTATGAATGCGAAAACGAAGAGCGCATCTGCAAAGTCCACCACCGAGCCAGGCGCTGAGCCCCAGGGCAAGCAAAAGGCCGTACGCATTTCGCGACTAAGTACTGCTCCAACTGTCTACGTGGAAGGGGTGTCGCAAATGGTCCTAGGGTTCCCAACTTCGAGAGTGATTTTCTTCAGTGGCGTGAATCAAGACACCAGCGTTGACCCACCGACTGAGACACATCTTCAGGCATGTGAGCTGATCATTCCTACGGCAGCACTAGCTGAAGCCAGCCTAACAATTCTCACGCACATGATAGGTACTAAGAGTTTGTTAGAAAAGGGAAGGGCAGAATGGAGCGCCAAGGTCCAGCACGTCATGGATCAGCTAGACCTGCTTCAATTGCCTACCAGTGCAGGGCAAAAAAAAGCCGACTGAGTGCTTCGGTGCGTCAGCCCGTTGCGCTCAATTTTCTCTTCGCCACTCCCATGGCGACACAGCCTGCACAGACCAGAGCCCGCGCCCATCGCTCCGTGCCCGCTGCTCGATCTGGGCAAGGTGCTCGTAGCCCTTTCCGTACTTTACGTAATACCAAGCCAGCCCGGCCCGGATCTGCTCCTGGCCAGCATCCTCGCCCTGGCACTCCACATCGGCAATCGTCCGCTTGTACCGGTCGGAGCCCTTGGGTGTGATCGTGGCGACCTGCTGGAAGCAAAGATAGGCTAGATGCTGCCGAGACACGTTCCCGAAGTCCTGGGACTTCTCAGGGGCGTCTATGGCGCTGATTCGGATGGTGATCTGCTCATATTCCCCAAGTTCACCGCAGCGTACTTTGAGGGTGTCACCGTCCGAAATCGCAACGACCAGGCAAAGTAGTATGGCGCTCACCTCTTTGCTTCTGGCGTGGGCGAAGCTTCAAGAGCTTTTTGTACGCGCTGAGTGACATCGCTCATGCACTCTGAAAATTGCACCATTGTCATGTCGTCAATGTTCAGCTTGCCGGAATAGACAGAGGTCAGCCCTTTGGAGTCGGCGAATGCGACCCACAGCCGCTCCTTGGCGTAGATGCCATCGATAGCCAAGGCACCCTCGTCGATCTTGGCGACGAATAGCTTGTAGCCTTTGGTCTCGGCCTGCATTGAGGGAGAGTGGGGCACCACATTCGAAGACTTGCCGATTTTTATCCAGGCGATGTCTCCCCTTTTGGGTGTCTCAGCAGGGTCGCCAACCTTCTTCCTGAAGTGGCCCGCTTTCACGGCGTAATACACCTGGTCGGTGAACATGAAGGAGCCATCCACAAGATCCACGAACTTTCCATCTGGTGTTGACGTAGCGCCGACGAACCGGATGCCGCAAGCAGATATGTTCGAGCCGTTGGTCAAGATCGTCGATTGGATAGTGAACTCAACCGGGGTCACAACGCTCGCGTGAGCAACGACGGAGCCCAGAGCCATCGCAAAGCACAATGCATTTTTAGTCATGGTAGTTCCCTGCCGTTTGAGAACCACATCACACGAGCGGCGCGACGGGTTGAGCTCGCATTCTGGTCCCTGACATAAACACCAGTATGCGAACTCGTTCACGCATCTAGCCATTTGCCCCCAGCCAGCGCCGAACTTCGTCGATCCGCCAGGCCGTGACCCGTGGGCCTAGCTTGGTGGGCTTGGGAAAGTCGCCCTTCTGCACCCAGCGCCACAGCGTCGCAGACGAGAAAGGCAGGATCGCGAGCAAGCCGGCTTGTCTAATGTAGCCAGCCTGCGGCATGTCTTTGCGAAGCGCTTCCAGCTTCTGGATGGGCGAAAGAGGATCGACCGGGGGCGGGGTGGGGCTGCCCGAGAAGATGGCTTGCTTAAGTCGTTTTTGCATCGTTGAGACTCCGGTGGTTTCGAGAACCCGGAGTCTCTTTGAGGTGAGCGCGGAGCGATACACGTTTGCTTTGCAGGTGATCTCTCCTGCGGTGCAACTGTGCACAGATGCGTTGCATCTGTTTGTTCAAGCCTTGTCGCGCTTACCCTCTGGCTGCCATCCCGCTGCCAGAAGCCATTCCCCTGCTCTCCTTCTGGTGCAGAACTCTGTTCCTTCAGCGTTGATGGTCAGGTTCTCGGCGATGAAGTCGATTGCTTCGCGTTTGGTCTTAAATGGTCGAGAGTTCGCCATTGCAATGGCTTCAGCATGCTTCGGCTTCATGGCCTGGTGCCTAGCGTTCGCAGCACTGCGCCCGCGTTCCGACTTTTTGCGGGTGTCGATTCGCAGTGAGTGAGCTATCTGCAGTGCGCGCATGGCTTCAAGTGCCCATGCTCCAGCTTCATCGTAGTCAAAGGACAAATACTTGTTGTCGGCATTCGTGGCGCGGCCGGCGCTCTTCGCCTTGTCGAGCCTTGCGAGAATCTTGACACTGTCGCGAAGGTACATGAATGCGAACACTGCGTATCGTTGCCAGCGCTCAGTGGGTGGTGAGAGCTGGTCCCAAGCAACGCCGGGCTCAAGCGCGGCGAACACTCCAATACGGCCTGGCTGCACATACTCAGAAAACTGCCAAGACTCGGAATGAGCAAGGCTCTCTCTCGGGCCGTTTACGTCTTCAAAAATTTTGTCAGCGTTCTCGGTCGTGACGAGAGCGTCAATTTGCGAGGCAACCTTATTCAGCCACTCGCTACTGCGGTCAAACAGCAACTCCTGGATCTCGAAAAGTATTTGGGCCGGCCATCCCGCGAACGCTTGACTGGTGGGTATGTCGAATGGGTTGGGGTGCGGGAACGGCTCAAACTCGGTTGTCATGGCTGCTGCGTAGCGGACGCGCAACGGGAGCGAGCGCTCAGATCGTCTCGCTAAGTCTTAACCGGTTTGGTGCACGGGTTGGTGCGTTTCGCCTGAGACCCCGCTGGAACCCGCATGGATACTAGTGGTCTGGCGGAGAGGGTGGGATTCGAACCCACGGTACGTTGAAAACGTACACGGGATTTCGAGTCCCGCGCATTCGACCACTCTGCCACCTCTCCGTGTTCGAAGCCTCGGATTCTAGCAGGCTGCGGAG
>Ga0247823_10001333_pt1 | contig 20622 bp, 16 predicted proteins | sample 13C_PalmiticAcid_2_FD_192426 | JGI IMG/M metagenome (GOLD analysis project Ga0247823, IMG submission 192426) | Soil microbial communities from agricultural site in Penn Yan, New York, United States - 13C_PalmiticAcid_Day30 | ecosystem: Environmental > Terrestrial > Soil > Agricultural land... | reverse complement strand
ACGGAACTGCCGGAAGAACAGAAGCTGGTCGCGGAACGAGGCCATGAATGAACGGTCGAACTTCTTTAGGAGGACGCTGACGCCTGGCCGACGATATCGACGCCCACCATCTCCGACCAGTCGGAGATCAGCGATCGCCAGGTCGGGCCCGGCCGGCCATCACCCACTCCCCGCCCGTTCAATCTCGTCACCGGCACGACACAGGCCGTCGTACTGGTCAGCAGAATCTCAGACGCATTGGCCAGTTCGTCCGCCGTCATATTCGCCCGCTCCACGGCAAGCCCTGTCCGCCTGAGCAGTTCAATCGCCACCTGCTGAGACACCCCCGCCAGCGTGGTCTTCTCAGAAGGAGTCTTCAGCACCTGGTCGAAGCGTGCGATCATGTTTCCGCGAGCGGTTTCGGTGACGAAGCCGTCGAGATCGAGCAGCAACGCCTCGGCCTGGGGATCAGCTTTTCGGGCCTCGATCTCTGCCAGGTGCCAGTGCAATCGACTGCGATACTTGATCCGCGGATCGATGATCGACGGTGGAATATGGCGCACCGCCGGAATCGCCAGCGAGATTCCGGCGTGGAAATGAGTGGCCGGCAGACTCAACGGCCGCGTGAGAATTCCGACCGTGGGCCTTCCCGGCTGCCGGGCGAAACCTCCCGAATGGACCTGGCTTTCACCGGCCGTCACGAACAGGTTGACGAGCAGGTCCTGCGATTCAGGGACCGAGGTCGCATTGAAGCGAACGAGTTCCAGAATGAGATGCCGGATCTGGCCGATCGACTCTTTCGGCTCGAGGCTGACCCCTTGCAGCGACCATTCCAGCCGGTCCAGGTGCTCCTCCAGCCGGAACGGCTGATGCCGGAAGGTACGAATCGCCTCGGTAATTGTGGCCCCCTGGACAAGCCCAAGGTCCCAGACAGGCAGCCGCGCCTCGCGCAGCTGAACAAACTCGCCATTCAGATAGGCGAGCGGCTCCGCTGCACACGAAACGAAATCGGTATCCATGAAGTTGAAGGGAACACGCCAGGGGTGAGAGACCGCGTCGCGATCATCCTGACGGCTTGGGACGGCTTTGGAAATCGACCCGCCCGGAGTTCAACGACCCCTCCGATCGAGAGCGCGGCGGCAGTCTCCGCTCATTCCCGGACCAGCGTGACGGCGCCCGGCTTCCAGTTGGCGTTGATCGGCCCTTCCAGGCGGACCTGGGAGGCGGTCCGCTCGATCACTTTCCATTGCAGCTGCCACGTCAGGCCGGGTTCGGTCTCATCGACATCCGGACGCGCACGGGAGACGAGGGTCACTTCAAGCAGGTCGTCTCTCGACTTCCAGCGGGCGCTGTATGGCATGTCTTGAAACTCGGTCACGACAGCGCTGCCGTCCGCATGGAGGTCGAGCGTGCCGGCCTTGGGAAAGCTTGACGACTCTGCAATTCGCCAGAGGCCCACAAAACACGACTCGGGGACAGCCATCACCAGCCTGGAAAGCGCCAGCACCCCGGCCACGACCAGAACGCCCCCCAACAGGAGGCTTTTTCGGGACAGCAGTCGTCGAAGGCTCGTTGCCATCAGCCAAATTCCAGCCCGTAACTTGCCGTTCGTCCCAAGAGCCGGTCGCCCTGAGATACCGACAATAACACCGGAGAGGAGGGATCGGACCTGTCGCAACCGGAGTTTTTTCCGTCGAAAAGTCCAAATCTCCGCAGTAACCCCAGGTGACCAGCCTGTTTCCGCTCGTCGCCCACGGCCAGACGTCCGGCACTCTGGCGCAGATTCATTGATCCGGCGTGTATGAACGGGCGTTTCGACCGCGCTGTCGAAAGGAAATCTGGATGAAGCGACTGATGGTCATGATCGTCGCGTTCGGGCTGGGCCTTGCGGGCGCCGCGACGATTCGATTTCACCAGCACTGGCAACGGGGCTTTCAACGCGGCTACGCCGTCGCCGCAAGCCGGTTTCAGCAGGAAGCCGTCCGAAACGGCCATGGCCACTGGGAGCGGGCCGGGAACGGTGTCGCCTTCCAGTGGAACACGGCCCTCGAGCACTACCATCCTGAGTCACCGGCAACGATTCCGGGACTCCGGTAGCCCGGCGTCTCCAGCCAGTTCGCCAAGAGGCCGGATGGCTGGTCGATCGGCGATGGGGGCTCCACAATGAGCGGGCTGATTTGTTGCCCACCGCCCTGCCCTGCTCGAACGACAGGCCCGCCCATGTTGAGCTTCCGCGCCTCCGGCCGCTGTGCCTCGCTTGCCCTCGGACTTCTCGCTGCGGCAGCTGCGTCCGCGCAAGGTCCGAAAGGCTTCAATTACGAGGACGACAAAGTTCCCCCGTACAAGCTGCCGGATCCCCTCGCCTGCCAGGACGGCTCGAAAGTCCAAACGCCCGAGGAATGGAAGTCGAAGCGGCGCCCGGAACTCCTCAAGCAGTTCGCCGAACTGGAATATGGCAAGACCCCCGGGGGGGCCTTCCCGGGCATGACGTTCACGACGAAGAACGTCGATGAAAAGGCGCTCGGCGGCAAGGCGACTCGCAAGGAAGTGGTCGTCAATTTCACCGGGCAGCCGGACGGCCCGACGATGTCGATCCTGATCTACACACCGAATGCGAAGGCTCGGGCCGGCTGTTTCCTGGGTCTCAACTTTAATGGAAACCATGCCGTCCAGGCCGACCCAGCCATCACGCTGAACTCCAACTGGATGCGTCCGGCCAGCGGCAAGGACGACAAGACGGTCATCAAGAACCGCGCAACGGAGGCCTCGCGCGGCAAGGAAGCAAGCCGTTGGCCGGTCGAACAGGTGATCGACCGCGGCTACGCCGTGGCCACGATTTACTACGGTGACATCGATCCGGATTTCGATGACGGATTCCAGAACGGCGTCCAGCCGTTGTTCTACAAGTCGGGCCAGACGAAGCCCGCGGCTAATGAATGGGGCTCGATCGGGGCCTGGGCCTGGGGGCTGAGCCGGGCTATGGACTATCTCGAGAAAGACCCGGCCATCGACGCAAAACACGTGGCCGTCCTCGGGCATTCGCGGCTCGGCAAGACGTCGCTGTGGGCGGGCGCCCAGGACGAACGGTTCGCTTTGGTCATTTCAAACGACTCCGGCGCCTGCGGTGCGGCGCTGAGCAAGCGGATCTTCGGCGAGACCTGGAAGCGGATCAATGACTCGTTTCCGCACTGGCTGTGTGACAACGCCCTGCAATTCAACGACAAGGAAGCCGAACTCCCCTTCGACCAGCATGAACTGATCGCGTTGATTGCCCCGCGGCCGGTGTACGTCGCGAGCGCGACGGAGGACCTGTGGGCCGACCCGCACGGCGAATACCTGGCGGCTTTCCACGCCGGCCCGGTTTACCAACTGTTCGGTCTCACGGGGCTGGGGGTGGAGACGGAAGAATCACCGGCACCCGACACGCCGATTCAGAAGGGGCACATCGGTTACCACAACCGGACCGGGAAGCACGACGTCACGTCCTATGACTGGGAGCAGTACATGAACTTTGCCGACAAGCACTGGAAGAAATAGCAGAGGTGCGCGGCGAGGGGTTGTGCGCGGGCGATCCCCCGGACGCTGTCCGGCTTTGAGTGTCGTTGGTTTTCCTTCTGAAGGTTCGGTTGCCCGATGCGGATCGCTTACTTTGAATGTGCGACCGGCCTGGCCGGGGATATGACGCTCTCGGCGCTGGTCGATGCCGGCGCCTCATGGGACGCGGTGACGGCCGGCGTCGCGTCGCTGGGCCTGCCGGGTGTGTCACTGGCACTCCTGGAAGTCCATCGCTGCGGGTTCCGGGCGAAGCATCTTTCAGTCCGGCATCCCGAGCAGCACGCGCATCGCCACTACAGCGACATCGTCGAATTGCTCGACAACAGCGGTCTGGCTCCGCGGCCGCGTGAACTGGCCCATCGCATCTTCCGCGCGATCGCGGAAGCGGAAGCGATGGTCCATGGCATGCCGCTCGAGCAGGTCCACTTCCACGAAGTGGGAGCGATCGATTCGATCGTTGACATCGTCGGCGTCGCGATTGCGTTCAGCGATCTCGGCGTCGACCAGGCCTGGTTCAATGCCATTCCCACCGGCCGCGGCTCGGTGAAGATTGATCACGGCATCTGCGCCGTTCCCACACCCGCGACGGCGGAGCTGCTCAAGGGGATTCCCCTGGCGGACGTCCCCGTCGAATTCGAACTCACCACGCCGACCGGGGCCGCGATCGCAAAGGCGCTCAGCCAGGGATTCGGGCCTCAGCCGCCGATGACGGTCGACGCGATCGGCTGCGGAGCGGGTACGAAGGATTTCCGGGATCGCCCTAACATCCTCCGCGTCTTCGTCGGCGAGGCGGCCGTCGAAGCGGACAGTGACGTGGTCACGCTCCTCGAGACGAACCTGGACGACATTCCGGCGGAAGTCATCGGATACACGACCGAGCGGCTGTTCGCGGCGGGGGCGCTCGACGTCTATACGACGGCAATCGCGATGAAGAAGCAGCGTCCGGGAGTGATGCTGAGCGTCCTGTGCTCGCTGCAGACGGCGGGCGAGTTCGAGTCGATCGTGTTCGAAGAAACGGGGACGCTGGGGATCCGCCGGCAGTCGATCGAGCGCGTGAAGCAGTTCCGCCGACCGCATCAGGTTTCGACTCCCTGGGGGAGCGTGGCCGGGAAGCTGGCGTGGCGGAAGGGCCGCGCTCCACGATTCACACCGGAGTATGAGGCGTGTGCCGCGATTGCCCGTCAACAGCAGGTGCCGCTGTGGGAGGTGTACCTTTGGACGGTCGCTGCGTATGACGCCAATCCTGTGAGTGCTGAGGATGTGGCCGAACCCGTTGTAACGCCGCCAGTCAAAACACGTGACCGGTCACACTCGCACGATCACAGCCACGACCATTCCCACAGTCACGACCATTCCCACAGTCACGACCACGACCATTCGCACGATCACTCACATGATCATGGGAACTCACACGATCATGGGAATGATCGCGGGCATTCGCACGATCACTGATTCAGTCACTTTGAGGCGACACCGTTAAACGCCGCCGACGCAAGCTGCGTCGGCAACGAGGCACAGTGTCCCCTTCTCTTGCAACTACTCGAGGCCGTCGGCCTTGCTGGCGAGATCTTTGACGGCTTTCAGGAACCGCTGCTGCAGGGAGTTTGGCAGGTCCTTGAATTCCTCAAGAACGGCCGGGGTCAGCGTGCTGTTGCACTTCTCGAGGGCGGCGGTGATGCGCTTGAACGACTGCTCGGCTGACGGGGCCGCGGAACGGCTGCCGGCTTCCGCGGCGGGTCCGCGAGCGCCTTTGCCAAAGGGAGAATACTCTTCAGGCTCGCCGGCCTGGCGGGCGACGGTCGAGGCCACGGCGACGGGCTCGCGCTCACCCGCTTCGCGAAGGCCGCGTTCTCCGCTCCGGACCGACCGCTCTTCGTCGTCATAGTCGCGGACAGGACGCGATTCGGCGCTCAGGAATTCGACGAGCGGGTCGAACGGTGCAGCCTCCTCCGCCGCTTCGCTGAGGTCTTCGCCATGCTGGGCCCGCCGCCAGGCGCGCATCTCGGCGATCGTCGCCTGCATGTCGTCAGCCCAGCGGAGGCATTCGGCCGCGTCGTCCCACGTGAGGGCCGTATAGAAGTGCGACCACTTCAGGTTCTTGTATTCGTCTTTGACGTCGCTGAAGGTCTCGGCGACGCGGCGGCGCTGGTAGACCTGGTCGCCGCTGAGGCCGATCAGCGTTCCGAAATCGGCGTCGGTACGCCCCTTGGAATAGCGCTTGGTCCACTGGGCCGCGCACTCGCCGACGGTCCAGCTGCAGTTGGACAGCGCCGCCTGGGCCCGGCCGACAAGTTCCGCTTCCGTTTCACGATGTTCCGACACGCAACGACTCCGCCCCGGTTGGGGATCACAGCATGGATACGGCGGGCGTCCTCGATGACGCTTGAGAACCGCCGAAAATGGCAAGCCAGGCGTCTCCAGGACGCCAGCAATTGAACGGGGATCCTTTCCCCGGCGGATCGATGCGGAATGTTATCCGCGGCGGGGGCAGGCCGCCACCGCCGGCCCGTCGAGAAACTGGGGCCTGCGGAGAGGATGAGTGCCGTCGGGCCGCAGCACGATTACAGCCTGCAAAGTTTTTCCAGGAGTCCGATTCGGTCTGGTTATGCAGGGCGTCGTCGCCCGCTCGTCGAATGGTCGCCCGCAGCGATGCGGGAAAACCTGCAACGCCGCAGCAGAGTTCTCGCGTTCCGCCCAGCGGGCATCCGCCGTCTCGGACGTTACGATTGACGCGAGAGCATGAGGGGGCTCACACCCCTCGGTCGCCGGGCGGTGACTGCTGCGGTTTCGACTTCCTCAGCACCCCGCTCTGCAGGTCCTTCACGACCTCGGCAAGGATCGCCGGGTCGCGGCGTTCCCAGACGTGGTTCAGCCGCGTCTTGGGGACCTCCAGCCGCTCCATGAGGTCGCGGGCCGTCGTCCACAGCTTGTCGCGCTGCTTGTCCGTGGATGCCAGGTACAGGCTGGTCACCAGTTCGGCGAGCTTCGTCTCGTCAATCTGGTCGCGGTTGTCGTAGTACCGCTTGATGACCTTCTGCTGGTATTTGGAAAAATCAGCCATTTCGTCGACTCCGTTCTGATCGCGGCGGGAAGCGCTGGCATTCGCTCACGGCCAGGACGGCCGTGTCACATGGAATTCTAGCGGTCTCTCTCCACGACATACCGCGCCAGGGCCTCGAGGCCTCGGCTCTCTATATCGACGCTTCGCAGGGAGGAAACTGCATCTTCAGTGAGTGCAACGGCCCGCCGGCGGCTCTCGTCGATTCCCAGAAGCCCCGGGTAGGTGAGTTTGTTGCGATCGGCGTCTTTCTGGACGCCTTTGCCGAGCATTTCGGGGGTACTGCTCAAGTCCAGGAGATCGTCGGCAATTTGAAACGCCAGGCCGATGTCGTCGCCGTACCGCGCCAGGGCGGCGAGCCGGGCCTCGGTCGTCCCCGCGATCCGGCCCCCCATGCGGAGCGCGGCGCTGATCAACCGGCCCGTCTTGCGGCGATGAATCGATTCCAGGTGATCGGCCGACGTAATGCCACTGGTTTCCCCTTCCAGGTCGGCCTGCTGCCCGCCCACCATCCCCTCGGCCCCGGCCGCCGAGGACAGTTCACGGATGCAGGCCACGGCGATGTCTGGAGTCGTCTGGAGGCCGGCCAGCACTTCGAAGGCGAGCGTGAGCAGTCCGTCACCGGCGAGGATGGCGGTGGCCTCTCCGAACTTCATGTGGTTCGTCAGCTGCCCTCGACGAAGTTCGTCGTCGTCCATGGCGGGCAGGTCGTCGTGGATCAGCGAATACGTGTGAATCAGCTCGATGGCGACAGCGGCGGGCAGGGCCGATTCAACGTCTCCGCCGCAGGCCTGGCAGGCGAGCAGAACCAACACCGGCCGCAACCGCTTACCGCCGGCGGCGACGCTGTAGTGCATCGATTCGCGGAGCAGCGACGGGCATGCCTCGCCCAGCTGCAGGGCCGCGTTCAGGCCGAATTCGACCCGCGCGCGCAGGGCCGGAAGATGCTCATTCAGCAGCCAGTGGATTTCAGTCTGAGAGGCAGCGTTCGACATACGCATCCTGAGAGGCCGGACGATAGCGGGCCGGCTGGAATGCGTCTATCGGGAGGAAAGCTTACGGCTGGTCGCGGCCTGCTTTTCGTCCCCTTGGAATCCAGCTGCGGGTCCGGCCCGAACAGCAACTGGCAGTTCATGTGGCTCGTCCGGATGTCCCCTGTGCGGACGGCCCACAACGTCAGGCGAGAGCCAGTTTGGACAGCGGAGTCGCGGCGGCGGTTTCCCGCGGAGCGTCATTGGTCCCGCAGGCCGTGCGGAAGACGCTGAGCGTGAGATCCTGCAGAGGAACACCGTCTTCGGTCACCTCGGCCCCGCGGGCGTCGCTGCTGCCAAGGACGTGCCCACGCGGAATGCCCGCGCCGGCGACGAGGGCCGACCAGCAGCGGGTCCAGTGATCGCGGCCGGCGGTGCGGTTGATCTTCGGAGTGCGGCCCATTTCGCCAGTGCAGATGACGAGAACGTCGTTCCACAGACCGGTCGCCTCGAGATCGTCCAGGAAGCCCGACATGGCCCGGTCGAACTGGGGGCAGAGTGTCCGGCCGTAGTCCTGGATGGTTCCCGGTGCCGAGCCGTGGCCATGGGCGTCCCAGGTGGCATGACCCGCCAGGGAATCGAACAGATTCACCGTGACCCAGCTGGCTCCGTATTCGACGAGCTGGCGGGCGTTCCAGAGTCGACGACCGAAACTCGAATGACCGTAGGCGTCCTGCAGCTCGTAGGGGAGCTTTTCGAAGCGTTCAGCGAAGACGGTGCGGGGGGCGGTGTCGGATTCGACGATCCCGTCACGAACGACCGCTGGTTCCGACCCGGTACTCTCGCCGGGACCATCGGGCGGAAACGGCGCCTGGCGATCGAGTCGCAGGCGGGCCGGGGTGACGACGTAGGCCGGAACGGTGGTTTCGTCCTCGACACCTTCGGTCGTCTTCAGACGGGAGCCGATCGCCGGGACGGGACCTTTACGGTTCCCCAATGCCCCGGCCTGGAGGAGCTGCAGGCCGGTTTCGTGAATCGGCGCTGCCGAGTGATAGACCGAGCGGATGAGCGAGTATTTCTTCGCGCGCTCGGCCAGCCGCGGCAGCGTTTCACTGAGGAACACACCGCTGACCGAAGTTTCAATGGCACGATACGGGCCGCGGATTTCCTTGGGGGCCGACGGCTTGGGATCGAACGTCTCAAGCGGGCTGGCGCCGCCGTTCATCAGGACGAGGACAACGGTTTTCGGTCCCCGGCCAAGCTGGGCCCGGAGGCGTGCGGCACGTTCGGCGGCGGGAAGTCCGACGACGCTGAGTCCTCCGACGGCGAGGAAGTCACGACGCGAGACCGGCCGGCGGGAGGACTGTGCAGATTTGCGTGCCATTCGGACATCCGTGAGTAGTTTGGCTTCCCGCTGAGTCGGCCGCGGACGCGAAAAAACTGAGACCCCGTCAAAACCAACCTGTGCGTCGGGTGCCACTGGCTCCGCCAGTGCATCTCACGTTGGAGCCGCAACATGCATTTCACTGGCCATGCCAGTGGCACCCTCGTACTCAGCCGCGACGCTGTTCTAGGCCACGATTGACGAATCCGTTTCCGGCGCCGCATCGCTTTCGTAGTCGAACCATTCCGGCTTGAACTCGATCCGCTTCTTATGCTTCATCGCGAGGTTCGCGGTGATCGCCATGATGGCATCGGCCATCGCGGTCGTTCCCGGGCAACGCAATCCGCCTTCCTTTGGGCCGGCGAAGTTCTTCGTCCGGATGCAGTGGGCGAAGTGTTCCATTTCTTCGCGATACCCGCGGCTGACGCTGACCGCGTTGTCGGTGCCGCTCGACGCCGGCTTCGGGCCGGTCGACGTCTCGTAGGCCGCCAGGACCGCGCCGGGGCTGCCGGTCGTGTTCGTGGAGACGACCCACAGCCGCTGGTCAGGACCGCCGCCGTCGCTGCCTCGGCCCTCTTCCTTCCACAGCAGCGCTTCCTTCTCCGTCTTCATGAACAGCGTGCCGCGGCTGCCGTAGACCAGTTCGCCGTAGGGCTCGAACTTGTTCGTGTTGATTGACGAATAGGTGACGATGCACACATCGCGATCATTCGTCTTCGCGTCGTAGTTCTTTCCGGGGAACTCGAACGTCACGAAGATCTGGTCATCCGTTTCCCGATCGTCGGCCTGCTTATCGGCGGAACCAACGCCCTGGACACCATAGAAGTTCTTGCCGCCGTAACCGCTGACGGCCAGCGGATGCACCTTGCCCAGGAAAATGCTGCAGGCATCGAGCTGGTGGCTGCCAAGTTCCGCCATCAGGCCGCCGCCGGTGCTGGCATAGAGACGCCAGCTGACCAGTTCCTTCAGCGAATTGAAGCCATACTCCTTGATCTTCTTGTTGAGCTCTTCTTCGACCGCCTTGTCCGCGGCTGGGATGCCGTTGCGCCACTGGTCGCTGTTGGGGAAGCTGTTGTTGCGATGCCACTGGGCGCGGATGTAGCGGATGTCGCCCAGCAAACCGTTCTGCACGAGCTGATTGGCGTTCTCGTAGAGGACGCTGTAGTGCCGCTGGTGACCGACGGCGAGGAGCAGGTTCTTCTCCTTCGCCTTCCGGATCATCTGCTTGCACTCGGTGACCGTCCGGGCCATCAGCTTTTCGGTCAGGACGTGCAGGCCGAGGTCCAGCGCTTCCATGGCGATGGGGGCGTGGGTGTTGAGCGGGGTCGCGATGACGACCGCTTCGACTCCCATGTCCTTGGCGTTCGCCAGCAGTTCCTTGTGGCTGCTGAAGCCTTTCACCTTGCCGGCTTTCTCGGCGCCGAGCTTACGATAGAGACCGATCCGGACGTCGTTCGGATCACCCTTGAAGGCGCGGTCCAGATTGTGGGGACGGAGGTCGGCGACGGCGACGACGTCCATGTATTTCTCGGGATGCTCCGTCAGCAGGATGTTGCCCTCGTCGCCGGTGCCGATGAAGGCAACCTTGACCGGGTCCCCTTCCAGCTCCTTGTAGCCGAAATAGGCCGCGCCGAGACCGCCTGCGCCTGCACCGACTCCTGCCAGGAACTCGCGGCGACTGACGCCGACGGCGTTCGAGAAGTTCTCCTTACCAATCTTTTCCTGGTCGGGCGTGAGCGGCATGGCAGCAGATCCTGATCAAACGAAAGAATTCGGCTGTCATTCTACCGGAAGATCGAGTCGAAGGCGATTGGCGGGAAGGCATTTTCGTCGTCGTGGCGGCATGACCGTCCCAGACGGAACAGGCCTGCTGAGCCCCCGGCATCCCTGAATCGTCCATCAACAAAAAAGCGGCGGAACGCTCACTTTGAGCGGGCCGCCGCGACCAACGAGAAAAACCGTGCCGGCGGCGTAGAACGCCGACACGGGAAGCGTCTGAACCAAGGGGTTCAAACGCCAGGGATTTCGAGCTTCTCTTCTTCGGCAATCTTCCGCAGCTTCTGGAGGGCACGGGCCTCGATCTGGCGGATCCGTTCTTTCGTCACGCCAAACCGCGTGCCGACTTCCTCGAGCGTCAGCGGTTCCGAGCCCTGCTGCAGGCCGTAACGGTGCAACAGGATCGAACGCTCCCGCTCATCGAGCTGGCCGAGGATCGACGAGATCACGTCCTTCTGGCGGGCATTGGTCACTTCATCGGCCATCTGCACGCCCCGCTTTTCAGCGGAGGCCGCGAAGATCTCTTCGTTGCCCGTCCGGAACCGGTCGAGAATTGTATGCTCGGCCGGAATCGAGCGGGCGTAGTTCTTCATGATGGCCCACGTGGAGTAGGTCGAGAACTTGTTCCCCTTGGTGTAGTCGAACTTCTCGATCGCACGCATCAGGGACATGTTCCCGTCGCTGACCATCTCGAAGAAACTCATCCCGGGCTGCAGCCGCTTCTTGGCGATCGAAACCACCAGGCGCAGGTTGCTGCGGATCAGGAAGTTCTTCACTTCATTCGCTTCATCCAGAAGACGCTCGAGCTCGTCGAGATCCGAAGACTTCGGCCGCGACGGATCGATCTTCGCCTGCAGCTTGCTGGCGAGGAACTTCAGGTAGTTCATCTTCCGAAACCAGTAACCTTCTTCCTCCCGTGTCAGGAGCGGATGGGAATACAGGCTGGCCAGATAGGCCGGCAGTCCGGCCGGGGCCTTCACGCGGGCCGCTTTTTTTTCCACGGCCGGCGGCGGTCCAAGGATCACCTTGTCCGCGCCTGGCTGATGAAATTCCGGGCTGTCCATGAAGGCGACCGGCGACGTACAGAGCTTCTCCGCGCGGGCTTCCGCGATGGCGCGATAGACGCCTGTCCGGGTTCGGCAGTAGTCGCGGGCCAGCACGTCGACGGACACGCCGCTTGCGTACCGGGCCAGCAGTTCCTGCTTCCGATCCGTGGTCAGTTCATCCGAGGCCGACGCAAAGACGCGCCGGTCCGGACGCTCGTCATCGTGCTGGCGGATCGCGGCGCGGATCGTCTCCGGCGACCGGTTGAACTGAGCCGCGAGCTTGCGACTCACTTCCGCTGGGCAGGTGCCGTAACGAACCATTTGACGCGCTGCTTCCACGATGCCCCCCCGTTCTGCGTGAGACAGCTGGCTGAACCGGCTTCCACGCGAGATCTCGTTTTCGTGATTTCGGACAAAGCGGTCGATCGACGACTTCAGGAAGCCGACCCGCGACCGGTTGCCGAACTGGAATCGACGACTGACAAGTCCACGCTTCCGCCAGCGGTCAACCGTCTTGGTCGAGACGTTGTACTGCTGGCTGACGTCGTCGACGGTCAGGACAGGTTCACCGGCCAGGTCGGCCGGCATGTTCAGACTTTCAGAGAGCTCCTCGACAAACAGGCCGAGATCATGGGCCGCATCCGCGCCGTCGATCAGGAGATCGTGGTGGGCACGCGGCCTGTCATTCGTCACCTGCTGGTAGAGGTCGCCGAACCGATAGGAAGTCCCGGGCTCCAGTGTCGCAATGACGGACTCGGCGCGATCCAGCTGGTCGAGGCGGATCGCCTCGGGGGCCGTACGGACCTGCTGCTCCGTCAGTTGCTCAAGGACGGGATGGTGGAATCGACTCATCATGGCTACCCCCCAATTTCACTCGCTCATCCGACATCCTGTCGGCCATCGCGGGGCTGCCTGTCGGCGACGATCATGCCGCCGTGGGATTGTTCAACAGTGACTACGCTGACTTAGACGTAGCCTGATCAAAATAAGTTCGCATGCGAACGGTTTTTTGGGAAAATGACTTCTGGACAGTGCAAGCAGAGGGCGTGCCGGGCCGCAACAGAATCTGAGGCACCCAGAATTCAAATCCCATAACAATTTCAGAAAACAAGACTTACATCTAAACAACGATCTCGTGAGTGATTTTTCACCTTGACCACTGCAGGGTTACCCTGAGTCGAAATGGCCAATCGTTGCATCATTGCGATGTCATTGGGTTCATCGCCTGCCGGAACGACGCGTCAGTTTTCACCGGCACCGGCCAGACTGGCACGCGGCAGGTCAGGAACCGCAAGACATCTCGAATTCATCACCGGCCTCGGAACCTGCGACTTTTTCGCGGCCGCTGATTATCATTTGTGGCTCACGCGCGATGATGGAAATCGCCGGAAGAGTTCCGGACCGCATGCTGCGGCCGCGGGACACGCCATCGGAAATCGGGAGCTTTGGAGATGCTGAAGATGACCACAATGAGACTCGCCGGGGCGCTCGTCCTGGCGGCCGCCGCTGTCACCGGGCTGAACACGCTCGTCGCCCAGGACGCGAAGTCGACCGACCCGTACTACGTGAAGTTCGAGACGACGAAGGGGGACTTCATCGTCGAAGTGAATCCGGAATGGGCGCCGAACGGCGCCGCCCACGTGAAAGAACTCGTGGACAACAAGTTTTACGACGGCTGCGGGTTCTTCCGGAATGTCCCGGACTTCATGGTGCAGTTCGGGATGAACGGCGATCCCAAGGTTCACGCCGAATGGGGTGAAAAAACGATCAAGGACGACCCCGTGAAGAAGTCGAACAAGCGAGGATTTGTGACGTACGCCCAGACCGGGGCTCCGAACAGCCGGTCGACGCAGCTGTTCATCAATCACCGCGACAACTCGTTCCTCGACAGCCAGCGGTTCGCACCGATCGGCATCGTCGTGGAAGGGATGACGGTCGTCGACAGCCTCTACAAGACGGGCGAGAACCCGGGTGAAACACAGTCGATGATCAAGTCGCAGGGGAACGAGTACCTGAAGAAGAAGTACCCGCAGCTCGACTACATCAAGACGGCCCGGATCGTCGAAAAGCCGAAGGCGAAGTAACAAAGCGGCAGCTGAACCTGGACGCTCTGCCCCCTCCCCTGAGGGGACAGGGAGCTTCGAGGACCCGCGCCCGTTCGCAGGAGTCCAGCCTTTAGGCTGCATTGTGCAGACTAGAGTCTGTGCTCCTGCTTCCTTTTTCGCTGTTTGAACGAAACGTACGAGTGAAAACGACGGGAACATCGGCCGGGCCGATTCGCATCGCCACCCGCGCGAGCGCGCTGGCGACGTGGCAGGCGGAGCACGTGGCGGAGCAGCTTCGCAAAGTCGCCGGGGGACGGGGCGTCGAGCTTGTGCTGGTGACGACCCAGGGAGACCGCGATCGCAACTCGGCATTGTCGACGTTCGGAGGGGTGGGAGTCTTCACCCGCGAAGTGCAGCAGGCGGTCCTCGACGGCCGGGCCGATGTCGCGGTTCACAGCCTGAAAGATCTTCCGACTGAACCAACGGCCGGGCTGGTCCTCGGGGCGGTGCTCGAACGAGCGCCGCGCTGCGATGTCCTTCTACTGCCGCAGGGGCGGCCGTGTGCGTCGCTGGCAGAACTTCCTCGCGCGGCCCGGGTCGGGACGGGCAGCTTGCGACGTCAGTCGCAGCTGCTGTCGCATCGAAGCGACCTGCGGCTCGGTGAGATTCGTGGAAACCTCGACACCCGCCTGCGAAAGCTGGACGAGGGAGAGTTCGACGCCATTATCTTGGCCGAGGCGGGACTGCGGCGTCTGGGATGGGAACAGCGAATCAGCCTGGTCTTGTCACCGCCGGTCATGTATCCAGCCGTCGGTCAGGGGGCGATCGGCGTCGAATGCCGGGCGGACGACGACGCGACGAAGAATGCTCTGGCGGCCCTGGATCACGAGACGACCCGGATCGAAGTGACGGCCGAGCGAGCCTGCCTCGGGGCACTCAGGGCCGGCTGCCACGCGCCGGTGGGGGCGTGGTCGCAGGTGACGGTTGATGCAGAGGGAGCGACGTCGCTGCACTTTGAAGGAGTGGTGTGGAGTCGCGACGGCAGCCGCTCGGTGCAGGCGATGCTGAGCGGGCCTGGTGCGGAGGCGGCCAGGATCGGCGCCGCAGTGGCGGACGAACTTCGCCGGAGCGGTGGAGATCATTTGTTGACGTCGAACGACTGATGACGTCCAACGCGGCGATTCTGAATCCAGCCGTTGCGGGTCGAGGCTGATCCATCGAATGCCATCGCCGACACCTATCGCCCTGTGCATCACCGATCTCGACCGGGGCGGGGCCGAGCGGGCACTCGTCGAGGTGGTGACCCGTCTCGATCGCCAGGAATGGGCCCCGGTCGTGTACTGCCTCGGACCGCGGGGCGAACTGGTCGACAGCCTCGATCAGGCCGGCATTGAGTCGCACTGCCTGAATGCGACGCCGCGTGACGCACTCGTCGTGTTCCGGCTGGCGAAACAGCTTCGCCGACAGCAGCCGGCGCTTCTGCAGTCATTCCTCTTCCATGCCAACCTGGCGGGGCGCCTCGCGGCACGGCTGGCTGGAGTTCCCGTCGTTCTCTCAGGGATCCGAGTGGCGGAGCGGGAGAAGAACTGGCATCTTCGACTGGAGCGCTGGACGAAGCGGCTTGTCGACCGGCATGTCTGCGTCAGTCAATCGGTGGCGGACTTCACCGAGAAATCGCTCCAGCTGCGACCTGACCAGCTGAGCGTCATTCCGAACGGCGTCGATGCCGAGGCGATCGCGACGACGGCCCCTGCGGACCTGGCTTCGCTGGGAGTTCCGGCGGGCGCCGAGACGCTGTTGTTCGCAGGGAGGCTGCACCCCCAGAAGGGACTGTCGGACCTGCTGAACGCCTTTCAGCAACTCGTCACTGTGGACAAGCGCGACCTTCACCTGCTGATCGCCGGGGGCGGACCTCTCGAGCAGTTGGCCCGGAAATTCGTCGAGGCACGCGGGCTCGAGTCGCGTGTGCACTGGCTTGGGACGCGGCGGGATCTTCCGGCGCTGATGCGGGCTTCCACCATGCTCGTGCTGCCGTCGCTGTGGGAAGGGATGCCGAACGTCGTCCTGGAAGCCATGGCGGCAGGATTACCCGTCGTGGCGACGGCGGTCGACGGCACGCAGGAACTCCTGGCGCCCCGGGCGACGGGCTGGCTGTGCCGGCCGGGAGACGCCGAGTCGCTGACGACGACGCTTCGCGAAGCGCTGGACGCTCCCGCGGCTCGACGCGAGCTCGCATCGCGTGCGCAACTGACTGCACGCAAGCACTTTACATGGAACGCATCAGCCGAGGGCTACGCACGGCTGTGGCGCGAATTGCTGGGCGATCGCGCGTAAACATCCCGGGCTGCGCGGCCTTCCCCAGAATCTTGGAAATTCCCAATTCCCGGCTGTGACAGCACCTGCGCCGAATTCGCGCGCGGCCATCTTCGGGGAGCCTTCACAAGTTGCTTGACGATGGGGTCGCGTGCACTATTTTGGGGCCGTGTGGGGCCTGGTGGGAAAGGGATCGACTGAGCAAACCGTCACGCTAACTGATGCCTGCCACTGAGCTTGTGAAACGAGCAACCAAACGTTCGTTCGCAAACCCGGTGTCGGCACTGATGAAGTTTGCACATCCCGATGGCCGTTGCTTTCGACCGTGGATGCGATGCCGCTGACTGGAACATTTCAGCGCTCGCTCGACGACAAGCAACGCCTGTCGCTGCCCAAATCATTTCGCGACGAGCTCGTTTCCGAGGATGCCCCGGAGCTATTCCTGGCTCCTGAAACGGACCAGTCACTGTCGCTGTTCTCGGCGGATACGTTTAACCGCCGCGCCCAGCGACTCGAACAGGACCCGACCGTTCAGGGACGGGCCAAGAATTACCTTCGCCTTTACTACTCGCAGGCCGAACAGGTCGAGCCCGACAGCCAGGGACGCATCCGCATCCCTGAACGGCTCGTCAAGTTCGCCGGCGTGAAACAGGACGTTGTTCTGCTGGGCGTGAATGATCACGTCGAGCTGTGGGACGTCGCTCGATGGGAAGCCTTCCTGTCGGAGCACGGGCCGGCATTCGACCGGCTGGTGAGTGAAGCGTTTTCCTGACGAGGTGAGTGAAGACATCCCGGTTGCCTGGACGGCAATCGGAGTGAAGGATTGAGGAAACAACGAGGCTTCCGCCTGCTACCGGGCATGCGGATACGCGGGCAGGGAAGAACCGCGGCTGGAACGTTGCAGGGAGGTCTACGCCCCTTGCTCGTTCGCCTCGCCTCTCAGCGGGTGCGGAACGGATTCTGCGCGAGAGGTCAGGGTTTTCTCCTCCGGCTCGGAGAGATGCACGGACGCAGAGCCGATCGACGATTGAAGCCCTCGGTTGCTGGGAGCGACCGAGGGCTTTTTTATTGGCCGTCAAGCGGTGAATTCCAACGAAAGCCTGTTGCGGCCCGAGTTCCGGTAAATCCCGGACGGAGCCTGCCCAGCCGGCAATGCCCTCGATATCCTTGGGCATTCGTCGGTCGCGACAATCGAGCGGTCCGGCGGTATTCCCACCGGAGTGAGTCATGCCCGCCCCCATTCCTGCCCGTTTGCTGTCCCGACGTCTTCGCGTCACAGCCGTTGCCACGTTGCTTGCGTCGACCCCGGCGTTCTCGCAGGACAAAGCGCCTCCGAAGCCGAACGGGACCACGTCCGAACAGCCGGCGGCCGAGGCCGACAAGGTCGATCCCTTCAAGCTTCCCGAAGGGAATGATCCCAAGGAACTCCAGGCGTTTCTGACCCGGCTTGGGAGCACGCAACCGGAACAAAAGAGCATTCCCGGCCGGCGCCAGCACCTCCGCAAGATCGAAGACCTGGTCGACAAGGTGCAGGACCGGGAACTGGACGAGCAGACGGCCATGATGGCGATCGATTTCAGGTTTCAGATTCTGCAGGCCCTCGAGCGGTTCGGCGATGAATCGGCCGCGGCCGACCGCCAGAAATTTGCCGAGTCACTGGCCACAAGCAAGCTGCCCAGGGTGGTCGAGCGCGGCAAGGTGTTCGTCTTGGCCGGACGCGTGCAGAGCCTGGGCGAACTGAAAGGCGACGCCCGGCAGAAGGTGATCGACGACATCGCGGCCTATGTCCAGGACGGCGAGATCACGACCGAGCGCGTGGAACTGGCGTCTGCCGTTCCCGAACTGCTCGCGAATCAACTGGGAGACCTGGAACTCGCCGGAAAGGCGGCGGATTCATTCGCCCTGGCGTTCGAAGCCCGGAAGGATGATCGGCTCGTCGACCTGATCGAGCAGCTGCGTGCCACCGGACGTCGTTATGGCCTCGTCGGCAACGCGATGGAGGTCAAAGGCAAGACGGTCGACGGGAAGGACTTCAACCTGGAATCGCTGAAGGGCAAAGTGGTCCTGGTCGACTTCTGGGCGACGTGGTGCGGGCCGTGCATCCAGGAGATGCCGCACGTCCGCGATCTCTATACCGGCTACCACAGCAAAGGCTTCGAAGTGGTCGGTATCAGCCTCGATCACAAGAAGGAAGTCCTCCAGTCATTCCTCGAAGCCGAAAAGGTGCCGTGGATCCAGCTGTACGCCGACAACGAGGAGAACGGCGGCTGGGGGAACCCGATTGCCAAGCATTACGGGATCAGCGCGATTCCGACGGCGATCCTGATCGGAAAAGACGGCAAGGTCATTTCACTCAATGCAGTCGGACGCGAATTGACGCGGCTCCTGGAAAAGGAGCTCGGGCCGCGGGATGAAAAAGCACCTGCGGAAGGCGACAAAGACGCGCCAAAGGGGAACTAAGCCTCGGGAATGCGGACGGGAGCGGGCGACCGCTCCCGTTTCGCCCGGCTTCTGCTGTAGACTGTGGCTGATCAACCGCATGGACGCGCGCTCGCCTTGATGGATCAATTGACTCCAGGCTGAGGACGTCATCGATGCTTCGTCGTGGATCCGGCTGGTGGAACGGGTGCGCCTTTGTGGCGGTCGGGCTGGGGTGTTTTGCCGGAGCCCCGCGTGTCGAGGCCCAGGTCGCCGGCCCCGCCGAAGGGCATTCGCTGCACGGCGAAGTGTTCGACGAAGGCCCGCGCCAGGCCGCGCGCAAGATCGCCGGCACCGGAAAAGTGCACTTCGAAGTCTCGTCCAGGGTGCCGGACGTCCAGGCCTTCATCGACCAGGGCTTCGGCCAGCTGCACGGCTACTGGTACTACGAGGCAGAACGTTCGTTCCGCCAGGCCGCGGCTCTCGATCCCGATTGCGCGATCGCCTACTGGGGGATGGCGCTGGCGAACGTCAACAACGTCGACCGCGCCAAGAAGCTCATGACGAAGGCGAACGAGAAGGCCGGAAAGGCCTCGCCACGCGAGAAGCGGTACCTCGATGCCTGGAAGGCCTATTACGACAAGGCGGAATCGAAACCGGCCGAAAAGAAGGACGACACGGAGAAGAAAGACGACAACGCGAAGAAGGACGAGGAAGCGAAGGAAGGAGCCGCCGGCCGCGGGCGGCCTGGAGCAACTGACTCGGCCGCCGCCGCACGCCGCAAGTCGCTCGTGAAGGCGATTGAGGGAATCACGTTTGACTATCCGGATGACCTCGAAGCCAAGGCCCTGCTCGTCTCGCAGCTGTGGGAAAACAACTCGAAGGGCGTGCCGATCGTCTCGTTTGTCGCGATGGACGCGCTGATCAAAGACGTGCTGTCGGTGAATCCCGAGCACCCGGTCCACCATTACCGGATTCACATCTGGGACATCGAGAAGGCGAAGCAGGGTCTGACGGCAGCGGCCGCCTGCGGGCCGGCGGCGCCAGGCATCGCCCACATGTGGCACATGCCGGGCCACATCTATTCCAAGCTGAAGCGCTACGAAGACGCGGCCTGGCAGCAGGAGGCCTCCGCGCGAACCGATCACGCCTACATGGTCGGCGACTTCATCCTGCCGGACCAGATTCACAACTACGCTCACAACAACGAATGGCTGACGCGGGACCTCACGTTTATCGGCCGCGGATATGACGCGCTCGAAATGGCAAAAGCCCTCATCCGCAATCCGGCTCACCCGAAATACAACGCCTACGATGCCAGGAAGAGCTTCGGCTTCGGGCGTGAACGGATGAGCGAGGTGCTGACCACATTCGAGTTGTGGGACGACACGATCTGCCTCGCGGATTCACCATTCCTCGAGCCGACCGGCGTCGAGGCCGAGCAGGTCCGGCGGTTGCGGCTGCTCGGGCGAGCCTGCTTCCGCAAGGGAGATCTCGAACGGGGCTGCGAAGTCCTCAGCGACTGCATCCGGACGAAGCAGAAGATCGTCGAAGAGCGGGATGTGGCGATCGCCAAGGCCGGCTCCGACAAGCAGGCCGTTTCGAAAGCCGAGTCGTCCGCCAAATCACGGCTGACGCGACTGGATGAAACAATCGCCGAGCTCTCCGGGTACGTCCATCTGCATTACAAGGCCTACGACGACGCCAAGGCCAGCTTCGCAGCGGCGGGACGGATGGAACCGGCGGTGACGGCGGAACTCCGTTTCCTCGCCGGCAAGCCGGATGAAGCGATCGACCTGCTGCGGCGGGAAGTGAAGTTGCACGAGGCGGAGGTGCTGCCGCAGGCGAGGCTCGTCGAAATGCTGGCCCGTGCAGGCCGGACTGAAGACGCGAAAAAGGAATTCGAAGCGCTGCGCACTCTGGCGGCGGATCTCGATCCGCGGATGCCGATCTTCCGGCGATTATCAGATCTGGCGAAGGGCTGGGGTGTCGACGGCGATTGGCGCCGGCCACGGCCGGCGAAAACAGATCTCGGGCAGCGTCCCCCTCTTGATTCACTGGGCCCCTATAGCTGGAC
>Ga0247823_10001332_pt1 | contig 20623 bp, 15 predicted proteins | sample 13C_PalmiticAcid_2_FD_192426 | JGI IMG/M metagenome (GOLD analysis project Ga0247823, IMG submission 192426) | Soil microbial communities from agricultural site in Penn Yan, New York, United States - 13C_PalmiticAcid_Day30 | ecosystem: Environmental > Terrestrial > Soil > Agricultural land... | reverse complement strand
GATATATACAGATAAAAGAATAGAGCTGCACACCCTCTCTTCAGACGATTTCAATCTATATCGAGATATGGGGGAGAATGGTGGCGAGAAGTCGTTAATAAATCTGACATCTAAGAATCCACAATTCCATGTTGGTGTGGATAATTCAATATTTCTGGCAACCGAGGATTTTAGCGGTAGAGATATACTGAAGTCAGCCGGGTACACTGAAAGGAATTGGAGAAACACACTACATCTTTTGGCTGAGAGGTATTTAGAGACTGGTTTGGATGCGGATTATAGCCGGGGCCTGGACTTTCGTGAAACAGCCGAGAGAAATGGCTTTCATAAAAGCCAATTATGGGGAAGGCGCCCGGATAACTCAGTAAAATTTTCGGATATATATCGACGCATTGTAGCCGACGAAAGCGGTTCCGTCCCGTTGCCTGACTTCAAGGGCAGAAATTGGTCGGATTTCTCGGACTATGTGAAAGGAAACATGTTCCGCCTCGCCGGTGAAGCGGTCGGGGCGGCGTTCATCCTCATCGATTCTGTACTCACACAACAGGAGATCATGAAGGCGCTGGCCGATCACGATTTTCGGCGTGCCGACACCTTGATGGGAGGCCTGATCGGGCGTTCCTTTGGCGGCGCCTTCGCCGGTGCTCTGCTCGGGGCTGCCGGTGGCGCCTGGGCCGGACTTCCTGGTGCGATCGTAGGCGCAATCCTAGGCGGTATCGCCGGCAGCGATATCGGAGGCGACTTGGGAGGGCGGTTCTTCGGTGACCTGCATGATCGCGGCTTCAGCATTCATGGCCTGATTCGCGATCTGAACGACCTTCTGCGTCGGTTCCTTACCGATCCGCTTGTTCTGGATCTGGATGGGGATGGCCTCGAACTTACCGCGCTTGATGGCAGCGCAACCTTCTTTGACGTGGATGCAGACGGGGTACTCGAACGAACGGGTTGGGTAGGTCCCAATGACGGCCTGCTTGTTCACGACGATAACGGAAATGGCATTGCCGACGGGATCGGCGAACTGTTCGGCAACGCATCGGTCGACGGGTTTGAGGTACTGGCGCCGTTCGACACCAACAGCGACGGCAAGGTCGATGCAAACGACGCACGTTTCGCTGATCTGCTTGTCTGGCGGGACGTGAATGCGGACGGGGTGGCTGCTTCGGGGGAAATGTTCACCCTGTCGCAACTGGGTATCACCAGCATCAATGTCTCAAGCCAACAGTCCGGAACCGGTCTGAACGGCAACACCATAGCCCGAACCGGCAGCTTCTCGCGATCGAATGGCAGTACCGGTACGGTTGGAAGCGTGTGGTTCGCGCTTGAGGAACCGACCTCGCCAATGGAGATCCCGGCGAACGCGGATACGGGCAATCTGCGCTATCTTCCCAATCTTGGAACCGGCGGCGCCGTTCCGGATCTGCGGACCGCAATGTTCTTCGACCCGACCTTAAAGGGAATGGTCGAGAACCTCGTCCTGCAGAATAACAACATCAATTCGTTCCAGCAGTTTCGGGATGGTGGCTTTCTCGACATTCTCTATCGCTGGATTGGGGTGAGTCCGTCGGGCGCCGGGGGTGTGGACGCGCATATCCGCGCGATCGAGAAGATCAGCGGACGTGCCCTCGACGGGATGACCGCGGGCCAAAAGGCCCGGGTCGATCAGACCTGGGAAGCCCTGGTTCAGCAGTTGGGAACCCATTTCCTCGTCCAGGCGGCAAACCTCCCAGGAACGGCGCCCTTGGTGGCCTTCGGCAACGGGTTCGCCAACCTCGATCCGAACAGTCCGGGTTATCTCGCTGGCCTCAAGGCGCTGGGTGACACGCTTGTCGCAGAACGCGCGGCAATCGTCCCTCCCTACGCGTACCTCAAGCAGTTTTCCGACTTGGTGTTCGACAGCCGCACCGGGCGCGTCGGGGGTGATTTTGTGGCCTTTGTGGCCAAGTTTCTGAAGGATCAGCCGCCCTTCGCTGTCGCGGTCTTCGGTGGGCCGCGGCCGCAATTGGGAGGCGGATACGGAAGTCACGGCGTGATTGCCATGGAGGGGGCTCGTCATCCCTGGACGGCCTGGTACGAAGACCATGGGAAGCTTCTTGTCGGCATTGGCGCGGCAATGGGTTACGGGGCCGAGTTTGTGCTTAACGTGACCGGCTGGCGTTGGCTCACGGGCGACGTCGCCGAGATCGAGGGTACGGAAAGCAATGACATTCTGGATCCCGGTGTCTCGACTTTCGTGCGGCGTGAAGCGGTATTCGGCTTCGACGGTGGCATCTCGATCAATCAAAGTAGCCAGTACACAGAGGATCAGGCTCTGTACGGCTACGGAGGCAATGACGAACTTCGTGGTAATGTCGGCGTAGATCGTCTGGTCGGTGGTCTGGGCGATGACTTGCTCAAGGGTGGCGCCGGGAGCGACATGTACATCTATTCGGCTGGCGAAGGCTGGGACCGCATCGTCGAGGAGGGCGGTTCCGATGACACTATCTTCTTCGGGGCCAATCTCGCGGTAAACGATCTCCAGGTCTATCGTGTTGCGGGCACCGACGATCTCGTCGTCCATTTCGGCAATCCGGGCGAGGGCATTGTGCTCACCAACCAGATTCAAATGGATAACGCGGGGGTCGAGAATTTTCAGTTTGCGGGCCGTTCGGGACTGACTGCTGGGGATATCGCCACAATCTACCTCAAGTCATTGACGACCGCGTCAGCGGACACGGTTACCGGCACACGGGCGAGCGAGTCGATCTGGGGCCTTGCGGGTAACGACACCTTGTCTGCCTGGGATGGGAATGATCGAGTCGACGGAGGCGAAGGCGACGACTTCATTCGAGGGGGCTATGGAAACGACGACCTGATCGGCGGTGAAGGCAACGATACGCTCTACGGCGAGCAGGGGAATGACACGCTGGCTGGCGGTGCCGGAAATGATATCCTGTCCGGCGGTGGCGGAGACGACATCTTCGTCTTTGCTCGCGGTGACGGGCAAGACACCATCATCGACTATACCGATTGGAATGGTGGCTGGAAGGGTTCGGACAGAGTCCAGTTCGCTGCGGGTATTGCTCCAGAGGAAGTATCGGTCACGCAGTCCGCGAACGGGCGCGACCTCATCCTGACAATCGTGTCGACAGGCGACAGCCTCACGCTACGGGATACGATGGTCGATGGTGACCAGCGTATCGAGGAAGTTCGCTTCTTCGATGGGTTTGTCTGGAGTCATGCCGACCTGGTCGCGAAATCCGTCGCTGCGACGACAGGAAATGACCATTTCTACGGTAGCTACGACGGGGAGGCGATCGCAACCGGTTCCGGCAACGACTGGATCGATGCCCGACAAGGCAACGACACGCTGATAGGCGGGACGGGCGATGACACCCTCTCTGGCGGCGGCGGCAACGACACCTATGTGTTCGGCCTGGGACATGGCCAGGATACCGTGAACGAGTACATCGACTGGAATAGTGGTTGGGGCGGGGATGATACGATCCAGTTTCAGGCCGATATTCAGGCGGGTGACGTAACGGTCGCGCAGGCCAATGGCGGGCGCGATCTTGTCGTCACCTACTCCCTGACCGGCGATCGCGTGACCCTGAAGGACACAATCGTCAGCGGTGATCATCGCATCGAGCAGATTGCGTTCGCTGATGGAACGATCTGGACGCACGCCCAGCTTATGGCGAAGTCGATATCGGGCAACGCCGGGAATGATCACTTCTACGGCAGCTACGACGGGGAGGTGATCTCAACCGGTTCCGGCAACGACTGGATCGATGCCCGACAAGGCGACGACACGCTGATAGGCGGTACGGGCGATGACACCCTCTCTGGCGGCGGCGGCAACGATACCTATGTGTTCGGTCTGGGACACGGCCAGGATACCGTGAACGATTATATCGACTGGAATAGTGGTTGGGGCGGGGATGATACGATCCAGTTTCAGGCCGATATTCAGGCGGGTGACGTAACCATCGCGCAAGCCAATGGCGGACGCGATCTTGTCGTGACCTACTCCCTGACCGGCGATCGCGTGACCCTGAAGGACACACTCATCAGCGGTGATCATCGCATCGAGCAGATTGCGTTCGCCGATGGCACGGTCTGGACCTATGCCGACATGTTTGCACGTAGTCTTGTCGCGACCAGCGGCAACGACGCCATCTATGGCGGCAACGGGGCGGACACGATCTCTGGCCTGGCCGGTGACGATTTCATCAGCGGGCGCGATGGCGACGATATCCTGACCGGCGGCACTGGCGACGACACGCTGGCCGGACAGCGTGGCGACGACATCTATCGCTATGCCGCCGGCGATGGCGACGATGTGATCAACGACAATATCGAAGGCGGAAACGGGGATCACGGATACGACACGCTTGAACTCGGGGCGGGCCTGACGGTCGCGGGTGTCGAGGTCACGCTGACCGGCGATGGCCGCAACTTCAGGCTTGGCTTTACGGGCGGTGGGTCGGTCACGCTGGTCGGCGCCGCCGTCCAAAGCAGCGAAGCGGTTGAACGGATTGTCTTTGCAGACGGAACCATCTGGACCCAGGCCGATCTGCAGTCGCGGGTTGAGGTCAACCCCACCACGATCACAGGAACCAACGGGAACGACAGCCTGTACGGCACGACCGGCGCGCAGGTGATCTGGGGCAAGGAAGGCGACGACTATCTCGAAGGTAAGGCCGGCAGCGACGAATATCGCTACGCATCAGGTGACGGGAACGACACGATCGTCGAGCAGGGTTCGGTGATCAATGTCGATACGCTCCGCCTGACGGACCTTAACCCCGGGGACATCACCCTGTCCCGCAACGGTGTCCACCTGTACGTGAACATCGTCGCGACCGGCCAGCGGATCGCGATCAACAACCAGTATTGGGATGGTCACGACGATTGGGGGATCGAACGGATCGCCTTTGCCGACGGCACGATCTGGGACCGCAACCATATCAGCCGTGAGGCTCTGATTGTTGGCGATGGCGGGAACAACAACCTCTATGGCTCCAGCTACGATGACACGCTGATTGGCAGTGGCGGCAACGACTATCTGGAGGGCCGGGGGGGCAGCGATACCTATCGCTATGCCTCTGGCGACGGGTTCGACCGGATCGGCGATAGCGGCAGCGCCAGCGATATCGACGTCCTTCAGTTGACCAATCTGACACCGGGTCAGGTCTCGCTCCGCCGCGAGGGAGACGAACTGTACGTCTTCGACATCAGCGCGGGCACGGACATTCGGGTCGACCGCCAGTTCCAGGAAGACGGCACATGGGGGCTCAACCAGATCCAGTTCGCCGATGGCACGGTTTGGGATCGCGAGACGATCCGCCAAAAGGCATGGTACCAGGGTTGGCATCTGAACCAGCCGGGCAACGAGACGTTGAACGGATCAGATCGCGACGACACGCTGGTCGGCCATGGCGGCAACGACAATCTCAATGGTCGGGGCGGCAGCGACGAGTATCGCTACGCTTCCGGTGACGGCAATGACTGGATTTCCGAGTCGCCCAACGCGACCGATATCGACACGCTGCGGCTGACCGATCTGAATGCCGCCGACATCAAACTGACGCGCAACGGCGCGCACATGTTCGTCAACGTCATTGCGACGGGGCAGTCGATCGGCCTCGACAATCAGGTCTGGAGCAGCAATCCCGAATGGGGCATCGAGCGGATCGTGTTCGCTGACGGTACGGTCTGGGATCGCGCGCGAATGGTGGCGGAAGCCTGGTTCGTGGGCGATGGCGGCAATAACGGGATCAACGGCACCGCCGCCAATGACACGCTCGAGGGCAAGGGCGGAAATGACAGTCTCGACGGCGGGGGAGGCAGCGATACCTATCGCTACGCCTCTGGCGACGGCAATGACTGGATTTCCGACTCTGCCAACGCGAGTGACGTCGATACGGTGCAGTTGACCGACATCAACCCGGAGAACGTGACGCTGACGCGCAGCGGTGTTCACCTCTATATCAACGACATCGCAACCGGACAGTCGGTCGGGATCAACAATCAGTTTTGGGACGGCCATCCCGAATGGGGCATTGAGCGGATCGCCTTTGCGGACGGTACGATCTGGGATCGGGCACGGATCGCGGTGGAGAGCAATGCGATCCGCGGCACCGCCGGAAACGACACGCTGAACGGCACCGCCAACGCCGATATCATCTATGGCGCTGCCGGCGACGACCAGCTCGACGGTGTTGCGGGCAATGACTGGATCGAGGGCGGTGCCGGGGCAGACACACTGTTGGGCGGCGACGGAAACGATACGCTTCTGGGCGGTGCCGGTGACGATCTCATCGAAGGCGATACCGAGCGGCTTGGTCCGGTCGGCGCCAACCTGCTGGTTAATGGCAGTTTCGAAACGTCGGGGACGGTCGTCGGTGGCGGAAGCTGGGGGGTCGCCAATTCGACCCTGCCGGGCTGGACCAAGACGAACGCGCAGCCATTCGAACAAGTGGGGCATTGGGGCGTCTCACCGTCGCATGGTTCCTACTGGCTCGATCTCGACTCCGCAGGCGGCGCGGGCAGCAACATGGACATCAGCCAGACGATCAGCGGGATGACTGCGGATCAGGTGCTGCTGCTCCAGTTCGATCATGCCAACGGCACATCGGCGGAGAGCGGCGCGTTCGAAGTCTATTGGAACGGCACGCTGATCGCCTCGATCAGCGAAACCGGGACGGCGATGCGCACCAAGACCTTCCAGGTCACCTCTGTAACAGGCGACAATGTGCTCCGCTTCAAGGCGCTCGGTGCCGAAGACTCGGGTGGCGCCGGCATCGATAATGTTCGTCTGCACGCCACCGCGCCCGACATCAGCGGCCACGGGAACGACCTGCTGGCGGGCGGAGCCGGCAACGATCAGCTGTTTGGCGGAGGCGGGAACGATATCGCCCGGTTCACCGGTATTTCGAGCGAATATGCCATCACCGACCATGGGGATGGCAGCTATACGGTGCAGGATCTCGTCGCGAACCGCGATGGCACAGATGTAGTGCGAGAGATCGAAGCACTGCGCTTTACGGACGGCGATTTCGCTCCGCTCAATCTTGTGGGCGGCAGCAGCAGTTCGCAGTTCGCGGTAACGCCTTATTCGACCGGCTTGGGGGCCGGCGGGCAGTTCGGCCTGCGCCTGGCTTTCGACGTTCCGGGCCTGACGGCCCGGATTGAAGATGAGCTTCCCGTTGCAATGGTTGATACCGCAATTCAGTCAGCGGCATCCGTGCTCATCCAGAACATGGCTGCCTTCACTCCTGCTGTGGCTGCCGAGGTCACCAGCAAGCAGTTTGAGGAATCTTCGCGGCGTGACCTCTGGTTTGCGCAAAGCAATCACATGGCGCCAGTTTGATCTTTTGATAACGGCGCCCCATGGAACGAGAGGCGGGGACGCTGGGAAGGGAACCCAGCGTCCCGCGCCCTTGGCGCGCGCTATTCCGTTTCGTACCATCTCGCTCTGCGGGTAACGATATGAGACATCGACCGCTTTCTGCATCTGAGGTCTAACTAGCCCATCTCTGCGTGAACGAAATACTCCACGTCAGACGTCTGCTTCAGGATGCTCTCATCCGAAAGCTGCCAGTCGGCTACTGGCCCAAAACCCGTTGTTCCGAGAATCGCGCCATCGATGTCCGGTTTCGCGCAATCTTTACCACGAAGCCGCCGTTCCGCTGTCGGCCCAGTTCCTGCCATTCAGGCGGTTGAGCTCGTCATGACCGCTTTCGCGTTCCGATGTCCGAAAGCGTTCGGACCGCAAACGGCCCAAGAGCAGCCGGACTGGTTTCGAATGAGCTGCCGGTCGCCAATGCGACCGAGCAGCAGCCGTTCGGCCGTTCTGCAGGCAATCCCCAACCCGGCGTTTGTTCAGCTGACGCCCTAGCGGCCGCTATTGGATGGGAAGCGGACAGGCAGCACACGGCCCGAATTCGGCCAGTCCAGCTCAGCCTAAATGGCCGACCGCGCCGATGCCCTACACGTCAACAATTTCGCTGATCTGCACGATCGGCGTGATGTCCGTATAGTTCGGGACGTCTGCCACGATCTCCGCCGAATGGGGAGCAAGCGCCGCTTGGAATGTCTCCAGGTCCGGCGAGTAGACGTGGCACGCCGCGACGAATTTCGGCGCACTTCCCGGCTCGCGACCCGAAAGGCCCTTGTCTATCTCGTAGCGCAAGCAGGCCTCGCCGAGCCGTGCCTCGAGCAATGGCATGTGTGTGGCGCGGTAATAGTCGTGGTCAAACTTCGAGCCGCCATCGGCGGGATAGTAGACGCTCATCTTGATCATCGTCAGGTTCCTGCGTGGGTGCCTCTCCGCCCGGCCAAGGCTGTACCGAAGGGCGGGGAGCTGCCGCAAGCGCGACGGTCGCCGCTTGCGACTGGCGAAGTCAGGCCCGCTGTCGCTATGTACCGGCAGCTGCGGGCCCATGGCGCCTCTCCGCATAGGCTTTCAGCGACCGCATTGTCTGTGGCAGCCCCTCACGAACCTGCTTCGCGACACCCGGCCCGAAAAGAAAGGCAAGCGCGCCAGTGAACCAAACGCGATGGACGACTTCCGAACCACCATCCATCTGTGAAACCATGTGCTCGAAATGCATTCTGAACAGCGGAATATAGCCCTCGACGGTGAATGACCGGCCTGCGGTGCGCTCCTTGACGATCATCGGCACACCCATGCCCTTGCGGGGCGTAATTCGTCCCTTTGTTCCAACCGCGAAGGGTCCATCGAGCCGGGCATTCTTTGTATCCGGATCCCAGAGAGGCCATTGATCGACCTCACTCCAGATTTGATCAACGACCAAGGGCGGAACGGCGATGTGGATGCGTTCTTCTATATGCATGGAATGATAGACGCCTGCCGATGCTGCAAAAAGCCTATCTACACGCGCGCAACTGTGACGTCGCCCGTGCGCGGATAGAGTTTCGCGCACCGGAGCCACGTTTGACGCCCTCAGCTTGAGTGGAGGCGTGCGGACGCGGCCGGACGAGTCGGAGTCGTAAGCATCAGTTTTAAGGGAGAAGTTTCAATCCGTATGGACTTCTGCGGCCCCCTGCGGAGGGCCCTGTGGCGGAGCGGGAGTCCGTCCGTCGAACTTCTAGGGCGTTCTAGACCGTTCTAGAAACAGGGCATTAACCTAGCTTTCCTGCGGGTTTAGCCTTATCAAGCGTGCTAGATCATGCTTGCCCGTTCCAGCTTTTGTTTGTAGGTAGGTTCGCATCGGGCCTGTCGTACGCATTATGGCGGACCCGCAGGGATTCGAACGTATGCCTCGCACGATCAATAAACTTAGCGATACCGCCGTGAAGGCGAAGAACGATCCCGGACGCTATGCCGATGGCGGCGGGCTGTATCTGCAAGTTTCGTCGTACGGCACGAAGGCATGGGTCTTCCGCTACATGCTCAACGGCAAAGCCCGGCACATGGGTTTGGGCGCATATCCGACGTTCAAACTCGCCGAAGCCCGCGAACGTGCCCGCAAGGCGCGGCAGCAATTGACGGACGGCATCGACCCGCTTGCCACGAAGGACGAACAGAAAGCCGTCGCAAAGGTTGTTGAAGCGAAGCGCGTCACCTTCAAGGATGCCGCCGAACGCTACATCAAGGCGAAAGGCGACGAATGGAAGAATGCCGTCCATCGCAGCCAATGGGAAAACACGCTGAAAACCTATGCCGAACCGATCATCGGTTCGCTTGACGTAGGGTCGATCGAAACTGCCCACATATTGAACGTGCTTGAACCGATTTGGCGTACGAAGACGGAAACTGCCAGCCGCGTGCGCGGTCGTATCGAAAGCGTGTTGGATTGGGCAACCTTCCACAAGTTCCGGTCGGGCGAGAACCCGGCGCGCTGGCGCGGGCACCTAGACCAAGTGCTGCCCGCCCGGTCGAAGGTCGCGAAGCCCAAGAGCCATCCGGCGATGCCCTACGCGGCGATTTCCGGCTTCATGGGCAAGCTGCGCGACCTTGACGGGGTATCGGCCCGCGCGCTCGAATTCACGATCCTGACAGCCGCCCGGACGGGCGAGACGATCGGGGCACGGCGGGACGAAATCGACATGGACGGCAAGGTTTGGACCGTGCCCGCCGATCGTATGAAGGCGGGCAAGGAACATCGCGTGCCGTTGTCGGATCGGGCAATCGCGATCCTCAAGGCGTTACCGTCCGAAGGCGATTACGTGTTTCCCGGCGCGAAGAAGGACAAGCCGTTATCAAACATGGCGATGCTCGAATTGCTTCGCCAGCATGGGCCGGACGGCCTTACCGTACATGGCTTCCGTAGCACGTTCCGCGATTGGGCGGGCGAGACGACGGCGCATCCCCGCGAAGTGATCGAACACGCGTTGGCGCATCAACTCGCCGATAAGGCCGAAGCCGCGTACCAGCGTGGCGACCTTCTCGCGAAGCGCGCCCGGCTCATGGCGGATTGGGCGCGGTACTGTGCGAAGCTGCCCACTGTGGGCAATGTCGTCGATATCGAACAGGCTCGCGCGTGATGCGTACATTCAAAGCCGCTGATTTCCCGGACACCTTCGCAGGCCCGGCAAATCGTACGCCCGGCACAAAACCCGGCACTGTCATTTCGCCATATCAAGCGCATTGGCCGGTCGCACGTATGATATCGTTGCAGCACGACGACGTTGAAGCGGCGGCGTATGCTGCCGCAAAACATGTTTTCGGACTCGATCACCGCGAGTTTGAAAGCTTGCGTAGTTTTCTGCGTCGTACGAAAGATAGTTGGTTTAATCGTAGCGATATCGAATAGAACTTCGACCGGGACGGCCTTAGCTTCACTCGACTAGCCTTCAATTCGCGCACGTTCTTGTGCGTATTGGAGGATTATATGGCAGACGAAGCGCCGTCCGACAGCGGACTACGCAAGTTCCTTCGCCGCCCGGACGTGGAAGCGGCAACAGGACTCCCTACGGCAACCTTATACGCGATGATGGCGAAGGGCGCGTTTCCGCGTCCGATCAACATCACTCCCGGTCGTGTTGCTTGGCTCGAAACCGACGTTATCGCTTGGCAGGAAGCCCGCCTAGCCGATCATGCGAAGGCGCGCGTCTAATGTCGTACGGTGACTTTCCGCCGCCCTACGGCAGCGCCATCGTGCAGACCCCGGTTTCGGACTACGCTCGCGAGTTCAAAGCCGATCGCGACTACTTCACGGACCACGGCGGGGCGAAGCGGACGTTTCTCATTCGCGGCGCAACCGAACGCGAATTCCCGCAGTTCGTGCGCGGCCACGGCATCCCGCTACTGTGGGTATCGGTATCCCGGCTTACGCTCGCGCTTCACGTCGCTGTGCCCGTTTGGTTCGGGGTTCCGTTTTTCGAGTTCACGGCAACGGGGTCGCACCTATACGCCGACGCGGCCAACAACGAAGAAGTCGCGGGCACGCTCGACGCCTTTGCCGATCGCGGCATGTACGACAAAGCCCTTTGGGCGCGTTTCGCATCGCAGGGGTGGGACGCGCTGTGACAACGGTTGTTTCTGCCGAAGCTATACCGGAACCGATACGTGCGTTGCCCTTCGTCGCGTGGCGGTACGAACAAGCGGACGCAGGCGAGAAGCCGCGCAAGGTGCCGTACAATGCCCGGACGGGCGCGCGTGCGAGCGTCACGGACATGGCGACGTGGAGTTCGTTTGAACAGGCGCTAGGGGCTTATCGGGCAGGCGGTTACGATGGCGTCGGCTGCGTGCTGTACGACAAGGGCGGCATAACGGCGATCGACCTTGACGTTGCCGAAGGCGAGACGCTTTCACCCGCGCAGCTTGCTATCGTCGCCAACTTCGCCAGCTACACGGAACTGTCGCCGTCCGGGCGCGGGCTGCATGTCTTTGCGCTAGGTTCTATCGGCGCGGGCGTCCGGCGGGGCGACGTTGAAGTCTATTCGCAAGCCCGTTTCATCACGCTTACGGGCAACGTGTACGGCGATCCCCGTGCCGTTATCGAGCGGCAGGAATACTTAAATCAGCTTGTGCATGAAATGGGGCGGCGTGAAGTCGAGTACGCCGCTTATGACGACGCGACGCCAGAATGGCGCGGCGACGATGCCGTAATCGCGGCAGGCTATGCGGCTGCGAACGGCGAGAAGTTCCGGGCGCTCCAAACTGGCGAGTGGCGCACGTTCTACGCATCGCAATCCGAAGCCGACTTCGCCTTTGCGAACATGCTGTGGTTCCACTCGCGCCATCGCGAGCAAACCCGGCGGCTGTTCCTCGCCTCGCCCTTGGGACAGCGCGAGAAGGCACAACGGCCCGAATACGTGGATCGCATGGTGAACCGGGCACGCGACCGGGACGCGCCGCCGATCGACTTCGCGGCGATCACAGCCGCCATACGGGCAGCTATGGAGACACGGGAGCCGCAAGACGCGCCTTCGCTGCCGTCGATCGACGATGCCCACAGTACGATCCCGAAGCCGCCGGGCGTGTTGGGCGATATCGCGCAATTCATATACGACGCCGCCCCGCGCCCCGTCGTCGAAATCGCCTTGGCCGGTGCGATCGGGTATTTCGCGGGGATCGTCGGGCGTGCCTTCAACATTTCGGCGACCGGGTTGAACCAATACGTCCTGTTGCTCGCGCCAACCGGCACGGGAAAGGAAGCGATAGCGTCGGGTATCTCACGTCTTACGGACGCCTTGTCCAAATCCGCGCCGTGGAAGATGGCGACAATGGGCAACGCATACACGCCGCCGAAGGCGTACGTCGGTCCCGCCGACATGGCATCCGGGCAAGGACTGTTGAAATCCCTCGCCAGCCGCAAGCCGCCGTGCTTCGTGTCGATCGTTGGCGAATTCGGCCTAAAGTTCAAACAGCTTGCCGACGATCGCGCGTCATCGTCCGACGTGTCGCTGCTGCGTGCGTTGCTGGATTTGTACAATAAGTCCGGCGCAACCGATACGGTCGGCGAAGTCGCTTACAGCGACACAAAGAACAACGTCGAGCCGATCGCGTCGCCTGCCTTCTCCATCATTGGCGAAAGCGTGCCGTCATCATTCTACGGCAGCTTAAACGAAACCATGATTGCGAACGGCTTGCTGCCACGTTTTACGATTATCGAATATACCGGCCGGCGCGTGAAGCTGAACAAGGCGGCGCAATATGTGCAGCCCTCGCCGCATCTTATCGAACGGCTTACGGCAGTGATGGCGACCGTTGATGCGATCCGGCCCCGCGAAGCCAACATCGTGCAGCTTACCCCCGAAGCGGACGCCTATTTCGACGAATTCGAAGACTTCTGTACGGCGCAAGTGAACGCGACCAACGCGACTGTTACGCGGGAACTGTGGAACCGGGCGCACGTCAAAGCCCTGAAACTGGCGGCGCTTGTCGCGGTTGGCGTCGATCATGTCCGGCCCACAGTGGGCATGGATCATGCGACATGGGCACGCGAGCAAATCGAACGCGACATACGACGGCTGCTAGGTCGGTTCGATCGCGGCGAAGTTGGCGTCGTCGAGCGCGAGACGGACGAACATCGGCAGCATACGCTAGTGATGAAGGCGGCGGTTCAATGGACTGTCACGCCGTACGACAACGTGCCGAACCACGCTCCATTCCGTCGCGACATGCACGCCGAACACATCATCCCGCACGGCTTCTTCGCGCAGGGCGTCGGCAAGCATAAGGCGTTCCGCGACGATCGCTACGGCCCGAAGGCGGCGCTTGATCGTACGATTAAGGCGCTAATCGACGGCGGATTGCTTGCGATACCCGGTCCCGAAAACGCTGTGGCGCGAACAGTGTCCGGCAAGTGCTACGTCGTCGCCGATGCTAGTGCGATATCCCGGTACGGATAGGGCGAACTATGTATCAGCTATGTATTTGCTATGTACGGCTAACCCACTGAAAACAAACAACTATGTATGCTATGTACGCTATGTATGGGATCGGGTGCCCCCCCCCTTCTATGTCTCGCTTCGTACGCGATAGAGTTCATTCGATACTACATACATAGAATACATAGATACATAGTTAGTTAGAAAAGTGACGGTTTTCTGCGGGTTTCCAGCTATGTACGGTAACTATGTGCGGCTGACATAGCAGCCGCGCTCGACGCCGAAGCGCCCGCGAGCCGATCCGCGCCCCACTGTGGGCACAACGGATATTATTTCCGCGCAAACCCGCATTTTTACTTGCACTTCGGTTGATTGCGGCAAATGATGTACGCATCTACCTACAAACTAGAGGGGCGCTTGCCCGTGAGTTGGACCGATTTAGCCCCGATGCCCGCCCCGTCGCGTACCCGCGTCGGCAACGGGTCCGCGCTTCTCGCCGGGATCGACGGGCGCACGTCTGGCGCGCGTCGGTTCAAGGAAGTCGTGACCGAACTCGCCGCCGGGCTGGCAGACGCCGATCGCCAGCCGTCGAGCGTCAAAATGCTTCTCGTACGCCGTGCCGCAACGCTCGCCATTTGGTGCGAAGAAACCGAAGCCCGCATGGCGAACGGCGACACGATCGACATTGGCGCTTTCACGTCCGCGACCAACGCACTTCGACGCACGCTTTGCGACGCGGGCTTGCTGCCCGCCGCGCCGATCCGAACCAACGCTTGAAAGGAACCATCATGGCTACCGCCGCAATCGCCGAACGTAAGTTTTCCACCATGCCGCCGAACTACATGACGCCCGACATTCTCGGCGGCGATTGGACGAAGCATCCGAAGTTCGCTGCCGCGCTCGACGCTGGCGAGAATTCCGCACGCCAGCTTGCCGAAGCCTTCACCGGACTGTCCGCCGGGCACGCCGAAATCGTCGCGCAGCTTCGCAAGGACGTGAAAACGAAGACGCCCGAACGGCACTACTACGACACGTATGACGCCGCCGTACGCTTCCGCGACAACTTCGAACGGCGCTGTGCCGTCGCCCGTGAAGCCGCCGAAGGCCGTATCCGCGTACTCGACATGGAAATTGAAACCGCCATGCGCTGCACGGACGACAAGAACACGGACAAGCTGCGCGACCGCCTCTACGGTATGAAGCCCGACGAACGTATGGCGTTCGCACGCAAGTCGATCGACGCAGGCGACCGTACGAAGATGGCGGCTTTCCTGAACGGCGACGCATTGCTGTGCGGCTTCACGGACGCCGAACAGGCGACACTTCGCACGTATGCGATGGAGAAGCACGCCGCCGAACCGCTGACTAAGAAGCGCAACGTCGAATTTGCGAAGACGACCGTAAGCGATGCCTTCACCGCCGCGATTATCGCCATCGGCACGCTGTTCCCAAAAGAGCGCGTCGAAGCCCTGCAATCCGAACTCGCCGAACTCGCTGCCGCTCGCGACAGCATCACGGCGTAACAAGGTCCGCGCCGCCGCCGGTTGCGCCGAAAACCCTATGGGGGCGGCGGCGCGGGCACATGGAGAAGCCCACATGGCTATGACCCGCATTTCCGACACGATCGTTCCCGGCATGGTCCGGCCCGGTAGCGTCGAACTTCACGACGTACTCGATGACGCACCGGCCCCCGCGCCGACTTCGCCGTATGAAGCCGAGCCCGTGCAGCCGTCGCATAACGACCTTCTCCGCAACGCGCTGGCGATCGACGACCGGATTGCAGCCGATCGGCCCAAAGGATGACGGGGCTTGGCGCTAGGCGGGGCAGGACGGCCCGCTAGGCCCGTCTGTCCCCTACACAGCCCCCGGACGCCCTAGTGCCCCTGCCGCGCCCCTGTGGGCATGTCCTGCGGCCCCGGCCTACTCCGCTCCACCGCTAGGGCGCTTCACTTCCTGCATCTTACGTTCGAAGTAGAACGACGTTCGACCGATCACGCGCGATATCGAATAGATCACTTCAATGGATATCGCATAAAAGACGAACATAGCGCCCGTGCGAACCGCCGTACTCACGAAGCCGGGCACCTTCGAAGTGCCTAGCCAATGGACGTATTTTTCGACGGGACCGATGCCGCGCAGGAAGCCGGGCACTTCGGGCGTAGGGAGCAACAGCCCCGTTGCGACGATGATCGAAGCGACCGCCAGAAGGTTGAAGTACGACACGTTGTAGAACAGTTCGTGATACAGATCGCGCAGCCGTTCCGAACGCAATTGCGATTCCAGCGACCCGCCTTTCGGCGCATCCTTCTCGCGGTTGCCTAGCAGGAAGAACATGACGTTGACCGTGAAGCCAAGCAAAATCGACTGCACGGCAAGGAAGCCTGCTAGAAGGTTATCGGACACCTTGGGGCATACCAGCGCGGCAATGATAGCGACAACGCACGTAGCAATGCCTCGCAACCTTTGACTTCTTCTCTTGCGAGTGTCGAAGTCGTAAAAGGTGGCGTTATTATTTCGTACAATGTCGCGTACGTTAAACACGCTCGCTTCTTGCGATTATCTGTTCCTTGAGAAGCTTCATCATTGCAGCCTTTGCCTTCTCGCGACTAGGGTGCCCTTTGATATAGTCTTCGACTTCAAGAGTGAAGCGCGTAGCGAAGTGCCCCGCTTCGATTACATTGATCGTACGGTTCTGCCCGTTGACCGTCGCGATCACTGTGCAGTCTTCGATATCATCGTCGCGAATAGACAGCATTTCGTTGCTGGCAAGCATGTCGGCGACCGCTTGCTTTAGAACGGCGTTCGACTGTCCAAGCTTCGCAAGAACCTTCGTCGAAACCGTCGTATTGAATTCTTCGTCTTTGCTGTTCAGACGCTTGAACGTCATCGCGCCACGCTGCCCAAACTTTTGCGTGCCCGTGATTTCCGTAGGCTTGCGCGAGAAGCTAACACGGACTTCCTTCGGCTGCGCGCCCCGGTACGTCGATCCGTCGTGACGGAAGGCGTACGATACAACCGGATCGCTTTGCGGAAGCATAAGCCGCAGCGTTTTGAACAGCCCCGTGTAGCCGCCGAACTGCCCTAAATACTGGCTGGCGACGTAGATGCGCCCGCTTTCCGACAGATACGCGAGGAAGAAGAAGGGGCGAAGGCTTACGCTGCTATCGGGTATCTCGCCTACGTCCGTGTTGTCGTACGCGTGCCCCGAATAGAGCGACCGGAAGACGCCGAAAACCGTCCGGTCGTCCAACGCCTCGCACTTCTCGACAGGCGAATTGACGGCAGCACGGATGCGTTTGCACGTATCTTCGTCCGTCATGTCGATATCGGGCTGCGCGACAAGGCGGTCGCAGAATTGCTTGAATTGATCCTGCGTGAAGGGGATCGCTTCGGGCAACTCGCCTTCCGTACGCTTTTCCCGCACAAGATAGTGGAAGCTTACCGTAGCTTCCTCTCGCTTCTTCCTTGCCAAACCGCCGCCCCCTCTCACATGCCCGTCGTACTTCTCGCGATAATCGTAACTGATACCGTAGCAATCGTCACGGCCAAGTGCGGGTCGTTCTTCTTTCCACCGCGACGCGTTCGGCCCGGTAGGTTAGGCGTAGCACGGTAACGATCGTCGCGTTGATGAACATGAACCGAAAGCCGCCCCTGTGGGCATCGCGCCCGCCCGGAAGGTCCGACTGCAACGCCTCGCACAACGAAGCGATTTTCGGATCGTCGAACGCAACCCCGTGCGGACGATGCGCGAACTCGTTACGGACTTTGCGGATTAAGTCGCACTCCCGCCGTTCGTGCCCGTCGATCAGGCCAAGGGCGAACGTCGCTTTGATTCGCGACGAGAAGGTGCCGAGCGCCGCCGTACCGCCGTCGAGCAAATCAGACGCCGCCGACGCCGAAACCATGAACGCGCGCAGCGTTTCGGACAGCCGAAGGTCGATCAGCGCAGCGCCTACCAGCGCCGCCCCGCGATCCGTTTCGCCTTGGAACTCCGCAAGGAACCCCGAAAAATCTTTTAGGTCATTTTCTCGCACGATGCAGCGTATCACGTCCGAAGCGACGAAACGACGCGATTTGCCATTGTAGGTAGAAGCGTGGATCGGGTTTATCGCAGTTCAGTTTTCCTAACGAAATCAACACGTTAGGAAAGCGTTTGGCGGAGCGGGAGGGATTCGAACCCTCGATACGCTTTTGACGTATACTCACTTTCCAGGCGAGCGCCTTCGACCACTCGGCCACCGCTCCGCATTTGCCAGGAAGGCGCTGCCCTAGTGATTTGCGGCGCGCACCGCAAGCGTTGCGCAGCGTCCGTCATCATGTCAGCCTCATACGATGCTGACCGCCCTCCTCGCCCTCACCCTCCAGGCCGCGCCTGCCGCGGCGCCGAAGCCCTCCGATCCGCTGCCGGCCGACTGGCGCGCGGTGCCCGATGACGAGCTGCTGGTGATGACGCTGGCGGGCGAGCGGCGCGTCTATATCCGCCTCGCCCCGCGCTACACCCCCGTCCATGTCGCCAATATCCGCAAGCTCGCCGCGGCGCGCTGGTGGGATGGCGAGAGCGTCTATCGCGTCCACGACAATTATGTCGTGCAATGGGGCGACCCGACCGAAAAGAAGGCGCTGCCCGCAGGCGTGATCGCGCAGCCGCCCGCCGAATATGACTGGCCGCGCTACGATGCGGTGACGAAGCTCACCCGCACCGATCCCTATTCCACCGCCGCCGGGCACAGCGCCGATGGCTGGCCGCTCGCCACCAACGGCAAGGTCGCCTGGCTGCCGCATTGCTACGGCATGGTCGGCGTCGCGCGCGACATGGCGCCGAGCACCGGGAGCGGCGGCGATCTCTATGCGGTGATCGGCCACGCCCCGCGCCATCTCGACCGCAACATCGCGATCGTCGGCCGCGTGCTCGAGGGGATCGAGCACCTCTCGTCGCTCCCGCGCGGGACCGAGGGCGGGCTCGGCCTCTACAAGGAAGCGAGCCAGCGCGTGCCGATCGTCAGCGTGCGCCTCGCCAGCGACCTGCCCGCTGCCGAACGCCCGCGCTTCCAGTATCGCGCCGCGGGCAATCCCCGCTTCACCGCCTGGGTCAGGGCGCGCGAAAATCGCGAGCCGCCCTTCTTCGCCTTGCCCGCGGGCGGCGCCGACATCTGCAACGCGATGCCGCCGGTCCGCCGCGCGCCCTGACCGGATCAGATCCTGCGGATCATCGCACGAGCTTCCTCGCCATAGCCCTTGGCCGGATCGACCCGCCCGTCGCCGATCTCGGCAAAGCCCTGATGCCGCCAGAAATCATGCGCGTCGCCCACCGCGATCAGCGCGATCGTGTCGAGCCCGGCGCGGCGCGCATCGGCCACGACGATCTCCACCGCCTTGCCCGCCAGCCCGTGCCCGCGCGTCACCGGCGCGAGCGCGAGGTCGTGGAGATAATAGCAATCCGCCGGCGCGGGCAGCCGCTCGAGCGGCACATGCAGCACCGATGGCGTATCGAACCGCCCCGGATGCGCGATCAGATAGCCGCCAGGCGCCCCGTCGCCGCTATCGACGACATGGCACCCTGTCGGCCAGAGGTGGAAACAGGCGGCAAAGATCGCCGCATCTTCCCAATATTCCTCGTGCGCGATCCGCGTGAGCGCGTCCATCCGGGCGAGGTCCGCCTCGGTCATCGCACGCCATTCCATGATCAAACTCCCTTTGTCGCCGCATCCAATGGCCCGCGGCCCTGTCCGTTCCATGTCATCGCGGGATTTTCCTTGCCGCCCCGCGATTGTTGGTCGAAGTTCACGCCATGGTTTGCAGCGTGTTCGTGGGGCAGATGCGAACAGACCGGTTCGCCGGATGGGCATTATGCTGAGGCAGGTCGCGATCGCGGCGATCGCAGCGCCGCTCGCGACCGTATCGGCGTTTGCCCAGACCCCTGCCCAGACCGAACCCGTCGCGCTGTCCTTCGATGCCGCCCGCGCCCGCCTCGACACCGTCTCGCCCACGCTCAAGGGCGCCGCGCTCGATGTCCGGGCGAGCGAGGAGCAGGAAGCCTCGCTGCGCCCGCTCAACCGCCCGCTGGTCAGCGCATCGGCGTCGGTCATCACCTATCAGAAATCGCTGTCGATCGATCTGACCGGCCAGAAGAACAGCTTCGATTCGGCCGCCAACGGCTTTCTCGACGGGCTGCCCGCACAGTTTCCGGGGTTCGAGGGGGTGGTGCAGCAGGTCACCGGTCGCATCGAGCAGGCGCTGCCCGGGCTGCTCGGGCTGATCCCCGACCAGCTCGATTTCCGCACGCGCGATACCGTGCTGCGGCCCAATCTGACCGCAGTGATGCCGCTCTATTCGGGCGGCGCGATTCCCGCGGTGCAGCGCGGCGCAGCCGCGGCATCGGCACTGGCGCGCGCCAAACAGGCCGGGGTGCGTGACCTTGCCCAGATCCGGCTGGTCCAGACCTATTTCGGCCAGCAGCTCGCCGCCGCGCTGCTCGCTTCGGCAGTCGAGACGCGCGACAGCCTCGACCGGCATTTGTCCAACGCGCAGAGCCTGTTCCGCGAAGGCGTGATCCCGCGCGCCCGCGTGCTCGAGGTTCAGGTCGCGCGCGACACCGCCCAGCGCGCGGTCGAACGCGCCGAAATGCAGGCGAAGACCGCGACCGATACGCTCGCCCGGCTGCTCGATGCCGATGGCGGCGTGCGCCCGACCACGCCGCTGTTCGTCAACAGCGCTTCGCCCGCACCGCTGCCCGATTTCCTCGCCAGTGCGACCGGCGGCAATCACCCGCAGGCACTGGCGGCGGAGGCCGCGCGCGAACTGGCGGGCGCCGGGACCGATCTCGCCAAATCGCGGCTGCGGC
>Ga0247823_10001331_pt1 | contig 20626 bp, 21 predicted proteins | sample 13C_PalmiticAcid_2_FD_192426 | JGI IMG/M metagenome (GOLD analysis project Ga0247823, IMG submission 192426) | Soil microbial communities from agricultural site in Penn Yan, New York, United States - 13C_PalmiticAcid_Day30 | ecosystem: Environmental > Terrestrial > Soil > Agricultural land... | reverse complement strand
GCTGCCAGCTGTACCAGCGCAGCGCCGACATCTTCCTCGGCGTGCCGTTCAACATCGCGAGCTACGCGCTGCTCACGCACATGATCGCGCAGCAGTGCGACCTGCAGGTGGGCGACTTCATCTGGACGGGTGGCGACTGCCACATCTACAGCAACCACACCGAGCAGGTGGCGCTGCAGCTGTCGCGCACGCCGCACCCGTACCCCACGCTCAACATCAAGCGCCGCCCGGCCTCGATCTTCGAGTACGAGTACGAGGACTTCGAAGTGACGGACTACGCGCACCACCCCGCCATCAAGGCGCCGGTGGCCGTCTGATGCAGGTGTCGTTGATCGCGGCCGTGGGCCGCCGCGGCGAGATCGGCCGCGGCAACGACCTGCTGTGGCGCACCCGGGAAGACCAGCTGCACTTCAAGAACACCACGATGGGCCACCCCGTCGTGATGGGCCGCAAGACCTGGGACTCGCTGCCCGAGCGCTTCCGCCCGCTGCCGGGGCGGCGCAACATCGTCGTCTCGCGCAACGCGTCGTTCGAGGCGCAGGGCGCGGAGGTGGTGGCGTCGCTCGACGCGGCGCTCGCACTCGCCGTCGGCACACCCCGGGTGTTCGTCGTCGGCGGCGCCCAGCTCTACGCGCTGGCGCTGCCGCGCGCGCACGAGCTGGTGCTGACCGAGGTGGATGCGGAGTTCGAGGCCGACGTGTTTTTCCCCGCGTGGGACCCCACCGCGTTCGACGAGGTCGCCCGCGAAGCCCACACCGACCCCGAAGGGCGCGGCTACGCCTTCGTGACGTACCGCCGGCGCTGAGGTGCGTCAGCTGGCGCGCATCACGCGCGTCAGGACCCGCGGTGCGGTGCAGGCGGCGGCGTGAACACAGCCGGGCTGAAGTCGCGCAGCGCCTGCAGCACGTCCTCCACCGACTGTGCCACGGTGCGCGACTCGGTGGCCACCTCGACCGCGGGCGCCACCGCCGGCTCGAACGGCACGTTCACCCCCACGAGGTTGGAGATCTCGCCGGCACGCGCGCGGGCGTAGAGCCCCTTCATGTCCCGCGCGGCGCACACGTCGACAGGGGTGTTGACCCACACCTCGAGGAACGGCACCGCCGGTTCCAGCACCGACCGCGCGAGCTGGCGGGCCACCTTGTACGGCGAGATGCAGGCGACGATGGGCAGCAGCCCTTGCTGCGCGAACAGCTTGGCCACCACCGCGATGCGCCGGCCGTTCTCGAGCCGGTCTTCGCGGGAGAAGCCGAGGCCCACGTTGAGCGTGCGGCGCAGGTCGTCGGCGTCGAGCACCACGTGGGGCACCGCCAGCTCGCGCAAGCGTGCCGCGAGACCATGCGCGATGGTGGTCTTGCCGGCACTCGGCAGGCCCGCCAGCCAGATGCAGGGGGGCGGAGTTCTCGCGTCGGGATCGCTCATCGTGAAGGGAAATCCGGGGGACGGCGGATCATACCCACGGACCCCAGCGGCCGTGCGGCTGTGGGAAATGGCCGGCTCGCACGACCCTCCGGCTCGCGCGACAATGCACGCTCCATCACCGCGTGCCCGCGCCATGAAAATCGCCACCTGGAACGTCAACTCCCTCGCCGTGCGCCTGCCGCAGGTGCTCGACTGGCTGAACACGCACCAGCCCGACGTGCTGGTCCTCCAGGAAACCAAGCTCACCGACGACAAGTTCCCCGGCCCCGACTTCGAGGCGGCCGGCTACGGGTCGCACTGGTTCGGGCAGAAGACGTACAACGGCGTGGCCATCCTGTCGCGCCGCCCCGCCACCGACGTGGTCCGCAACATCGTGGGCCACGAGGACACCCAGGCCCGCGTGATCGCGGCCACCGTCGACGGCGTGCGCGTGATCGGCGCGTACTTCCCGAACGGCCAGGCGCCCGGCTCCGAGAAGTTCGTCTACAAGATGGCCTGGCTCGACGCCATCCGCCGCTGGATCGGGGAGGAACTGCAGAAGCACCCGAAGCTCGTGCTGCTCGGCGACTTCAACATCGCCCCGGAAGACCGAGACGTGCACGACCCCGTGCTGTGGGCCGGCCAGATCCACTGCACGCCGGAGGAACGCGCGCACTTCCAGGGCCTGCTGGGCCTCGGCCTGCACGATGCCTTCCGGCTCTTCGACGACCAGCCGCCGAAGCCGTGGACGTGGTGGGACTACCGCAACCTCGCGTTCCGCAAGAACCAGGGGCTGCGCATCGACCACATCCTCGTGAGCGAGGCGCTCAAGGCCCAGGTGAAGGCGTGCACCATCGACAAGGTGCCGCGCAAGAACGAGCGGCCGAGCGACCACGCGCCGGTGGTGGTGGAACTCACCTGAGCCGTGTCACCCCGGCGAACGCCGGGGCCCACTCGTCCCTGAAGCGCGTCGACCCCGGTGGGTCCCGGCGTTCGCCGGGATGACGCGCGGGGTGGAAGGACTCAGTCCTCCAGCCCCAGCTCCTGGATCTTGCGCGTGATGGTGTTGCGCCCGATGCCGAGCTTCTGCGCCGCCTCGATGCGCCGCCCGCGCGTGATCTCGAGGGCCGTGTGGATCAGCTGCGCCTCGAACTTGCGGGTCAGCGTGTCCCACACCTCGGGCAACCCGGCCTGCAGCATGGTGCGCGACTCGCGCTCCAGGTCCGCCAGCCAGTGCGTGGGCACCGAGGCACCGCCCGGCGACATCGCCGGCGACGCCGCGATGGCGTCGGCGTTCGACGGGTAGACCACCGCCGGGGGCACCCACGGCGCCGCGGCCGGCACGGACACCGCGGGCGCGTGTTCGCCGTTCACGGCCTCGGCCGCGGGCGGCGTGGCGAGCGGGCGGGGCAGCGCCGTCGGGTCGCCGCCGCCCATCAGCTCGGGCGGCAAGTCCTTCGGCTCGACGACCTGCGCGGGCGCCATCACCGTGAGCCAGTGGCAGATGTTCTCGAGCTGGCGCACGTTGCCGGGGAAGTCGAAGTGCATCAGCCGCGACAGCGCGCTGTCGGTGATGCGCTTGGCCTCGACGCCCAGCTCCTTCGCGCTCTTCTGCAGGAAGAAGCGGGCGAGCGCCGGCACGTCCTCGCGCCGCTCCCGCAGCGCGGGCAGGCGCAGGCGGATCACGTTCAGGCGGTGGAACAAGTCTTCCCGGAACGCGCCGAGCTTGACCCGCTCCTCGAGGTTCTGGTGCGTGGCCGCGATCACGCGGACGTTGCTGCGCAGCGGGTTGTGCCCGCCCACGCGGTAGAACTGCCCGTCGCTCAGCACCCGCAGCAGGCGGGTCTGCAGGTCGAAGGGCATGTCGCCGATTTCATCGAGGAACAGCGTGCCGCCATCGGCCTGTTCGAAGCGGCCGCGCCGGGTGGTCTGCGCGCCGGTGAAGGCGCCGCGCTCGTGGCCGAAGAGCTCGGACTCGAGCAGGTCCTTCGGAATGGCCGCGGTGTTGATCGCCACGAACGGCCCCGAGGCGCGCGGGCTGTGCTTGTGCAGCGCATGCGCCACCAGCTCCTTGCCCGAGCCCGACTCGCCGGTGATCAGCACGGTGACGATGCTCTGGCTCAGGCGGCCGATGGCACGGAACACGTCCTGCATCGCGGGGGCCTGGCCCAGCATCTCGGGCATCTGCGCCATGCGCTCGTCGCGGACCTCCTCGCGCACGCTTTCGTCGAGCGCGCGGCGGATCAGCTCCACCGCCTTCGGCACGTCGAACGGCTTGGGCAGGTATTCGAACGCCCCGCCCTGGAAGGCGCTGACCGCGCTGTCGAGGTCGGAGTAGGCGGTCATGATGATGACCGGGAGACCGGGGTGGCGCTCCTTCACCTTGGTCAGCAGCTCGATGCCCGAGCCGCCCGGCATGCGGATGTCGGAGACCAGCACCTGGGGCGCTTCGTCCTCCAGCGCCAGGAGCACCTCGCGGGTGTTGGTGAAACTGCGGACCGCCAGTTCCTCGCGGGCCAGGGCCTTCTCCAACACGAAGCGGATGGATTGGTCGTCGTCAACGATCCAGATGGGTTTCATGCCGTGCCTGTGGTTGTGTTCCCCCGACACGAGCCCCGATGGCTCAAGGCAGAGGAATCACGATCTTGAAAATGGTCTGGCCCGGTTGGCTCTCGCATTCGATCATGCCCTGGTGTTGCTGCACGAACGTCTGCGCCAGCGTGAGCCCCAGACCCGACCCGCCATCGCGTCCCGATACCAGCGGGTAGAAGATGCGATCACGGATCGACTCGGGGACTCCCGGGCCGTTGTCCTCGATATGCAATTCCAATGCCAATCGATAACGCTGCTTGCCCAGCGTGACCTGGCGGGCGATGCGCGTGCGCAGGATGATGCCGGCGTCCCCCTGCGAGATGCGCTCGACCAGCGCCTGCGCCGCGTTGTGCGCGATGTTCAGAACAGCCTGGATCAGCTGCTCGCGGTCGCCACGGAAGTCGGGGATCGAGATGTCGTAGTCGCGGCGCACCTGCAGCCCGCGCGGGAACTCGGCGAGGATCAGCGACCGCACCCGCTCGCACACTTCGTGGATGTTCACGTCGCTCACGACGTGCGGCTTGCGGTGCGGCGCCAGCAGCCGGTCGACCAGGGCCTGCAGGCGGTCGGCCTCGTTGATGATGACCTGGGTGTACTCGGTGAGCGCCCGGCTCTCGACTTCCATCTCGAGCAGCTGGGCCGCGCCCCGGATGCCACCGAGCGGGTTCTTGATCTCGTGGGCCAGGTTGCGGATCAGCTCCTTGTTGGCCTGGGCCTGGCCGAGCGCGCGCTCCTCGCGGTCCTGCCGGGTCTGCTGCTCGATCTCGACGAGCTCGACGATGACCTGGTCGGGCCGGTCCATCTGGTTGACGATGACGTGGACCGGCAGCGGGTCGCCGTGGACCTGCAGCGGACGGCGCAGCTGGCCGTCGAAGCGGCTGGTGGCGAAGTCGTTGCGGGCGACGGCCGACACCGTGTCGCGCACGAGCTGCGACTCGACGAACCAGTCGAACAGCGAACCCCGCTGCACGTTGCGGCGCGACAGGCCCAGCACGTTCTCGAAGGCGGAGTTGGCGAAGAGGCAGTTGCCGTCGCGGTGGACGACGGCCACCATGGTGGCGAGGTGGTCGAACGCCTGCCAGGTGGCCACGGCGCTCGCGGCGCCGGCGGAACGGGGAGAAGCGCTCACTGAGGCAGCTTGCCGAGTTCGCGCCGGAGCGCGGACACGTCGCTCTCCTTGCGGGCGACGTTCGCCTTGAGCTGGGCCGTGCGGTCGAGGTACTTCTGGTAGTTGCGCTCGTCGCCGAGGCGATCGGGCTCGCCGTTGTTGTATTCCTTCTTCAACGCGGCCAGCGCTTCCTCTTCCTTGCGCAGTTCGGCCTCGAGGATGCGGCGCGCGTCGTTGTCGCGGGCTCGCTGGTCTTCCGGGGTCACCTTGGCGCCGTCGCCACCGGCCGCACTGCGCGGGCTGGCCGACGCTCCGGCCGGCGCGGCGCTGCGTTTCGGCGAGGCGATCACCGTGATGGGCGCGCCCTCGAGCGTGGTGCAGCCCTTGTCCTTGGCCTCACGGGCCGAGAGGCTGTCGGTGTAGAGCACGGGCGTGCCCGGGCAGCGGTAGACCGGCTTGCCCGATTCGCTCTGCGCGAACGCGCCCGCGCCAACCGTCGCCAGCACCACGGCCATCGTTGCCTTCATGCCAACTCGACTCATGCACTTCACCTTCCGTTCAACGCCCCGGGCGGGGCGGGAGATCGCTCCATTGTGGCCGAAGGCGACCCTCCATGGAGAAGACCGCCGCGCGGGCTCGACGTTCCCGAGCACAAACCCCAACAAAAAAGGGACGGCCGGAGCCGTCCCTCGTTCCTCCACCCGGACCGGACCGCCTGCGCGGCCCGGAGGGTGTCGATCCCCGGGGGGATCAGAGGCTGTAGTACATGTCGAACTCGACCGGGTGGGTCGCCATGCGGAAGCGCGTGACTTCCTGCATCTTCAGGTCGATGTACGCATCGATGTACGAATCGGTGAACACGCCACCCTTCGTCAGGAACGCGCGGTCCTTGTCGAGGTATTCCAGGGCCTGGTCGAGGCTGTGGCAGACCGTCGGGATCAGCTTGTCCTCTTCCGGCGGCAGGTGGTACAGGTCCTTGCTGGCGGCTTCGCCCGGGTGGATCTTGTTCTCGACGCCGTCCAGGCCGGCCATCAGCATGGCCGAGAAGCCCAGGTACGGGTTCATCAGGGGATCCGGGAAGCGGGCTTCGACACGACGGCCCTTCGGGTTCGCCACGTACGGGATGCGGATCGAGGCCGAGCGGTTCTTGGCCGAGTAGGCCAGCTTCACCGGGGCTTCGAAGCCGGGGACCAGGCGCTTGTAGCTGTTGGTGCCGGGGTTCGTGATGGCGTTCAGCGCGCGGGCGTGCTTGATGATGCCGCCGATGTAGAACAGCGCGAACTCGGACAGGCCGGCGTAGCCGTCACCGGCGAACAGGTTCTTGCCATCCTTCCAGACGGACTGGTGGACGTGCATGCCCGAGCCGTTGTCGCCGACGATGGGCTTCGGCATGAACGTGGCGGTCTTGCCGTACGAGTGGGCCACGTTGTGGATCACGTACTTCTGGAGCTGCACCCAGTCGGCGCGCTGGATCAGCGTGCTGAAGCGCGTGCCGATTTCCATCTGGCCGGCGTTGGCCACTTCGTGGTGGTGCACTTCGACCGGGATGCCGAGGGACTCGAGCACCAGGCACATTTCAGAGCGCATGTCCTGCGCGCTGTCGACCGGGGGCACGGGGAAGTAGCCACCCTTGACGGCCGGGCGGTGGCCCGAGTTGCCGTGCTCGTATTCCTTGCCCGTGTTCCAGGCGGCTTCCTCGGATTCGATCTTCGAGAAGCAGCCCGACATGTCGTTGCCCCAACGGACGTTGTCGAACACGAAGAATTCGGGTTCCGGGCCGAAGAAGGCGGTGTCGCCCAGGCCCGAGGCCTTCATGTAGGCTTCGGCGCGCTTGGCCAGCGAACGCGGATCGCGCTCGTACGGCTTGCCGTCACCCGGCTCGATCACGTCGCAGGTGAGGATCAGCGTGGGTTCTTCGAAGAACGGGTCGATGTTCGCCGTGTTCGGATCGGGCATGAGTTGCATGTCCGACGCTTCGATGCCCTTCCAGCCAGCAATCGAGGAGCCGTCGAAGGCGTGGCCCGACGTGAACTTGTCTTCATCAAAGTGGGAGACGGGCACGGTGACGTGCTGCTCTTTGCCGCGGGTGTCGGTGAAACGGAAATCAACGAACTTGATCTCGTTTTCCTTCACCAGATTCATCACGTCGGCGACGGTCTTTGCCATCAGGAACTCCTAGCGAGGCGCTTTTGGGCGGGGGTGGATTCGAATGTCGGAACGAGCTTTCCAGGACCTCGCGGGCCCTGAAATGCGCACAGGAATGTAGCAGAAAGCATGCCCGTCATGACCACACACGCAGGTCGATCACACTGCTTTGTGCGGGCGATGCGCGGCCCCGCGGCGCGATTGGCGTCAATGCGCGCGCGGATCGTTCACTGGAAGGCTGGAAGCCGCCCGAATCACACTGTTTTGGTGCATTTCCACCCGCCTCAACGCACCAACTCGGGGCCCAACTTTGCACCATGATCATGCAGACCGTCAAGCAGGTGACGGTAGGCCGCGGTCACCCCGTCGCCCGTGCCCTTGACGCCCAGTTCGATGTGGCGGCCCCATTCGGGATGGTCGACGCTCGGCAGGCTGAACACCTTGATGCCGGCGAACCGCGCCTCGATCTCCTCCATCAGCGGCGTGAGCGTCGCCTCCATGGCCCCGAACACGATGACCGACTGCTCGCGCTGGGCGTCCGTGCGGTGCAGGTGCTTCAGGCGCTCGTCGAGCACCCACTCGATCATCGGCCAGGCCATCACCGGGAAGCCCGGCACGAACCAGACGCCGCCGTCGCCCGCCTTCACCGAGAAGCCGGCGATGCGGTTGTAGGGGTTCGGGATGATCTCGGCGCCTTCGGGGAACACGCCCATGTTGAGGCGGTGGACGTTGTCGTCCCGGTCCGGCTCGAAGGGCACGCCCTGCTCGGCGGCGACGTCGCGCATGCGCTGGAAGATGAGGTCGCGGGCCTCGGGGTGCAGCGCGAGCGGGCGCCCGAGGGCGCGGGCCGCGCTCTGGCGCGTGTGGTCGTCGGGCGTGGCGCCGATGCCGCCGCAGCTGAAGACGATGTCGCCGTCGCGTGCGGCGCCCTCGAAGGCGTCCTTCAGGTCCGCGGCGATGCGGTCCGGGTCGTCGCCCACGTACCGCGCCCACGACAGCGAGAGGCCGCGCGCCGCGAGCAGGTCGATCACCTTCGGCAGGTGCTTGTCCTGGCGCTTGCCCGAGAGGATCTCGTCGCCGACGATGATGAGGCCGAAGTTCATGGCAGTCTCACAGAGGAGGAAGAAGAGGAGGCAGAGTCGCGCCGTCGCCCGGCTCGGTGACGGGCAGCGCGGGGGCGGCCACCGGCGCTGCGGCCTGCTCGGCGCGCAGCGCCTGCAGCGCCGACAGGCCGTAGTGCGCGAACCAGAGCGCCGAGAACGCGAACACCAGCGTGTAGATCCAGATGGCCACGGGGATCAGCACCGGCGCGGCCGCGACGAACACCCAGCCCGACGCCCACACGAGCGACGGCGCGGCGCCGAGGTAGCCGGTGATCACGCCGATGGCGAAGAGGAACGGTCGATGCCGGCGGATCACCTCGCGGCGCTCGTCGCGTGTGGCGTGGTCGGCCAGCACGTCGTAGCTCATCACGCGGTACGTGAGCCAGCCCCAGATCAGCGGCGGCAGCAGCAGCACGAGCGGCGGGATCAGCCACAGCGGCATCGACACCACGATGGCCAGCAGCGCGAGCAGCGTGGCCCCGAAGCCGCCCACCACGCTGTAGAGGAACGAGCCGCCGTGCCGCGCCTCGAGCGTGGCGAACCGGCGCGAGGCCACGAGCCGCACCATCGCCGGCGTCATCATCGTGGCCACCGCCAGCAGCGACAGCACGACGATCACCGGCGTGGCGAGCAGCAGCACCAGCAGCGGCGGCAGCACCGACTTCAGCCCGCCGAGGCCCACGCCGGCGAGCCAGTCGTGGGCCGCATGCACCAGGTGCCACGACCCGAGCAGCGCGGAGACGGCGTCGATCGCCGGCTCCCAGAAGAACCACCCGGCCCCGAACGCGATGGCCACCATCAGGGCCAGCGGCAGCAGCGAGTACAGGATCACCCGCACGTGCAGGCAGTAGGCGGCCGCGCGCCACAGCGAATCGATGAACAGGGTCATGCGCGGAGGATAACGGGCCGGCGCGCGGGGCGCCGGCCCGGTGTCATTCGTCGTCGCCGCCACCGAGCAGGCCGCCGAGGATGCCGCCGCCCGCGAGACCGCCGAGCACCGAACCTTCCTCGCGGCTGCCGCCACGCTGCGGCGCCGCGGCGAACACGCGCGAGGCCAGGCGCGAGAACGGCAGGCTCTGCAGCCACACGGTGCCCGGGCCGGTCACCTTCGCGAAGAACAGGCCCTCGCCGCCGAAGAGCGCCGTCTTGATCTTGCCGACGTACTGGATCTCGAAGTTGACGTTGGGCGTGAACGCGACGACACAGCCCGTGTCGATCAGCAGCGTCTCGCCGGGCTGCAGGTCGCGCTTGACCACCGTGCCGCCCGCGTGGACGAACGCGAGGCCGTCGCCCTCGAGCTTCTGCATCACGAAGCCCTCGCCACCGAAGAAGCCCACCGACAGCTTCTGCTGGAAGAAGATGCCGAGCGAGACGCCCTTGGCCGCGCAGAGGAACGCGTCCTTCTGGCAGATCAGCGTGCCGCCGAGCTTCGACAGGTCCATCGGGAGGATCTTGCCGGGGTACGGCGCCGCGAACGCGACCCGCAGCTTGCGCGAGGCCTGGTTCGTGTAGACCGTGGTGAACAGCGACTCGCCGGTCACCAGGCGCTTGCCCGCGCCGAGCAGCTTGCCGAGGAAGCCGCCCTGCTGGGCGGAGCCGTCGCCGAAGACGGTGTCCATGCCGATGCCGGCGTCCATGAACATCAGGCTGCCGGCCTCGCCGACCGCCGCCTCGCCCGGGTCGAGCTCGACCTCGACGAACTGCATCTCCGAGCCCTTGATCTCGAAATCAACCACATCCATTGCCACGTCAAATCTCCGCAAGTGCGTTGTGAGGGAGGACTTTCCTCCCTTTGGGGGGTGCGCCGCCGGGGTTTCTCGCACATACGGGGGAAGCCATCGTGAGAGTCGCGCCGGAGAATCAGCCATCGATTCTGACATCGGCCATGACCTTCCACCCGCCCACCCTGCTGCTGTGCTCCGTCCTGGCCATGGCCATGTCGGCAGGGCTGATGACGCTGTTCGCATTCTCGCAGCGCATCTACCGCGGGTACTTCCACTGGACGGCCGCCCAGGCCCTTGCCGCGCTCGGCCTCGGCCTGCACCTGCTGCGCGACACCCATCCGGCCGTGCTGCCCATCGCCAACCTGCTCGTGCTGCAGTGGCCCGTGCTGCTCCTCGCCGGCCTGCGCCGCTTCTACCAGCGCAAGGAGATGACCCTGCCCGCGGCGTTCGACTGGGCGCTGCTGGTGGGTGGGTACCTGCTCTGGCTGAGCACCTGGATCTCCCAGGCCGACCTGATGTGGCGCATCGCCGCGTTCTCGTTCGCCGCCGGCGCGCTGGCGCTCTACACCGCCGCCCTCCTCGTCCGCCTGGACGGCTACGCCACCAGCGCCGGGCTGAAGACGCTCAGCGTGGCCCTGCTCGTCTCGTGTGGCATGCACCTGTGGCGCATGGTCCACAGCGTGATCGTCCAGCACGATCCCGATTCGGCCCAGGTCCTGCTGCTGGCGGGCGCGGTGATCCCGGTGATGCTGTCGCTCGTGATGGTGTACCTCGCGCTGCTGCTCACCTACGAGCGCACGCAGCACGACCTGGGCGAATCGCAGCGCCAGCTGCGCGAGCTCGCCAACATCGACATGCTGACCCAGGTGCCCAACCGCCGCCACTTCCACGAACTGGCGGGCCGGCTGCTGGCCTCGCCGGGCGTGGCCCACGGCGCCTCGCTGCTGATGTTCGACATCGACCACTTCAAGGGCATCAACGACCGCTTCGGGCACAAGGCCGGCGACGAGGCCCTCTGCGACGTGGCCCGCAGCCTGCGCGACACGCTGCGCGTCGGCGACGTGGCCGGGCGCATCGGCGGCGACGAGTTCGTCGTGGTGCTGCCCCACACCACGGTCGAGGAGGCCGTCGCGGTGGCGTCGCGCATCGTCGATCCGCTCGCCCACCGGCCCCTCCTGCCGCTCGGCCTGAGCTTCGGCGTGGTGCGCGTGCTGGACGGCGAGTCGGTCGATGCGGCGCTGCACCGTGCCGACCAGGCCCTCTACGAGGCCAAGCGGCAGGGGCGCAGCTGCGCCGTGATCGCCACCGGCAACGACCAGAACCCCGTGTTCGCCGAAAGCATGCCCCTGGGGCTGATGCCGATGTGATTCCCCGCTCCGGGGTCCCGGGAGATAGACTCAGGGCGGGCCCGGCACTTGCTGGCCCCGGTTGATGTCCTTCAGGAGCCCGCCACCTCCATGCAGTCGTTGCTGAACCTGCTCGCCGCCATCGCCCTGCTCGTCTGGGGCACCCACATCGTGCGCACCGGGGTGCTCCGGGTGTTCGGCGAGAACCTCCGGCAGGTGCTCTCGCGCAGCTTCGGCAACCGCTTCAAGGCGATGCTGGCCGGCATGGGTGTCACCACGGTGGTCCAGTCCGGCACCGCCACGTGCCTCATCGTCGCCTCGTTCGTCGGCAAGGGCCTCGTCACCACCACCGCGGCCCTGGCGGTCATGCTGGGGGCCGACGTCGGCAGCAGCCTGATGGCGGTGGTCTTCTCGTTCGACCTCTCGTGGCTGTCACCGCTGCTGATCTTCGTCGGCGTGGTGATGTTCACCAGCCGGCAGGCGAGCGCCGCCGGGCGCATCGGCCGGGTGCTGATCGGCCTCGGGCTCATCACGCTCGCACTGCACCTCATCGTGGAGGCCACGCGTCCGCTGACCGCCTCGCCGGCCGTGCGCGCCCTGCTCGTCGCACTGCCCAACGAGATCCTGCTCGACATCGTGGTGGGCGCCGCCCTGACCGTGGTCTCGTACTCGAGCCTGGCCATCGTGCTGCTGACGGCCACGCTCGCCGAGACGGGGCTGCTCACCACCCCCGTCGCGCTCGGCCTCGTGCTGGGCGCCAACGTCGGCAGCGGGCTCCTGGCCCTCGTCGCCACAGGCAAGGCCACGCCCGAGGTGCGCCGGCTGCCGCTCGGCAACCTGCTCTTCAAGCTGATCGGCGTGCTGGTCGCGATTCCCTTCATGGGCCAGGTCCACGTGCTGCTGCAGGACCATTTCTCCACCGTGCACCAGCAGGTCGTCACCTTCCACCTCGCGTTCAACCTCGCGCTGGCCGTGCTGTTCATCGGCTTCACCGCCCCCGTCGCCCGGCTCGTGAACCGCCTGCTGCCGTCGGTGGACCCGAGCGCGAGCAACACCCGCCCGCGCCACCTCGACCCCGTGGCCCTCGCCACGCCGTCGCTCGCCATCAGCTGCGCCGCGCGCGAGGCGCTGCACCAGGCCGACATCGTCGAGACCATGCTGCGCGGCATGCTGCCCGTGATCCGCAACAACGACCTGCAGCTCGCCGAGCAGCTGCGCCAGATGGACGACACGGTGGACGACCTCTACGCCGCCATCAAGTTCTACCTGACGCAGGTGTCCCAGGAGGCGCTGTCCGAACGCGAGGGCCGGCGCTGGGCCGACATCATGTCGTTCACCATCAACATGGAGCAGGTGGGCGACACCATCGAGCGGGTGCTGCAGGACGTGGAGGACAAGAAGGTGCGCAAGAACCGCAGCTTCTCCGACGCGGGCATGGCCGAGATCGTGCACCTGCACGAGGTGCTGCTCACGAACCTGCGGCTCGCGATGAGCGTGTTCCTCGGCGGCCACGTGCGCGACGCACAGCGCCTGCTGGAGGAGAAGGCGCGCTTCCGCGACCTCGAGCACGAGTACGCCGCGAGCCACCTCGCGCGCCTGCGCGGCAACACCGCGCAGAGCATCGAGACCAGCTCGCTGCACATCGACCTGATCAGCGACCTGAAGCGCATCAACTCGCTGATCTGCTCCATCGCGTACCCCATCCTGGAGTCGCACGGGGCGCTGTCGAAGACGCGCATCCGGTCGTCGCAGCTCGCCGACCTGGTCGACGAGCCATGATCGACGGCGTCAGGCCGACGGATCCTTGCCCCGCGTGCGCGACACGCCGGTGAACATGCCGATGCCGAGCAGGATCACGGCGCCGATGGCCACGTAGAGGCCGGGCACGCCGGCGGTCACGAGGCCCCAGGCCACACCGGCGATGAAGATGACGAAGCCCGTCAGGTACAAGGCGAATGACATGTCGCTCTCCTGGTCGTTGTCGAATGCGATCGCATCTTCGCCATCGGCGGAGGGCCGCGGGAGCGGACAAGCCGGACATGTGGTGTAGGGCAAGGCGCTGTGCAGTCGACGGAAAACGCATGAACGTCCACGATTTTTGTGCTTCGTGTGCAGCAGACCGGGCGATAGGCTGCGGGCCCTCTCACCTCACTTGTCCCATATGCAACAGAAGATGCCCGCCAGCAGGCACGCGTTCCGGAAGACAGCCCTCAGCCTCGTTGCCCTGAGCCTCGTGCTCCAGGGTTGCGGTGGCAGCGATGACGACCCCGTGACCCCGCCGCCCGCCACGCTCGCCAAACGCCCCAACATCGTGTTCATCATGGCCGACGACCTCGGCTACTCGGACGTGGGCGCGTTCGGCGGCGAGATCAGCACGCCGAACCTCGACGCGCTGGCGGCCTCCGGCCGGCTGCTGACGAACCACCACACGGGCACCGTCTGCGCGATCACGCGCTCGATGCTCATCTCGGGCACCGACCACCACCTCGTCGGCGAAGGCACGATGGGTGCGCCGAACGACGAGCGCCGCGGCCTGCCCGGCTACGAGGGCTACCTGAACGACCGCTCGCTGTCGGTGGCCCAGCTGCTGAAGGACGCCGGGTACCACACGTACATGGCCGGCAAGTGGCACCTCGGCTCGAACATCGCGACCCCGGCCACGCCGGTGCCGCTGGGCACCGCCGGCCATACGCCCGACCAGTGGGGCTTCGAGAAGAGCTTCGCGCTGATGGGCGGCGCGGCCAGCAACCACTACTTCCACGAGACCGCCACGTCGAAGAACTACACCGAGAACGGCGCGTACATCCAGCCGGGGCAACCTGGCCAGCCGGGCACGGGCACGTACTCCACCGACTTCTACACGCAGCGCCTGATCAGCTACATCGACGCCAACAAGGGCGACGGCAAGCCGTTCTTCGCGTACGCCGCGTACACGTCGCCGCACTGGCCGCTGCAGGTGCCGGACCCCTGGCTCAACAAGTACAAGGGCCGCTACGACGCCGGCTACGAGGCGATCCGCGCCGCGCGCATCGCGAAGCAGAAGGCACTGGGCATCATCCCGCAGGACTTCACGCCGTACGCCACCGACCCCGAGACGCTGACCTCGTCGCCGGCCTCGGCCAACAACGGCACCGCGAACGCGAAGTACATCAACGCCGTCAACGGCCCCGCCGACGGCTACGTGGACTTCGGCGCCGGCCGCGTGTCGAAGAAGTGGGACAGCCTGACCGCCCTCGAGAAGAAGGCCCAGGCGCGCTACATGGAGATCTACGCCGGCATGGTCGAGAACCTCGACCACAACATCGGCGTGCTGATCCAGCACCTGAAGGACATCGGCGAGTACGAGAACACCCTGATCGTGTTCCAGTCCGACAACGGCGCCGAAGGCTGGCCCATCGCGTCGGCCTCCACCGACCCGAAGGCCACCGACGAGGCGAACGCCGCCGACGCGGTGTACACGACGCTCGGCACCGACAACGGCCTCACGTCGGCCAAGCGCCTGCAGTACGGCATCCGCTGGGCCGAGGTCAGCGCCACGCCGTTCCGCCAGACCAAGGGCCACTTCGGCGAAGGCGGGGTCGGCACGCCGCTGATCGTGCGCATGCCGAACCAGGCGAAGGCCGCGGGCAACTTCACGTCGTTCACGCACATCATCGACCTCACCGCCACGTTCCTCGACGCGGGCCAGGCCAAGCTGCCCACCCAGGCGTCGCCGCCCAACATCAACACCCTCACGGGCGTCGACCAGAACAAGGGCAAGGTGGTCTACGACAGCCGCAACGTCTACCCGGTCACCGGCCAGTCGCTGCTGCAGGTGCTGCTCGGCAACTCGACGGCCTCGGTGCGCAAGGCGCCGTTCGCGGACGAGTCCTACGGCCGCGCCTACGTGACGAGCACCGACGGCAAGTGGAAGGCCTTGTGGACCGAACCGCCCCACGGCCCGGCCGATGGCCACTGGCAGCTGTACGACCTGACGAAGGACCGGAGCGAGAACAACGACCTCTCCGCCACGAACCCCGACGTGGTCAAGGGGCTGGTCACCGACTGGAAGACGTACATGACGTCGGTGGGTGGTGTCGAGCCGCTGCGTCCGGCCGGCTACTACTGACGGGAGCGCCAGCGTGACCTTCTCCACGCGCTGGCGCGTGGCCGTTGCCGTGGGCGCCGTGGCGCTCACCGGCAGCGGCTTCGCGCTGTATTCCACCGCGGCCCCCACGCCCCCACGCGCGGCCCTCGGCACCGAGGCGCAGTGTTCCGCCTACGGCGGCCTGCCCGCGGGCTGGGGTGCCGACACCCGCGCCGGCATGGTGCGGGTGCCCGGCGGCGACTTCAGCTTCGGCAGCACGAAGGGCTACCCCGACGAACGCCCCGCGTCGTCGAAGCCCGTGAAGGTGTCGTCGTTCTGGATCGACCAGACCGAGGTCACCGTCGCCCAGTTCGCGGCCTTCGTGAAAGCCACCGCATACGTCACCGAGGCCGAACGCCAGGGCGGCGCGGTGGTCTTCCACAAGCCCACCGACGCCGAGATGAACGCCCGCCCCTACGCCTGGTGGACCTTCGTCAAGGGCGCCGACTGGCAACACCCCGGCGGCCCCGCCAGCAACATCGACGGCATGGACCACGTGCCCGTCACCTTCGTCACCCAGGCCGACGCCCTCGCCTACGCGCGCTGGCTGGGCCGCGACCTGCCCACCGAGGTGGAGTGGGAGTACGCCGCCAAGGTGGGCCAGAAGATCGACACGCTCGACGCCGCCCCGCGCGACGGCGCCGGCAAGCCCACCGCGAACTACTGGCAGGGCATCTTCCCGGCCTTCAACGCGAAGCAGGACGGCCACGAGGGCCTCGCCCCCGTCGGCTGCTACGGCGCCAGCCCGGCCGGCCTGCACGACATGATCGGCAACGTGTGGGAATGGACCCGCGACGCGTACACCGGGCCGCACCAGCCGCACATGAACGGCGACACCGCCGCCGTGGCCGCGCCGTTCCACAAGCCGAACCAGGGCATGGTCATCAAGGGTGGCTCGTACCTGTGCTCGCCGGACTTCTGCGTGCGCTACCGCGCCTCGGCCCGCGAATCCCAGGAGGCGGACCTCGCCACCGCCCACATCGGCTTCCGCACCGTCGCGAGGGACACCCGATGAAACGGCGCACCTGCCTGCTCGCGGGCGCTGCGGCGCTGTGGCGGCCAGCGTTCGGCACGGCCCCGCGCGAGGTGGCCGTGGGTGTGCTGCCCGGCCCGCATGCCGAGATCATGGCCGTGGTGCGCGACGTCGCCGCGGCGCAGGGCCTCGCGCTGCGCCTCGTCGAACGCGAAGGCGGCCGGGCGATCAACGACGACGTGGCTGCGGGCCGCCTCGACGCCGCCTGTTTCCAGGACGCCGTGGCCTTCGCCGCGGAGCCGCGGCGCAAACCCGCGCCGCTGATCGAGGTGGCCGCCACCGTGACCCTGCCCGTGGCGATCTACTCGCGGCGCTTCCCGTCGGTGCGGCAGCTGCCCCGCGGCGCGTCGATCGCGATCCCCCGCGAGCGGGCCGCCGCGTCGCGCGCGCTCGTGCTGCTGCACAACCACGGGCTCGTCGAACTCCGCGACGGCTCGGGCCTGACCGCCACGCCGCGCGACGTGGTCGGCAACCGCTACGGCCTCAAGCTGGTGCCGCTGCCGCAGGACCGCCTCGCCGAGGCCCTGCACCGGCTGGACGCCGCGGTCATCGACCGGCCGCACGCGATGCGCGCGCAGCTGATGCCGGCAAGGGACTCCATCGGCCTCGAGGACGCCCGCACCCCATGGTCCGGCGTGCTGGCCGTGCGCGACGGCGACCGCGGCGCGGACTGGGTCCGCACGCTGGTCGCGTCGTACCGCAGCGAGCCGGTGAAGCGGTTCATCCTGGCGCAGTACCAGGACTCGGTGCGCAGGCCCTGGTGAACACGACCGTCTCGTTCCACTGCACCGCGTGCGGCAAGTGCTGCAACTCGCCGCCGGCGATGACGGTGCCCGAGCTGTTCCATCACGAGGACCTGTTCGTCGGGGCGCTGGGCGTGCGGCGCGGCCCGGTGGGCCTGGCCCTCGCCACGATGGCGCACGACTTCCCGTCGCTCGAGGCCTGCCCCGCACGAGGCGCCGACGGCCTGTGCGGCATCCACACGAACCGCAAGCCGGCGATGTGCGGCACGGTGCCCCTCGACCCGCACCAGACCGACGACCGCCAGCACGTGGTGCTGTTCAGCCGCACGACCGGCGCCGGGTACATCGGCGCCGAGTGCATCGTGCCGGGCCGGCGCGACGGCCTGCCCGTGCTGGTGGCCGACGGCGAGGTCGCCGACCCCGGCTACCGCACGCAGCTGCACGTGCACCGGGGTGCACTGGGCCGGGAGACGCTGGAATGGGGCGGCGAGGTGTCCGCCCTCCTGCGCGGACAGATGGTCCCACCGGCGGCCGGCGACGTGGTCACGCTGCCGCTCGTGCCGGTGCTGGCCGTGCTCGCCGCACGGTCCGACGCGGCGCGCTTGCGGTGCCTGCGCTACGTGCAGCGGCAGCGGGCCTTGCTCGACCGCAAGGTGGGCGAGGGCCTGGCCCGCAAGCACCCGCGGGACAAACCGGTGACGAAGGAGTTCCGCGCCTACGCCGCCGCCTACGAGCGGCTGGAGGCCGCGCTGGCGCGGGGCGGCGTGGCCGCCCATGCGACCGCAGACGTCGCCCTCCGCACCGACACCTACCTGGGCGTCGCCGAAGCCGCCTGAGCCGCCGCACGCGGCGTGCAGCGGAAGCGCATCTTGAAGATCGGGACGTTGCCGGTCATGTTCCAGCCCTTCGACGCCTGGGCCTCCAGCACGTCGAGGTCACCGCCCTGCGCATCGCAGTGGGCCGCGGCCTCGGCGCGCGACTCCTCGGCGAGCTTGTCGGCCGGCGGGTACTGCGTGGGCGACTCGCGCACGAGGAAGTACACGCCCGGGGCGCCCGACATCGGCTGGATGCCGGGGCCCGTGGTGCAACCCGCGAACGTCAGGCCCGCCGCGAGCGTCAGCAGCGTCTTGCGCATCGAATGTCTCCGGAATGTTGAAGGGTGCCGACGCCATCGTAGCGACAGCGGCCGACCCGGGCTACGATGCCATGGCCACATGGCCTTCAACGACATGCCCCCGGGAGAGCACGACATGCGCATCAACAGCACCGCAGCGATGGCCCTGACCCTGACGTTCCTCGCCGCCTGCGGCACCCAGGCCCCCACCCGCCCGAGCACGCCGAAGGCCGAGCACGAGGTGGTGGATGCCACGCCGGAGCAGGTGGCCAACTGCAAGTACCTCGACGACGTGAGCAGCGTGTCCGGATCGGGCGCCCTCGCCGGCGCCGCGCGCGCGGGCGCCCGGCGCGAGGTGGTCAACAAGGCTGCGGCGCTCGGTGCGACCCACCTGGTCTGGCTGGAATCGTCGCAGGTGCTCGACACCACCACCACCCGCGGCCGCGCCTACCGCTGCGACTGAACCGGTATTCGTTGGCACGCCCCGGCGCCCGCGGCGGTGCGCCGGGGGCTAGGCTTGTGGGCGTGACCCGCCGTCCCCTCCTCGCCCTCGCCTCCTCGCTGCTGCTGCCCATGGCCGCGGCCGCCGCCGACCCGGGCTACTACGTGGTGACGGCCTACGACAACGCCGGCGTCGCCGCGGCGGACTTCCGCTACTGGACCGTGCGCCCGCCCGGCGAACCCACGGCCATCTGGCCGGAAGCCGGGTTCTGCTACGGCGTGTCGTCCCGCTGGTACACCGAGGTGTTCGCGAGCTGGATCGGCGCGTCGGACCAGGCCACGCGCCTGAGCTCCTGGAACTGGCAGAACGAGTTCCTGCTGACCCAGGGCGAGTCCCCCTTCGACCTCGCCGTTCACGCCATGCTGGTCCGCGACGCCGACCGGGGCACGTGGGAGATCGAATACGGTCCCGTGCTGCAGACCGACGTGGGCCGCACCCAACTCAACGCGAACGTCTTCTTCGACCGGGGCCTGAGCTCGGCCAACAGCGACCGCCCCGCCCGCATGAAGTACCAGTGGCAGGTGAAGTACCGCTGGAAGCGCCTGCTGAACGTGGGCGCCCAGGGCTTCGGCGAACTGGGCCCCTGGAACGACTGGTGGCCGCAAGCGCAGCGGTCGCACCGCGCCGGCCCCGCCGCCTTCGGCACGTGGGACATGCCGGGCGGCCACGCCATCCTCTACCAGGCGGCGTGGCTGTGGGGTTCGGTGTACGGCAGCCGGGCGAGCATGTTCTCGATGCGGCTGCAGTACACCTTCTGAACCCGCCGCGTCAGGCGCGACGGCGGCGGGCGGCGAGGCCCACCAGGCCCAGGCCGGCGGCCATCAGCGCCAGCGCGCCGGGTTCCGGCACCGCGGACACGGTGACGTTGTCGAGCGACAGCTGGGTCGTTGCCACGTAGTCACCCACGTCCAGCACGCCGAAGGCGACGGTGTAGGTGCCTCCCTGGGTGAAGACGTGGTCGAAGCTCGTCCACGCGGTCGACTTGTCGAAGCCGCCCGCGCCCGACAGCGATGCGTCCGACGCGCGGCCCAGGTCGAAACGTTCGCCGTTGATCACCACGAACGCGAAGTCGAGGCCGAAGCCCGGTTGCGTGTCGTTCGTGGCGAGCGCCCAGTCGAAGTGGAAGCGGTCACCCGCCTGCACGGTGAACTGGCGGCCGAGGGCCGAGCCTTCGGTGGCCTGCTGCAGCACGTCGCGATCGAAGGCGCCCAGCGGCGCGCCGAAGAAGTCCTCGAAGCCGCCGTGGAACCCCGCCATCAGCGGGTCGTTGCCGGAGAGGTTCAGCACCGGGCCGTTGTCGTCGTCGAACGCGACGCTGGCCGTGGTCAGCGCGGCGAACGGGTTCGAGGCACCGGCCAGCACCCCGACGTCGCCGCCGAAGGTCCAGCCCGCGAGGCCGTTGTCGAAGCCGTCGAAGGAGGCCGCCGACGCGGCACCGGTGGCGAGGGGCAGCACGGCCAGCAGGGCCGCGCGGAGAAGGGAGTTGAAGCGCATGATGGTTCGGGAATCCAGTGAGGAATGAAGGGGCTCAGAACACGAAGTTGGCGGCGTCGCGCGCGCGCTCGGCGCTCACGCCGTTCAGCACGATCAGCGCGCGGGGGATGGCCGCGCCGGCCTTGCCGTCCGGATCGATCGACACCACGGCGCCCTTCGACGAATCGGTGATCACGACCACGCCGTCGTCCACCG
>Ga0247823_10001330_pt1 | contig 20627 bp, 18 predicted proteins | sample 13C_PalmiticAcid_2_FD_192426 | JGI IMG/M metagenome (GOLD analysis project Ga0247823, IMG submission 192426) | Soil microbial communities from agricultural site in Penn Yan, New York, United States - 13C_PalmiticAcid_Day30 | ecosystem: Environmental > Terrestrial > Soil > Agricultural land... | reverse complement strand
CTTTAAGCCTTTTTAGGTTTCCCCCCAACGCCGTCCCCCTTAGTCATGACCCATGAAAAGGACTCTCAAGCTTCTTTCCGCACTCCTTTTGGTTTCTAGCTCGGCGTTTGCCGAAGAGGCCAAACTGCTCGTGAAGTATCGATACGAAAATCAAATCAACGGCAGCTACATTGAGCTCTACAACGATGGCCTCTTTAAAGTCAGCGAAAAGAAGTGCTGCCCGCCCCACAAAAAAGTGATCGTCTCCGAAAAGGTCAGCGAAGAAACACTGAATCTCTATCGCGCGCGCATCAAAGCGGCCGCACAAGGCGAAATCGACACGCGCGAAGGCAGCCCCACTGCGATGGGTAGCTACTCAGGTGAACTGATTGGCTACGACGAAAATGGCAAAGCCATCACCATTCGCGAGATCATCCGCTCCAAAGACGCCACGGGTGGGAACGATACCGTAAAGATCAATCTCTCCGCCGCTGCGGCCACGATTGACGAGTCCATCAATCGCCTCGTCGAAAATCGCATGCCAAGGCGCTAATCCTCGCACCGACAGGGTTCAAACCCATTTAGCCCTTGGTTTCGACCCCCAAAGTGGGTTATCTCCACCTCCGTCATGTCCGAATCCACCGGTTGCGCCGTCTGCCAAAAGCCCAAAGCTCCCAAGACCTGTGAGCTCTGCCACGCCTCGATCTGCAAATCCTGCCAAGAGACCCTTGCGGCCGATGCCTTTCTCTATCAAGCCAAACGTGCCCCGTTCCTAGAGCACAAGAGCTACTGTGTGCGCTGCTACGAAGAACAGGTCGTACCCGCCCTTCAGGCCTATGAGGAAATGAGCGAAAAAGCCAAAGACGTCTACTACCTCTCCAAAGCCTACCCCGGTTATATTCGCGTGTTGCAGCGTCACACCCGCCGCGTGGAAGTGCCCGACTGCGACGATCGTCGCGAAACCATTTTGCGCATGGCCTTTATGGCCGCAGAGATGGGATTCAACGCCATCATTGAGGCCGAAGTGGAGTCATTCAAAACCCGCTACCACGCCTATCAAAGTGCGCGCTGGAAAGGCTCGGCCATGCCCGCCAAGATCGACGGCGAGCACCTCGAATTGACCTCCCTGCGTCGTATTTAAACGTACAACTCTTCGTTTTTTTGACACCCTCATCCGCACAGAGACCGGGTTAAACTGATCCCATGCAACGCTTTGTGGGCAGCATGATCTTGGGCTTCGCAACGCTTGGCGCCCTTCGCACGGCCCACGCCGTACCGCCTCCTGCCGACGTGCTCGCCATGGTGCAAGAACAAAAGACCGCCGCCGGCAATCCTGCGCTTGAACCCATCCTGCTGTGGAACGAGTCCAACACCAAAAACATCGTCTTGCTTCACGGGCTCTTCGAAGACCCTTCCTCGATGGCCAAGCTGGCCGAAGCTTACGCCGCCGACGGTTACAATGTTTTCGTGCCACTTCTACCTTTTCACGGCGATGACCTTGTCGGCATGGACAACATGGACCCACGCACCTACGCCAACTTTCTCGACCGTATCGTTGGCAGTTTTTCTGAGGCCCATCAGCAACTCCATCTGGGTGGCTTTTCGATCAGCGGCCTGGCACTGAGCGACTTCATTGGCCGTCACCAAGACAACTGGCCCCTCGCCGTCACTCACATTGAAGTCTACAGCCCCTACCTAGGGAACAACCCCGGCATCGAAGACCGTCAGGCCTTCTTTACCCGCGGGGCCGAGGTCACCCTCGAGCGCAAGCACGACGTATCGCACGACGAAGCCGTTCGGCGCGGACGCACTCTGATGGAGCGCAACCTCGCCGCCGTAGAAACCATGCGTGAAAACGCCCGTAAAGCTGACGACCTTCCTTTCGGCGTGAGCTTTAGCATGTATGTGAATCCCGACGACCGCATCACCAACCCACCCGCAGAGCGGGAATTTTTTATGCGTCTCGAGGGCCCTAAAGAACTTGTGGAACTCGATCCGGGAATCGTGCACGGCAAGGTGCCGTACTCGCAGTCGCTCGTGCAACGCGTGCGCAGCAAGCTCGGCTTTCTCAAAGCGCAAAAACTCAAGTGTGCAAACATCACGCAACGACTGATGCGATTCAAAAATAAGATTCCCGGCAAGCGGCGCTAAATTTTGTAGAAGTAGGCTTCCATCCACTCAGGCACGGGCGTCGGACGCTGCGTTTTGAGATCCATCACCACAAATTCAAGCTCCCCCTTGGCGTAGGCCTTGTCGGTCTCGGGGTTTTCTATGGCAAAAGCCACACGGATGCGGGCCGTCTCTTGCGTGGCCACATGCGAGCGCACGCGCACGCGGGCAAAGCCGTTCACGGGACGCAAAAATTCCTGGGTCGCTTTGGTAAGATAAAAGCCAATGCCACGCTCGATAAGGTCCGTGGTCTTCACTCCAAGCTCGCGCTCCAAGTAAATGAGACGGCTTGAGTTCACGATGTCGAGGTAGATCGAAGAGTTGAGGTGCCCATAGGGATCCAGGTCGCCAAAACGCACGTCCAAGGTCTGATCATAAATGATGGGTTCACGCTGGCTCATTGTTTAGGCGATTAATCCATTTCGGTGGAAATGCGCAATGGCCAAGACTAGAGAGAAGGCGCATGAGCCCCCAAGAAATGACCGCCGTCGTTCAAGATCAACTCGACGCCTACAATGCTCGCGATATTGATGCGTTCTGTGCGTGCTTTCACGAAGAGGTCGAGATCTACGAACTCTACACGGGCAAGCTCAGCGGTAGGGGCATGGCGGAATTCCGGGCTCGTTACCAGGCTCTTTTTGCATCTTCGCCCCTATTGCACTGCGAGCTCAAAAGCCGCATCGTGCTTTCGAGCACCGTCCTCGACGAGGAGTGGGTCACGGGCTCCCAAAAATACCCCAACGGCATTCACGCCGTCGCGGTATATGCCTTTCGCGACGGTAAGATCGACCGCGTCACCTTCGCCTCCTAGTTTCCAGAAACGCGAACTCCTTTTCCGAAGCTCCGCATCGCAGATCTCGTCGTTCGGCCTTTTTCGAGCCCCTCAAGCTGGCACGGTCCATGCTTAGTGCGAAGTCCAGAACAGGAGATCCAGATGAAACAAAGTTCAGACACCCTTCTCACCCTCAGCGTTTTGGCCCTTTGCACCGACAACAGCTCCCAGTGCTTCGCCGAGTACAACCGAGTTATGAGCCTCGCCAACTTCCTCTCGACCCGCAATTCCGCCACCCTCACCGAAATCCGCTCTCTGCGCCAGATGGCCACCAAGTTCAAAGCCAAGTACCAAGAAAGCCTTCGAGCCTCTAAATCAAAAGATTCTAGTGAGTTAACCCTGCACAAGGCCCAGCTCGACATCTGCGCCGACATGGACACGCTGATCACCACGCTGGACGATGAGCTGCACCTGCACGGCCTGAACTAAGTCTTTCTTGCTCCTACGGACGAAACACATTATACATCGCGTCATCACTCTGTGACCTTGAAGGAGATCTAGATGAAGCGTGTTTTAACCTTAGCCACCCTAGCCGTATTGACCACCCTCAGCGCCTGCGGAGGCCTTCCTGAAGGTGTTGCTGCTGGCGGCTACTGCACCGAACAGCTCGTCAAGGACCACAATATCCTGATGGATACTCAGAACGAATACGCCAGAACCGGAGCCACCATCGGAGAACTACAGGAGCTTCGCGGAGGCTGGCTCGCTTTCCAAGAGAGCTATCCGGGCGTGAAATGTTTTGCCCGTGAGAAGAACGGCAATAAGCACAAAGACATCGAACTCGACGTCAACGCTCTCGTCGAAAGACAGACCCAAAGACTCGAAAATGCGCTCGCTCTGCGCAAAATCCGCAGCGCCCAGGAATAATAAGAAATCGATACAGGATTATTTAAAATCCGGCCGGGCCATGCTAACAATTGGCCCCTAGCCCGAGGCCGGAGAGGTGGCGGAGTGGCTTAACGTACCGGTTTCGAAAACCGGAGTACCGGTAACGGTATCGAGGGTTCGAATCCCTCCCTCTCCGCCATAACTTGCGCCCGCATGTCGCACGAACTAAACCAACCATCCCATGTGGAAAGTGAACACCAGCAATCGAGATAAACTTAGAGAATTTGAAAAATACCTCGGGTCGGTCTCATCCCAAACTACGGATCTTGACGAGCCCGACGCAGATCTTATCACGGTGATCCAATATAAAGCCTCACAATTTGATCAAGTGGTGGTCGACGATACTTCTCTTGAGATTGACGGTGTAGAAGCTGGCGTAAACATCAAATGGCTTCTTGCAGAACTGCCATCTCTCATTGGCAGACGAGCATCTTTTACGTGTTTACTCGGCATCGCAAGAAATTCCCAAGTAGAAGTTTTTCGCGGGGAAGTAGCCGGAACGATCGTCTCCGCTCGCGGGGATTCATTCGGATTCAATAACCATTTTTTACCTACCGGTCGATTGAAGACGTTTGGCGAAGAGATCCCTGCAGACTTGAACCCACGTAAAATTGCGGTAGACCGACTCCTGTCAGGTGAAGCCTGGAAGACGTTGCCTCTACTTAAAACTTGGGACGGCAAATTTCAGGGATAAATAGTTCGAAAGTATCTCGCCATCCCCATCTGTAAATACTTGTATATTAGTTTTTAGGCCGCAAAAGCTAGACATTCAGTTATAAAGTCATCTACTCGTGCCCTCCATTATTAGGAAGCTGAAAAGCAGCCGAATCGAAAATCACAAACAAACACAAATCGTTAACATCATTCGAAGGGGCCTGACAAAGCCAAGCCCGATATTTCAAACTATTTCTTGAAATGTCGTGATGATGTTTCTTTTTTGCACCCGCAATGCTTCTCGCGCTTGATAAGACTTTTGGAAATCTCGAACTTTAGAGCCCATGCGTCCTTTGTCGGATGTGTGGGCTTTTTTGTTTCTCCCGCGGACCGGGCTTTGTCCTGGGTCCTTGGGCTGTTTTCAAAAGCTTGCTTTAGAGAGACTGCTTTGGATTTGCATAGACTTATCGACGCAGTGACCAAATAGAAGGCGTTGGTTTTGGGGTCCTCGTAGAAGTGTACTTAATTGACTTCCGTTGTTTGCGCTTTTACACTTCCGATGACTACTAAGGGGAGGGTTTTTTTGAATGAATAAGTTTTTTGGCCTTGTTTTTTTCGCCAGTGTATTTTTAGCAAAAGGTGCTTCCGCCGCCATCACTTTTGATTGTGGGGGCCGGGATCCTAACGGGAACAAAGTAACCGTTGCCGGAGGATTTGAGGAAACATCTGTTGTTTTGCGAAAGCTAGATTGGGAAAAAGTTGCCAGTTCCCAAACCGATCAGTTCGACGAAGGCACACAGGTGTTTCTCAGCAATTCAAAGCTTTTGGTTGTAGCTGCACTTATAGATTCTGAAGAGACAAGATTGACTCGCTTTGAATTGGAAGCCTTAGGTGCCTCAGCTGAAACAGGCATCATATATGGCGGAGTTATCCGTGCCTTCGATGAGGACAACACGCAAGTAAATGTGTCCGCCGTTACGTGCTCGGCGGGCTTTAATCCCTAAACTGCGAGCTGATCGGCATACAGCAAATTTGGGAAATGAATAACAAAACCCTCGAAGCCGACTGGATGGCTTCGAGGGTTCATCATTTGCGAGGTCTGCGAATCAGGTCTAGCACCGGATTCTAGTGATTTGATTTTTGATAAAGCTAGATTGAACGAAAAACTCTTAATTGCCGCCGCTAGGGAAGTTTCTCCGAAACAATAAAAAAGTCTTCTACCGGTTTGCCATTGATGGTGTGGATGTTTCGGCTTTTGAGCACGCGAAGGTAGGCGGGCTTGTGATCTCGATGCACCCAGGCACCGCGAATAAAGCTCAAAGGCACCGTATGTTTGATAAGAACTTCGCCTCGAATTCTATGTTCTGTCCTAGAATTTATATAGTCTACATAAGTTTCGAAATCCCAAGGACTATGATCACCCCAATTCATGTGAGCGCTCATAGTAAAGTCTTGATTTGGAACTCTAAGAATTGTTTTATCAATGATGAGTTTGGTGCCACCTAATGCCAGGTGATCAATCAAACCATCCTCTTGCTTTTTTGTTTTCCACCAGCGGCCATACAATTCCATGGGATTGACTTCGCGAGCACTGATGGGCACCAGTTTGGTGTACACTCCTGGGACATCTGAGGTGTTACCGCTGACTTCGGCACCCGCTTTGATTTCTCCTGACTCTACAATCGCCGCGATTTTTCCTGCGATCGTTTCTATCTCGCCCTCGGGACGATTGGAATGGTAAGGGTCGTAAAAGAGGCTGTCTACTTTTTCCAAGGCTCGTTGGAAGTTTGGATCTACATTTTGATTCCTTACTCGGTAAGCCAACGCTGCACAGTCAATAGGTATAGCTCCATTTGGTGAGGAACTTGGCTGTACGGCGTAGCATACGGAAGATACAGTAAAAAAGGGGACTAAAAAACGACCCATTCGCTCTTTTCGGGTATAAAATTTCAAAGCTTTAGGCCATAAAAACTTTAAAACCAATGATAGGCGAGTGCCCACCGCGTCGAGATTTCTTGGCTTTCATGAACTCTTGCACCAAGTCGGGCATTAATGCCCATTCCCAAGCTATGCACCCGTGAGCCCAAAAAATATCTACTTCCAAACGCTAGGAAGTTGATCAAGGCCGGTAAACCTTTATGGAACGTAAATCGACCACTCCTAATGGGTTTGCGGCGTCTTGAGCACGCTTATACGATCCATTAGTTTAGGCCGCCAAAATTTTGCTAAAGACTAGCGCCTTCGAACGATTCGGCAATGCTACCATGAGACCATGGCTCGACTCTTGAGAGGCGGCTTCTTTTGGTATCCTTAAAAAGCGTCTCCTTTACATGCTTATTTCTCACTTCTGGCTGCGCAATGCTCATCATGAGCCCCAAAGGCGGAGCCAAAAATGGATCAACTCCTGATCTTTCGGCATGCCCAACCTCCACCGAAGACTTGACGGTTGCAGCCGCTTTCCCAAACTTTGGAGCCAAGTGGAACGACTATGTCGAAAACACAGAGGCCAGATTTTACGATGCTGCCGACAGTCTTTGCAATGCCGATGGCACCATTGATGGAGGCACTCGAAATTCTGAGTTTGCGGGAATCAACTCCTGTCTGCACGGTGGCGTACACCGAAAAGTAGTTATCAGCGACATCAACTCTTGCGATGGGCTTGAGATGACAGATACGCTTGAAGCCTTTAACTGGTTGTGTGTGGATCGCGGCGCTAGCGTGGAGTTCTACTCGGCGGGCCTCAAAGAGGACAAACAACTCGCAACACTCTTGAATGACGACGGTGATGGATGGCGAGAAAACTCGGTACTCCTTAAGAACGCTGCAGGCTGCGAACTTAAAACCAGTGCTCCAGTTAACGGATGGTGGAGCAACGCTGTTCACAATTTGAATGACCTAGACAACACCACGGTAGGTGACGCCAACACATTGGGCATTCCCGGGGTAAGCGGCGTAGATGCCTCTAAATCAACCGCATCAGGACCCTTGGTTGCCTACATTCTCTCAGCACCCAGTGAGATTTATACCTTCACCGAAGACACCCAACTGTTTGGCTTCCACATTGAGGCTTCAAAAATTGCCATGGTGGTTTACCCAGGTAAAAAGTTGATCGTCCCTAGCTCCATGGGACACTGCGCGGTCGACGGCACTTTTACCGCTGGATCTGGCTGCTTGATCGGCGCCAACAGTCAAAATCACTTGTGGCTAGAAGGTACCTACGACGTTGCTAACTTTGCTTATTTGGGTGTGATGGTTTTGGGTGGAATCAAGCATTCAAAGCTATGGAACATGAGCATTCAAAACAACTCAGACGCCACAAAAAATGGACTTTTGTTTTACGGTGGGGTCTCTTCCTATAACCTCATTCACGGCCTAAGAATCAACAACATTAGCGGTGATGGCATCTACGCCTACAACGTGAACTACAACGTATTTCATAGAATCAACTCTAACAACGGCTCCGGACTCAGAGGGATCACCTACGATGCCACTACCACACATAATATTTTGAGTGGGTATCTAGCTAGCAACAACCAAAACCATGGATTTCTTAGCAGAGAAGACTCAGACAACAACACGTTAACGCACGCGACAATTGTCAACTCCAACAGTAAAGGCATGGATCTGGCAGGATCAGACAATTGCAATTACTCACAGCTTTTAGTCAGTCGTGTTGCCAGCTTTGGTTTGCACTTTCAAACTTCGACATCGAACCGACTTTCAAATGTCATGCTTGTCGGCGGAGCCGACCATGCCATCTATGTAAGCTCAGATTCCACCAACGCCAAATTTTATGACAATTTATGGGTGCGCGACAACCTAGTTCCAGGCAACTTGACGGATGAGTGTTGGGTGGAGACCTCTGACAGTAGTATTGGCGGTGGCGCCACAGATTGCACTCCATCTGGTAGCGATTTCACCCTCAGCAACACTGTAGGCGGCTCCGGAGCTTTTGTGGGTTCTATTTCCACGGACAACACAAACCAAGACACAAATTCGCTTAGCGGAGGCGGAGTATTAGCAACTAACTTAATCAGTGATTGGTTTGGCTTTGATAACTGGATGCGAAGCTGGGGCAAAGGCACGGCTCCCGGCGATCATTACGACACAAGTAATCGAGGGATTTGCTCAGGAAGCAATGACTGCGCCATGTGGGATTGGCGCCTTTCTTCTGCCGATACCAGTGGCACGCTCAACGTTAACGGGGCCTTTGTCGCGGGCGATCCATGCCCTGCCTCCGCCAAAGGCAGCGTGACCCTTAGCGACCAGACGATCTTTGCCAACACCTATCTTGTGAATGCTCAAGAGCTTATGTTTGATGGCTACGGCGATGACGACACCCTTTGCGAAAGCCATGAACACTGCATCTATTCCCCCAACGTCGGTGCGTATCAAGGCGAAGGCGATCTAGGCAGCTGCGTCTTCGACGACGACGCTGGAGCCGTGACCGACGTCACGATGTATGGCTATTTGACCAACGGAGTGTGAGCCCTTTCTTCTTGATCAAGCAGATGATGAACCAATCTACGGAGCGATGCTCACGCTCTTGATATCCGGACCACACCATGTGCCACTACACGCGGTGCCCACGTCGTCGGATTCTAAGATCGCTCGGTACTGCAGCCAACGCGAGGCCGGCAAACTCAGTCCCGCAAAGCCGCTAAAGAGCATCGTAGGCAGGGACACGTTTGCTCGTCCAATGGCATAGCTGAGCGCATCGAGGCTCGTGTTGTTTTGTTGCTCCGAGAAGAACTGGTACGGGGTCGTCGTGCCACTCTTCACCAGCGCCGGCCCCATCCAAACAGGGTTCGTCGAGCAAGTCTCATCCACACAAGAGCGGACCTGCAAGACCACTCGGTTCGCACCACGGCGGTAGAGTTGTAGAATTTCGGCTTCGTCGAGCGCGCGAGTCCACACCGCCAGCTCATCAATCGTACCAAAACCTTGTCCGCTCGATTGGAAGTTACACAGGCCCTGGATGTCCGATGTGGAGACAAAGTTGATCTGCCCGACATAAACGCCATCCATGTAAAACCTTGTTTTTCCAGCCGAGGCACGGGCCACCACATGGTGCCAGCCGTGTGAGAGCGTCGACGTGTTAAAACCGCTCGAGTTAAAGGTCGAGCCCAAAAGGCTGTCATAAGACCCGAGCAGTCCCGTAGATTTCTGCACAATGATTTGGTGGTCCGCACTCTGCCCCCTAGTGAGGGTGTACCAAGTCGCGATGCTGCTCGTGAAAGGATACAAGAACCACCCCGAGATCGTCCAATCCGTTCCGATATCAATCGGCGAGGCCAAAACAACGCGCCCTGCCTCACACTCGATCCCGCGACCAAAGGGAGAAGGCACGCCAAAGGTTTGGTTCGTGTCCGAGAAGTTGCCGTGGTAACTCGTGTTCGCAAAGTTTTGCACGTCGACGCCGCTTGGGCCGCTATCGTAACTCGTTTCGTTGAAATGCCACAAACCGACAATGCCGCTCATCAAATCATTGTCTGTGGTCAATCCCGTAGAGCCCACCAGGGCCGAATAGTCGGTAGAGGTTTCGCTATCAGCACTCGTGATGGTGCCACTGTTGTCGGCATCACCAGTGAGTTCCTTGCCAAAGGGAAGTGTTGAAACCCATCCCAGCGAATCCCACGTGGTTGAGGCGCCGGCGTCGAAGACGCGCGAGATCACCGAGCCCGAATACTTGGCCATTTGGCGGCGGTATATCGACTTCACTTCTTCAGCGCTAAGAGCCGTAGACCAGATCGCCACGTCGTCCATCGTCCCACTGAAGCCCGCGCTCATCCAGGGGCTATTGCCGATGAGCAAATCCTTGGTGATGTCGATGGCGTTAGAAGTCGAACCGACCGCGTCGGTATAACCGTCGATATAAATGGTCCAGGTGCCCGAGGCGCGAGTCGCTACCGCATGGTGCCAAACGTTGTTGTTCGTGAAGCTCGAGCCAAAGAGGGCAAAGTTACCAGCGGTGTTTCCGACAAAAACAAAGAGTCGGTACATGCCAGAAGACAGCGAAGTGGCAAGAAACGAAAAGCGTCCGTCTCCACTGTTGTTATTGTTGATGATGCTTGTCTCTGCAGCAGATGAGGTTTTGATCCAAGCAGAGATCGTGAGATCTCCACTGGCCGAAATCACATCGTTCGGGATGTCTACCGCCTGGCTTCCGTTAAAGACGCCCGCGTGCGAGCCAAGTCGAGCGCCACTTGAAAAAGTCGGAGAGCTCACCTCTGTGCCGTGATTCGTGTTTTTAGAATCGTTCCAGTTGTTGTTCATTTTCCAGTAAGCATTGAGGGAGGACCACTGGGGTGTCCAGCTCGCGTCGAGCTCATTGCAGTTGGTATAAAGGGTCTCGCCTTCGCCCATGTCGCCGTCGCAATCGGTGTCGGGCGCCAGGACAATCTTATTTGTAGACCAAGCCGTTCCCACTTTGGTCGCCCCTAAGAATCCGTAATTCGCGTTGGTGCTATCTGACCAAACTTCGTTCACTTCAAGAGTGACGCTCGCGTTCACACTTTGTGAAAACGAGTTGGTAACGGTGATCGTGAGGCTCGACGAGGCAAGCACCGTGGTGGGCGTGCCCGAGATCACGCACGTGGTGCCATTGATGTTCATGCCGGTTGGCAGTGTGCCCGAACTTACAGAACAAGATGAAATCGTCGCCGAGGTGCCGGCAGTCAAGGTTGAAGGCGTCACGCTCATCGCGGTGCCTCGGGTTCCCGTTTTGCCTGTCGAAGAAGCGTAGCTCAAGGTTGGCACGGTTACGGCTTGCCAAGATTTGGTGATGACACTCGAGGTGAATCCCACGTTGTCCTTGGCTCGCATGTTTAAATAATAGGTAGTGCCGATGGTTAAAGTGAGCGAGCTCGGCGTGAAGGGGGTACCACCCGTAGTGGTCCAACTGCGAAGCTGCGTTCCGCCGCTCGAAGTGCCGATCGAGTATTCGTAATCGGCAATGCCCGAACCGCTCGCTCCGTCGGCAGCGTTGGCTGTGTAAGTCACGGCAGGAGCATCTGTAGTCGAAGCGTTCGTAGAGGCCGTGGATACCGAATCCGCCCAAGTCGGAGCGGTGTTGTCGTAGAGATAAGCCACCCCTTGCGAAGCGGGAGTGCCGTGGGAGGTCGAGCAAGTGGCGTTGCCGGCTTCGTCGACAACCTTCACTCGATATGCACTCGTACCTTCACTCTGCGCAGAGCCCGAGGCGACCGTCATGGTCAGCGAGGTCGACGAGTATCCCGTAGAGCTTTCGTCAATGCTGAGCGCAGCACCCGAACAGTTTGCACCCGTGTGAAGCGTGATGGTATCTGCCGAACCAAAGGAGACTCCACCTTCGAGAGCAATGGTGAACTTGGGCGTTGAATCCGTGGCCGGGCTCGACGCGGGGGTGAGCAGTGCGATGCTAGGGGCAGCAGGAGCCGTGAGATCCAGCAAATAAGCGGCTGCCGCCGTAGAACAATCCGATGCGGTGCTGTTGATGGTGACCGTAGCGTAAAAGAGGTACGAACCGGCACTCAAGGTGCTCGTGGTGACATCGGCCGTGGTGCCGCTTGAAGTGACCGAACCCACCGACGTGGTGCAATTCGAGTTTGTGTACAGGGTGACGGTCGCGCCATTGGCGACGCTCCCGCCAGAGACTCTGATAGTGGGAGTGGTGTTGGTACCAGGCGTAGCGGTAGGCACCTGGCGAGTGACACTCGTGGGTTTCGTAGGTTTGTAGGTGTAGGCAAGAGCACTCAAAGCGCAAGTCGAGTTGCCCGCGAGGTCGGTGACCTTAGCAAAGAAATTCGTAGCACCAAAGCTACCGAGAGCGTTGTCGGTTGTGATATTGACCGAAGCCGTGGCAGAGCCCGAAATCGTGCTCGAACCGCGAGCGGTGCCGCTGCAAGTGTTGTCGCCGCCTTGGTAGAGTGTGACAATGTCACCGTTTGTGTAGTTTCCGCCGCCTGTGAGCGTGATGGCAAAGCTGGGTGTGGAATCGGTATCTGGGTTCGAGGAACCCGAAGCCATGGCTACGAGAGGTACCACGGGAGCCGTGTTGTCATATATGTACGCTTTAGAGCGCGCTGCGGTTGTTCCGTGGGTGCTCGAGCAAGTGGAAGTGCCAAGGCCGTTTGTTACTTTGGCTGAGTAGGTCACACTGACGCCATTGCTTTGCGAAGTGGAAGTTTCGATACTCGTCGAAGTGGCAGTGATACCGGTCGTTGATCCTACGCTTGTCCCCGCACAGGCAGCTTGGTCGTAAAGAGTGATGATGTCGGAAGCCACAAAATTTCCGCCGCCTTCGAGCGTGATTGTGAACGAAGGCTTGGCATCAGTGCCGGGGCTAGCCGAAGGAGATCCATAAGATAGACCAGGGGCTGCGGGCACGCTGCTGTCGTAGACGTAATCTATAGATCTCGAAGCAAGAACAGCGTGGGAGCTCGAACAGGTGGCATTGCCAGCGGCGTCAGTGACACGCGCCGAATAGGTGACGCTAACACCGCTGCTTTGCGCGGTGCCCGTTTCGACGCTCACCGAAGTTCCCGTCGACCCGGTAGCCGAAGCGACCGCAGTGCCCGCGCAGTTCGCTTGTGCAAAAAGTTGCACAAGGTCGGTAGATAAAAACGCTCCACCACCCTGGAGGCTAATGGCAAAGGCCGGCTGCGCATCGCTGGCCGGACTTGTGGCGGGGCTTAAATAACTGATCGCGGGAGCGGCAGGCGGCGTGGTATCGCCCGGATTCTGTGGAAGACCAGGGGTAAAGCCATTATCAATTTTTGAATTGGTGAGCTTGGGTGCAAGCGGGTTACAGGCGCTCAAGACGACGAGCGCCACTCCGTAAGACCACAGACGTGCAAAAGTTGCGATCACTTGCCTAGCTCCGTTTCCCAGCAAACGTTCAAAAAGACGTCAGAGCGTTTCTGTTTTGAAAGGGTCGAGGAGTATGTAGAAATTCCGTATCCTATCCCGGCTCCCCACCGGCTTCTTCCTATATGATGCGCAATATCTATTGTGCCAGAAACGCGATTTCCGGTGTGAATTTTGTAGTGGGTCGTCGAAGAAGGCAGCAGCCACGAGTATTTTAAATCTAAACTCAATCCTAACGCGGAATTCTCGAGAACTTTATAATTGGCGTGCAGATCCCCGCTGTAGAGCATGACTTTGTCGATATGGATTTCGGTAGCCGAGCTCGCCCGGTAGAACATTTCCTGCCCGCTGTGAACGCCCGCTCCCACACCGATCCGCTGATCAGCCAAACGGAACTCCGCACCTCCGCCAAAGTTGGCATAGACATCTTTGGTGGGTGAAATGGAATCGCCACTTTCGGTAGAACGAATTGTGATTCGGTTCCAGCGGGTATCGAGAAAGGTCCTAAAGGATTTCGACCACACCTGCGTCCATTTCACAAAGAAGCCGTAGTTCATGTCCGAAACTAGCGTGGCTTTGCCGTTGGTATCGAGATCCGTACCATCGAGCCTCGAAAACGATAAGATCGGGCTTAGACTCAACAAGCTGTAAACCTCATCACCACGATTCGCAGCGACAAGTGGAGTCTCTTCAGCAGCAGGAGCGCGTTCTGCAGAGGGAATCGCGAAAGGCTCGGCAGAAGCCATGAGCGGCGCCTCCGCAGTCGCCATCTCAAAATCGCGCTCGCATGAGAGCTTCGCGAGAGGTTGATAATTCTCAGACGAGGCGGGCAGACGAATCTCTTGCCCAAGAAAAATGCGATCAGGATTTTTGATCTCAGGATTTTCCTGAAGAATCTGAGCAAGGCTGCCATGGGCTCGAGAGTAAATGGGCATTCCCACGCGGCACTGCGCGATACGCGAAATGGTATGACCTGTTTTGACCACGACTACACCTGCCCGACGAGCAAATGAAATTTGGTTATACGCCGTGCTTAACCAAAGGAGTTGGCAAGCAAAGTTCCCGAAAGAACTGCGGTTTTTCGTGACCAGGCCCATAAGAACTTTTCGACATTTTTAGGAAAACCTTGATGCCCAGGGCTCCATGTGACAAAGAGATCACATTCAGATTTTAGCTAACCTCTGAGCCTCTAAATTCAATAAGATCGACTTGCATTCCAGCCCTCCCGCAAAGCCGGTGAGCTGGCCTCCCGCGCCGATCACCCGGTGGCAGGGCACCACGATCGAAAGCGGATTGCGGCCGTTGGCCGCCCCCACAGCCCGCGAAGCGCTGGGCCGGCCAATGACCTTGGCCAGCTCACCGTAGCTGCGCGTTTCGCCGTAGGGAATTTTGCGTAGCGCAAGCCACACCTCTTGCTGAAATTCCGTACCCTCGGGTGCGAGCTCCAGCGAAAAGCTTTGGCGCTCGCCCCCAAAGTATTGCCTCAATTGTTTTTCGGCTTCGATGAGCAGCGGATGATCGCGATCTTCGCCTAGGCCCCCAAGACGCACCCGCCCCGGTCTGTCGTCCTGCCATAGCACGGCAGCAAGGCCGCGCTCGTTTGCAACCAAGGTGAGCTCACCCACCGGAGATTTCATTTTTCGGTACACGTACTTCATGTCGTTTTCCTTTTTTTTCTAGAAAGCTCGGCGGCGTAGTGCCTCCACAAATAAATCGCGGCGTAAGCCCGCCACGGACTCACGTCTCTCACATCGAACCCTGGATGCATTTCGAGTGCGCGGCGGAGAATCAAATCCGTCGCTGGAAACGCATCGGTGTCCCCGAGGCCCCGCAGATGCACGTACTCACTCGACCAAGCGCCGACACCTGCCACGCGTAAAAGTTTCTCGCGTGAGGCTCCGGGCGACTGCGGGAATGTGAAATCCAACGAACCGCGATGGACGAGTTCCGCTATCTCGAGAATCGATCGTTTGCGCGTGGCCGTGGTTTTCACTTCGTCGAGCGAGGCGCCAACAAGCCGCTCGGGTGTTGGAAACAAAAACGCCTTGCTGCCGCTGATGGGATGCACCACACGCTCTCCGTAATGTGCCACGAGCTGACCGACAAGGCGACTTGCCTGCTCGACCGAAACCAGTTGCCCCAGAATGGTGCAGACCGCGGTTTCGAAGGGGTCCCAGCGCTGCGCCACGCGCAGTCCCGGATACTTGTGCGCAAGCGAGTCGAGAAATTTGTTGGTACGAAATTCGTTGGCCACCAGCAGCGGATCCGAATTCAAATCAAAAGATCGACGCACTCGCTGCACCACCGCAAAGAGGTGACGCGGATCCTCGACAAAGACTTCAAGAAGCAGCTGCGGCCTTTCGGTGTCGGGTCGCACACGCAGGGCTCCCACGCCATCGCCGGCGCGAAAGACCCGTTCGTAAGTGTTTCCGTCAACATTTTCGATGCCCGGGATGCGGTGTGAACGGAAGAATTCCAGCAAATGCTCCCAATCCAGTGGCGGGCGGTACGAGAGCGAGAGCTCGATGCCGCCGCTGGGGCGCGTGGTTTTTTGCTCGCGCCGAATCTGCGTTGGAGAGCGTTCAAAGCGCTTCTTAAAAGCATCGTTGAATCGTCGCAATGAGGTAAAGCCCGCGGTGAAGGCCACCTTGGTCATGGGCAACCTCGACTCGGTAATGAGCTTGCGTGCAAAATTCAGCCGGTTGTTGAAGGCGATCTGCTTGGGGGTCTGCCCTACCTCATCCACAAAGAGACGGCGCAGGTGACGCGCACTCACCCCAAAGCGCTCGGCGAATCGTTCTTCGCCGGAATCAAAAAATCCCTCGTCGGCGATCGAGCGCAGCGCGCGCTGCACCACCGCAGACTTGCCATGCCATGCGGGTGAGAGCGGCGCGCTTTCGGGGCGGCAACGCAGACAAGGGCGATAACCTGCACGTTCGGCACCCAAGGCGTCGACAAAGAACTCCACATTTTCGCGCTTGGGCCGCGCCGGACAAATGGGCCGGCAATAAATGCCCGTGGTTTTGACCCCCACAAAGAACTTGCCGTCAAAACGGTAGTCGCGGGCGAGCATGGCCTCATAAAAAGCGTTGTCGCGGCTCATGAGGGAGAACCTAACAGAGTTTGCCCCCCAAATATCGCCATTTTCGGACACCATCGACGGGACGATTTGTTTGTGAATCGCGGACGGATGCATTAGGCAAATGCCTATGGCCCTACGACTCAGCGATCTTAGGAACTTTCTCGAAGCGGCTCCGTGCACCACCCTGCGCGAAGGCGCGAATCGCCTGGGCATTTCGCAGCCGGCGCTCTCCGAATCCATCAAGCGCCTCGAACAAGACGTGGGTGCGGTGCTCTTTTACCGCACCAAAACGGGCGTCTCGCTGACCCCGCGAGGACGCGAGGTTCTCGAACATGCCCGCCGAGTGCAATCCCACTTGGGCGAGATCGAAGCCACCCCTAGCGGAACCTCGAGCCTCGCGGTCACACTCGGATGTCACGCGGTGGTCGCGACCTACACCCTGCCCGTCATCTTGCCGCGAGTGCCCGCCCACTACCGTATCGAAATTCGTCACGGCCTCTCGCGCGAGATTCAAGACCAAATTCAGCGCGGCCACATCGACCTCGGGCTCGTTATCAATCCGGTACCCAATCCCGACCTTGTGATCATCAAGCTCGCCACCGATCGCGTGGGTGTGTGGTCCAACGGCGACAAAAAAATTCGTGAGCAGCTGATTTGCGACACGAATTTGTTTCAAACCCAAACCATTCTGCGCAAATGGAAACGCCGACCGGAAAGCCTGATGACCACATCCAGCCTCGAACTTGTGGCGCGGCTCACAGAATCCGGCCTCGGTTACGGCGTGATCCCAGAGCGCGTGGTAAAGCTCATCGCGCCGTCGCTAAAAATGGTTTCGGACTCCCCCGAAGTGCGCGATGAGATCGCGCTCGTCTACCGCCCCGAATTCGGCAAAGTGGTACCCGAGCGTGCGCTGCTCGATATCTTACGCAAGGCTTTTTAAAAGCCCCAGTCATTGGTGGGGTCCACGAGGGCCCGCTTGGCAACTTCGAGAAAATGCGCTTTTACGTAAAACGGAAAAAGATCTCCAGAGCCTCTGGGCGGGTTCTTTGGCTTGAAACCAAAGAACATCGACGCCGCTTGGGAACCCCCTCCGTAAACCACAACGTCTTCCTTGCGATATCCAAGCGCTTTGTAATCGATCGCCTCTAGCGCTTTGATCACCGTAGGTGAGCCCGAAAAGCCAATGCGCTTGCCACTAAATTCAAAAATGTTCACCACGCCGTGCTCACGGATGTTGAGTTCTTCTTTAACCAAGGCGGAGTCCACCTCTCGATTCAAGGACTCGAGAACGTAAAACCCATTGACCCTGGGTAAAAACGAAAGAATTTCCTCCGCTCGCTGGCGATCTCCCAAAACTTGAGAGATCGTCTTGCCCTGCCCCAAATGATCATTGAGCCGCACTTCACGAATCTCATCATCATTCAGACCAAATTCACGCAGCTCGGGTATGTATCCTCGGTCGTTGATAGCGATCGCCATGTCCGCCCGACTTGGTTCCCACCCGATGAGACTCATCAATTGCTCCAGCGAACTCTCGGCTCGATAGCGTTTGTCTTCAAGCTCTGCGTAATTGTGGTGATCAATAATAACCACTTCGTACCCAGCACGACGCAAGCCCTCTTCCAGCTTCGGAGCGGGGAGCTCGAAAAGCACAATGCGCTTGATCTCCCGGAGCGGAATTCCGTACTTCGTGCGAAGCGTATCCAAAAAGTACTCTGTGTGATGGTAGAACGCATCCAGCTTCCCCCCCCACTCGATATACATACCGGCTAGCTTGGGAGCCTTAATGGCCTTCAAGATCTCAATGGCACGCATCGCTTCGCCATCATTTTTGGGAATCACGAAAACCGTTTCTTTGACGAAAGCGTGGTTGCCGTTCAACCGAAAATTTCTCAGTTGATGGCGCGTGATCGAAAGATCAATGGCCGGATCGAGCCCCTGTTGGCGCGGCGGTGGGCTAAGGTCGTCTACGGGCGGGGTCTGCCGGCGGGGCGGACCTACGAAATATTCTTGGTAGAGGCGCAACTGAAGTGGCAACAGGGGAGTTTGAGCGTCGTCCACTCCCCTCAAAAGACTTTGGCAAGCCTCAAGGGGGGGCGCAGCTTTACGCTTCCCTCGTGGAGCGTGCCGTTCGTCCGGACTCATGGCCAAGCCCGAAGCCGAAGTTACGGCTAGGACGATGTTAAAGAAAACCCCAATCGCTTTCATGCGATCTCCTCTCCCTCCCTGGAACGAGAGGGCACTCTTCTACAAGTTGTGGGACTTTTTCAAGGGGGCCAAACTGTTAATTTGCCTTTATCGCGTGAGGAGGCCCTTGACTGCCATCTGACGCCATAGTTGACGTATCCCGATGGTATTTAAAAGACAATTGAGCGATGACGATGAACTGACGGGATCCGGCCAAAATGATTCCATGGACTTTGAGCAAATGCTCAATGATTCCCTAACCAAGCGTGATCGCAAGTTGTCCGTAGGCGACAAAGTCAGCTGTGAAATTCTCTCCGTAGGCAAAGAGCAAGTGGTGGTTTCCACCGGCACTCGCTATGACGGTTTCGTGCCCGCCAATCTGATGCAAGACGGTTCGGGTCAAGCGCGCTACAAGTCGGGCGACGTGGTGGACCTCTACGTGACCTTCATCAAGGGTTCGCAGATTTACCTCTCGCCCCAGGCTTCGGGCTCTGCCCTCGCCGAAGGCATTCAAGAAGCCTTCGACAACAATCAAGCGATCGAAGGCCGCGTGGAGTCGATCAACAAGGGCGGATTCCAAGTCAACATTCTCGGCAAAGCCGCATTCTGCCCGCTCAGCCAGATGGACATCCGCCGCATCGAAAAACCCGAAGAATATGTCGGCAAAAAATTCGAATTCAAAATCACCCAACTCGGCGAAGGTGGCCGTAACGTGGTGATCTCCCGTCGCAAGCTTCTCGAAGAAAGCCAGGGCCAAGTCATGGCGAACTTCCAGAGCCAGCGCAAACCCGGTGACGTGGTCACGGGCAAAGTCACTCGCCTCGAACCTTTCGGCGCCTTTATCGAAATCGCTCCTGGCGTGGAAGGTCTCGCGCACATCTCTGAACTTAGCTGGACGCGCGTGAGCAGCCCCAAAGATGTGGTCGAACCCGGCCAAGTGGTTTCGGCCAAGATTCTGCGCATCGAAAACGATGGTCGTCTCAAGATCTCCCTCACGCTCAAGCAATCGGAGAATGATCCCTGGCAAAATCTCCCCGCGCAGGTGCAAACCGGTCGCGTGGTCACGGGCAAGGTTACCCGCTGCATGCCGTTTGGCGCCTTCGTAGAACTCGCCCCGGGCGTAGAAGGCCTGGTGCCACTCTCCGAGCTCAGCACCAAGCGTGTCGCCGCGGCTACTGAAGTGGTCAAAGAAGGCGAACAGGTTTCGGTGATGGTCAAAGAGATCAACCCGCAATCCAAGCGCATTTCGCTGTCGATCAAAGAGGCCGAAGGTGAGGCCGCAAGCCAATCCGAAGCCGAAGACATCAAAGCCTACGCCGCCACCCAGGCCGCACGAGCCTCCAAAAACTCGTTCAGTCTTTTGGGTGCCAAGATGCAGGCTGCCCTCGACAAAAAGCAAAAGCCATAAGGAAAGCGCCCAGTCGATGAGTCGTTTTCCGGAGAACTTGCCCCCGGGCTGGCGCGAACGCCTCGCGCCCGAAGGGGACAAGGATTACTTCAAAAACCTGATCGCGTTTTTGCAAACCGAACATCAGAGTGGTCAAACCGTATACCCCAGGCCCGATAACGTTTTGCGGGCCCTGCAGTCGGTGGATTACTCCGATGTGCGTGTGGTGATTCTAGGGCAAGACCCCTACCACGGTGCGGGCCAGGCCATCGGCCTCAGTTTTGCGGTGCCCAACGAAGTGAAGCCCAAGCCTCCTAGCCTTGTGAACATCTTCAAAGAGATTACCGCCGATCTCGGCGTCGACATGAGCGGCAAAGGCTCTGACCTCTCCGGCTGGGTGGATCAAGGCGTGCTGCTGCTGAACACCGTGCTGACGGTACGCGCGAGCCAGGCCTTCTCCCATCGCGACCGAGGCTGGGAAAGCTTCACCGACCAGATCCTTCGCGACCTCGACCAGCGCTCCGAGCCCATCGTCTTCATGCTCTGGGGAAGCCCGGCCATCAAAAAGAAGGCCCTCCTAAAGAGTGGCCGCCACATCGTAC
>Ga0247823_10001329_pt1 | contig 20628 bp, 4 predicted proteins | sample 13C_PalmiticAcid_2_FD_192426 | JGI IMG/M metagenome (GOLD analysis project Ga0247823, IMG submission 192426) | Soil microbial communities from agricultural site in Penn Yan, New York, United States - 13C_PalmiticAcid_Day30 | ecosystem: Environmental > Terrestrial > Soil > Agricultural land... | reverse complement strand
CTTTATGTCTTACTGCTGCCTCTTGCAGGGCATTCCCAGGTCGGGAAATTGCTGGCCGATCCGCCGGTGCTGGTCAATGACCGGTTGGTGCAACCTATTCACCTCGTTACAGAAAAAAAGGACACCCTTGTTTTTACCCATGCCCTTTTTCGTTTCGAAACGGCTACCGATAGTCAGTTGGTATTTCGCCTGAAAAGTGATCCATGGCCGGTGCAGGCGGGGGTGCAATCGGTACAGTTGCCGGTAGTGTGTCAGCCGGGCAAATGCAATCAGACTTACCTCGATATATTTACCCGCTACAACCTGGTGCCTCCGGGCAACTATAAAATGTATACCACCGTACGCCACCGGAACGACACGAGCGTGCTGCAAAGCAATATGGTGCAGTTGAACACCGATTCGGCTTTGGATGTCAACAGCAACCTGTTTTACCAGTTCAACGCAGGCTTGCTGAAGGAAGTAAAGCACTCGGCTTCATTAAACATGGCCGATGAGCAGCAGTTATCGCCGGCCCGGATACAAACAGCAGCGACTAATGCTATAGACCGGCTCAACCGTTCGCGCAAGATCAAAGGGCTGGATGTGCAATACCATACCAACGGAGGTGTGGTACAATGTGATTTGTTTTACCGGGGCGTTTTCCTCGGCAGCAGCCGCAACGAGGCAGCCCAACTGACCGGCAACCGGATCAAAAACAAAGTGAAGACCATGCAGGAGTCGGCAGGTGGTATGCTCAAAAACAACCTGCAGGATGTAACCACGCTTTCGACTCAATTACAAAAAAGCAATGGTACCCACAAGCAGGAGAAATTATACGGCAATATTGAAATCAGCTCGCACAACAGTACCGGACAGGAGCAATACAGCCAGTACAGCAACAACTATTACGAACTGGAAGGGGAAGCGCATGTAAAACTGTTCGACATCCCCATTACGGTAGAAGGTTATCTCAATACACAGGATTTTAAACGTACCATCAAATCGAGCTATTTCCGGGTCAACTACGACCTGGAAAGAGCCAAACAGGACCTGTTGAAGAAAACCAACACTTTCAGGGAGAAGTACAGCCAAAGCCAGGCCCGCTTTACCGGCCTCAGCAGCATTTACCAATCTTACCTGGGCAAACTGGGGCAAGAGCAGCAGGGCATCCTGCGCGAAATGAACATGGCAGGCATTGATCAGGAAACAATTACAGGCTTGGGCGGTCAAACAATAGACTCTGCCCGATGGATGGCCACCCTGAAAGATAAAGCCCTGCAAAAAGCTGATAGTGGTGGTAAGATCGCCGGTACAGTACAGGAGGCCGGTGAAAAGTATGCGCAGCTGTACCGGAAATATGAACGCCTGCAACAGATTCAGCAATTGGTGCTGCAATACCGTGCATTGCTGGAGCAAAACCGCACGGCACAATATTTCGATTCGGCCCTGGTGTATGGCAAGATAAAGGATTACACCCATGCCGACGATTTGTCGTACCGGCAGCTGGCTACCAAAGCGGGCGAGCTGCTGCCGCGCAATGGCGTTATCCGGTACCTCAAGGGCCTGCAATCTTTTGATGCCGGTATCTTCAATCACTATACTTCGAAATATACGCTCAACGGACAAACCACCAAAGGCTTATCGGTAGGGTACGACTTTGGCGCAGTAGAAACCCGCCTGAGCTATGGCCGTACCGAGTATGTATCGCGTTCGGGCATCACTGACCAATACAGTACTTATTCGTTGCGGGTAGCCTCGCCTGAGCTGGGTCATCAAAAATTTGGTGCGGTGTACTATGGCTACAGTCCTTCCAAAGGCATGATGGGCAGTAATAGTTTTTTTAAAGATGTGGATGTAGCGCTGCCCGGTTTTAAGCAAACGGCACACATCGTTTCTATGTTTTATGAAGGCCGCATCGGCCACTGGCTTCAATATAGCTGGGATGCTGCCCGCTCTTTTAAAGCAGAAAATACGGAGGCAGCAGATGTAGCCCGTCCCAATCCCTGGAGTTACTGGGCATTCAACGGCAACCTGGCATACAGCCCCGCCCGCCTGCCGGTTACTTTCGATGCCGAATGGGAAAAGGTGGGCAACCGGTTCGAAAACATGTCGTTGCCGGTAATGATGAATGGCATTCAACGGTATGCGCTGGGTGGTTCGGCATTGCTGTTTCGCGGGTTTTTATCAGCCAAGCTGCAATACAACCTGCTGGAGCAGCAGAATTACGCCATGACCGCTACCAGCCGCAAATGGGCAGCAGAGTTGCGCACCAACAGCAAACGTTACCCCTCGGTGTACCTGAGTTACAAACCCATGAGCACTTTTCGCGCGGCAGATGATACCCTGGCTGTATCGCAACGGCCCATGCTGGGAGAAGTATGGATAGTCCGAGGCAGTTACCAGTTTAAACGTGAAGGTCGCAGCCACCGGTTTACGCTTACCTGGAACCGCAACAAAACCGATATGGATACCCTGCATTACGAAAGCCGCATGATGCAGGCAGGCTATAACCTCACCACTGCTGTGCTGAACTACAATCTGCAACTGGCCTACAACCGCCAGCCCGAAATGGTGAACATTTACGGCATTCGTCTGCCTTCGGAAACCTATATGTGCAACCAGAACCTGTCGGCCCCCCTTAGCAAAACGGTGTCGGGCAACGTGAGCGGTGATATTTCGTTCAACGGCGCGGGATTGCTGCGGTACGGACTCAGTATGGGTTTAAGCAAGCGCATCCCCAAACGCGGACTTACGCTACGGATGGCGGTGCGGGGAGTGAATTATAAAGACATCAGCACAGAGATATGGAAACCATTGGCCGGGCTGGACTTATCGGTGCGTTACCAGTTCAATGAAATGATTGGCCGCATAGGCTTTTAGTACATGATAATAACAACGAAAACGAAACGATATATGAAACGGTACCTCATTCCACTCCTGTTATTGCTGCTACCGACAGTAGCATCGCAGGCCCAGAGTTTCCTGGTCAACCTGGCTTCGCTGGATGGCATAGAGCTGAAGCGCGGCAATATCCTGAATTATCAGGTAATCAACAATACGGGCAAACCCGAGCGGTTGCTGGTGCACGGCAGTGTGGTGTTTCGCCGCGAAGGACTGCGGTTCACCTACGATGGTACCATCAATACCGAGCCGGGGGTGAATACGGTTGCTTCGTTGCTCAGTTCCCCTGCCTGGCAGTTTTCTTCACCGGGGCTGAAGGACCTGTTTATGCAATACGATAAGCTGCCACAAGGTACTTACGAATATTGTGTGCAGGTAAAACCGGTGGTGCAGGGTGGCGAAGCTGCTGCCGGTGCGGTGGCAGATGAGTGCCTGTATTACACCGTCAACGATGTGTTTCTCATCAGCCTGGTGGAGCCGGAAGATGGCGCTAAGATTTATGAAACACACCCGGCGCTGAGCTGGATGGTCAACTATCCTTTTGCATCGGAGCTGACCTACCGCATCCGGGTGGCCGAGCAGAAAAAGGGTCAGAACAAAGCCAATGCCGTGATGCGCAACCCAAGCATGTATGAGCAAAAAGGCATCATCGGCACGTCCATCGTGTACCCGGCCACTGCCCGCGAGCTGGAGAAGTTTAAACCTTATGCCTGGACGGTAGATGCTTATTACCGCGATGTGCTCATTGGCGGTGCCGAACCCTGGATGTTCATGATCGTGGAAGACAGCCTTAAACCGGCTGTGCTCAACCCGCCGTATGTGGACATCCGCAGAGAATCGGATGGGCAGCTGGTCATGGCCCCCGGCGTGCTTAAAATAAAATACTACCTGTCCGAACTTAAATCTGATGTGCTCAACCTTTCGCTGGTCACCGACAAAGGCAAAGCCATCAACACAACTGCCATCAAACCGCTGAATGCAGTGTATGGCGATAACCGGTACGAGATAGACCTGGGCAGTATTCCGCAACTCAGGCATATGAAACAATACACCCTGCAACTCGCGGGCAGCGAAGGTAAAAGTTATAAGGTAACCTTCCGGTACATCAACCCGGAACTGGTAAAACAATAGTATCCATGAGGCATCTAAGAACGATAATACAGCTGCTGGTACTGCCAGCCATGCTGCTGGCATCCTGCGGCCGCAAAACGATGAATGCGGCCGAGCTGGTGGCTTACCTGAACCGGGCAAACAATGGCCTGGTAAAAGAAAAAACCATCGATCATATCCGCTACAAAGCACAGCTCAAACCGGCCGATTATATCATTGCGTCGGAGTTCCGGAGCCGGGAAGTTAGTCCCGATGCGTATGCCAAACGGGCCGGGCAGCTGAAAGAAACGCTTTGGTTTAACCTGGCTTTCAGTGCCGAGCAACCCGAGCAATCGGTGCTGCGCTATAACGTGAGCGGATTGGATGAATACAACCAGCGCCTGTCTTACTTTCTGAGCCGGGCCATGGCCAATATCCGTTGCGAGGCTGGCGGGCAGGAGCTGAAGCTCATCAGTTACCATTTCGAGCCCAACTACAACCTTACACCCTATGACTGCATGGTGGTGGGGTTTGAATGGCCCGGCGAACCCGGAGGTAAGGATCAGCCCATCCTGCTTTCCTATACCGATGAGCTGTTCGGGAACGGTATTGTCCGTTTCTCCTTTTTGTCAAAAGATTTATTGGATGCCCCAGCGCTGGCTGTGAAAAAATAAACTAACGCTATGATCCTCTCCTTATTCCGTAAGCGTACGTTACGCCATGTTTCGAGGTTGATGCTGTTGTCATTTACCTACAACCTCGTGTCGCCGGTGGCCGCATGGGCATTGACAACCGGGCCCAGTCAGCCCGAAGTACAGGGGTTTGAACCGGTGGGTACTACCGATATGGTAGATATGTTTACCGGCGATTTTAACTACAACATCCCGCTGATGGATGTGGAAGGTTACCCCATCAATATTGCCTACCACGGTGGAGTGGGCATGGAGCAGGAAGCCAGCTGGGTGGGCCTGGGCTGGAGCCTGAACCCTGGTGTCATTAACCGCAACCTGCGTGGTGTGCCCGACGATTTTAACGGCGAGCAGCTGAAGAAAGAACTGAACATCAAAAAAGAAACCACTACCCGTGCCGGTATCCAGATTGGTGGAGAGGTGGTAGGAGCGGGCGATCCGTTGCTGAGCCTCAATGCGAGCCTGGGCAGTTATGTCAACTTCAGCAATTACAGCGGTGTGAGTGTCGATTTTGATCTCGGCGTGGGATTGAATCTCATGCGGTCGGCATCGGTGGGTGTTAACCTGGGCGTAGGTTCGCAATCGGGGGCCGACTTTGATTACAACGCTTCCGTCTCTTACTCGGGCCGCAGCATGTCGGGCGATATAGCCGGTGGCTTGGGCATTGGGGTAGGCGGTGGTTACAACAGCCGGAACGGTGTAAAGGATATGGCGTTTACCCTCAGCCCTTCGCTCAATGTATCGGGTGCCAGGGTAGGCCCCACCATGACGGCCACGGTGCCCATTGCACTCAAAAACTATGTACCCGTCATCACCAACAGCAGCCGGATGCAAACCTATTCGGGCCGGCTCAAACTCGGTATCGAAGGGTTCTGGCTCCTGGGCTATGGTGCAGCCAGCGGTATGCACAGCGAAATTACTTACGACCAGGATGGTTCCCGCAATGCTTATGGCTACATGTATGCCGAGAATGCGGGCGACAGCGATATCCATGATTTTACCCGCGATAAAGATGGCAGCTTCAACAAAACAATGAGTAATCTGCCCATGCCCAGCGCTACTTACGATGTGTACAGCATCAGCGGGCAGGGCACCGGTGGGGCATACCGGCCGTTTCGCAACGATATTGGCAGTGTGTACGACCCTGCGATGGAGTCGGGCAGCAGTGGATTTGCCGCCAATGCCGAAGCAGGGGCACCCTATATTTTTGAAGTGGGGGTAGACATCACCATGACCAATACCTCTGTTAAATCGGGCCCGTGGAATAAATACAAACGTCCCTACCAGCGGGAAACTACCGGAAGTACCTACGAAAAATTTTACCTGAAAAAAGCCGGCGAAACCACGGCTTCTGATAGGGGGTATTACAATCAGATAGGGGCCGATAAGCCTTTGAGTGTGGGCGAAACCGAAGCCCTGCCGCTCAAACGCAGCGGTAGCCGGGCACCCCGCGCCGATCTCATGTATTTCTACACCGCCAAAGAAGCCGGTGCTGCCGAAGTGGCCAGCACGCAACAGATAGAAGATTACGATAGCCTGAAAAGAGGTTTTGCCGACTGGCCCGCCTGTCTCGCCAAAGTGAAGCGATATAACCGCACAAGTGGTGGTACTTACGGCAAAAAAGAAGATCATATCTCAGAAGTAGTGCAACTCAAAGCCGATGGGTCGAGGTATGTATTTGGCATACCGGTGATGAACCATATCCAGCGCGAAGTAAGTTTTGCAGTAGCGGCACCGGGCGAAACCGACCGTGCAGCAGGTTTGGCAGGTTACAGTACACAGGACGATAGCAAGGCCAACCAGCAGGGCCGCGATAACTATTACTATTCTACCACCACACCGGCCTATGCCCACAGCTACCTGCTTACCCAGGTGCTTTCTGCCGACTATACCGATGTAACCGGCAACGGCATTTCCGACGATGATATTGGCAGCTTCACCAAGTTTAACTACAGCCGCAAAGAAACGGATTACCGCTGGCGGGCACCTTACGATAGTGCCAAATCGCAATACAACCCCGGTTTCTATAGCGATACCAAAGATGATAAAGGCAGTGTAGTAAGCGGCTCACGTGAAGCATGGCTGCTGCACTCTATAGAAACCAAAAACTATGTGGCCGAGTTTTACTCTTCCGAACGCCTCGATGCCTTAGGCTCCCGGCAGGCTATTTCCAACGAAGGCGATGGGGTGTATTCGGGCTACCTCGTCAAACAAGGTAAATCGTATAAACTCGATTCCATTAAGCTGTTCAACAAGCACGACCGTTTCCTGCACGATTCGCTGGCGGCAGTGCCGATCAAAACGGTGTATTTCGAATACACCAATGAGTTGTGTCCCGGCCTGCCCAATGCCGTGGGTGCTACGGGTAAGCTCACCCTCAAAAAGATTTTCTTTAAGTACGGCAACTCCGAAAAAAGCATGATGAGTCCGTACCAGTTCGAATACGGCAACAACAAGCCCTATAATCAGATGGGCAAAGACCGCTGGGGCAACTTTAAGCCCAACGACGGTGCTATGAAGAACTACGAGTTTCCGTACGTAGACCAGTTTGCCAACAATGACGACTATGCTGCTGCCTGGTTGCTCAACAAAGTGATTTTACCCTCGGGTGGTACCATCAACATTGCTTATGAGGCCGATGATTATGCCTATGTGCAGGACAAGCGGGCCAACGAAATGTTTGTGGTGCAGGGCATTGGCAGCAATACAACGTTTAACAACGCCAACAGCAAGTTGTACAATGCTGCTTCATCGCCCAACCTGTATGTGTACTTCAAGCGAAGGCCGCAGATGGAAGTGCAGTCTGATTTCAAAAGCAATTATATGCCCGAAGCCGGTTTGCTGGCTTTCAACTTCATGATAGACCTGCGCAACGGGCAGTTCGAAGCTGTGAAAGGGTATGCCGAAATAGAAAGCATGGGCAAGTGCGAAGGCGATACCACCTACGGCTACCTGAAACTGAAATACAAAACCCCCACCGGCAGCAGTGCCAAAGCACACCCTGCTACCTATGCGGCTATCAACCTGGGGCGCTACAGCCTCAAGCACATCTTGTATCCCGGCCAGGATCCCAACGAACGGGGCATCGATAATATCCTCAATGGTTTGAGGGAGTCGCTGGGCGAGCTGCTGAGCCTTGGCAAAAATCCGGTGGTGATACACCTCGATAAAAAACGCGCACAAACCGTAGATATTAATCGCTCGTGCATCAGGCTGGCCTCACCCGGGTATTGCAAAAAAGGCGGCGGCTATCGTGTGCAGCGCCTTTCTTTTGACGACAGCTGGAACGACCAGGCCCACGGCAATACCGAAGCCTCCTCTTACGGCAAACAATATGAATACACCGTTCGCGATGCCGCTCTCAACCGCGACATCAGCAGCGGGGTAGCCAGTTATGAACCGCTCATCGGTGGCGACGAAAATCCTTTCCGCAAGCCCGTGCCTTACCGCGCCAGCAATGGCAGCAACTGGCCTCCCAACGATCCGGTGGGCCTGTACCAGGAAGAGCCGCTAGGCGAAAGCCTGTTTCCACCGGCAGTGGTGGGCTACAGCAGCGTGACCATCAGCAGTATTCACGTAGATAAAGGTCGCTCTTCGCAAACCCGCGATGTGTATGAGTTCAATACCGCTAAGGACTTCCCTGTGCAGGTGAAGAAAACCGGTATCGAAGTGCTCGAAAACCGGGAGACCTCCGACTTCCTCGAATCGAAAAACTTCTTCAGGGCGGGGCAGGGGTATACTTTGCTGCTGAATGATATGCACGGCAAACCTAAAGGCGTGTTCAACTACGTGCTCAAACTCAAAACCGGTGAGCCGGAATTGATTGGTTATAAAAAATACAATTATGCCACACAGGGCAATACGCTCAACAACGACTTGCCCGTATTCCAGGCAGGGGCTAACGGCACTATTGAACGGGTGAGCAAACTGCTCGCTACCGAGATAGATGCTACGGTAGATACCCGCGAGCGCAAGGAGCATACCGGTACCGACAACCTGTCGGTGAATGTGAACGTATCGGGCGTGTTTCCGTTCATCCTGCCTATTCCGCTGCCTTATGGTTTTGGAGGTACCTACGATACTGAATTCGGTTCGGTAGTATCTACCAAAGTGATTCAGCAGTATGGTATTCTCAAAAGTGTGGAAACGATGAACGAAGGCGCTTATTTCCGGGCCGAGAACGAAGTGTTTGATGCTGTTACCGGCCGACCGCTGCTGGTAAGCACCAATAACGAGTATGGCGACCTGGAATACAACCTGTCGCTGCCTGCCAACTGGGCTTATAAAGCAATGGGGCCTGCCTATGAAAACATCAACTTCAAAGACAATGCCCTGGTGATCGATTCCAGCTTTGTAACCCAGGATACCGTGATGCTCAAAGTAAATTACCCCGAGTTGTACAATATAGGCGATGAGCTGGTACTTACCCGTGCCAATGGCAATACGGTAAAAGCCTGGGTGAGCGGGTTCAGGAGAATGCTGGTATCTATAGACACCGTGAACAATGTTGAGATGTACCGCTATTGCTGCCTGCCATACGTAACGCCCAGATACCACAATACAGCAGTGTTTAACGCCATTGCACACCGCGAGGATATCAAAGTGCAGGTGGTAAGATCGGGTATGCGCAACAACCTGGAAAGTGATATGGAGCAGGTGAAAACGCTCAATAACCCGGTGTACAACAACAAGATTGACCCGGCTTACAAGAAGGTGATCGACATCAAGGCCACCACCTTTACCGACCTGGCCGTAGTGAGCGACTCGCTGGCCCATGCGGCTACCATGAGTGTGTTTGCCACCGGGCAAAAAGGCAACTTCAGGGTGAAGGCCGAAAAAGTGTACCGTGCTGCCCGGCAGGATAGCAGCATGCTGCTGCGTAATGCCGGTACGTTTGATGCGCTTTCGCATTGGGTACCCAATATCAGCGCCAAAACATTTTGCTACTCACAGGCCACCAAAGACCCCGATACATCGAGCTGTATAGGTCCTGAATGGTGGAATGCCCGCAATATTCTTACCCAATCGGTGCCCGGCAACTGGGTGACTGCCCGCAAGGTGGTGAAATGGTCGAACTACGGTAACGAGCTCGAAAACGAAGATGCGCTGGGCATACCTTCTACCGCCACGTATGGTTATGGTGGAAACACGCCTGTAGCCGTGGCCTACAACGCCCGTCAGGGCGAGGTAATGGCAGAAGGTTTTGAAGAGTTCAGCATGCTTACGCTGGTAGGCAATGTGCTGGATGTGATGCCCTCGCCGTTCAAACTCATGTACCCGGCTATTATACTCTCCGGCATGACCGGCAAATGGAACCTGCAACCTTCGGGCCTGCCGCAGATTGTGACCAACCAATCGCACAGCGGCAACAATGCCCTGCTCACCGGAGGCTCCGATTATAGTCTGACGTTGCAAAAAAACAGTGCATCGCTGCCGGGCAGTAACCAGCCGTTGCAATTGGTGAAAGGCAGGGAGTATATCGTAAGCATGTGGCTCAAACCACAGGGCGGCGATAACAATACCGACATCAACGTAACCGGCAACCTGGTGACCGACAGCGCCAATACCGCTATCCGCAAAGTGGGCAATCCCATCGAAGGCTGGCAGCAGGTAGAAGCCCGCTTCCGTCCGTCGGCGAGTGGTACTACGGCTTTGCGGCTGCCCGCCAATTATTATGTAGACGATATCAGGGTGTACCCCGTGGCGGCCAATATGAAAGCCTTTGTGTACCACCCCTTCAATATGCGACTAATGGCCACGCTGGATGAAAACAACTACGCCACCTTCTTTGAATACGACCAGGAAGGCAACCTGATACGCACCAAACGCGAAACAGAAATAGGTGTAATGACCATCCGAGAGGCCCGTAAAGAAAACGTAAAACGCAACTAGTATGCCCACAGGAAAAGCAATGAAAGCAACCATGTTGCTGCTGGTGGCCCTGGGGGCTGCCGGGGCCTGCACCGCACAGCAGGAGGGAGTATGGGGCAGTGTAGACCGCTTCAGGAAAGCCGCGAGGCAGGTGCAGGTATGTGCCTATACCTACCGCATGGAACTGCGCTATCCCGATGGCCGAAAACAGGATATGACCGGCCATGTGGCGGTAGATATGCAGGCCGGCCAGTTTTACCACCAGAACGATAAGCAGGTGATCCTGCTCACGAAAGACTGGTACTACTACGCCAATCACAACGAGAAAACCGTAACGGTGGCCAAAGTAACCGGCAAGGACAAGCCCGATATTTTTAACCAGGCTTCGTCGGCCGTGCCCATGGTGTTTGAAATGTTCATGGACTCGGTGCTCAAGCAGGGTAAGCTGCAGCAATACACCACTGCCAATGGCAAAACCACTGCGGCATTCGACTTTGCAGAAGGCGAGCAGCTCAGGCATTTCGACCTGGTGCTGAACGACAAAAACGGCCTGCCCGAATCGGTAGGGTTTGTGTACCGCATACCCTGGGGCATGAATGCGCAGGGGAGTAAACCGGCCTTCCTGGAGCAGCAGGTGACCTGCACCGGCTACCAGTACACCCGCGGCGCACTCTCGTTTGATACCGGTAAACTCTTTGCCGAAAACGGCAAAACCATCGTGCTGAAAGAAAACAAAACTTACAAAATCAATTACATTAAATAACGCGTCCTATGAGCACAACCAGGTTTTTGATTACACGTTTGGTGCTGGCTATCTTAGTGGTAGCAGGGCTGCTTACTGTTGTTCCCGCCGCTGCCCAGCAGTTTAAATACCCGGTGAACGATGAAAACACAAAGGCAACAGCTACTATGCTGAAGGCTGCTTCTTCGTGGCCCTATACCTTTACGTTACAGGATGACTACTGGGCCAATACAAGCCTCTACAACAACATAGGTTTCAAAAGTGTGGAGAACCTGGTGGCGGTCAGGATCAACTATACAGACAGTACGGTGTATCCCAGTTACAACTACCGCATTTTGTACCAGCTCAAAGGCTGGAAAAAACCTGCGGATGTGGGCAATACCTCTTTGCAGTTCAATACCATCGATACGCTTACGGTATCATACAACATGGATACCATCAAAGCTTACCAGGATATACACATCAAGCGGTACACGGGCCTGCACTTCATGGAGGTTACCATCCTCGACATCATCAGCTGGCCCGATGGTGGTACGCCTGCATCAGTACCGCACAGCAGTCTGAGCGTGCTCAACTTTGATGTGGAAGCTCATATCGTATCGCAGAAGTACGAGAAAACCGCTTTTGCCGGCACCACACTCAAAGCCGACCTGGACACCACCTTGCTGAGCAAAAACCTGCTACGCGTAAAATGGGATATACCCGGTGGCAATATCAAAGAAGTGATACCGGCTAAGTTTGAGCTGGAATGGACCTATATCGACAACTACAAAAGTGATGGCACCGAACAACAGAACCTGCGGCCCCTGCGGTACGATTTTAAACACAACAGTACCCGGGTAGTAACCGATTCGGCTTACTTTGATGTGCCGATGGTGTATGCCAAAGGATTTTTGGTGTATCGTGTGCGCATGATGCGGCCCGAAACACTCAATTTCCGCAAGCCCGTTTATACCGCCTGGACGCTGGGTGATGAAGGCTCGGTGGACGATCTGCGTGTGAGGGAGCACTCTTACCGCATCTGGCGCAGTTTCATGAAAGACAGCATGAACTGGTCGTACGTGGTGAACTTTGCCGAAGATGGCAAATACAAACATGTGCTCAACTACTACGATGGTATTCTCAAAAACAGGCAAACGGTTACCCGCTTCAACAGCAATCCCAACCAGCTGCTGGTAAAAGAAGATGTGCTGGACTATGAAGGCCGCCCTGCTATTAACATACTGCCCGTACCGGTCAATAAAACCAACCTCGAGTATGTGCAAGGCGTAGCGCTCAACAACCTGACGAACAAGCCCTACCGCGCGGCCGATTTTGATACCATCGACCGCAACCTCTGCCCCGGCGAGCATTTGCTGACGCCGCTGCACCAGAATGCCCTTGCTAATTATTACTACTCCAACCGCAATGCCGACACTGCCGGTATGCAAAAGTTTGTACCCAATGCCGAAGGTTACCCGCTGGTGTACAGCATCATTACCCCCGGCTACAACGACCGGGTAGAGAAGCAGGGCGGGGCAGGCCTGCCGCTGCAGGTATCGAAAGGGCACGAAACCATTAACCACTACCTCAATGCCGACCAGGGCGAGCTGAACCGCCTGTTTGGTACCGATATAGGCACCGCCGGTTTTTACCGCAAAACGGTGAGCCAGGATCCCAACGGCCAGCTGTCCATCAACATCCAGGACAATAACGGTAAAACCATTTCTTCGTCGATGATTGGTACCGGGCCCAACTCTACCACACATGCCATAGACATGTTGAGCAATGTGCCGGGCGCCAGCACCATCAACGAAGATCTCATTAACGGCTACCCGCAGGTATTATCCGGCAACGTAACGAAGAGCCTCGACAAGAGTTTCTTTACCGATGCCGACAATGCCAATAACCAGATCTTTTATGAGTTCAACTTCATTCCCTTCAACGTATGTAACAGCCAATACCTGTCGGTAGCGGCCGATTATAAGTACAAGATCATCAACGAATGCGGCGATGCAGTGGTGAGTGATCAGGGCAGGATAGGCACCACGGGTGTGATTTATACCGATACGCCCACGCCACCTGTATCGGACACCAAGTATTTTGAGATGAAGAAGGGCAAACACTCACTGCACAAAGAGCTGCACATCCGCCCCGAAGATGCAATTGCGGCAGTAGACTCGTTTATGAAAAATCCGGGTGAGTGCCTTACCTCTGATACCATTTTCATTAAACGGTATGTAGAAAGCAAAAAATACCCTTGTGCTGATACGCCCGGCAACCCCTGCGACGAAAAGAAAAAGCAGATGATGGCCGAGCTGTATCCCGGTGCCAGGTACGGGATCATGAACAATGACAACTCCATCTTCACCAAAATGCCTACGGGAGGCATGGAAGGCAAATACCGCTACCAGGCCGATTGTATTACGCTGCCGGCTTCGGTGAGCAAATACGGGCTGTCGTTTGGTAAGCTCAAAACCATGTCGGTAGACTCATTTCAACTGCTGTTTAACGACGCTATTGCCGAATCGCTGCTGCCGCTGCACCCCGAGTATTGTAAGCTGCTGGCCTGCGGCCGTGATACCTTCAAGGAAAAACTGCTGGCGATAGACAATTTCCAGACCGCCCAAAACCTGAACCTGCTGTACCTCGACGACCTCGTGGCTGCCGATCCGGTGCTGGATCTGCTGGGCAATTACTACGCCGATGCGGCCGACTCGCTCAGCCATTTCCGTGGCGGGCGCATCCGCATCGATTCGGTGCTGCTGCTGATGGCTTATTGCGGCTCGGCCGACAGCACCATGCTGCGCACCTGCGCCGCCGACCTGTTTGCCACCCAGATAGGCCAGCGGGAGCTGATTAACGATGCGGTGAAAGCCGAGTTTTTTAAATCGCTTTACCCCGTATATCTCCAAAACCGCGAGCGCCTGCGGGCGATGGCCCTGGCGGCGGTAGGTGCCGAAAACAGTTGCACCCCCTGCGGTAATCTGCGCATGGAGCTGCGGGTGAGCCCCGGTAACCCGCCTGTGTTTGTAGAAACTTTCTCACCCGATGGCAACCTTAATACCTCGCTCACCGGCATATTGGGCCAGGCCATAGCTGCCGGCGACAGTGCCGTGCTGAGTATGCAAACCCTCATTGATATGGCGATGGATGTATCGCAGGACAGCCTCGCTGCGTTGCAGGACAGCTCAAACCATATCATGACCAGCTTTTCGAACACGCTGTGTACCGGCCAGGCCAATGCCATCATTGCCCGCCTGCGCAACTGTGCGCCTGCCGCCAACCTGGTGGATGTGCGCGATACGCTGCTGCAAATGTGCCAGAGCGGCATGGTCACCAACGGAAGCTATACGCCGGCACAGGTGTTGTATGCGCTCAACAAAAACGGTATTGTCGCCGGTGACCTTTGCAATCCTTACCTCATTAGCTACGATGAGCATTTCCCCACCAGTTTGCCCGGCAATGCGGGCTGCCTGAGCAGTGGGTTTTATGCCGACCTGGGTCAGTTCCTCAACCGCACCGAAGTGCTTACTGCGCTGGACGGTTTGCCAACCACTGTTCCCATCAACATGAACCTGGGTAGCACTACTATAGAAAACGAACTGAGCAATATATTTGGCGGCGAAGTCAATGTGGATATTACAGCCACCTACAGCGGCGCTGAAGCCACTTACCGGCTGCAGCTGAAGCCCACCGCGCTCACTTATACCGGTGCGCCGTTTATCCTGTACCTCAAAGCGCTCAACAGTGGCACACCCTGCCAGAAAGCATTTGACGTAAGCGGAGTGGGCGATGCATTGGTGACGGATGTAGCCTGCATCAACACCCAGCCTGCAATGGTAGCAGGTGGACTGGTGAGCAGCATGAGCGCCATAGCCACCGTAACCCATGCCTTCACGCCCTGCCAGTACCTGGTGTGGAACAACCTGGTGCCCTTTACCGCCACGGCTACCAACGCCCTGGCGGAGTGTGTGCCCTGTACAGAAATCCGCAAGGTATATACCGAGCTGAAAGATACCCTGGCACATTACAATATTGCCAACACCGATCACCCGTTGTATGAGCGCATGCTCCGCAACTTCTTCAACTACCGCCTGCGCAGCGTGTACACCAGTCAGCAATACGATGCCGTGATCCGCAGCTGTGCCCTGGCCGATAGTACATTGTTCAGAAAATACGGCGCGTATGCCGGTGCTTCTTTTGCATCGGATGCCGCTGCCAATACTTTCATTACCGAAGTAGCCGCCCTGCATCCCAGCCTGGCCGTGCAACCCTTCCGCTACAAAGAAGGGGGCGTTACTTACCTGTATTACGACAATGCCCTGCTGCCCGATACACCGCTCAACCTGCTGGTGACCAAGATGAACGCCACCGCCGGTAAGCTGTTTGTAAACGCAGCCCTGCCGGTGATGAGCGAAGCCCGCTTCCTGGCCTGGGTATTTGTACCTGCCAATGCCAGTGGGGTGCATATCAACAGTACAGCCGTGTTTAGCAGCACATCGGGTTTTGATATAGACAGCACCACGGTGCAGGTATGGATGGGCAATGCGTACCTTAACTTTAAACGGTTCCGCATTTTGTATCCCAGCGGTAGTGTGCCTTACCAGGTGAATCGCTATACGGGTCAGCTCAATGCTTACCTCGATGCCAACCCCACCGGTTCCTTTGCCTGGAATGCTTACGACAGCCATGTGAATGAGGAATACTATGCCCCCGAAAAGCAGGCTTACCTCCAGTATGTATACCGCTTTATGGGATTGCCCGCCAGCCAGGTGCTCGATAGCATAGAAGCCGGACGCATCAACGCCCTGCCTGCCTTTACCGGCAAAATGGTGACTTACGATAACCCCATCTATCCCGGTAAGCGCAGCGACCTCTTTGTGGCTACCAGCGGTGCGGGAGGAGCGGAGATAGACCGGATTAAAAAAGATATGTTGCTCGCAGCTTCGAATGCTGCCGGTCATGCACTGTTTTTAAATACGCCTGATTTTACCGTACCCGGCAGCAACCTGCATGTGATACACTGCTCGGATGGGTTGAGCTGGCTCCGGTATTTTGATGAAGACAGTGTGTTGTACAATGCCTGGCTTAAAATGCCCGGTTATATATCGGCCTCGCAGCGCGAGGATTATACCTATATCACTACCAGCTTTGCCTTGCTGAATGATGAGGTGCAGGTGCGCCGATTTAGCATACAAATGAGGAACAAGTATAATTATTCGGATGTGATAACGGTAGAAGGCCGCACCGATTTTGTACTGGCCCAGAGCATGGCCCTGCGCGATGTGCTGCTGTGCGAGCCGGTGAATAAAAAACGTGAACTGAAAGATACACTCAACAACTGCGAGCGCCTGCGCATGACCCAGGCCGTGCAGGAAGGTATTGTGGCGCACCGCCTGTATATCGATAGTGCGCGTAATGCGATACAAACCGCATTCATAGCCTGGATCAACGATCATATGGACGAAAAGCTGAACCTGCAATACAAAGACCAGCGCTTCCATTTTACGTTGTACCAATACGACCGTGCGGGCAACCTGCTGCGCACCGTGCCGCCCGAAGGCGTGGTGCCGGTAGCGAATACCGATGCACAGATCAATGCCGACCGCCAGAGCGGATCAACCAACGCGGCATCGCGCGGGCAACACAAAAAAGTATCGGTATACCATTACAACTCTTACAACAAACTGACCGAGCAAACCACGCCCGATGGCGGACTGGTGCGCTATTTTTACGACAATGCGGGCCGCCTCATGTTTACACAAAATGCCAAACAGGGACTCACCGGCCGCTACACCTACAACATCTACGATAACCAGAACCGCGTGATCGAAACCGGTCAGGCCCGCTTTGGTAAGCCTTATTTTGCGCCCACGGGTTGCATCAGCATACCGCCTCCCGGCGATTATTACTCCGACAGCTGCGGAGTGGGGCTGGCCACTTACTCGCCCGATCCGGCGCAGATCCGCAATATTGCAGGCACCAGTGCCGATGCGCTCGCCAGCTTTATCCGTGGTACTGCCCGCGAAGAAGTGGTGATGACCATTTACGACACGGTAACAGTAGCCCTGGAAACCATCACGGGTCAGAGCGCACAGGAGAACCTCCGCAAGCGGATAGCCGCCGTGAAGTATTTTGATAACCTGACGGTAAACGCCAGTGCATTTAACAACTATGTGTATGCCGACTATTACAGCTACGATATAGCGGGCAATGTAAAAACGCTGGTGCACGATTTTCCTAAACTGCAGTCGATACAGCAGCGGTACAAACGCATCGATTATGAATACGACCAGCTGAGCGGCAAAGTGAACCTGCTGAGTTATAACCGGGGCGAGACCGACCAGTTTTACCAGCGGTATGCCTATGATGCCGACAACCGCATCACGGAAGTGCAAACCAGCCAGGACGGCCTGCTCTGGGACCGGGATGCGGCCTATACCTACTACCAGCATGGCCCGCTGGCGCGGGTAAGCCTGGGCGACCGCCGGGTGCAGGGGCTGGATTATGCCTATACCATACAGGGCTGGCTCAAAGCCATCAACGGCGACTACCTGAACGCCAATGCCGATATGGGTGGCGATGGCACCGGCAACTCGGCCCACAATCCCGATGCGATAGCCACGAGCCTCGATTACTTCAACGGCGATTACAAACCCATTGGCAGCCGTCCGGTGATGCACACCAGCAGTTACCTGGCCTCGGGTTATACCCGCAACCTGTATAACGGCAATATAGCGCGGCAAAACACGGCCATTACCTCGTTTGCCAACCTGCACAAGCAGTATGTGTACGACCAGCTCAACCGCATATCTACCGCAGGCTACGGCACCATTAACCAGGCGGCCAACACCCTCACGGCCATCAACGATTACGCCAGTGCCTATGGCTACGACCAGGATGGCAACCTGAAAAAACTGTTGCGCAAACGCGACCAGAACGGCGCCGATATGGACAGCCTCACGTACTACTACAACGCCTCGGGTCAAAACAATCAACTCGAAGGCGTGCGCGACCAGATCACGGCTACCATGCCGCCGGGAGTGGATGATGTAAAAGGTGGTAGCGGCATTTTGTTTGAATACGACCCCACGGGCAACCTGGTGAAAGACCGGATGAACTACCTGGACACAATATTGTGGAACCTGTACGGCAAAGTGAAACAGGTAAAAAGCGGCCTCAAAAACATGCAGCTCGACTTTACATACGATGGAGCGGGCAACAGGGTGTACAAAAGCATGTTTAAAGACTCGGGCGATGTAGACAAATACTACGGCACGTATTATGTGCGCGATGCGGCGGGCAATATCCTGGCCACCTACGATTACCAGCAGCGGATTGTGATGAACTACCCTGAGCGGTATTCGCTCATCAATGCCGACATCCGGGTGGAGCTGGGCAATACCTTCTGGCGCAACAGTGTGATAGGGCCGTATTACGCCAATGATCCTTCGTTTGAAGCGAGTATTATCAACTACTCGCTCAACGATTATGTGTGGGCCAATATGCAGGTGGATGCCAAAACAGTAGGCTACTATGTGGGAGGCAGCAAGAGTATTTACAACAACCTGCTGCTGGGCAGCAGCAACTACCTGAAGGACATGCGCGATTATGACGTGAACCTCATCACAGCAGCGCTCACGGCCACGCCGGAAATGTCGATGATAGACCTGTTTAGCACGCCCATCTACGACGATTATGAAGCGATCTTTGACATGATTTGTGGGGTATCGGGTGGTCCGCAGCTGGTAGAGTATATGGCGGCCAATATGGGATTGGGTACCACAGGCTGCTCTACCGATCGCATTATGGTGCGCGATGTAGGTTTCTCCAATATCTCTGCTTTCCTGCCGGTGGTAGAGCAGGCGGCGATCTATTATCCCACGCAAACGCGCAACTTCCTGAACGCGATAGCAGCGGGCGATATCTGGCTCAATTCGCCCTACCTGGGCGTGCCGGGTGCCTCACCGTTTATCGACAACCTGCGGTCGAACATAGCACAGCATGCTGAGAAGGGTTCTGTAGTCAATTTCTTTATTGGTTGGCCGCAGGCGATGGATGAGATGAAGAGTGTGCTGGGCAATGGTCAGCTGTTGCAGCGGCAGTATGAGGATGGTCCTACGGGCTACCTCGATGCCATGACCAGTCACTATGGCTTTACGCCCGTAGACGACGCCCTGGAAGCAATCCCCACACTCACGATGAACGACTTTTTAGCGCAGATGCGCAACATCCCCGCCGTGAACACCAGTGTGATGAGCAACTACGTACCGGTGGTAGAAAGCGAAAGCCTGGCGCTGGCCGAGCACCATATTTATGGTAGCAGCCGGCTGGGTATGAAAAAGTATTTTGGCGGGCAATACTACATCAAAAACAGTGGCCTCAACACGAGCGCACCGGTATATGACACCCTGCGCATAGGCATGCGGGTGCCCTGGTACAGCAGCGAGTATGAAGGCCTCATTAAACCCGGCAGCACCAGCCCCTACGGCAATGCCTTTACCGATAGCGGTCTGAGCGTGCAGCGCATACTGGGCCTCAAACAATATGAACTCACCGACCACCTGGGCAATGTACTGGCGGCGGTAAGCGACAAAAAAGGTTTGCAGGATAGCAACGGAGATGATAAATTTGATAAAGGCCGGCCGCTGCTGGCTGCTGCGTATGACTATTACCCCTTTGGTATGCTCATGCCCGGCAGGTTCTTTGAAGATACCACCGAACAATCTGTGTTAACGACACAAACCATGTGGCGTCCCAAAAAAGTGCGTGACACCGGTTGGTGGCCTGATATAGAAACGAATCCCAACAAGCTGGTAGGAAGTGGCGGCGGTAGCGCCTCCACGGATGAGCTAGGCGATATACGCGCCAACCTGCCCTCGGGAGCTACGCTCACCACGCCCATTACGCTGGATGCCAACAAAGATTACAGCCTGGAGCTGCGCCTCTCTTACCTGAGCGGTGGGCCGGTTACGATCAAGGCCGAGCAGTACACCGGCAGTGCCTGGGAAACAGCGGGCTGGATTACAGTCACCAGCTCGGGTAACTACGATTTTGCGTTCCGCACCACGGGTACCACAGGCAGGGTAGTGATCACCAACCCCGGCACGAGTACGGTAACGGCAGCGTTTGAGTCGGCGATACCAACGAAGACAATTTATGTATCGGAGAATGCGTTGGTGCGGGTGTGTAATGAGGTGGGGGATGATAAGTATCGATTTGGGTTTAACGGTAAGGAAAAGGATAATGAAGTGAAGGGGATCGGAAATAGTCAGGACTATGGGGCGAGGATGTATGATACAAGACTAGGAAAGTTTATGTCTGTTGATCCTTTGGCAAAAGTATTTCCAATGCTTTCAACTTACCAATTTGCAG
>Ga0247823_10001328_pt1 | contig 20632 bp, 17 predicted proteins | sample 13C_PalmiticAcid_2_FD_192426 | JGI IMG/M metagenome (GOLD analysis project Ga0247823, IMG submission 192426) | Soil microbial communities from agricultural site in Penn Yan, New York, United States - 13C_PalmiticAcid_Day30 | ecosystem: Environmental > Terrestrial > Soil > Agricultural land... | reverse complement strand
CGGGCCTGTACATCACCGACCAGTCGTCGGGTAACTACACCAACATCTTCACCCTCGAACCGCGCCGCTACGGCATCGCGGCGGGCGTGAAGTTCTAAACCATCGGCGGCAACGCCGACAAAAAAGCCCCGGCCTCTCGATCGAGAGGCCGGGGTTTCTTTTGTCCGCTGTCGGAGTGGCCGGAGCGAACGCCCCGGCCACCTCGATCAGAATTTGTAGCGGATGGTGCCGCCATAGGTGCGCGGCTGGCTCGGATAGCCCGAGACGCTGCCCGCCTGCGCGACGGCCGGGAAGATCGTCGTGAGGTACTGCGCATTGGTGAGGTTGCGGCCCCACACGCCGACGTCGATGCCGTTCGTCAGGCGGATCGTGAACGACGCGTTGAGCGAATTGACTTCACGCTTCAGATTCTGCGCGACGCTTGCCGGGAAACCGCCGAGGCCTTCGACGATCTGGACCGGGCTTTCATAGCTATAGTCGACGTGCGCGATCGCCTTCGTCCCGCCCGCAAATTCATGCGTATAGGTACCGCCGAGCGACAGCGACAGGTCGGGGATACCCGCGGGCGTGCTGCCCGAGATGTCGCCGAACGCCGAATTGACGAAGCTGTCATACTTGGCGTCGAGATAGGTCGCGGCGAGCGTCAGGTTGAGCCCGTCGACCGGACGCACCGAGCCGTCGAACTCGATGCCGAAGGTCGACTGCTTGCCGGCGTTCGCCAGCGCAAAGCCGGTGCCGGTGAAGACGTTCGACTGGAAGCCCTTGATCGACTGCTTGAACACCGCGATGTTCACCGCCGCGACGTCCCACTGGCCCTTCAGGCCGAACTCGTAAACGGTCGATTCCTCGGGGTTGGCGAAACGCGAACCTGCGACGAGGTTCGGGGTACGCAAGCCCGCAGCAGTGATCGCCGCGAGGTCCGAAGCAAGCGGGCGGCTGTCGCGCGACAGGTTGACCGAGCTCGCCTTGAAGCCCGTCGCATAGGTCGCATAGATATTGACCGTGTCGGTGAGCTCATAGGCAGCGCGCACGCTGTATGAGAAATCGCCGTCGTTCGTCTTGCCGCTTTCGACCGCATTCGGAAGGTTGAGGAAGGGCGGCAGGAACTGGAACGCCTTCAGGCCGGCCAGCGGGTTCGCGCTACGCCCGTCGGGGAGCGTCATCGTCGGGTTGGCGGCGAGGATTGCGGCCTGCGCGGGCGGCACACCCTGACCGACAAGCAGCGCCTGGCGGAACGGCGTATAGGCCGCCGCGTCGAGGTTGACGCCCGAGAAGACGTCGCTGCTGACCACGTTGGTCGAGAAGCGCTTGCGGTCCTTCGTGTAGTTGCCGCCGAGGGTCAGCGTCAGGCGATCGGTCACTTCGAAATCGACGGTACCGAAGATCGAGAAGGCCTCGTTCTTCATCTGATAATCTTCGTCGAGGCCATTGCCCGCGCGGAAGAAGGTGCCGAGATACTTCGTCGGAGCGCCTTCGAGCGCGCCAAGCGTGCCTTCGAGCAGGCCGACGTTGAGCGCATTGCCGCTCGCCGCCCGGATCAGCGCGTCGCCATAAGGGCGGAAGTGCTGGCCGAACTTGATCGCGCTCTGCTGGTCGACCTTTTCGTTGAAATAATAACCGCCGATCAGGAAGTTGAGCGGGCCGTCGAAGTCCGACGTCAGGCGAATTTCCTGCGTGAACGTGTCGATGCCGACATTGTCGCTCTTCTCGCCGATCAGGTCGGCCGCGGTGAAGTCCGAATCTTGGTTCGTGTCGGCCTGCACCTTGCGGTACGCGGTGATCGAGGTCAGCGCAAGGTTGCCGAGATCATAGTCGATCTGCGCCGAACCGCCGTAATTCTCGATCTCGTTCGACGACAGGAAGTTGTTGTAGACGTCGTAGGAGAAGGGATTGTTCGCATCGACGCTGGGGCCGCCAGCAAGCGCGTTGGTGATCGCGACCGTCGGACCGGCGATGACATTGCCCGCGATGCAGCAATTTTCGTCGATCTTGTCATAGTCGCCGATCAGGCGGATCGACAGCGCGTCGGTCGGTTCGAACAGGAGCTGGCCGCGGACGCCCCAACGGTTGCGGTCGTTGACGTCGGTGTCGAGCTTCAGATCCTGCGCATAGCCGTCGCGGCGATTGTAGCTGCCGCCGATCGAGAAGGCGACGGTGTCGCTGATCGGGCCGGTGACGTCGCCCTTGACGGTGATCGCGTTGTAATTGCCGTAAGTGATTTCGGCCGAGCCGCCGAATTCATACTGCGGCTTTTGCGTGACGATGCTGATGACGCCCGCCGAGGCGTTCTTGCCGAATAGCGTCGACTGCGGGCCGCGCAGCACTTCGATGCGTTCGACGTTCGGAAGGTCGCCGATCTGGGCGGCCGAGCGCGAGCGATAGACGCCGTCGATGAACACGCCGACCGACGGTTCGATACCGGCGTTGTTCGCGCCGTTGCCGAAGCCGCGGATGATGAAGTTGGTGTTGGCGCTCGACTGGAGCTGCGACACGCGCAGGCTGGGGACCGACGATTGCAGGTCGATGAGGTCGCGGATCTGCGATTCTTCGAGCGCGGCAGCCGAGGTGACCGAAACCGCAACGGGGGTGTCCTGCAGCGTCTGCGAACGCTTGCTGGCGGTGACGATGATGTCGTTGCCGTAATCGGTCACATCGCCGGTCGCGGCGCTGTCGGCCGGTGCGGCGGTATCCTGGGCAAAGGCGGGGGTGGTGGCGGCGCACAGCATGGTGGCGCCCAACAGGATGTTGCGCAAAGTCATGATGATGTCTCTCTCTCCAAAACCGCCGAGACGCAGCCAAAGGCTTATCGGGAGATGCCCGGCAGTGAACGACCGGTCTAATGCACCGCCCTGCCGCGTCAACGCGCACCCCGCACTTTCTGGCAGTTTTCATGAAATTTGTGGCGAATAAGCAACAGTTTGCAGTGCAACAAGAAGGTTGTCGTAGCGTCATGCAAATGCCCCGATCCCCGAGAGCATCGGTTAACCTTGCTGTCCTATGCCGGAAGGGATTCAACCAAGGAGGGGTTTGATGACCGTTGGAAAACTGGGTGCCACCACTGCCGCAGGTCTCGCGATCAGCTTGGGACTGAGCACCGCCGCGGTTTCGCAATCCCAAGTGCCCGACATCCCCGACGGACTCGCCGATGGGTTTCATCGCAACGTCCATATCGAGCAATATGTGGCGGAAATGGTCAGCCGCCTTCGCCAGGCCGACCGAGCCAACGACGGCCTCGATCAAGGCGATATCGACTTCATCGCCCGTCGTCGCGCGGCTCAGGCACGTGCGGGGGCGATCCATCAAGTGCTTCCGATGGACCTCGACGGCGATCTCCGGATCACGCGCGCGGAAATCGGATCGAGCACCAGCGACGAAGCCGATGATCAAACGACGCGAGACCGACGGATCGACCATCATCTCCTGCGATACGACACCGACGGCGACGGGGTCATCACCCTGCAAGAAGCGGCCGCCACCGCTCCATATCAGCGATTCGACGGACGGCTGAACGCCCTTCTCATCCTCGACCCCGATGGCGATGGCCGGTTGACGGCCGAAGAGCTGCGCCCGCTGGCCGAACAGGCGTTCCGGCGGGTCGACAGCAATGGCGACGGACAGGCTACCGATCAGGAAATCGCCCCGCTGATGCCCCGCATCCGCGAAAATCAAATGATATGGACGGCGGAGATTTGCGCGCTCCCACCGGTGCCTTCCAATGCGAAGCTGATCGTCGTTGGAAGCTATCGAAGCGATTTGACCGCGACCGCGCCTATTCCGGGGAAAGCCAAGAGGACCCATCTTGCCGAGGCCACGATCGAGCCGGGTTCGCAGCCACTTTATCTTGTGCAGACGTCGTATGAATCGATGCAGTGGCAATTATCCGGCGCGGTGAACCGCGTCACAAATGTCGTGGCCGCTTCGTTGGTCCAGGGGCGGGGGCCGATCTCGGCCGCGCGCGTCGCGGGTATCGCATCCGGCAAGGTCACCATCGCGCGGGCAGGGTGTCCCAACTATTTTTACCAGGACGGCAGCGACGAGGCGAAGCGGACCCGGGCATCGATCCGTGCGTCGCTCAAGCGGGATCCGGACGCGATGTTCGGAAACTATACGATCGGGAAAATCTCTCTGCCATCGGGCTTGATCGCGCCCATCGAGACCGATTGATTGCCGCCACGCGGCGCCATCAAGTCCCTGTACGTCCGGTTTGGAAAAGTGGTGCCTGGGGACGGGATCGAACCGCCGACACTGCGATTTTCAGTCGCATGCTCTACCAACTGAGCTACCCAGGCAAACCGTGGCGGCCGGTCGGCCGCGCTGGCGAGCGGCGGCTATAGGCAGGGCTTTGCGTCCTGTCCAGCACCTTTCTTCGCCCTTTTTCCGGACATCATCCGTCGTCGAAACGATCGTCGTCCGCGGTGCCGTCGGGCGCCTGGTCGACGGGCACGCGATAGCCTTCGCCGAACCAGGTCAAAAGGTCGCGGTCGCGGCAGCCGCGGCTGCAAAAAGGCTTGAATTCGGGGACGCGCGGGTTGCCGCAAAGCGGGCAGCGCGGCGATTTACTGGGCATGGCCTGCTCCTTTGATGGCGGGATCGGCGACGAGACGGACCGCGCGGCCGGTGCGATTTTGGAGCGCGTCCACCCAATCGGGGTGCGCTGCGACATGGTCGACCACGCCGCCCCGCGCCGTCAGCGTCAATACGCCCGTCCCGACCGCGCGTTCCGCCTGGCGCAGCAGCAGTGCCGCGTCGGTTGCAACGGGATCCAGACGGACCTGCTCGATCAGCGAAGGGCGCTCGCGGCGGCGGATGATCTGCATCAGCCCGAATCCGTTGACGGCGGTGCGCTCGAACGGCGCGGCCAGCGCGGCGTCGACCGCCGCATCGACCGCCTGCCGACCCGCGCGGTCGGGCAGCGAAGGAAAGTCGATCGCGATCGATCCGCCGATATCGCAGCGACGGATCATCGCGGTCGCAGCCTTTGCGCCAGCCTTCGCCAGCGTCAGCGCATCGCCCTCGCCGTCGATGTCGATCAAGACCATTGCCGGTGTCGCATCGACCCACAGCGCGCCGCCCGTAAAGGGCCAGTGCCCGATGCGGACGCAGTCGATCAATTCGCTCCACCCCGCCTGTTCGAAGCGGTCGGGATCGGTCGGCCGCACCTCGACGACGGCCACGCCGGTGGCTGCGATGCGCGCGCGCAGGTCGGGGCCGGCGGCGGCGACCGCACCGGGCTCGGCAAGGCGCGCGCGTGCAGGCTTGTCGCGTGCCCGCTCGCGCAGCGCCATGCGGGTGATCTCGACCAGCAGCGATGCGCCGATGGACGTCGCTTTCGGGATTTCGGTGACAGTCGCGTGCGGCGCGCCGGGCCAGTCGAGCGCAACCAGCGCGCCCTTGCCACCGCGCCCGGCCTCGACGAGCCGGGCATGGAGGATGGCGCCGGGGCGCGGTCCCTCGCCTTCGCGCTCGATCCGCGCTTCGACAATCTCGCCGTCCTCGACCAGCGCGGCCCGCGCCTCGCCGATTCCGGCTTCGTAAAGCCACTCAGCCAAGCGCGATTCCGGCGCTCGAGAGCAGCGCCCGCGTCTCGAACAGCGGTAGCCCGACGACGTTCGAATGGCTGCCCGACAGGAAGCGGACAAAGGTTTCGGCGCGCCCCTGGATAGCATAGCCGCCGGCCTTGCCCATTCCCTCGCCGCTTTCGACATACCAGTCGATCTCGGCGGCGCTCAGCGCCTTGAAGGCGACGATCGTATCGACGACACGCACGCGCGGCTGTCCGTCGGTTCCGACGACGCACAGCCCCGAATAGACATGATGCCGGCGGCCGGACAGCAGACCGAGCATGCGGCGCAGATCGGCCTCGTCGGCGGGCTTTTCGAGGATACGGCGCCCGACCGCGACGGTGGTATCGCCCGCAAGCACAACCTCGTCCGCCGCGCGCGCGACCGCAACCGCCTTGCCCTCCGCAAGCCGCGCAACATAATCGCGCGGAAGCTCGCCCTTCAGCGGCGTTTCGTCGATTTCAGGGGCCGCGATGCGGGTCGGAACAAGCCCGATCCGCGCCAGCAATTCGCGCCGGCGCGGCGAGGTCGATGCCAGTACCAGCGCGGGGGATGTCGCCGCGCCGCTCACTTGAAGCGATAGGTGATCCGACCCTTGGTCAGGTCATAGGGGGTCAGTTCGACGAGCACTTCGTCGCCGACGAGCACACGGATGCGGTTCTTGCGCATCTTGCCGGCCGTGTGGCCGAGAATCTCGTGGTCGTTTTCCAGTTTGACGCGAAACATCGCGTTGGGCAGCAGTTCGACCACCTGGCCGCGCATTTCCAGAAGTTCTTCTTTCGCCATCAGTCCTCAGGAGCTCAAAATATCAGGATGCGCGCCCATAACGCCAATTCTTCCGAATTGAAAGCGATCTGTCACAGGCGCACAAACCTCAGCAGCTAGTCGGATTCCATCCATTCGATGAACTCTTTCCAGGTGACCTCCACCCCATTCTTTTTGTGAGTCTTCCCGGCGCACCAGACGAGTTTGGTCTTCGTGATCGTTAGATCGCCCAAGCGAGTTTCACCGTCAGGGGAATATATGTCCAACTGCATCCCGGAATTCTTCAGCTCCTGTTCCGCATTGAGTTCCGTAATCCATACTTTCATCCGTCGTCCCTCCCAGATCTTGTCGCCGACTTATGAAAGTGGGCAAAGGAGGCAAACGCAATCGAAAATTGTCATCAAGCGTGTCAGGATACGAGTTTGAGCTTGCGCGCGATGCGCCAGCCCACGGTTTTCGCCCAAGCATAGCTTGGCCAGCGCGGCGGCATGGCCGGGTCGAGACCCACGCGGCGCAACGCCGCATTGGCCGCATGCGCTTCGGACTCGCGATAGCTCCATTCGCTGCGCCAGGTGATCGACAGCGAAATCGACGGCGCGTCGCCATTGGCGACGAAATGCGGCGCCATCACCGGCATCAGCACCGCATCGCCCGGACCGAGCGGCACCTGCTGCGCGTCGTCGCGATAGGCGTCCTGCCAAGGCAGGTTGCGGTGGCCGCCCGCGTGATAGCGCTCATGCTCGCGGCGGTCCGCAAAGCGTTCGTCGCCCGAGGGCCACACGTTCATCACCTTCGTCCCGCGCAATTGCAGCAGGATGTTGTGCTCGGGATCGAAATGGAACGGCGTGATCGATCCGGGCGACGAGATGAAGATAAAGCCCTGCGGCGTCAGCATCGCGCCCGTGCGAGGCGTGACGACGGGCTCCAGTTCGCCGAGCAGGTCCATCAGCAGCGTGCGATAGGCACCCACATTCTCGATATTCTTGAGCACCGCCCAGCTGCCGTTGCTGTCGATCGTGCGGATCGTCTCGCCGATCGACAGCCCGTTCGACGGGATATCCTCGGGACGGATGCCGATGGGGACATTGCCCGGATTATATTCGACCTCGCTCGCGGGCAGGCTTTCGCCAAGCTGTGCCAGAGCCTCGAGCGACAGCAGCGGGTGATCGGGCAGATGATGGTGCAGCAGTCCGGCCTGCAACGGGTAGAGCGCCGCCATCCGTTCGAGCGTCTCGGCGGCGAATACGGGGCGGGCAATCGGCTGGTGCGCGGTCATGACAGGCCTTCTACTTGATTTTCGGGTGCTGCAGCACCCTTCCAGCGTCGCCAGACGCGCTCGGCCCGCGTCAGCATCGCGAAACGCAACCGGTCGGACGGCGCCGACAGGGCGACATTCACCCAGACGAGCGCGCGCCGCTCGCGCCACACGCTGTCGATCATCGGGTGGCCGGGCGCAGCACAGCTGTCGACCCAGTCGATGCGCAGGTCCTCGAGCAGGTCGAGGTTCGCCTGTTGCAGCAGCACGCCGGGCGAGAAGCGCGCAAAATCCTCGTCGAACGCGGTCTTGAACGAAAAGCCGCCCGGCGGGCACAGGAAGTTGACCAGCATCGCGAGCGGGCGATCGTCGAGGTCGAGCGCACGCATGTCGAGTTTGCCCGCCTCGGCGGCGCCCGTCAGGATCGCGCGGAACCACGCCTCGGTATCGCCGTGGCTCGCGAGTGCCGATCCGGCGCGCCCTTTCCAGCCGCGTGCCTCGAGGTCGAGGAAAGCATCGATCCACGGCTCGATCGCTTCGCCCGGCTGCCAGCGGCGAAAGCGCACCGCGCCCTCATCGGCCAGCCGGTTTGCCTGCCGGCGGAGTTCCTTGCGCTTCTTCGCGCGCACCGCGGCATCCCAATATTCGGCGGGCGATGACGCACTTTCCAGCAGCGCGCGTTCCTCGCGGTGCACCGCCACGCCCTCCCCGCCGCGCGCCCGCGCAACGTCGACCAGCGCGCGGTGGAGCGGCCCCTCCTCGGTCAGTCGCGGCACCTGCACCAGCGTATGCGCCCATGGCGCGGCGTCGCACCAGCCGAGCAGGATCGACCAGAACAGGCTTTCGAAACCCGCGCGCACCAGCGGCGCGCCGTGAAAGTGATTGGGGTGCGCCCAGCCCGTCACATGGCGCAGCGGCAGACGGCCGTATTGCGCCGCGGGCGCGACCGGCATGACGCCGATCAGCGGACCATCGCTGCCGCCCTGTACGAGCACCAGCCGCGCGCTCCGTTCGGGGTCGAGCAGATGCAGCGCCGATTGCAGGCACCAGCGCTCGGCAAAGGGGTTGGGTTCGCTCGCCTCGCTGGCCAGCCGGTCCCATGCCGCCGCGAGATCGTCCGAAAGCGACAGCGGATCAACGACGCGCACGGCGAGCGGCGCGGCTGCGGTATTATCGATCGGAAAGGCAGGATGCACCGTCATCGGAAGCGAGCCTAGCAGCCAAGCGTTAAGATGGCGTGGCGATTCGCATGGGTCGCTGCCCGTTCGCGGAGTAAAGAATCTAAATCCCGAACAGTTTCGCCAGCGATTTTTCGAGCATGAAGAATTGCCAGATCAGGCGGCCATGGTCGCGGCGCCCCGACTGGTGTGCCGCGACGATCCGCTCGATCTCCGCCATGTCGAACCAGCCCGACCGCGCCAGCGTCGAAGAACTCGCCAATGCCTTCGCCTGTTCGATCAAAGGCCCACGGAACCAGTGCGATACCGGGGTCACGAAACCCATCTTCGGGCGGTAGAGGATGTCGTGCGGCAGATAACGCTCCATCGCCTGCTTCATGATCGCCTTGCCCGTCCCGCGCTTGACGCGCATCGACGCGGGCAGGCTCGCCGCAAATTCGATCAGGCGATAGTCGAGCAGGGGTTCGCGCGCTTCGAGGCTGACCGCCATGCTCATCCGGTCGGTCTTGGTCAGGATGTCCCCGGGCAGCCAAATCATCAGGTCGGCATATTGCGCACGGTCGAGCGGCTCGCGCGCAGGCGCCTCCGCCATCGCCTTCCAGTACCGCGTTTCGGCGACATGATCGCCGAGCGCATGGTGCGCGGCGTCGTTGAACAGGCGCGATCGTTGCTGGAGCCCGGTCACGCCCACCGCCTCGGCATAGCCCTCCGCACCGCTTTTCGACAGGCTGGCAAGCGTCGCGCGCGCGCGCAGCGGGCGCGGTGCCCAATCCATCTGCGGCCAGACATGCGAAAGCGGTCCAAGCACGCCGCGGCGAAGGAAGCCCGGGATCAGCCCGCGCAGTTTCTCTTCCTGATGCTGGAACACCAAGCGGCGATATCCTGCGAAAGCCTCGTCGGCGCCGTCGCCCGACAGCGCAACCGTCACCTCTTCGCGTGCGAGTTCGCACACCCGGTAGGTCGGCAGCGCGCTGGCGTCGGCAAAGGGTTCGTCGAACATGTCGGCGATCCGGTCGACGAGCGCAAAGTCGCCCGATGACACGGTGCGCGTGCGGTGATCGGTCGCGAACCGCTCGGCGATCTGCTGGGCGTAAGCGGTCTCGTCGAGCGCCGCCTGATCGAAGCCGATCGTGCAGGTCTTGACCGCCTTCGCGCTCGCCTCTGCCATCAGCGCGACGACCGCGCTCGAATCGACCCCGCCCGACAGGAAGGCGCCGAGCGGCACGTCGGCGACCATGCGGTCGGTCACCGCGGCGCGCATCAGGTGGAGGAGATGCTCGGCCGCTTCGCTTTCGCTCGCGCGGATCCGCTTCGAGAAATCGGGCGCCCACCAGCGCGTCGGTGCGGGGACGGGCTTGCCGCGTTCGAGCATCAGATAATGGCCTGCGGGCAGCTTCTCGACGCCCGCGACGATGCAATTGTCGTCGGGCACATAACCGAAGGCGAGGAAATCCTCGATCGCGGTGAGGTTCGCCTCCTGCCGCAGCAGCGGATTGCGCAGCAGCCCCTTCAGTTCCGACGCGAAGGCCACCGATCCGTCAGACAGGCGGACAAAGTGGAGTGGTTTGACCCCCAGCCGGTCGCGCGCGAGGAACAGGCACCCGCGCCGGTGGTCGTGGATCGCGAAAGCGAACATGCCGTTGAACCGCGACAGGCAATCGGGACCCCACTGGCGCCAGGCCGCGATAATGACCTCGGTATCGCCGCTGGTGCGGAACCGGTGGCCACGATCCTCCAGCTCGGCGCGCAACTCCCGGAAATTATAGATTTCGCCGTTGTAGGTGAGCGTGACGAGCTCGTCGTCGCTCGCCATCGGTTGCGGACTGCCTTCGATATCGATGATCGACAGGCGCAGGTGGCCGAGCCCGACACCCGGGGCGGTCCACTCGCCCGATCCGTCGGGGCCGCGGTGCTGCATCGGCTGGAGCATCGCGCGCAGGCGCGCCGGGTCAACCGGTTTCGCCGTTTCCAGATGATAGATGCCAGCGATCCCGCACATATAGGAAGCGCTCTTAACGCGTTTTCAGCGCGCGGTCAGCCATCGCGTCGACTCCGCCCGACGCGGAAACGAAATCGGTGATCGCATTAATCCCGCCCTGACGCTCCTCGCTCGATACGATCAGGGACAAAGCGCGCGGGTCGCCGCCGAGCAGGCGCGCCCGAAGCCCCGTGATTTTCGCGCGGCGCGGGCTACCCGTGACGGTGCCGCCGACGACATACCAGGTTGCCGCGTCGCGCAGCACCGGACCGGGGTGGAGCAGCCGCTCGGTCCTTGCTCCTTCGACCGCCGGCAGCGCCGCGCTCCACGCCCATTTGCTGTCCGGATCGACGGCCCCCTGTCCGAAGGCGACGACCTCGCGCCCTTCGGCCTGACGCTCGTAGCCGCCGATCGCGACGGTCACCACCTGCCCCTTGTCGTTGGCGAACTGGCGTAGCAACCGCTGGTCGGCGCCGTCGAAACGCGGCGCCCAGGCGGTGCCGCCCGTGCGCGCATCGCGCCAGCCCGGCGGCGCTTCGACCATCATGGTTTCGGGAAGCGGCGCGCTGCGCCCGCCGATCAGCATCCCCCATCCCGCGAAGATCAGCGGAAGCACGAGCGCAGCAGGCAGCACTGCCTTTGCCGGGCCTGTGAAGCGCGGCACGCCATCCAGCCCGCGCACGTCGACCGCAACGTCGTTCGCCGGGCGGTCGAACCAGCGCAGCGCGACGAGCATGACGATCAGGATCACCAGCCCGAAGAAGATCCAGCCGTAGAAGATATGGTCGATCCCGCCCGCCGCCTCGATTCCCCAGATTTCGGCGGCAACCATCGTGCCATAGGCGCGCAGCGCATTGGCGAGGATCGTCGTCGCGAGTGCGGCGAGGACAAAGACGACCCGCCGCGTCCAGCTCTTGAAGCAGAGATGCGCCGCGAAAACAGAATAAGCGAGCATCGCGATCAGGAAATTGACCCCCGAACATTCCTCGGCGACCTCGAAAAAGCCCGCGCGCGTCGTGATGAACACCCCCTGCATTTCCGCCGACAGGCCCGACAGGTGGAGGAGGATGACGCTGATATGCGCGGTGAAGGTCTGGAGCAGGGGCACCAGTTCCTCGCCGAACGGCACGAGCAGCAGCGCATAGCCGAGCGGGAACAGCAGCGCGCGCACCAGCTTTTCGCCGAGTGTCGCCGCGACCGCGCCTTGCAGCATCAGCACGAGCCCGAGTTGGCGGAACAAACCGACCCCGGCGGCTTCGCCGACGAGCCACACCAGCCCTGCCCCCGCCATCCACACCAGCGCTGGCCACCAGAAGGCGGGGGTCAGCGGACGTAACAACACGACCCGCTGCGACACCAGCCAGCCGATCATCGGCACCATCAGCAGGCAGTGGGTGAAGGTCGAGCTGTGCCACCAGATCCCGGCCATATCGGCGGCGTCGCGCCAGAAGATCGCGAGGATGGCCGCGGAGAGCAGCGCGAGCGCGGCAAGGTGGCGTTGCCAGACCGTCATGCAGACAGCCCCAGCAAGTCGCCGAGCGGTGCGAGGCGTGCATCCCAGCCATAACGCGCGATCATCCGCGCGCGCGCCGCCTGCCCCATCGCGGCCGCGCCGGCGGGGTCGTCGAAAAGCGCACACACCGCGTCCGCCATCGCCTCCGCACCATCGGCAACGCGCAAATGTTCGTCCGGCACGGCGTCGATCCCCGTCGCGGCGGCGGCGCTCGCGACGACGGGCCGCGCCATCGCCATCGCTTCGAGCAGCTTGTTCTGCACCCCGCGCGCGAGCAGCAGCGGCGCGACGACCGCGTCGGCGGCGGCGAGCCAGGGGCGCACATCGGGTACTTCGCCCGTAACCGTGACGCCCGGCACGCTTTCGAGCGCGCGCACTTCGTCGGTCGGCGCGCGGCCGACGATCGCAAAGCGCGCCTGCGGGTGGCGCCGGCGGATCAACGGCAGGATATCGGCAGCGAACCATCGCACCGCATCGATATTGGGGCGATAATCCATCTGGCCGGTGAACACCGCGAGCGGCCCCTCGCCCGCTCGCACCGGATCGAACGCGAGGGCGGGATCAAAACGGTCGGTGTCGATGCCATTTTCGACCGCGCATATCTTGCCGGAACCCGGCGCGCTGCGGCTGCGAAACAGCGCCGCCTCGGCCTCGCTGACGAACAGGCTGGCGTCGGCGCGGCGCGCCACCTCGGCCTCCCAGGCGCCGAGCATCCGGGCTTCGCGCGCGTGCACCCAGTGCAGCGGCTGGCGCCTGTCCTGCTCGGCATAGGTCGCGAATTTCGCCGAATCGACGTCGACGAAATCCATCAGCACCGGGCCGTCGAAACGAGCGGGCAGATATTGCGCCATCTGGCCCGAGAAAGCGACGATATGGGTGACGCCGCCCTGCCCGATCAGGCGATCGACATGGCGTGCGAGCGCCGCATTGCGAAACAGCCGGTTCGACACAGGCTCACGGTTCAGCACCGCCTGCGCCAGCGCCGACGGACGCGACGCTTTGCGCACTTCGATCGCCAGGCTCTTGCAAAGCGGTGCCATCTTGTCGCGCGCAAGCGTGGCATCGGCGTCATCGTCGGCGAGCGCGGCGACATGTACCGGCGCGAGCTTCGCCAGCGCCTCGAACATATGCCAGCTGCGGATCCGGTCGCCGCGGTCGGGGGGCCATGGCGCGCGGTGAACGAGGAACAATATCTCGGCCATCAGCCCAAAGCCTATCCCAGCCCGCGGGCGATCAGTGGGCCGAGCCGGTTTGCCGCCCACAGCGGCAGCTTCTTCCAAAGATCGACCTGGATGCGATATCTGGCGCTGTTCGGGTTGGTGTCGCGCGCGACCTCACCCGGAGCAAGCCAGCGGCCGTAGACGAGCGGCTGCGGTTCGAAGCCCCAATTCTTCTTGTAGGCGAAGGGGCCGGTTCCGACCTTCGAGCGGCCGAAATCGAAGCGCGTGCAACCGCGCGCACGCGCGTGGCGCATCAGCGCGAAATACATGAGCTCGTTGGCACGCAGGCGGCGCGCGTCGGCGGTGCCGCCGCCCCAATAGGGCATCACCGTGCCGCGCCAGAAAAGGCTGAGCACGCTCGCGACGGGGCGCCCGTTTTCGCGCACGGTCAGGATATCGGCATCGTCGCCAAAGGCGTCGAGCACCGCGTCGAACAGAGCCTTGGGGAACACCGGCGTGCCGAGATTGCGAACGCTGGTCGCATAGATGCGATAATGATCGCGGCGCTCCGCGTCGCTGCGGCCCGTCGTCACGGTGAGGCCACTCTCCAGAACCTTGCGCACCTCGGCGCGCTGCTTGCGTGGGATCGCGAGAAGTTCGGCATCGTCATCGGCGGCAAGGTCGCGCGCGAAGCCCGCGTACACGCCTTCCTCGCGGGTCCACCCCTCGCTGTCGGGCACAGGCCCGCCGCGCAACTCGACCGAGGGAACCCCGAGCGACTTCGCCATGTCCGCCGCGCCCTGCGCCAGCGTCGCGGCGACCGCCGGATCGTCGGCGAGGATGCCGCCCCCCACCGCAAATCCGCTGGCGACCAGCGCCTGACCGAACAGAGGCGAGCGGATATGGTGGAGCGGGAGAATCCCGGTCAGCACTCCGCTGGCACCGCGCGCCGTGGCGAGGTGGCAGCGGTGACCGGTGGCCCGGGTGATCGCCTCGCACCACGCGCGGCTGTGGAAGGGCGTCGCGTCGGGGTGTCCGGCCACATAGGCGTCCCATGCCGCCACATCGGACAGCGGCGCGCCGGAAAATCCATCCTTCATCGAAAGCGTCGGCGCATTCACGCCGCGTCGCGCCACGGCTGCGCCCGTTGCTGCTGCGCAGGGAGCAAGGCGTCGGCGCGCGTCCATTCAAAGTCGGCGAGCAGCTTCTTCAGCTTGCCCGCCATGGCCGACAAGCCGCTGTAATGGCGAATTTTCGACTTGATCGGCGCATCGACAACGCGCGGCTGGCCGGGATCGATTTCCCACGGATGGAAATAGAGGATCGCCGGATGGCCTTCCGCGTTCATCCGCGCGATCGCCCAGCGCGTAAAGCCATAGGGCAGCATCCGCATGAAGCCGCCGCCGCCCGCCGCCAGCGTCCGCCCGGCAAAACGCGCCGTCGTGACCGGCCATTCGACGAGGTCGCTGTCGGGCAGCGGGCGCCATGCGTGACGCGGACTTTGCGGCCAGCCGTAGTGATCGTGCACGACCGGCGCGACGCTCGACGAATAGGCATAGCCCTGTTCGGCGAGCACGGCATGCGCCCATGGCGTACGCGTATCGACCGAGAAGCTCGGCGCGCGATAACCGCGGATCGCCACACCACCCAGATTCTCGAGAATCGTGCGTGCCTTTTTCAGGTCGGCGGCGAATTCGTCGGCGGTCATGTTGAAGACGCGCTTGTGATCGTAACCGTGGCTCGCAAGTTCATGCCCAGCCGCGACGATACGTCCGATCAGCGCGGGATAACGTTCGGCGACCCAGCCGAGCGTGAAGAAAGTGCCCTTTACGCCGGCATCGGCAAAAATCTGCAGCACCGCGTCGCAATTCGTCTCGACCCGGCATTCGAGCGTCGGCCAGTCTGCACGGTCGATCGTGCGCTCAAACGCGCCGACCTGGAACCAGTCCTCGACATCGACCGACAGGCCGTTCTGCATTTTTCCTCACCTTCATCGGCAGGCTAGCGGATCGGGACCGGCTTGTCAGGCCGCCCAGGTCTGCGACGTCGCCGGATTGGGCGCATTGTCCGGGTCGCGTTCGACCCATTCGATCAGCAGGTCGAGCACGCGGCGCAGTGCCGCATCCTGTTCGACGAGGCGTTCTTCGAGCGATGCGATCTGCACCTCGAGCGCCGCGAGATGTTCGGGGTCGACCGCCGGGGCGGCCGGCGCCGGCGCTTCGACCGCTTCGGGCGCTAGTTCGAGAATATCTTCTTCGGCACCGGGCGCGGACAGCGTCACGACGCGCGCCGCTTCGGCGGGCGCCGCGAAGGGAGCCGGCCCGTCGGCGACGGGTTCGGCTACCCGCCGCGGCCATTCGAGCGGCGCTTCATTTGCGGGCGCCGGCCCCGAAAAAGGCGCAGGCGTCGGCGCGACGGCGGTCGCAGCGGCCGCCACGACCTCCTCGACCGGCAGCGGCGCGAGCGTCGCCGCGTCGATGCCGCGATCGGCCTCGATCTCGGCGACCACCGAGCGCACATTCTGCGCCGTGATGCGGTTCATCTGTTCGACCGCGCCGTAAAGCAGCAGGCGACTGACCAGGACGTTGAGCTTGCGCGGCACGCCTTCGCTATAGTCGAAGATTTCCTCGAACGCGTCGGGGCTGAAGCTGGGGTTGCCCGTCCAGCCGACCTTGCCGAGGCGATGGAGGATATAGGGTTCGACCTCCTCGGGCTCCATCGGGTCGAGGTGGTGCGTCGCGATCACCCGCTGGCGCAGCTGTTCGAGCGTCGGCGAGTGAAAGAGCGTCTGGCGGAACTCGGGCTGGCCGAGCAGGAAAATCTGCAGCAGCGAATGGCCGCCGAGCTGGAAGTTCGACAGCATCCGCAGCTCTTCGAGCGCCGAGATCGCAAGATTCTGCCCCTCGTCGACGATCAGCAGCGTGCGCTTTCCGGCGCGCGCCTGTTCGCGAAGATATTGCTCCATCGAGCGCAGCAGTTCGGCCTTGCTCTGCCCTTCCCACTCGATGCCGAACTGTTCGGCGACGAGGCGGAGAAGGTCGTCGCCTTCGACCTGTGTCGACACCAGCTTGACCGCGGTCAGGCGGTTCGGGTCGATCGTGTTCATCAGATGGCCGACAAGCGTCGTCTTGCCCGCACCGACGTCACCGGTGATGACGATGAAGCCTTCGCCCTGCGCGAGACCATAGCCCAGATAGGACATCGCCTTGCGGTGCGTCCCGCTCTCGAAATAGAAATGCGGGTCTGGCGTCAGCTGGAACGGACGCCCGGTGAAACCATAGAACTGATCGTACATCGTTTTATTCCCGTTGCCTGGTCAGAAGTTGTAACGCAGTCCCACCAAAGCTGAACCGATAAGCTGACTGTTGAAGCCTTCCTGATCGAAGGCGTTGAGGCTGGCCGCCGCAGTCCCCGTCAGGCTGCGCCAGAAGCGTCGCGAATAGGCGGCCGACAGCCCGGCCGACTGGACGTCGCTCGTCCCCGGCGCGCCATTGTCGTAATAATTGAGATAGCCCGACAGGCTGAAATCCGAATCGACGTCGAGCTGGCGCCCCGCCGAGACGAACAGATAATAGCTGTCGTCCTTCGTCCCGTTGAGGCTGCCGATCGGCGACAACAAAGGCGCGAGCAGCTTGCGCTGGTCGTATCCGACGCCGACACCATAGCTCCAGCCGCGGAAGCGCGACGACAGCGTCGCCTGTACGCCGCGGCTGCGGTATTGCGCAGAGGTTGCGTTGCCGAGCTGGTTGCTCAGGCACCCGCCGCCCTGCTGGCCGAAGACGCACGGATTGACCCCGCCACCGATCGGGTTGCGCGTCGGATCGAACTGCGTCGGCAGCGCCGCGAGCCCGCCCGACAGGCCGCGGCCGAGGCTCGACAGCCCGTCATAGACGCCGACTTGGATCGTCGTCGCATGGTCGGCGCGATAGGCGAAGCTGCCGGTGTAGATGGTGTCGCCATAACGGCGGCCGACTCGTGCCGTAAGGGAGGTGCGGCGGCTCGGCTGCCACATCACGCCCGCGTCCCAGATCAGCCCGTCGGTGTCGAACGACAGCTGGCGCGGACTCGATTTGTCGGTGACGAACCGGCCGTTTGCATCGCGCACCGGGACGCCATTGACGTCGAGCAGCGGATTGCGCTGGCCGATTTCGATATCTTCGTATCCGACGCCGCCGAGCAGGGCGACGGTCGGGCCGATCGGCACAGTGATATCGGCGCGGGCATATTTGCCCTCGTAACGCTGGTCGAGCTGGCTTGCATCCTCGCGCTCGTAGCCGCCCGACACCTGCCAGCCGAACGGCAGATCGCCCGGCCGCGCGCCGAGGCTGGCCCAGGCGACATGGTTGGTCGAGCTGTCGAAAATATCCTGCGGCTGCGCACCCGGCGCGAGGATCGCGGGTTCTTCGACATCGACCTTGGTATAGCCGAAGCGATAGCCGGCGCCGAAATCGAGGCCACCGACACGCCGCGTAAAGGTCGGGCCGGCGTAGACCGAATAGAGATTGGCGACATTGCTGGCGTCGCCGATGAACAGGCCGCTGTCGGCGCCCTGCCGGTCGGCGCGGGTCCGCGTCGCGAGCGCGCCGGCTTCGAGATTGAGGCCGCGCGCGACCTCCAGCCGGCCGCGCGCGAGGCCGCTGATGACGTCGGTGTCGCCCTGACTGCCCCAGCCGAACTGATGTTCGTAACGCAGCGTCGCCGACAGTTCGGCGCGGCGCGTGACGATCGCGGCGTCGACCCCGGCCGCAACGGTCGTATAGGTCAAAACGTCGCCGCCATTCTTGAGGTCGGCGGTCAGCACCTGCCCGATTTCCAGATAGGGGCTGACATCGACCTGCCGCTGCGTGCGGCGCCCTTCGGCGCGCTTCGCTGAACGGCCCGGTTCGGACGCCGGGGCGCCCGCGGAGGGCGCATCTCCGGCGCCAGACGCGCCGGGGTCGCCCGAAAACTGGGCATGCGCGCCCGTCGCGGTCCCGGCGAGCAGCAAGGCCGCCAGCGTCCCGACATGACGCATGGAGGTCATCGTGCGCATCACGCGCCTCCCTGTCCATAATAGGTGCCGAAGCGGCGTCCGCCCGGCGAATATTTCACGCCGTTGAGCAAGAGCTGGATATGCGGGCACGCGCCCATCAGGCCGATCGCGTCGCGCAGCGCCGATTCGAGCGTTTCGTCAGCGCGCACCACCATGATCGTCTGTCCGACATGCCCCGCGAGCACCGCCGCGGGCGACGCCGCAAGCACGGGCGGCGAGTCGAGAATGAGGATCCGCCCCGGCGCTCCCGCTTCGAGCTGGCCGAGCAGCGCCTCGGTCCGCGCCGATGCGAGCAGTTCGGTGTCGTGCATATGCCCGGTTCCGGCGGGCATGACCTTCAGCCCCGGGATATTGGTCTGGATCAGGCAGTCGCCGAGCGGCAGATGCGGATCGGCGAGCGCGTCCATCAGGCCGGGACCGTCCTCCAGTCCGAGCGCTTCGAGCACGCTCGGCTTCGCAATGTCGGCGTCGATCAGCAGCACGTCGTGATCGGCCTCGACCGCGAGGCTGAGCGCCAAGTTGACCGCCGAGAAGGTCTTGCCCTCGCCCGGGTTCGCCGATGCGATCAGCACGCGGTGGCCGCGCGGCAGGATCGGGCGATTGCCGGTGCCGCCGAAATTGCGGATCAGCTCGCGCTTCACGATGCGATATTCTTCGGAAATGCCGGTGACCGGCGTGCCGGGCACGATCATGCCGCGCGCCGCGAGGCGTTCGCGGTCGATCGTTCCCTGCCGCGTCGGCACGATGGCGGGCGCTGCCTTGGCGACATCCTTGCGCGGCGAAGGCTTGGGCGCGGGCGCCGCTTCGACCGCGGGCGCGGCCTCAATGACGGGTTCCAGAACTTCGGGCTGCGGCGCCTCGACAGCAGGCTCGGCCGCCTTCGCCTTCTTGACCTTTTTCTCGGGCTCGGGCGGCAGGTTCGATATGTCGATCGTCGGCGCATTGGCCGCGGGATCGAGCCCGAACATGTCGGCCGCGCGTTCGAGGAGCGAGGGCGGACGCTTGACTTTGCGTTGGTCGTTCATGTCATCGTCCCCCGTCACGCCACCATGCCGCGCTGGATAAATTCGGCGACCAGCAGCAAGGCATAGAGGCCGACGAGCGCGCCGCCGCCCCCCGCAAGCCAGACGAGTTTCTTGCGCCGGTCGAGATGGCGTTCGGGCGTCACGACTTCGGTGATCGACCCGATGACCGGCAGGCCGCTTGCGCGTTCGAGCTTGGATGCGGTCGAATAGCTGGTGCGTATCTGCGACAGGCCAAAGGCCGCGCCGACACCGCCGCCGATGCCCGCGAGCAGCACGAGCGTCAGGAACAGCGGCCGATTGGGCGCCGCGGGGCTGGTCGGCTTCGACGGCGGATCGAGCAGCTCGATCTTGATCGCGTCGGTTTCGGTCTGCACATCGCCACGCAGGCGAACCTGTTCGCGCTGGGCAAGCAGCTTGTCATATTGTGCCTTGAACGCGGTATATTCGCCGTTGATCCGGTCATATTCGGCGGCGATGCCGGGGTTCTGGATCTGCTGCGCGGTGATCTTGGCGATATCGCCCATCAGCTGGCTCTTGCGCGCCGACAGCGCGCTGACCGTTGCCTGGCGCTCGGCGCGCATCGCGGCAAGCGAGGCATAGGCCGGATTCTGAACCCCGCCGCCGCCGCCCGTGCCTTCGCGGTCGGCCATGGCTTTCAGCGACGCAATCTGGCTCTTGAGCGCGATCACGTCGGGATGCGCGTCGGTAAGCCCGCGCGCGCGCATCGACGAAAGCTCGTTCTGCGCTCCCGCGAGCTGCTGGCGCGCAACACCGCCGCCGACGCCACCGCCGCCGGGGATCGACTGCGGGGTCGAGGCAAGCTGGCCGTTCGCCGCCGCAAGCTGCGCCTGCGCCGACACGATCTGCGAATCGAGCTGGCTGAGTTCGGCGCGCGCCGCTTCGACCCGCTGTGCGGGCGAACCGCTGCCGCCCGGGATCATGCCGATATTCTGTGCCTCGAAGGCGCCGCGGCGCGCTTCGACCTCGCGGAGCGCCTTTTCGCGGTCGGCGATCTGCGCGTCGAGGAATTTGAGGCTCTCGCGCGCGTTCATCCGGCCTCCGCGCAGCTGGTCGTCGCGAAACACGGTGATCAGGCTGTCGAGCACGCCCGAGGCAAGCTTGGCATTGTCGGCGTCCGACAGGCTGCCGACCGCAACGCTCGAGG
>Ga0247823_10001326_pt1 | contig 20655 bp, 15 predicted proteins | sample 13C_PalmiticAcid_2_FD_192426 | JGI IMG/M metagenome (GOLD analysis project Ga0247823, IMG submission 192426) | Soil microbial communities from agricultural site in Penn Yan, New York, United States - 13C_PalmiticAcid_Day30 | ecosystem: Environmental > Terrestrial > Soil > Agricultural land... | reverse complement strand
AAGATTCTCTCTCATCCGGTTTTGGTGCCTGTGGGACTGCTTTTTTTGGCTGTAACAGCCTTGGGATCGGCACTGACTTCGCAATATGCATTCGGCCTTAACCCCTGCCCGTTATGCCTTTACCAGCGCTGGCCATACGCCATTATCATCGGCTTGAGCCTCATCGCCGTGCTTATGGGATTGAAAAATAAGGGTAAAGCCGTTTCCGGGTTAGTTTTTCTCTGCGGATTGGCACTTTTGGCGGGTGGCGTGATTGCGTCTTATCATGTCGGCGTCGAGCAGCATTGGTGGAAATCATTCCTCGAGGGTTGCACGATCAACTTCGACAACACGCAAGATTTGCTGAAACAGATCGAGGGCACCAAGGCTGCGCGCTGCGATGAAATCCCCTGGAGTATGTTTGGCATCTCGATGGCCGGTTATAACGCCATCATTTCATTGATCGCTGTGCCTATCACACTGATCGCATCGCTGTTGATCGTGCGTCGCGCGAACGGATTTTAATTACTGAACGCCCATCAGGTTGAGCACAACAGTCACGCAACCAAACACACCGGCGAAGAAAATGTAAAAGCCGATAGATTCTTTCAGTGTCTTGGGTTTGCTGAAATCAAATAGATTGTTAAACATGTGACGACCTTCAATAAATGCTGATGAATTCAGTGTTTTTAGAGGGTCACACATAAAATTGCAAGAAAAAGCATGCATAAATCAGGCAAAAGAAAAGCCGGGCATTTTTAGCGCCCGGCTCGCTAAGTCAGCTTAAGAGAGAAAAGACGATTACTTGTTGTTAATCGTTGTCAGCAATGCCAGCGGCACAAGGCCGAGGAATACGCTGGATGTCCACGCCAGATAAAGAGCAGCACCAACAATAATGATCGACATCATATCGCTGGTAAGTCCTCTCTTGGTCAGAATCGTTGCACCGAGCCATAGCACGAACAATGATCCGATCTGCGTTTGAACCGTGCCTGCTTCAAATATATTGCCCGATGCACCTTCCACAACACCGAACATGCCCAGGGCATGCACGAGCACAGCGGATACACCGGCAAGCACGACAACGTTAGCGACATAGAACATAAACGCGCCCATAAAGTCCCGTTTTTCGCCTACATCTGTGAGTTTCCCAAACATGACAACCTCCTTGTTGTTTGGAAGTACCGGACAACAGCGCTAGTCAACCAGCTCTGTATCCCAGTACAGAAAATCCCGCCAACTCTCATGCAGAAAGTTCGGCGGGAACTTTCTTCCGTGATCCTGGAGCTCATAGACTGTCGGCTGCCTAGGCGCTGTCCGGGGATACATGCTGCATTCATGCGGCAGATAGCTCCCTTTCAACAAGTTGCAGTCATGACAGGCTGTGACGATATTGTCCCAGGATGTCCTACCACCACGCGATCTCGGGATGACATGGTCGAACGTCAAATCGCTCGTCCTGAATTCATCACCGCAATACTGGCATTCCCAGTGATCGCGCAGAAACACGTTAAATCTCGTAAAGGCTGGTTTTCTTGCGGAAGGAACAAACTCTTTGAGCGCCAGAACACTCGGCAGCCTTAATTCCTGAGTAGGTGAACGCACGATGCGTTCATATTCAGAAATCACGACGACTGATTCACGAAAAATGGCCTTAACAGCTTCCTGCCAAGACCATATCGAGAGCGGGAAGTACGACAGGGGTCGAAAGTCCGCATTTAAAATCAGTGCCGGGCACTGCTCGAGAGGCCTTATTATATTACTACTGCTAGTGAAACGCTCCATCATGTCCATGCTCCTTTGCAACCCGCTGGCTGCGGGGGAGACCCCCATGAAGGCTTGCCGTAACTGGCAGGATGCCGCTTATTTGCGAGGGCCTCGCTGTGCACCTTTTATAATTGTATTGTATCTTAAATTACGTGGCCGTTACACAATTTAGGTTAACATTTCGTTGCTGCGATGCATGAATTATGTTAAATATTTCGCGCAACAATCTTTCAGCGCATTAATATTTCAAGCCTTAAGAGAAGGTAAATATTTTCAGAACACAAAAAGCTGTCCACAGGCTGATTTCCTTTGTGTTTTATGACCTTGCGAAGCCCTCTTCATTGTCTATCCTTGACCTTACCCCGATTCATATCGCGCATGATTTAAGCATCTGCTTAAGAAAATGTTGAGAGAGCGCACGTTACATTAATAAAGGAGGCTTTTGTGTGCCTCCAAAGGGGTTTAAGGGGAACTTACAGTTTATGATGCGACTTCTCGCCGCCATATTTGCCCTGACAGTTTTATTCGTGGCGCCTTCAGCCCATGCTGCCTGCACCAACCCTGCGGGGAACGCGGGCGCGATCTTCTACAATACCACGCAAAAAATCTTCGAATACTGCGACAATACCAACTGGAAACGCATGAACGTAACACCGGGTGCTGGCTCCGGCGGTTGCACCAGCCCTACACTTGCCGAAGGCCAGATGGTTTATAACATCGACCAACGTGTGCTGCAGGGATGCGCCGGTAACGTGCATCGCCCCTTCGGCCCTATCGGTGGCGCTAACAAGTGGAAGCAATTCGATTACAATGACATTCATGCCTGCGGTGTCCGCGCTGATAAGTCTGTATGGTGCTGGGGCAGTTCCACACGCGGACAGGTCGGTAACAATAGTGCCGAGGAAAGTGATTTTGAACCAACCCCCGTCAGCCTGACAGGCGGCGGCACATGGAAGATGGTCGCGACCAGTATTTCTCATTCCAGCTACGGCAATAGTTGCGGCATTAAAACTGATGATACGATCTGGTGCTGGGGTGAAGGCGGCTACGGACAAAACGGCAATGGTGCCGCCAACTTTGTTGATGGCACTCCGGTAGCCCTTTCGGGCGGACAAACATGGAAAACCGTTAGTCTGGGAACGCGTTACGGTTGCGCCATACGCTCTGACGACACCCTGTGGTGTTGGGGAAACAATACGACGGGCCAGATCGGTAATGGTGGTACTGGCCAACAAAACACCCCCGTACAGGTTAGTGGCGGTGGCACGTGGAAGGCTGTCAGTACCGGTGAAGGCACCGCGTGCGGCATTAAGTCAGACGATACGGCATGGTGCTGGGGCCGGCGCGATTACGGCGCTATTGGTGATGGTGGCGCCACCAGCGGCAATCAGACAACGCCTGCTGCCGTTTCCGGCGGCTTTACATGGAAATCCGTCAGTGTTGGTTTAGGTACCGCCTGCGCCATTCGATCAAACGATACTGCATATTGCTGGGGTTATGGCGGCGAAGGTCAACGTGGTGACGGTTCATATACAAATAGCCGCACAACACCAGCGATTGTTACGGGCGGCTTTACATGGAAATCTGTTGACGTCGGCCTTTATACAACATGCGGCGTGCGCACAACGGGTGCAGGTTATTGCTGGGGGGATAATGCCTTTGGCACCCATGGAAATGGCACCACAACTGGCACCAATGCTCCTGCTGCTGTATCTGGCGGCTTTTCATGGCAATACATTAAACCGGGCCGCGACTCAACTTGCGGGTTGAAAACCGACGGGGCCGTCATGTGCTGGGGTAACAATCTTGCAGGTGTGTTGGGGTCCAGCAAATCAGATGTCCAGTTCGCCCCTATAGAGCCTGTCACAGGGGGGCCTATATGGACCAGTATTACAACAGCCAGCGGCCTTGGCTGTGCGATCAGATCAGACCAGACAGCCTGGTGCTGGGGATGGAATAGCGGCGGGCAGAACGGTATTGGTTCCAATGTCGTCGTTCCCACACAAATTATCAATGGCGGCACCTGGCTTAAGCTCAACGCTGGCATAACGTACGACCATACCTGTGGTATTAAAACCGATGGCACCGCCTGGTGCTGGGGTAACGAAGATAATGGTGAGCTGGGCAATGGTGCATCGGGCGGCGGCGCCACCCCTTCCGCCGTCAGCGGCGGCTTTACTTGGAAGGAAATTAATGTCGGAAACAACCATAGCTGCGCCATTCGTTCCGATGACACCGCCTATTGCTGGGGTGAAGATACCTCGGGAAGATTGGGCAATGGCGGCGGTGGCAACACCACAACGCCCGGCCTGGTTACCACCACAGGCGTTCTGACATGGAGTTCCCTTACAACAGGTCTGGAACATTCATGCGGTATAAAAACCGATGGGACAGCATGGTGCTGGGGCGAAGGCGGCAGCGGACGTCTAGGAACGGGTAATAGCACCGATCAGCAAACACCTACGGCGGTTACCACCACAGGCGTTCTCACCTGGAAAAAAATTGTCGCGGGTAACTATCATAACTGCGGAATCAAAACAGACGATACCTTGTGGTGCTGGGGCGATAACTACCGTGGCAGCCTGGGCGATGGTACAACCACGACCAGGAATACACCGGTACAGGTTAGCGGCGGCGGAACATGGGTTGATGTCGCTGCTGGCGCCTTCTCATCGTGCGGCATCAAAACCGATGGTACAGCATGGTGCTGGGGCGACAACTCAGCGGGACAGATCGGCAACGGCCTAAAAACAGGTAGCGCCAGCAACACAGCCCCCGTCGCTGTTGCTCACGATGGCATTTCATGGAGTAAAATTGACGCCGCGGGCTCCAATACCTGCGGCATGAAAGTAAATGGCGAAATTTATTGCTGGGGCAATGATGCATTCCGGGGAATCAATTCAACCTCCAGCAGCCTTACGGCTGTGCCCATGGCTTGCACATCCCCGACAGGGACTGCTGGCTCTATGAAATACAATTCCACTTCTAGCCTTATGCAGTATTGCGACGGCGTAAGCTGGGTTGGCTTACGTGGTGGTGCAACACCGCCTTTACCGGACGAATCTATACCAACTTCAGGGTTGGTTGCTTACTGGGCATTCAATGAAACAGCAGGCTCTACAACAGCAGCGGATAGTTCCGGCAACGGAAATACAGGTACATTACAAAATATGGACCCATCAACCGACTGGGTTGCCGGACGCGTCGGCAACGGTCTTGATTTCGATGGTACAAATGACCGTGTTTTTGCAGGCTCTAACGCGATTCTTGATAACATGACCAACAGAACTGTATGCGTCTGGACTTATCCACGTCCTGCAGCAGTCGGCGTTGATCGCATGGTTGTCAGCAAATACGAAGCCACCTTCACTTATGGCTGGGACATTTATCAAGCTGGTGGAGCAAGCTCCATCGGCGGCACTGGATATTATCAATCAGAATCAACAACAGACGGTGTCTGGCAGCATTACTGTGTAACGCGCACAGGCTCCACGGTTAAAGTTTACAAAAACGGTGCTGAAATCTTCCCGCTCTCAACCGGGGCATATGGCTCTGCCGGAAGTGATGCTGCTTATGATCTTTATATCGGCAGCGATGTTGCAAATGCCAGCCCCTTTAATGGCATTATGGATGAACTCCGCATTTATAACCGCGTTCTTTCTTTGAGCGAGATACAGGCATTGGCAGCACAATAAAATGAAAATGAAATTGCTCTACAGTTGTATCGCCTTATGCCTTGTGGCTGTCATATATATGTCAGCAACCCAGCCCGCTTATGCGGTTTGTGCGAACCCGTCGGGGAATGACGGGGCCATCGTATATAACAGCGCCAACAAAGTTTTCCAGTATTGTAAGGGCACTGCATGGTCACCCATGAATATTCAACCCGGATCCGGTTCAGGCGGATGCACCAACCCTGCCCTCGCCGAAGGGCAACTGGCTTTCAACACTGACTACCGCGTATTGCAAGGATGCGCTGGTAACGTCAACCGCCCCATGGGCCCGGTGGGGGGACAGGCGAAATGGTCAAAGCTGGCGCTGGGGTTTGCCTCCGATCAGGGCTGCGCCATACGCGAAGGTGGGACGGCCTGGTGCTGGGGCGATGACGGCAGTCTGGAGCTGGGCAATGGTGCGGTACTGACGGCGGATCAGCACAGCCCGACGGAAGTTTCGACGACAGGCGTCAGCGGCACGGCCTGGATCTGGCTGGATATGGAGATCAGTCATGCCTGCGGTGTCCGCAATGATGGCACGGGCTATTGCTGGGGTTCGGACAGTTCCGGTAAGTTGGGAAACGGCAGCGTCGATACGTCGAGCAAATCAACGCCAATTTCAATGACGATGACCGGTGTTACGGGCTCCGCGTGGATATCACTGGTAACCGGACAGGATAACACCTGCGGTATCCGCAATGATGGTACGGGCTATTGCTGGGGCGACGATGCCAACGGTCAGGTTGGCAACGGGGCGGCAAGCACCGGTTTTGCGCATGTTCCTATGCCGGTCAGCCTGACCGGGGTAACCGGCACCGCGTGGACTTTTATGACGGGCGGCTGGCGGCACCATTGTGGCATCCGCAATGATGGCACGGGCTATTGCTGGGGCAATGACACGGACGGCAAGTTGGGCAATGGGGCGACCGGCAGCGGTACTGCTCCGTCGCCGATCAACGTGGCAGCGGTAACCGGTACCGCGTGGACCTCTCTGTCCGCTGCGCAAAACCATAGTTGCGGCATCCGTGATAACGGCACGGGATGGTGCTGGGGCAATGATACGAATGGAGAGCTGGGGAACGGCGCGGGCTTGACCGCTGACCAGACAGCGCCGTCGGCCATTGATCTGACCGGCGTATCCGGCAGCGCATGGATCAGCCTTGAGGCCGGCACCGCGCACAGCTGCGGCGTGCGCAACGACGGCACCGGCTATTGCTGGGGCGATGACAGTGATGGTGAGCTGGGCAATGATAGCGCCACTGGCCTTCAGGTCAGCCCCTATCCTGTCACGACTACCGGGCTCAGCGGCAGCGGGTGGGTCCGGATTGTCGCATCAGGTTCTCACAGCTGCGGCATCCGGAATGATGGCACCATTTCCTGCTGGGGCAATGACGGGGCTGGCCGCTTGGCCAACGGACCAGAGGGCGGCGACGAGACCAGCGCCGTGAACGTGGTTGGCGGCATGGTCTGGAAAGCGCTTGAAGCGGGTTCTGATCATAGTTGCGGCATAAAATCCGACGATACTGCCTGGTGCTGGGGCGATGATACTACCGGCGAACTGGGCAACGGCGCGCCAAGCGATGATCAGAATGTCCCCGTTGCGGTGACCGGGGGGCATCTGTGGAAGAAAATCGATTCAGGCACCGGCCACACCTGCGGCATAAAATCCGACGATACCGCCTGGTGCTGGGGCAATGATAGCAACGGCCAGCTTGGAGACGGCGTTACAACCACAGGCTCCCCTGATCCGGTGCTGGTCAGCGGCGGATCGACATGGAAGATGATTGATACAGGCTCAGGCATCACCTGCGGGATCAAATCCGACGATTCGCTATGGTGCTGGGGCGGTGACGCTTCGGGTCAACTCGGCAACGGTGCAACAACTGGCAACCAGATCGATCCCAATCTCGTGACCGGCAGTTATAGCTGGAAATCAGTCAGCACCGGCACTAACCATACCTGCGGAATTCAGGCGGATAATACATTGTGGTGCTGGGGCAGTGACAGTTCAGGTCAGCTCGGTAACGGCGCGACGACCGGCAATCAGGCCGATCCGGTTTATATCATGGCGAACATCGCGGTGGTTGCAGTGAGCTCTGCGCATACCTGCGCAATTGATAGAACTAGCGATTTGTGGTGCTGGGGCGCGGCCAGTAATGGCCGTCTTGGCAATGGCACAACCACCCCGAACCAGGTGTCGCCCGTCCTGATTACCGGCGGACCGTGGAGCGCGCTTCATGCCGGGCTCAACAGTCATACCTGCGCCACCAAGGCTGATGGCAGCTTATGGTGCTGGGGGCTAAATTCTACCGGCCAGCTTGGCGACGGCACCCTCACCGCACGGTCAAGCCCGACCCAGGTGATAGGGGGCGGCACATGGCTTGCGGTTAGCGTCGGCTCGACCCATAGCTGCGGTCTGGCGGGCGGCGGTGCGATGCCGGCAAAAGCAGCTTGCTGGGGCACAGCCACTAATGGGGAACTCGGCCACGGCAAATTTTCTTATACGATCGCGCCAAAAACGATTTATTGCAGCGGTCCCGAAGGGCATCCGGGGGAAATCGTCTATAATACGGCTGAAAGTCTCCTTCAATATTGCGATGGCGTGGCCTGGGTGGGTTTCAATGGTGGGATTAGCGGCCCGCCCGCCCCCGAAGGCATACCTACACTGGGTCTTATTGGCTATTGGGCATTTAATGAATCAACAGGCACAACGGCGTCTGACGGCTCCGGTAATAATAATAACGGCACACTCGTGAATATGAACAACGCCGACTGGGTGACAGGTAGATCTGGAAATGCGATCGATTTTGATGGCGTTGATGATTACATCACAGTGCCCCACAGCAGTAGCCTTGTACAACCCTCTTCATTCAGTATTGCAAGCTGGGTCAGACCTGCGACATTACCGGGGGCAATGGCTTATCTGACAATGCTAGTGAAGAACACACCGACAAATCCCAATTACTGGTTCGAAGTACGCGGGGATGAATTTTTAGGTGGTTTCATGAACGCCGGATTCAGAGAGCACTTCTCTGGTGCTGCAACGGCAACAATAAATACCTGGTATCATGTTGCGGTCGTATTTGACGATGCTGCTAACAGGTTCAAAATTTATATTAACGGCGCTCTGGTGACAAATGACGTCGAAAATACATCCCCCGCCGATATTGGCAGCGGTGCGCTTATTATCGGTGCACAGGGGCCGGGCAATCAAAACATGGCCGTTACGATGGATGAATTACGCATTTATAACCGCGCCCTCACAGACGCTGAAGTACAGGCATTGGCAGGACAATGATGAGAACGATGAAACCATTTAGTCTGCTTGCATTCTTTTTTGCAGTGGCGCTCTGCGTGATCGCGCCACGCGCTGCCTATGCCGTATGCAGCAGCCCCAGCGGTACCGCAGGCCAGATCATTTACAACCAGACACAAAGGACCTTTGCCTATTGTAATGATACGGCATGGGTTGCCATGAGCCCCCCCGGCAGCGGTTCCGGTGGCTGTACAACGCCCACCATTGCTGAAGGACAAATGAGTTATAATGCCGATAACAGGGTTCTGCAGGGCTGTGCCGGTAACGTTCATGTTGCTATGGGTCCCATCGGTGGCGGGGCTTTACCCTGGACAAAAATATCTGCCGGACTAACCAGCTTTGACGGTAACCATACCTGCGGGATTAAAGCTAATAATTCGCTCTGGTGCTGGGGCACCAATAAATATAGCGACCTGGGAATTGGCATATCGGGCAGTGCCCCCGAAGTTCCTTTTGGCACACCTCAAAAGCTCGGGGGGTCATGGATTGATGTTGCTGCCGGGAGCAATCACAGCTGCGGGATTAAAACCGACAATACTTTATGGTGCTGGGGCCGTAATGATGAAGGCCAGCTCGGGAATGGCACCACTAACAATAGTTCTACGCCTGTGCAAGTTAGCGGCGGTGGATCATGGAAAAGTGTTTCTGCGGGTCTGAAATCCAATTGCGCCATCAGATCAGATGATACGATGCGCTGCTGGGGAAATAATAATGATGGCCAACTGGGAACAGGCAACACGACACAATATACTTCTCCCACCGCACTGACAGCAACGGGCGGCTGGAATACAGCCACGTGGAAGTCCGTTGCCATGGGCGCATCAAATGCTTGCGCTATCAGGACGGATGACACTATACGCTGCTGGGGGGGCAACTGGGTCGGTCAGTTGGGCGATAACACAACAACCGCAAAATCAGCGCCCACAGCATTAACATCCACAGGCGGCTGGAACACCGCGACATGGAAGGCCGTTTCCTCGGGCGAACATTTCACCTGTGCGATCAGGACCGATGACACCATGCGTTGCTGGGGACAAAACGGTGACGGACAATTGGGGCGCAACAATACAACCGGTGTGCTGCTTCCTTCTGCTCTCACTGCCACAGGCGGCTGGGATACCGCGACATGGAAATCAGTGGATGCCGGGCAATGGCATGTGTGTGCCGTGCGGTCTGACGACACAATCCGTTGTTGGGGCAATAATAGCGATGGCCAGATCGGCGATAACAGTACAACTGATCGTTTAGTCCCCACAGCCATCAATGGTGGCGGCGTATGGCAAAGGGTATCGGGTGGCTCAACATATACTTGCGGCATTACCACAGTGGGCGCGATAAGCTGCTGGGGCAGCGCATTGGATGGCCAACTGGGTAACAACAATACTTTTTATAATAATGTGCCCGCGCAAGAACTTGATCTGGGCCCCTGGAAAGATGTCGTGGCGCATGGTTATAACACATGTGGACTGAGAACTAACGGCGAATTCTGGTGCCGGTTTGGTGGTAACACCACATCCTTTACATTCGTCCACGCCGGACCATTCAAAAGCATTTCCAAGGGTTACTTCAGTTCCTGCCTCTTAAGGGATGATGATACAGCCATGTGTTATGGCGATAACTGGGCAGGCCAACTGGGGGATGGCACAACCACCAGCTCAGGTAATACCCCGGTCACTGTATCCGGTGGGCATAGATGGAAAAAAATCACCCCCGCCAGCAGTGCCACCTGCGGCGTACGCATAACAGATAACACCCTTTGGTGCTGGGGCAACAACAGCAATGGCGCCTACGGCAATAACACAACAACATCCAGTCTTACGCCTGTACAAATTGGATCGGATCAATGGTTAGACGTTGCAGGCAATGATGCCAGTATGTGTGGCGTTAAAATTGACGGCTCACTCTGGTGCTGGGGCGAGAATGGCAATTATCAATTAGGGACCAATAATACGACAGATAGTCTGGTGCCTGTTCAGCCGACAGGTTCAGGGGCATTTACATGGAAAAACGTTTATGAGTCCTGTGCCAAGCGTTCTGATGATACCTTATGGTGCTGGGGAGACTACGCAGGTTCTGGTTATGGTACACGGCAGGTCCCAACCGAGATCACAACAGGCGGTACCTGGAAAACTCTCGAGGGTGGCAATGGTAACGTCCCGCGTTGTGCGATTAAATCAGATGACACTGCATGGTGCTGGGGCCCAGGTTTTGCAGGCGCGCTCGGAGATGGTGTTTTTGGCTATCGCCATACTGTTGAAATGGCTTTACCGGTGCAAGGGGGGGTCAAATTTAAAGCTATATCCACCGGCCCCACACACGCATGCGGCATCCCCCTTGAAACCAGCGATATGCTTTGCTGGGGCTCGGCAGAATTTGACCGTTTTCGTAGTAAATACTCTACAGCAGCATATCTCACGCCTACGCAAATCTGGTGCAGCACCCCGACAGCTGCGCCAGGCCAGGTGGCCTTCAACACGGATGAGAAGCAACTGCAATATTGTGATGGCAGCGGATGGGTTGGCGCCGGTGGCTTTGGCATCCCTGTTGGCACAACGATTGCCGTTCCCACCAGCGGCTTGATTGCCTACTGGCCGTTTAATGAAGGAGCAGGCACCAGCGCAGCAGACGCAACGGGCAACGGTAACACAGGAACACTGACAAACGGCCCCACATGGGTTACCGGTAAAGTGGGAGCCTATGCCGTCAATTTTGATGGCGTCAATGATGTTGTCGATGCGGGTTCTGCCGCCATCATTGACGATATCGCACAAAAGACAATTTGTGCGTGGATATACCCCCGCGCGCCCCTGACTGGTGACAATGTCGTTATCAGTAAAGAGGCCAGTGACGGGAATGGCGGTTTTCGTATGTACAGCAGCGGTAATGGCGTTGTCACATTCGGCAGGAACTGGGCCGAGAGCGGCGCAGATACTGACTATAGCCAGTGGACCCATTCCTGCATGACCGACAATGGAACGGTCGTAAAATTATACAAGAATGGCATATTGGCAACGACATACACAGGCACGGGCTGGGGCACCTTTGGCAGCGACGCTGCCGCGACATTACGTATTGGGCGCAGTTCGGCGAACGCCAATCACCCCTTCAACGGCTACATTGATGAAGTCAGAATTTACAACCGCGTTCTGACAGGTTCGGAAATTCAGGCGCTAGCCGCCCAGTGATAATTTTTAGGCCAGCACGCGCTTCAGGAATTTGCGGGCATCCTGAATGCCGCGCATATCGATCGAATGCGGCAACATCGGGGTTACACCACCTTCAACCGTGAACCCCGCACTCTCCAGCTTATCTTTGGCGTGATAATAGGCGGATACCGGTACCACCATATCAGCCATGCCATGAATTAACAGCACCGGCGGTTTGCGCAGGCCCGATAAATCCGTTACATCCTCTTCGATAAAGGCACCGGAATAACCGACAATACCCGCAATCTGATCCTGCAGCCGTGGCCCGACATATAAACTCATCATCGTCCCCTGTGAGAAACCGACCAAGGCAACCTTGTTCATCGGCACATTGAATTTACGCGCCGCCGATTCAATATAATCACTCAGGATGGGGGCTGCATCTTGTACGCCCGCCAATATGGCCTCGGGTGTCCATTCCTGAAGGCTGAACCACTGATATCCCATCGGGGCCATGTCGCAATGAAACGGTGCGTCCGGCGATATAAACAACGTATTGGGTAACTCGGTTTTGAATTCGTATGCCAGCCCCAACAGGTCCTGACCATTCGCCCCAAGGCCATGCAGAAAGATCACCAGACTATCCGGGTTATCACCCGATGCGGGGCCATGAGTATAGGTACGCAGTTCAGACATGCTTTTCTTCTTCTATTGTATCTTTGGGGTAAAACATTCCGACAATCTTCCACAGGATGAATGTCGTAATGATGGATGTATAGCCATCCACCGCATAATGCCAGCCAATATGCACGGAACCGACAATAATAAAGCCCAGATACACGGTAAAGAACCAGCCCCAGGCTTTGCTGATACGCCAACCCAACAGCATATTCAGAAACGCGACAGAGACATGCATGCTCGGGAACGCAGAGATACCTGAGAACAGGTTGGTTTTCTTTTCGTTATAGGCAGTGATCAGGTAATCCATCGCCCAGAGATCAAACACCTGTGCGGTTTCATGACTGTTACGCAGAAAATCCATCAAGCCCGCATACGGGTTCGGCAAATCAGGATAGAAATGCCCGAAATAACACGGCCCCGCTGACGAGAATATAGTCGCCAGAATGAAACCATTGAGGATCCAGGCCAATATCATCGTAATCAGGAATTGCGCGCGCAGGTTCGGGCGCTTCAGGCTGAATGCCTGCCAGAATACCACCATATATTTGCTGAAGAACCACAGCTTATAAATAAAGCTGATCAGCGATGTGATAATCGCAGCCTTTAATAACGGATGCAGCCATTCCCACGGTTGCTTGCCGAAATGGATCATGCGATCCAGTTCAGCAAATGCCGGGTCCCATGAAAACGGATTTACAAAAGGAATGAGATTTTTGGCCGAGGTGAAAAATGAAAAGAACAGCGGAATAAAAAGCATGACCGACAAGCCCGTTACAATACGGCGCGGGTTAAACCAGACAGTCTTCAGCTCATAAATGAATTCAGTAAGTGGGCGTGGTGGCCTGATGGCCAATGTGATGTATAAAAGCCGCCCCGAGAGGAACAGGCAGGTAAACATAAACAAGGCCCCATGAAGTGGCCGGGAATAAAGGACAGAGGACAGCGTAAATCCGGCATCATATATGCGGGCGATAACATTGACGGCGATGCCAAAGCCCAAAACCAGCGCCAGATAAATCCAGAAAAAGCGACTGCGGCGCACTTCGTTACCCGCATCCACCCAAGGTTTCAGGCGTAGTTTCCAATGATCAGATATCTGGATTTTCAAGGCAGTGACTCTATATAGTGGACTTGATGATAGATTCCGGGAAATTCGGGGGCAGATCAAGCCATTATGGGCGAAAGTCGTGAAAAAATTGTAACCCGTTTTGCACCCTCGCCGACAGGGCGCTTGCATATGGGCCATGCTTACTCGGCGATCTTTGCCCATAATCAAGCCAAAGAGAATAACGGCTCATTTTTGCTGCGGATCGAGGATATAGACCCCACGCGCTGCACCCCCGGGTTTGAGCAAGGTATTTATGAAGACCTCTCATGGCTGGGCCTCAGCTGGGAAACGCCCGTACGCCGCCAGTCTGACTATATTTCCGACTTTAAAGACGCCTTGGCAAAACTCCAGAATATGGAACTTCTCTACCCCTGCTTTTGTTCGCGAAAGGACATTCAGGAGGAGATCGCGCGTTCCGGCTACGCACCGCATATAACCGTTGAGGGTCCCGAGGGCATTTTATACCCGGGCACCTGTAGTCATCTGACACCGGAACAGCAACGCAAGAACATGGAAACAGGACAACCCTATGCATTCAGGTTGAATATGGAGCGTGCACTTTCGATGGTGAAGGCGCCGCTGACTTGGTTCGACCATGGCAAGGGATGGCAAACCGCCACACCGGAAATTCTGGGTGATGTTGTGCTAGCCCGTAAGGATATCGCCACCAGCTATCATCTCAGCGTGACCGTTGATGATCACCTGCAAGGCGTGACACTGGTAACGCGCGGCGAGGACCTGTTCTATGCCACCCATATTCACCGCCTGCTGCAACATCTTTTGGGCCTGAATGTGCCGCAATATCACCATCATGGCCTGTTATTGGATAATGAAGGCAAACGCTTTGCCAAACGAAACAACGGGGTTACGTTGCAATACTTGCGCGAGACAGAGAAAAAAACACCCGCCGATATCATGAACATGATTGGGCTTAAGCTGCTATCCGGTATAGCGGCGATCATATTGGTGACATCGGCACCTGCTTACGCCAATCCTTCCGTTGAGAAGGAAGCCACCATTGAACAGATGAACCCTGAGGGCGGCCCTGTTAATGGCGACCCCACGAATGGCGCCCGCAAAACCGAAACAACAGAAGATGGCCAGCCACTGACATTTGAACAAACCGCCACGCGCCAGATGATCCGCCAGCCAAAGAAGGAATTCATTACCTTCTCGCTTGAGAACGACTCCCTCGGCAGTGGCCGTGACAGTGATTATACCAACGGCACGCGCATTACCTATTTCAACACGCAAGCCAAGGTGCCCGAAGTCATTCACGGCATTGCCGGCAAGATTCCTTCGGTAGAGATCAACCAGACAACCAGCGTGTTCTATTCACTGGGACAAAACCTTTATACGCCATCGGACATCACTATTCGTGAGGCTGTGCCTGATGAACGCCCTTGGGCCGCATGGATGTATGTGTCAGCGGGCCTGAGCACCGCGACTGGCAATCACGTCGATGAGATTGAACTGACAGGCGGTGTGATCGGGCCTGCTGCAGCGGGCGAACCGGTGCAGCGCGTGGTGCATGAAATTCTGGGTGTCAGCACGCCCAAGGGTTGGGGCAATCAGCTTCATAACGAACCGGGCCTGATGCTGTCATGGAACCGCCGCTGGCCAGAGGCCGTCGAGGGTCATTTAGGCCCCCTTTATGGTGCGATTGAACCCAATGCGGGTGTGACAGTGGGCAACGTCTATACCTATGCCAATATCGGCACGACCTTTATCGTCGGCCCTTACGATAAAGGCATTCAGGATACGCCCCCACGTGTGCGCCCTGCTATGCCAGGCACGGGCTTCTTTAATACGCCGGATGATGAATTCAGCTGGTATCTGTTTGCCGGATTTGAGGGGCGCGCGATTGCCCGTAACATCTTCCTTGATGGCAACACCTTCAAGGACAGCCCCAGCATTGATAAGGAATATTTCGTCGGCGATGTGACAAGCGGCCTTGCCCTGACATGGGACGATTACCGCCTGTCCTATTACATGACTTACCGCACACCGGAATATGACGGTCAGGATGAAAACACCCTGTTTGGCGGCGTTTCCATCGGCTATCGCTATTGATGCCATTGCATGATATGTTGCCTATAGCGACTTTAAAGCTATAGGAGTCAATTCATGCAGCACGACCTGATCCATATACAAGGCAAAGCCTATGTCCTCGTCCCCCTGCATGAATACAGGGGTATGTCATCAGGATCTGCTACTCAGGAAGAACTCCCGGCGAATGTCATGGATTCACTGTTCGCGCGATCGGAAAATCCTATCAAGATTTTGCGGAAACATCGGGGCCTGACACAGGTTGAATTGGCTGAAAAATCAGGTCTTTCAAGACCTTACCTTGCTGAACTTGAGACCGGACGCAAGGAAGGTTCTATAACCGCGTTGAAAAATCTGGCCACTGCGCTCGCGGTGAATATCAGCCACCTGATCTAAGCTATTGAATAGTCACGATCATGTATAAGTGCCGGAATGGCATCGCGGGCGGTCTTTACCGCCCCTAAATCGAGCTCAGCCATCACGATTTCGGCATTTTCACCGTCACCTTCGGCTAAAATCGTGCCCCAAGGGTCGATAATCAATGAATGACCATAGGTTTCACGCCCTGCTTCGTGTGTTCCGACCTGTGCCGGGGCCAAAACAAAGGCACCGTTCTCAATAGCGCGGGCGCGGAGCAGCGTATGCCAGTGCGCCTTCCCTGTCGGAACGGTGAATGCCGCCGGAACGGTCAGGATACTTGCCCCCGCCTTGGAAAGGGTACGGAACAACGCGGCGAAGCGCAGGTCATAGCAAATCGCCATACCGACCTTGCCCCACGGAGTATCAGCAACCACGGCACGGGTGCCGGGCTTGACCACGGCGCTTTCGCGGTGGACTTCGCCTGTTGGCAAATCTACGTCAAACAAGTGGATTTTGTCGTAATCAGCGACAATGTGGCCATTAGCGTCAATCAAGATAGAGCGATTAAGGATTTTTTGCTCAGGCAGAAGGACGGATATAGAGCCCGCCATGATCCAGACGCCTAATTCCTTGGCCAGCGCAGAAAAACGGGTCACTACAGGGTGCCCCTCCATCACCTTGGCGGATTTCAGCTTTTCCGTCGCAGGCCTGCGGATATGGCAGGTGTTTTCAGGTGTTAGAATGAACTGCGCGCCCTTGGCTGCCGCCTCACGAATCAGGGTTTCTGCGGTGATAATGTTTTCAGCAATATCCGGCCCTGAATTCATCTGGATCAGGGCGACTTTGACCTTATCGCTCATTTCAGCATCTCATCGAGTTTTCCGGCAGATTCCAGCGCATATAAATCATCGCATCCACCGATATGCGTATTATCGATAAAAATCTGCGGCACTGTACGGCGGCCATTGGCACGCTGAAGCATCAAATCCCGCGCTGCATCATCCAGATCGACACGGATTTCAACGGGGGTCACCCCTTTGCGTTTCAATAAGTCCTTGGCCCTCACGCAATAGGGACAAACTTGTGTTGTGTAGATTTCGACGTTTGCCATTTCCATGTATCCTGTAAAGTACTATCTAAATGGTATAAAGCGTTCCAAAGTCAATGAATAGTCAAAAGCTGCTGATCATTTCCGTTCTTGCTGCCCTGCTGATAATCGCGGGGGCGATTGCATTTGTAAAAATCAAAGGTGGAGGCGGTAGCACAGACCTGCCCGTGACAACGATCAACGGGGACCAGATTGTGATTGATGAAATCATGTCATCGTGCAAAACGAATGATCAATGCATCGTTGTCGACACCAAATGTAGCTTCTGCTGTGATTATGTTGCGATCAATGCCAAGAGCGAGACCCTGTTCAACCAGATGTTTGATCAGGCCTGTAAGAAATACAAAGGCAGTTATTGCGATTGCCACGACCTGACCAGCTATCCGACCTGCGTTAACGGTAAATGCCAAATGGTCAAATGGTCCGAGAACAAACCTTTGAAGGCACCGCCTGCGACCGCCGCACAGCCCACAGTACAACAACCTGCAGCTCAGCCTATAACGCAACAAACACCTGCGGTAACACCGGCACCCGTGCAGCAACAAATTCCACAGCAAGTTGCCCCTGCTCCGGTCACTGCGCCTACTCCCGCGCCAGAACCTGTGCCTGCCCAGCAACCTGTGCAGCAGACAGCGCCAGCCGCTGTGGATGCCTTTGGTGAGGAAGAAGCTGTACCCGCGCAAGATCCTGCAGCGATAGATGATCTTTACGCGCCGCTGCCTGATACATACACACCGCCACCAGCAGCGGATGAGAGTGGCGTTCATGTCATCCAACCTTAAAATAAAATCGTATGATGTGATTATCAGCGGTGGTGGTACACCGGGACTGACAACGGCGTTACTGTTGGCGCATGCAGGCATCACGGTGGCGTTGATTGACCCTGCCCCCCTGTCACAATTTAAAGTCAAAACCGCAGAGGGCCGCACATCCGCCCTGATGCAAAGTTCTATTCGTACGCTTACCCGCGCACGTGTTTGGGATGATTGCCTGCCGCATGGTGCCGCGCTTGAAATCCTGCGGATCATTGATGACAGCACAGGCGGCAAGAACGCGCAGATCGAAACAGATTTCCCGGCGGCGGATATCGACCTTGAATATTTCGGCATCAATATTCCGAATAATATCCTGCGCTCTACGCTTGCCGTCGCAGCAACCAAAACAAATAACATCAAACTCTACGACACGTTATCCCTGCAATCATTCAAGGTTGACGATTTTGGCGTGACAGTAACGTTGTCTGATGGCGGAGTACTGCGTGGCAAAGTACTAGTGGGTGCTGATGGGCGTCAATCACTGGTACGCACACAAGCCAGCATAGATACATGGCAACATGAATACGGCCAGACGGCCATGACATGCCTGATTGAACATTCAGGATCGCACGATCATATCTCGACAGAATTTCACCGCCCGGGTGGTCCGTTTACATTGGTGCCGATGCCGGGAAAAGTATCAAGCGTTGTCTGGGTCGAGAAGTCAGAAGATGCCGCGCAATTTATGCGCATGAATAAGCAAGCTTTTGAACAAGCTTTGCAGGACCGTACATGCAATAAGCTGGGACGCATCAAGCTGGCATCCGATCCGCAGAGCTGCCCGTTGGTTGCTATTCGTGCGCATGATCTGGTGGCACCGCGTGTGGCATTGATGGCCGAGGCTGCACACGTGTTATCACCACTGGGTGCACAGGGATTAAATTTAAGCCTGCGCGATGCAGACAGTCTGGCGCAAACCATTATCGAGGCCGCACAAACCGGCATGGATATCGGCGCGCAATCAGTTCTGAAATCATATGAACGTCAGCGCCGCGCCGATGTCTTCATGCGTTCGATGGGTACAGATGGCCTGACACGCTTTGTCAGCCATAATATTCGTCCGGTACACGAGGTACGCCGTGCGGGCTTACGTACGCTTAGCATGATTGAGCCATTGCGCCTGTTCGCCATGCAACAGGGTATGGCGGTTTAGAGCGGCCCTCTGGTTAGCAGCCGTAGATGCGGTTTCTCAGGGACACGCTGATACCACTGAAAACCTGATTTATGAAGAAAGCCTGCGCGGAAATATAAGCGCTCACCGGGTTCTTGCTTACGCACCGTTAGTCGCCCTTGCGCCACTTCGTCATCAATAACATTTTCTCTGTAAAAACGACCGGAAATAGTTTGCGCATGAAATTGCATCATGATGCCGGGGTTAGCGCTGGCCACATACATTCCTGTATCAGAAAGGTTACGGTGGGCTTGCGGTTTTCTGGCTGTCAGGTTTCGATCATCATGCCAGCACACGGCCAGATCATCACCCACACGCAGGGCACTAATGGCGTATTCATTGTCTGTCGCCGCCAGAAAATCCATATGGTCTTGCTTTATCAATTTTACAAGGGCGGCTGGCAGACCAAACGCGAGAGGTACAGAGGGGCAATCCAAAGAGCGCTCCGTTACACCGGGTTTATGGATTTTTAGATTTCCATTACGCCCGCCCTCAATGATGACGCCACTTAGTCTGAGGAGGTCTGATACGGGAATGGTCTTCATGGCCTGCACGACATCAGCGGCCAAATCTTCCTTCACGGAAACAGCTGAACAAAAACTCTGGCTCAGCTTGCCCTTGATATCCGCAACATTATCGACGACCTCGATGGCGCCGATTGATGTGTGCGTGGTCATAAGGCTATGTATGATCCAGCTTTTATGCATGTCAAAATTATCCTTTGACGGCACGTGCAATTGTTAAAACATTTACCGAAGCAGCACCCGCCTTCAGCAAAACTTCGCTACATTCACGCACGGTGGCCCCCGTCGTCAAGACATCATCAATCAATACAATCGAACGACCCTTCATTTTTTCAAGATGGCGGTCATTCACACGAAAGGCCTTGCTGACGTTCCGGGTACGCTCGCCAGCCTTTAAATGCCCCTGTGTGGGTGTCGCGCGCGTGCGCAACAGCAGATCGGGGATGCATGTATGTTTGGTTTCACGCGATAACCCAAGCGCCAACATGGCGGCCTGATTATAGCGGCGGCGCAGCAAACGCCAGCGATGAAGCGGCACCGGGACCAACACGGGATCATGCGGCCAGAACCCAGCCCCCGTGCGTGCCAGCCATGGCACGAAGGTTTTCACAGCGTAGGTTTGATCCGCATGTTTAAACCCTAGGATCAATTTACGGCTGGCATCGTCGTAGATTAGCGATGACCGGGCAGCGGCAAAGGGCGGCGGGTCAGTCAGGCAATCCGTACATTTCAGCCCCGTTTCAACGTCAGAATCACCCAGAAGTTCCAGCGGTACCCCGCAGCACTGGCATTGCGGCGCCGCGACAAACCGGAGGCTGGCCCAGGCCGCCGGAGATACCATGCCCTGCCGTTCTACAGGCTCGCCTGTCAGGGGGCATAGCGCCGGAAGCAGCCATTCGATGATTTTGCCAAAAGTGA
>Ga0247823_10001325_pt1 | contig 20655 bp, 19 predicted proteins | sample 13C_PalmiticAcid_2_FD_192426 | JGI IMG/M metagenome (GOLD analysis project Ga0247823, IMG submission 192426) | Soil microbial communities from agricultural site in Penn Yan, New York, United States - 13C_PalmiticAcid_Day30 | ecosystem: Environmental > Terrestrial > Soil > Agricultural land... | reverse complement strand
CGGAGTTCTTCGACCGGACGCTGTTCCGCGGTTTCATCCGCAAGCTGCGCGAGATCAAGCTGGTGTGGCCGGACGAAAACAGCAAGCTGGTGTTCGACGAACGCCTGGATGCCTGGGCCAAGGACGCAAAGGTGATCCTGGGTCGCGAACTGCGCCACACGATCGAGCGGGTCAGCCCGGAAGCGGCGGCGCCGGCGGAACCCGTCGCGCCGGTGGAGTGATACCGGCACGTTGATCGCGCGGGTGCGCGACAGCGCCCGCCGGACCTCAGTTGAGATGCCCGAAGCTGCGGGTCAACCACGCCTTGGCGATGGCGCCCGCGGCCGGATCTTCGACCAGATCGCGCAGTGGCGATCCGCATTCGACCAGGTGCGCGGCATCGTCGATCACCAGCGCCATCCGCAGCAGTTCCGCGCCGCCGGCCAGGATGGCCGGCGGCAGGTATTCGCGAAAACCGTAATGTTCGAACGCGTCGATCAGGAACGGTTCGCAGGCCACCAGCCAGAAGCGGACACCGTTGTCCTGCGCCCAGCGGTAGGTGCCTTCCATCAGCCGATCCACCACGCGCTTGGCGCGCTGGTCCGCCTGCACCGCGAAGCGGGTGCCGACCGCCACGCTCTGCGGCGGCCAGGCGCGGGCGAACCGATCGACCTGGAACAGGCTGCCGTATTCCACCTGCACCGCCGGCGAGCCGAAGTCGTGCAGGCGCAGCGTGGCCACCGCCTGCGGCCCGACCTCGACCACGACGGTGGTGCCGCTGCCATCCAGACCATCGGCGATGCGCTTGCCGCGACCATCCGGGCGGCCCCGTTCGAGGAAGTACACCTCGCGACGCAATCGCTGCACGTCGCCCAGCGCCTCGCCGGGGGCGATGCGGCGCACCCGCAGCGGGCCCGTGGCCACGCCCGGTTCGCGCGGCGGGAATCCACCGGCGATGGCTTCGTTTTCCTGGTTCATGCGGCTCTGGCCACGTTCTGCTCACCCGAAATGGGCACCTGTTCACAGAAATGAAGCAAGCATCGGGCCAACTCCGGCCAGGACCGTCGGATCCCCTTGCAGACGGGGCCTGCCGCGGGGTCGCTCCGCCGGAACCTGCCCGCGCGGGTGGCGGCAGGTGACGCGACGCGTCAGCTTCGGGCGGGATGGGACGCGGATGGGGCGGACGGACGGCGTCGGGGTCAAGCTGGCTCGTCGGGGATCAGCGCGCTCTCCAGGCGAGCGATGCAGTCCTTCAACCAGAGCTTGCGCTTCTTCATGCGCTTGATGGCGACTTCGTCGGTTTCCGGGTCACTGGCGACCCATTGCGCGATCGCCTCGTCCAGCTCGCGGTGCTCGCGCCGGAGTTCGGCGATGCGCTGGGCGATGTCGGCGGGGTTCTGGGTGTCCACGCAGCGAGCGTACACCGGGCGGGGTTTCGTCGTCATCGCAGCCCGACCGGTACAATGACCGTTCGCATGAACGCCATCCATCCCCTGCCCCAGGTCCTCGCCGATCCCGCGCCGCGCGCTTCGGATCCCCGTCGCCACGCCCGCGAACAGGGCAAGCTCGGCAAGCGCCTGCGCCGCCAGGTCGGCCAGGCGATCGCCGACTACGGGATGATCGAGGAAGGCGACCGGATCATGGTGTGCCTGTCCGGCGGCAAGGACAGCTACACGATGCTGGACATCCTGCTGCAGCTGCAGAAGAAGGCGCCGGTCAGGTTCGAGCTGGTGGCGGTGAACCTGGACCAGAAACAGCCCGGTTTCCCCGAGCACATCCTGCCGGACTACCTTGAATCGATCGGGGTGCCTTACCGGATTCTGGAACAGGACACCTATTCGGTGGTGTCGCGGGTGGTGCCGGAAGGCAAGACCATGTGCTCCCTGTGTTCGCGGCTGCGCCGTGGCGCGCTGTATTCGCACGCCGAGGAACAGGGCTTCACCAAGATCGCGCTGGGCCATCATCGCGATGACCTGGTGGCGACTTTCTTCCTCAATCTGTTCTTCCACGCCAAGCTCTCCGGCATGCCCCCCAAGCTGCGGTCGGACGACGGCAAACACGTGGTGATCCGGCCGCTGGCGTATGTGCGCGAATCGGACATCGAAACCTACGCCGAGGCGAAGGGCTTCCCGATCATTCCGTGCAACCTGTGCGGCAGCCAGGAGAACCTGCAACGCAAGCAGGTCAAGAAGATGATGGACGCCTGGGAGCGCGAAACCCCCGGCCGCATCGAAACCATCTCGCGCGCGCTGGGCGACATCCGGCCCTCGCAGCTGAGCGATCCGAAACTGTTCGACTTCCTCTCCCTTGGCCACCGCGAAGGCGCACGGCAGCCCGACGCGCACGCATGGCTGGCCAGCGATGAACGAGAATCGGGAATGGAGAATGGGGAATCGTAAAAAGCCTTCCCTGCTTGTTCCCCCGCTGTCTCGCCGACCGCTGTCCCCTGTTCCGATTCCCCATTCCCTATTCCCCATTCCCGGTTTTTAAATGTTCTTCCGCAACCTGACGCTGTTCCGCTTCAATCCCTCGCTCGATTTCTCCCAGCTCGATGAACTGCTTCCCGAGGCCCGGCTCAAGCCGGTCGGTCCGCTGGAGCTGTCCTCGCGCGGCTTCATCTCGCCGTTCGGGCGAGGCGAGGAAACACTGTCGCACCGCATCCAGGACGCGATCTGGCTGAGCGTGGGCGGCGAAGACAAGATCCTGCCCGGCGCGGTGGTCAACGACCTGCTGGCGCGCAAGCTGGAGGAAATCGAGGAGAAGGAAGGCCGCAAGCCCAGCGGGCGCACCCGCAAGCGGCTGAAGGACGATCTGCTGATGGAGCTGTTGCCGCGCGCCTTCGTCAAACCCTCGCGCACCGACGCGCTGGTGGATCTGGAACACGGCTTCATCGCCGTGGACAGTTCCTCGCGCAAGAGCGGCGAGAACGTGGTCTCCGAAGTCCGCCGCGCGATGGGCAGCTTCCCGGCCCTGCCGCTCAACGCGGAAGTGGCGCCACGCGCGATCATGACCGGCTGGATCGCCGGCGAACCGCTGCCCGAGGGCCTGAGTCTGGGCGAGGAATGCGAGCTCAAGGACGCGATGGACGGCGGCGCGGTGGTCAAGTGCCAGCACCAGGAACTGCAGAGCGACGAAATCGCCAAGCATCTGGAAGCCGGCAAGCAGGTCACCAAACTGGCCCTGACCCTGGACGATCACGTGTCCTTCGTCCTCGGCGAGGATCTGATCATCCGCAAGCTGAAGTTCCTGGACGGCGTGGTGGATCAGCTGGAGAACACCGAACGCGAGGATCTGCGCGCCGAACTCGACGCCCGCTTCGCGTTGATGGCCGGCGAGGTGAAGCGCCTGTTCATCGTGCTGGAAGGCGCGCTGAAGCTGAGCAAGGCGGAGGCTTGATGCGGCGGGATTGGGAATTGGGGATTGGGGATTCGTAAGAGCGCCTGCCTTTGCTCTCCTTTTGAAAAAGGGGGACTGAGGGGAATTTCGCTTTTCGCACCATGAGCAAGGGCTTTTCAACCGCCGCATGGCGGGTCCATTCCCATCGCCGATCCCCCGGACAGCCAGCAGCCGGGCATTCCATGCGATGCTTTTGTCCATGCCCTTCCGGTTGCAACGCCTGATCGCCAAGACGCCCCGCAGCGTCGAGCGCGACGTCGTCGCGCTGCAACTGGAAGATGGTCGCCGGATCGAGGTGCAGCGGGTCCGCGATCCACGCGCACGCCGGCTCAAACTGAGCGTCGACGAGCGCGGCGCGCGGCTGACCCTGCCGATGCGCGCCAGCCTGATCTCGGGCGAACGTTTCCTGCACGAGCACCGCGCCTGGTTGCAGGCGCAGCTGGCGCGGCAGCTCGGTGCCGAAGCCCTGCCCTCGCTGGAACCTTTCGCCACCGCCAGCCTGCCGTTGCGCGGGCGTGAGGTGCCGGTGGACTGGCAGGAAGCCCGCTACGCCGCCATCCGCCACGATGGCGAAAGCATCCGCATCCAGTTGCCGGCCCGGCTCGGCGAGGCCGCCCTGCGCCGACACCTGCGCGCGTTCTACGAGACCGAGGCGCGCGCGGACATCAACCGCTGGCTGCCCCGCTATCTGGCGGCATTGCCGCGCGCGCCCTCGCCGGTCCGCCTGAAGATGATGTCCTCGTTGTGGGGTTCGCTGAGTCCGGACGGCGCGATGACCCTGGATCTGTCGCTGATCATCGCCCGGCCCTCGGCATTCGAATACGTCCTGGTCCATGAGCTGTGCCATCTCATCCACGCCAATCATTCGCGTGCGTTCTGGCGCGAGGTGGAGGCGCGGTTCCCGGCCTGGCGCGACGAGCGCGCCTACTTCCATGAACACGGCCGCCGTCTCAAGGCCGGACTGCGCGCGCTACTGGCCGGCTGAGGTTTCCGCTATCGTTCCTTCCCGGTAACGGCCCGGTCCGGACGCCGTGATCCCATACCGGACACCTACAAGGAGAAATGCGGAATGCGTGGAATGCTGTTGTTGTGCTGCATGGCGCTGGCCCTGGCGGGCTGCAAGAAGTCGGCCGAGGAAAGCCTGGCGGAAGCGGCACTGGAGAAGGCGACCGGCCACAAGGTCGACGTCGACAAGGATGGCGAGTCGGTCACCATCAAGACCGACGAGGGCGAGATGAAGATCCACACGGGCGACAGCGCGACGCTGCCGGCCAACTTCCCCAAGGACGTCTATCTGCCGACCGGCTACGCCGTCGAGAGCGTGATGGAAGTGAACAAGACCCAGCTGATCGCGCTGAAAGCCCCGGGCGAAGTCGCCAAGCTGTACGCCGATGCGCGCACGGCGATGGAAAAGCAGGGCTGGAAGCAGACGATGGCGATGCAGGGCAGCGCCAACGAGGGCCTGCTGGCCTACGAGAAGGAAGGTCGCAAGGCCACCGTTTCGTTCAACGGCGAAGGCGCGGGCGAACCGGTCTCGGTCGGCCTGCAGGTGATGGAAGCGGAAACCACCGCGCAGTAATCACTGTCCCGCCTTCCGTGCCCGTGGCCGAATGGCTGTGGACACTGATCTTCGCAAAACAGGAAAAGCGGCCTCCGGGCCGCTTTTCCTGTTCAGGCGCCGGGCGCGGTGAAGAAATCCCCGATCGCGCGCGCCACGCCGGCCGGATCTTCCATGTGCAGGTGGTGGGTGCCGGACATGACGATCAGTTCGCCATCCGGCAGCAGGCCCGCGCGCTGGCTGCGCAGTGGTTCGGGGAAATAGGGCTGCGCCGGTTCGGCGAAGATCACCCGGGTCGGACAGCGGATGTCGGCGACCAGTGCGGCGATCTGGGCCTCGTCCAGCCGCTGCGGCGTGGGCAGGGTCAGGCGCTGGTCACTGCTCCAGACATGGCCGCCGTCCACCGCGCGGATGCCGCGCTCGACCAGCAGGCGTGCGTTGGCTTCGCTCAACTGGTTGGCCTGCATGCGCGCGCGGATCGGCGTGGCGATATCGGTGAACACGCGCAGGCGCTTGCCCGGCAGCGCGCGCGCGGCGGCAATGGCCTCCTGCCAGCGCGCGGCGGTGCGATCCACGGTTTCCGACAGGCCGCCGAGCGCCTCGATCGCGACCAGGCGGCGTACCCGCCGTGGCGAGGATGCGGCCAGCAGGCTGGCGATGCCGGCGCCCATGGAATGGCCGAGCAGACAGAACTCGTCCCAGCCCAGCGCATCGGCCAGATCCAGCACCGCGTTGACCGCCACGCCGCTGGTGTACTCGGCGCCTGGTCCGATATGCACGCTGTGGCCGTGCCCGGGCAGATCCGGCACCACCAGTTCGATTCCGGAAAGATGATCGGCCAGCGGCAGGAAGCTGGCGGCGTTGTCCAGCCAGCCATGCAGCGCGAGCACCCGCGTCCCGCCCGCCTCGCCACCACGCAGGCCACCGATGCGACCCATCGCGATATCGGCGGAGAACTCCTCCAGCCTCACGCCGGCTCCCCGGCCACTTGCCGCGCCAGCGCCACCAGCGCGTCGGCGTGGGCCGGCGTGGCGTTGAGGCAGGGGATGTAGCGCAGCTCACCGCCCTGGTCGGCGAACCGGCGGACGAAACCGATGCCCACTTCCTCCAGCGTCTCCAGGCAGTCCACCGCGAAACCGGGGCAGACCACATCGACCTTGCGCAGACCGCGCGCGGCCATCGCGTCGAGGGTGGCGTCGGTCGCCGGTTCCAACCAGCGCTCCTTGCCGAAGCGCGACTGGTAGGTCAGGGTCCATTCGCCCTCGCCCAGGCCCAGCGCCGCCGCAATCGCGCGACTGCTGGCCTCGCAGCGTTGCGGATAGGGATCGCCCTCGCGGGCCAGCCGCTGCGGCAGGCCGTGGAACGAGAACAGCAGATGCTCGCCGGCGCCGTTGCGCGCCCGCCATTCGCGGACCGAATCCGCGACCGCGCGCACCCAGCCGGCATCGACCGAGTAGTCGTCGACCACGGTCAGATCAAAGCCCCTGGCCTCGCGCGCCAGCACGTCCTTCACCGACTCGGTGGTGGTGGTCGAGTACTGCGGATACAGCGGCAGCACGATCAATCGGCGGACACCCGCCTCACGCAGTTCGCGCAACCGCTCCGGCAGGGCCGGCCGGCCGTAGCGCATGGCGTCGACCACCCGCCAGCGCGGCAGGCGCTGCTGCAGCGCTTCGGCCAGGCGGCGGGTATGCACCGCCAGCGGCGAGCCGTCCGGCAGCCAGATCTGCGCGTACTTGTGGGCCGCGCGCGGACCGCGCAGCGGCAGGATCAGGCCGTGCAGCAGCGGCAGCCAGATCCAGCGGCTGAGCTGGACCACGCGGGGATCCTGCAGGAACTCGCCCAGATAACGCCGGACGGCGGGAGCCGTGGGCGCCTCGGGCGTGCCTAGATTGACCGCGATCAGCGCGGTATCGGGTGCGTCGGGCATCCGCGTATTGTGGCAGAGCGCACTCTCGTGAACCGCTGCTTCGTATCGATGGCGATCTTCGGGCGGGTCGATGGACGGCGCGCGCAGGCCGGAATCCTCAGCGCCGATTCATTCGAGTACACCTATTTTCAAGCAGTTGCAGTAAATTTCTGCGAATCCACCTTCGGAGCGCCCATGAAACGCCGCCATTCCCGCCTGCTCATGCTGCCGGCAGCGACCCTGCTGGCCACCGCCCTGTTCGCCGGCCAGGCCCTCGCCGGCCCCAAGGAAGACGAGCGCGCCACCAACGCGGTGCGGGTGCTGGACGAGATCCGCCGCATCCCCGAGGAAGGCATTCCCGACAAGCTGCTGGACGAAGGCCGCGCCATCGTCGTCATTCCCGACACCCTCAAGGCCGGGCTGGTGTTCGGCGGGCGTCGCGGCCACGGCCTGATGTCGGTCAAGAATCCGGACGGCGCCTGGTCGCAGCCGGTGTTCGTCAAGCTGACCGGCGGGAGCATCGGCTTCCAGGCCGGCGTGCAGTCGTCGGACATCGTCCTGGTGTTCCGCAACGACCGCAATCTGGACAACATCGTCAACGGCAAGATCACCCTGGGCGCCGACGCCGGCGTGGCCGCCGGTCCGGTGGGCCGCAATGCCGCCGCCGCCACCGATGGCCAGCTCAAGGCCGAAATCTGGTCGTGGTCGCGCGCCCGCGGCCTGTTCGCCGGCGTCGCGCTGGATGGCGCCGTGTTGCAGATCGATGACGAGGCCAACACCGCGGTCTACGGCGGCGGCAGCACGCCGCGCGCCATCTTCGAGGGCCGTGCCGGCCATCCGTCCGGCGCCGTGGTCGGTTTCCGGGATCAGCTCGAGGAAGTGACGGCCGCCGCCCGCGCCGCGCGCAGTGGCCGATCCGCGCCCGCGGCACCGGCCGCCACGGTCACTCCGGCGACTGCGGTCGCGCCCGCCAGCCAGACCGCGCCGGTCGCCGAAACCGCGCCGCTGGGCCAGGCGCCGGCCACGCCGCCGGCACAGTCCGGTTTCCAGCCGGTCGCCGAAGGCGAAATCCGCACTGAACCGCTCAACGGTACGCCCTGAAAAAGCGAAAACCCCAGCGCGCGCCCGGGATCTCCGGGCGTGCCTGCGCTATGCTGATCGCCTGATTTCATTACTCAACGCACGAGAAGACCATGGGCGGTTTCAGCATCTGGCATTGGATCATCGTTCTGGTGGTCGTTCTGCTGATCTTCGGCACCAAGCGCTTGCGCAACGTCGGCCAGGATCTGGGCGAGGCGGTCAAGGGCTTCAAGAAGGGCATGCAGCAGGACGAGGACAAGCCGGTCGAACGGCTTGACGACCAATCGCAGTCCCGCAACAGCGAGTCCAGCACGTCCAAGGATCGCGACAACTCGCAGCAGTAAGCGCGGTCCCCTGCCGCCATGTTCGACATCGGTTTCCCCGAACTGGTGGTCATCGCCATCGTGGCGTTGATCGTCCTCGGTCCCGAGCGCCTGCCCAAGGTCGCGCGTTTCGCCGGTCTGTGGGTGCGCCGCGCGCGCGCGCAATGGCATTCCGTGAAGGACGAACTGGAGCGCGAGCTGGCCGCCGATGAACTGAAGCGCAGCCTGCGCGACACCGAGGAAGCGCTGCGCGAGACCGAACGCAAGGTCCGCGAGAGCGCGGCGGAGACCGAACGCGAGTTCGAGGACCTGCGCTCGTCGGTGGAACGTTCGCCGACACCGTCCTCCCCGCCGGAGCAGGCGGAAGAACCCGCGGCGCCCGCGGGTGGAGAAGACGTCCCCCTGTCCCATGGCAGCAGCGATGAACCACGACGCACCTGAGGATCAGGCCGAAAGCAGCCTGATGGGCCATCTGCTGGAACTGCGCACGCGCCTGATGCGGGCGCTGCTGGGCGTCGTGATCGTGCTGGTGGCGCTGCTGCCCTTCGTGAAAACGCTGTACAGCCGGCTGGCGTTGCCGATGCTGAGCCAATTGCCGGACAACCAGTCCGCGCAGATGATCGCCAACGATCCGACCTCCGGCTTCTTCGCGCCGATCAAGCTGGCTTTCTTCGCCGCCATGTTCCTGACCGCGCCCTGGCTGCTGTACCAGGCCTGGGGATTCGTCGCGCCGGGCCTGTACCGGCACGAGAAGCGCCTGGCGTTCCCGTTGCTGGTGTCGTCCATCCTGCTGTTCTACGCAGGCTGCGCGTTCGCCTATTTCCTGGTGCTGCCGGGCGTGTTCCATGCACTGATGATGTTCACCCCGGACATCGTCACCATCGCTCCGGATCCCGGCAAATACCTCGATTTCGTGCTGGTGATCTTCCTGGCCTTCGGCGTGAGCTTCGAATTGCCCGTGGCGCTGGTGATCCTGGCCCTGCTGGGTTGGGTGACGCCGCAGCAGTTGCGTCAGGGTCGCGGTTACGCGGTGGTCGGCATCTTCATCCTGGCCGCCGTCATCACTCCGCCGGACGTGGTCTCGCAGCTGATGCTGGCGATTCCGATGTGCCTGCTTTACGAAGCCGGCATCATCGCCGCGCAATGGGTCGCGCCCAAACCCGATCGCGACGATTCACGCACGCCGCGCGACGCGTGATCGCGTCAACCTGAACTCCTCTCCACATCGCTGAAGCCGCCCGCGGGATCCATTCACGCTGCGGCGTTGCGGTTCATCCCCGCTTTGCCAGACTCGGCCGCGCTGGAGTGAACGAGAAGGAACATCGCGATGACGCAACGCTTGGGTGCGATCTGCCTGCTGGGCCTGCTGTCGGCCTGCCAACCCGAACATCCGGTCGACACCGCGCGCGCCGCATCCGCCGCACGCGTGGCGGAAGCGCCGCCGCCGCCGGTGTCGGACGCCCAGGCGTCGCGCATCGCGTTGCAGGCGCAGTTCGTCGACGAGGCGCTGGGTGTGGCGATCCTGCCGCTGCCGGGCTTCACCCTGCGCCGCGATTTCCGCCGCGATTACCTCGCGACCGACGACTGGAAGACGTTCGCCAAGCCGGACAGCCGCGGCAAGGCGCTGGCCGCGCTGGTCCTGGACGGCTCCAACGAGATCACCGCGGCGGAATTGCGGCTGGGCATCAGCGATGATCCCGACGCGGTGGCCGCCTGCCTGGAAGTTTCCGACTCGGCACTACCGTCACCGCGCGATGAAATCCGCATCGATGGCCAGCCGTTCCGGCATTTCCGCGCCAGCGATGCCGCGATGAGCCATTACCTGACGGTGGACGCCTACCGCGCCGTGCGCCAGGAGCGCTGCTACGCCATCGACCTGCTGGTCGTCGGCACCCGGCCGGAAGTCTACGATCCGCCGCGCACGCCACCTTTCGATACCGCCACCGCGCAGGCGCGGCTGCGGGAAGCCCTGGGCGCCATCCGCTTCGTGAAATAGCGGATGCGTGGAACGCCCGTCGCTGCGGGGAGATGGCGTTCCACAGTCCATGCATCACCATATTTGGTGTTGACGCTCCCATGTGCCCCCACTATCTTGTGGCCGTCGGTTCTCCCGGTCGCACGCCGGGGGATGAAAAGGGAAGCCGGTCGAATGCCGGCGCTGCCCCGCAGCGGTAGGTGGAAACGAACCCGTCATTGGCACTGAGGCGCCTTGCCTTGGGAAGCGACGGGCTAGGAGGAAGCAAAGGCTTCCGCGTCCACGAGTCCGAAGACCTGCCGACAGCCGCGCGTTGCACACCGCGCGGTGCCGGCCGCGGAATCTCCGGGGGGAGATGGCTGGTGAAGCAGGCCGGCCATCCGTTCCCACGGTCGCGGTCCCTGCGACGCCGCTTCCCCACCCTGATGCTCCATACGGCCTTCCGCTGCCTGCGAGGGACAGGTCGCCGCGTGCACCACGCATGGAGGAAGCCCCGTGACCCCGACCGATACCGCCGTCGCTGAAACCGACGTCTCCCCGTCCCAGAAGGACGCATTCCTGTTGACCTCGCCGCCCACCGCGACCGCGATGAGCGTGACCAAGCGCAACGGCAGCCGCGAGCCGGTGGATCTGAACAAGATCGTCCGCGCGGTGCAGCGCAGCTGTGAAGGCCTGCACGCCATCGACCCGATGCGCGTGGCCACCCGCACCATCTCCGGCCTGTACGACGGCGCGAGCACGCGTGAACTGGACGAACTGTCCATCCGCACCGCCGCGCTGCTGACCGCCGAGGAACCCGAATACAGCCGGCTGGCCGCGCGCCTGCTGGCCAGCTACATCGCCAAGGAAGTGACCGGGCAGGAAATCCATGCGTTCTCGCAGTCGGTGACGCGCGGCCATGAGGTCGGCCTGATCAACGATCGCCTGCTGAGTTTCGTGCAGACCAATGCGCGCAAGCTCAACGACGCGCTGGATGCCTCGCTGGATCTGCATTTCGACTATTTCGGCCTGCGCACCCTGTACGACCGCTACCTGCTGCGTCATCCGCACACCCGCAAGGTCATCGAGACCCCGCAGCAGTTCTTCCTGCGCATCGCCTGCGCGCTCAGCGAGGACGTGTCCGAGGCACTGGCGCTGTACCGCCGCATGGGCAACCTGGACTACCTGCCCAGCTCGCCGACCCTGTTCAATTCCGGCACCACCCACGAGCAGCTGTCCTCGTGCTTCCTGCTGGACTCGCCGCAGGATTCGCTGGAGTCCATCTACCAGAAGTACGGCGACATCGCCCAACTGTCCAAGTTCAGTGGCGGCATCGGTGTCAGCTACACGCGGGTGCGTTCGCGCGGCTCGCTGATCAAGTCGACCAACGGCCACTCCAACGGCATCGTGCCGTGGCTGAAGACGCTGGATTCCTCCGTCGCGGCGGTCAACCAGGGCGGCAAACGCAAGGGCGCCGCCTGCGTGTACCTGGAAACCTGGCACGCCGATGTCGAGGATTTCCTCGAACTGCGCGACAACACCGGCGACGAATCGCGTCGCACCCACAACCTCAACCTGGCCAACTGGGTGCCGGATCTGTTCATGAAGCGGGTGGAGGCCGACCAGGAATGGTCGCTGTTCGATCCGCGGGTCGTGCCGGAGCTGACCGATCTGTACGGCGAGGCGTTCGAGCAGGCCTACCTGCAGGCCGAAACCCAGGGCAAGGCCGCCAAGGCGGTGCCGGCGCGCAAGCTGTACGCGCGGATGATGCGCACGCTGGCCGAGACCGGCAACGGCTGGATGACCTTCAAGGACAAGTGCAACCGCGCCAGCAACCAGACCCTGCGCGCGAACAACGTCATCCACCTGTCCAACCTGTGCACCGAGATCCTGGAGATCACCTCGGCGGAGGAAACCGCGGTCTGCAACCTGGGCTCGATCAACCTGGCCCGCCACTTCGACGAATACGGCGACTTCGATTTCGAACGCCTGGCCGAAACCGTGCGGCTGGCGGTGCGCCAGCTGGATCGGGTGATCGATCTGAACTTCTACCCGATCGAATCGGCGCGTCGCGGCAATCTGCGCTGGCGCCCGGTCGGACTGGGCTGCATGGGTCTGCAGGATGTGTTCTTCCGCAAGCGGCTGGCGTTCGACAGCGCCGAGGCACGCGCGCTGTCGCAGAAGATCGCCGAGACCATCTACTTCCACGCGCTGGAAACCTCGTGCGAGCTGGCCGAGGAACGCGGCCGCCATCCGTCCTTCGCCGACACCCGCGCCTCGGCCGGTGAACTGCAGTTCGATGCCTGGAACGTGGCGCCGCAGGACGGCGCGCGCTGGGACGCGTTGCGCGCCCGCATCCGCGAGCACGGCCTGCGCAACTCGCTGCTGATCGCGATCGCCCCGACCGCGACCATCGCCTCGATCGCCGGCTGCTACGAATGCGTGGAGCCGCAGATCTCCAACCTGTTCAAACGCGAGACGCTGTCCGGCGACTTCCTGCAGGTCAACCGCTATCTGGTCACGGAACTGAAGCAACTGGGCCTGTGGACCCCGGAGATGCGCGACGCCATCAAGCTGGCCGAAGGCTCGATCCAGGGCATCTCGCAGATTCCCGAGCCGCTGCGCCGGATCTACCGCACCGCGTGGGAGCTGCCGATGCGTTCGTTGATCGACATGGCCGCCGAACGCGGCGCCTACATCGATCAGTCGGCCTCGCTCAACCTGTTCATGGAGAGTCCGAACATCGGCGCGCTGTCGTCCATGTACATGTACGCGTGGAAACAGGGCATCAAGACCACCTACTACCTGCGCTCGCGTCCGGCCACCCGCATCGCCAAGACCACGGTGAGCAGCGTCGGCAGCGAAGCGCCGAAGCCGGCCTACACGGCGGTGGAGGCGGTGTCGTGTTCGCTGGAGAACCCGGAAGCCTGCGAGGCGTGCCAGTAACCGATGTCATGCGGGGTTGAGAAGCCGCGCCTCCATTCCCCACGCAGGATGCGCAGAGGAACGACAGGAACAGGAGGTTCCGGGCGCAGGGACGCGCCAATCCCTCGTTCAACAGTCCCCTCCCCCGCTGGCGGGGGAGGATCAGGGTGGAGGCAAGGCCGAAGCCATTGAACACAAACCGCCGCAACGCCTACCGAAGAACCCTTTCGCTTCATCACGCTTTTCGGAGACCGACACGCCTCCACTCCGTTCGCCCCCATCCCGACCTTCCCCGCTAGCGGGGAAGGAGCAGAAACAGGAAACACGACATGTCCACCCAACCCCGCCAGATGCTGCTGGACCCCGGCTTCGAACTGACCCTGCGCCCGATGCGCTATCCGCAGTTCTACGAGATGTACCGCGATGCGATCAAGAACACCTGGACGGTGGAGGAGATCAATTTCCAGATCGACATCAGCGATCTGCACGACAAGATGACCCCTGCCGATCGCCACCTGATCCACCGGCTGGTCGCGTTCTTCGCCACCGGCGATTCGATCGTGTCCAACAATCTGGTGCTCAACCTGTACCAGCATCTCAATGCGCCGGAAGCGCGCATGTACCTGTCGCGCCAGCTGTACGAGGAAGCGCTGCACGTGCAGTTCTACCTGACCCTGCTGGACAACTACCTGCCGGATCCGGCCGAACGGGTGAAAGCGTTCGCGGCGGTGGAGAACATCCCGTCGATCCGCAAGAAGGCCGAGTTCTGCTTCAAGTGGATCGACTCGATCCAGGACCTGCGCCGGATCGAGACCCGCGAGCAGCGCCGCCAGTTCCTGCTCAACCAGATCTGTTTCGCCGCCTGCATCGAAGGCCTGTTCTTCTTCGCCGCCTTCGCCTACGTGTACTACTTCCGCTCACGCGGCCTGTTGCCGGGACTGGCCTCGGGCACCAACTGGGTGTTCCGCGACGAGAGCTGCCACATGGAGTTCGCGTTCGAGTCGGTGCGCACGGTCCGCGAGGAAGAGCCCGAGCTGTTCGACGACCGCATGCGCGAGCAGGTCTACGACATGCTGGCCGAGGCGATCGAATGCGAGGTGCAGTTCGCCGAGGACGTGCTGTCCGGCGGCGTGGCCGGCATCTCCACCCGCGACATGCGCCAGTACCTGCAGCACTGCGCCGACCAGCACTTCGTCAAGCTGGGCATGGAGAAGAGGTACAACGTGCGCAATCCATTGCCGTTCATGGAACTGCAGGACGTACAGGAGCTGACCAACTTCTTCGAACGCCGCGTCTCGGCCTACCAGGTCGGCGTGCAGGGCGAAGTCGGCTTCGATCACGCGTTCTGATCGTTTCCGCGTAAACCACTTCGTGGGAGCGGCGTCTGTCGCGAATGCTCCAGGTCCGGCCGAAGAGCATCGCGACTGACGTCGTTCCCACGGGGATTCATTCCGGAGTCCGTTTCCTGCGCTAGGATGCGTCCGGGAGGCGCTGGCACCACGGAGCAACCGCATGGCCGAACATTCCCTGTCCGATCCGCGCCCGACCGAGGCGCGCCTGCTGCACATGGTCTTCCCCGACCACACCAACCACCTGGGCACGCTGTTCGGCGGCCAGGCACTGGCGTGGATGGACATGTCCGCGTTCATCGCCGCTTCGCGCTACGCGCGCACCACGGTGGTGACCGCGCGTTCGGAGCAGGTGGATTTCAACCAGCCCATCCACAAGGGCGATCTGGTCGAGGTCATCGCGCGCATCGTCAAGGTCGGCCGCAGCTCGATGAACGTGGATGTCGAAGTCATCACCGAGGATCTGCTGAGCGGCGAGCGCAAGCTGTGCACGCGCGGCCACTTCGTGATGATCGCGCTGGATCCACTGGGCCGACCCACCCAGGCCCCGCCGCTGCCACCGCCGGTCGTGCAGGACTGAGCAGCGTCCTCGCCTGTGCCGGTGAATGCCGTGGCGCGGGTGCGCGCCACGGCACGGCCATCTCACGCGACCGCGCGCATCCTTCTCGCCGCCGCCACCATCGCTTCCAGGGCCTCCCGGGTTTCCGTCCAGCCGCGGGTCTTCAGCCCGCAGTCCGGGTTGACCCAGATCTGTTCCGGTGCGAGCACCTCCCGCGCCTTGCGCAGCAGCGCATGCATCTCGCCACTGTCCGGCACCCGGGGTGAGTGGATGTCGTATACACCGGGTCCGATCTGGTTCGGATAGCGGAACTTCACGAACGCATCCAGCAGTTCCATCCGCGAGCGCGAGGTTTCGATCGAGATGACATCGGCATCCATCGCCGCCACCGACTCGATGATGTCGTTGAATTCCGAATAGCACATGTGGGTATGGATCTGGGTTTCGTCGGCCGCCACCGCGGCGGTGATGCGGAAACATTCCACCGCCCAGTCCAGATAACGTTGCCATTCGGCACGGCGAAGCGGCAGGCCCTCGCGCAGCGCCGGCTCGTCGATCTGGATCACGCCGATGCCGGCCGCCTCCAGATCGGCGACTTCGTCACGCAGCGCCAGCGCGATCTGCCGGCACGTCTGCGACCGCGACTGGTCGTCGCGGACGAAGGACCATTGCAGCACCGTCACCGGGCCGGTCAGCATGCCTTTCATCGGCCGGGAGGTGAGGTCCTGCGCATGCCGTGACCAGCGCACCGTCATCGGAACCGGACGCGCCACGTCGCCGAAGATGATCGGCGGCTTCACGCAGCGGGAGCCGTAGCTCTGCACCCAGCCGTTTCGGGTGAAGGCGAAGCCGTCGAGCTGCTCGCCAAAGTACTCGACCATGTCGTTGCGCTCGAACTCGCCATGCACCAGCACGTCGATGCCGATGTCCTCCTGCACGCGGACGCAGCGCGCTATCTCGGCTGCCAGGAACGCGTCGTAGTCCGTGTCGGGCAGTTTGCCGGCGCGGTTGAGCGCGCGTGCCCGGCGTACTTCCGGTGTCTGCGGAAACGAACCGATGGTCGTGGTCGGATATCGCGGCAGGCGCAGGCCGGCGTCCTGGCGCTCGCGTCGCACGGGATACGGCGAGGGGCGGTGGGCGGCGGTGGGCGTCAACGCGGCCACGCGCGCCGCCACGTCCTGCCGGTGCACGCGCGCGGAACGGCGGCGGCTCTCGTGACGCCCGCGCGCCGCGGCCAGCGCCGCCTCGGCCGAGGGCGCACCGTCCAGGGCGTCGGCGAGCAGGCGAAGCTCCTCCAGTTTCTGGCGGGCGAACGCCAGCCAACCCCGCAGTTCCGGGTCCAGTCCGGTTTCCCCCTCCGCATCCACCGGCACATGCAGCAGGGAACAGGACGGCGCCAGCCACACCTGATCGGCGCCTGCATGGCCCTGCGCATAGCGCGCGAGCACCAACGCGTTGTCGAGATTGGCGCGCCAGACATTGCGGCCGTCGATCAGCCCGAGCGACAGCACCCTGCCCTTCGGCAACGCCTTCAGCACGGCGTCGAGCTGGTCCACCCCACGAACCAGATCCACGTGCAGGCCATCGACCGGCAGCGCGGTGGCCAGCGGCAGGTTTTCACCCAGGTCGCCGAAGTAGGTGGTCAGCAGCAGCTTCGGGCGCGTCGCTTCCGCCAGCGCGGCATAGGCGTGGCGATAGGCCGCCTGCAGCGCCGGGTCGGCGTCCAGCACGAGGCAGGGTTCGTCGATCTGCACCCACCCGGCGCCGACGGCGGCCAGCCGGGCCAGCAGTTCCGCATAGACCGGCAGCAGACGCTCGAGCAGGTCCAGGGGGTCGCTGCCGTCGGTCGTCTTGGACAGGCGCAGGAAGCTCACCGGTCCCAGCAGGACCGGGCGCGCCTGATGACCGGCCGCCCGTGCCTCCAGAAACTCCTCCTGCGGCTTGTCGCCACGCAGGCGGAAGACCTGGTCGCGGTGCAGCTCCGGCACCAGGTAGTGGTAGTTGGTGTCGAACCATTTGGTCATTTCAAGCGCGCGCAGATCCACGCCGTCCCGCTGCCGCCCTCGGGCGAGCGCGAAGTAGGCCGCCAGCGGATCGGTTTCCGCCAGCAGGCGGTACGGCTCGGGAATGGCGTCGAACAGGAAAGCGGTGTCGAGCACGTGGTCGTAGAGCGAGAAATCGTTGCACGGCACGATGTCGACGCCGGCGTCGGCCTGCAGACGCCAATGACGGCGGCGGAGCTCGCGCGCGATGGTCAACAGTTCCGTGCCGGAGGTGTCGCCGCGCCAGTGGGCTTCCAGCGCGCGCTTGAGCTCCCGGCGCGCACCGATGCGCGGGAAGCCGAGATTGCCAACAGTTGTCATGATGCGTGTCCTCATTCGTGGTCGGATGAGGAACGAAGGACCGCGCCACCGTCGTCGCCTCCCGGCGACGGCGCATGACGCCAGCGACCTTCGCCCCCTCGGGCGAACCGGAACCACGGAGAACAGGCGCACGGACATGCGCGCGGACGCGGGGCGCCTGCGGCAGTTCCGGCCGCCTCCCCTCGGAGGCTCCAGGTCATGCGGAAGACATCGGGTCTTCCGGCCAAGGCAGGTCTTCGGGCTCATGGACGTCGGTCCGATCCGGGATCGGGGCCGGCCTACTGTCCGCCGCTTCCCGGCCCTTGGGGGCCAGTGCTGATGACGGAGGTCGTTTCCAAATACCGCTGCGGGGCAGCGCCGGAATGGGGCCTTTCGGCCCGCACCGGCTTCCCTTTCAATTCCATCGCTTCATTGAGATGAAGCGATGGAAACCTTCGGCCCGTGCACGTTACGGCGACCGGACCCCAGCGTCAAGCGCCGCCCGCCCGGTCGCCGCGGGCGCGGGAAAGTCCGGGGCGGCGAACGCCGGCGAAGGCAGCGTCACCTCGGAGGGCAGGTCCCGCAGTTCCCCGGTGCGCAGGAAGCGATGCACCGCCGCCTTGGCGTCCGGCGCGTTGCGCAACTGGTAGAACACGCCGTCATGGCCGCCGCGGTGGATCACGATCGCGTGACCGTTGCGCAGGTAGGGCAGCTGCGCCTGCATGTTCTCGATCGGCGTGGACGTATCCCAGTCGCCATGCACCATCAGCACCGGGGTGTCGATGGGGCGCAGCCGGCGGTAGTCGTCACCCAGGTCCGGTGTAGGCCAGCCGGCGGCGGCGGCGAGGTACGGCGCGAATCCGCCGACGCCCGTGTAGGCGATGGCCGGGTCATGGCGCAACTGGTACTCGCGTTGCGGCGTGATGCCCAGGCTGGTGTCCATCAGCGGGCCGATGAGTGTGTACGGTTGCGCCTGTCGCCCCGCCGCCACTTCGCGCGCCCACGCGGTGTAGTGGCCGTGATACAGCGACAGCACGAAGGCCGGCCAGGTCTCCGGCGCGCCGGCTTCGGCCAGCAGCGAGGCCTGCAGATCGGCCAGGCCAATCACCACCGGCGCGTCATCGTCGTGGAGATCGACCGTGACCGCTTGCCGGCTGAAGCGCTCGCGCAGGTCGTCGATGGCGGCCATCAGCCCGCCCGGCGGCAGATACGGCGCCAGTCCCGGATCGCGGTCGGCCTCGAAGGCGATGCGCTGCATCGTCGCCAGCAGCGGCGAGGGCATGTCGTAGCCGAAGTCCAGCGGTTCGATCGACGCCAGCACCGCGCGCGCGACGATATCCGGATGTGAGCGCATCACCGCGAAGCTCCATTGCGATCCGAAACTGCCGCCGAACAGGCTGATGCGCGGATAGCCCAGGGCGCGCCGCAGGTCGTCGACGTCGTCAGCGCAGGCCGCGATGGTGTAGCCAGCCAGATCCTTGTCCGGATGCGCGGCCAAGGCGGACTTCACCCTCAACAGGGCATCGTCGATGTCGTCCCGCGCGGTGAACGCGCGCTCGCGCGGCCACGCCGGCGACATCGCCGTGAGCTTTTCGCCGCGCTCGCTGTAACCGCGCTGCTCGATCACCACCAGGTCCGCGGTGTCCCGATAGGTCAACCAGGACGCCAGCCGGCTGCGCGCGGCCTCGCTGCTGCCGTCGAAGGCGTCCAGCACCGAGAGGCCGGGGCCGCCGGGCAACCAGAACACCGGCGGCGCGTCACCCGGCGTGCGGGCGCGGATACGGGCGAAGCCGACGCCGATCAGGCGGCTGCCGGCAACGCCACGATGCTCCGGCACGTACAGCGTGCCGATTTCGTAAGGCACCGGGGTGCCGTCCGCCGCCCGGACGGTTCCGGTGGTGACCGTGATATCGCCGGCCTGCCGCGCCTGCGCGGGCATCACGGAACCCGACAGCGACAACAACACGAGAATCGACAGCCACGGCATGCGCTTCATGGGCGGAATTCCGGCAGCGGGGTGCGCAGCCTCGCGCAACATATATCTTTATGTCAAGATATTTCCATGAAGAAGCCCGATACCCCCGAACCCGACCTGATCGACCAGCTGCTGGCCGACTGGCGGCGCGAACGTCCTGACCTGGATGCCGGCGCGATGGCGGTCGCGGGACGGGTCCTGCACCTGGGACGCCTGCTGGAAGCCCGGGCCGACGAATGCCTGAAGCCGCTCGAACTCAGCTATACCGAACTGGATCTGCTGGCGACCCTGCGCCGATCCGGCGCACCTTACCGGTTGTCTCCGACCGATCTGCGCCAGTCCGTGCTGCTGACCTCCGGGGCGATGACGGCCTGCCTCAACCGGCTGCAGGCGCGCGGCCTGATCCGGCGCGAACCGGACCCGCTCGATGGCCGTTCCCTGTTCGCGGTGCTGACCGCCAAGGGCGTGAAGCTGGCCGAGCGCGCCATCGCGCTGCGGTTCGATCAGGCGCGCAGGGCGGTGGCCGCGCTGGACGCCGGCGAACAGGCGACACTGGCGGGACTGCTGCGCAAGCTGGGCCAGGGCATGGCGGAGGGCTGATCGGTCGCGCCGCCATCGCTACATTCGTCGGCGGACATGGTGCGTGCGCGGGGCGCGGCCCTACACTGGTCCGCCCCCCCACGCGGCCGCCCCATGCGCCAGGATCACATCCTCACCCTGTCGTGCCCGGATCGCACCGGCATCGTCTATCGGGTCACCGGGCTGCTGTTCGAATCGGACTGCAACATCATCGATGCGCAGCAGTTCGGCGACGAGGAATCCGGCCGCTTCTTCCTGCGCGTGCATTTCGACCTGCCCTCCGCGGCGGCGTTGCCGGCATTGGAGGCGCGCTTCGAAACCCTGGCCGAAGCGTTCTCGATGAGCTGGCAGATCCACGACGCCCGCCGCAAGGCGCGCCTGCTGGTGTTGGTCAGCAAGCAGGGACACTGCCTCAACGATCTGCTGTTCCGCGCGCACAGCCGGCAGTTGCCGGTGGAGATCGCGGCGGTGGCCTCGAACCATCGTGACTTCGCGCCGCTGGCCGCCTCCTACGGCGTGCCTTTCCACCACCTGCCGGTGGATGCCGGCAATCGTGGCGCCCAGGAGCGCCGGATCCTGGATCTGGTCGAACAGGCCCACGTGGATCTGGTGGTGCTGGCGCGCTACATGCAGATCCTGTCGCCGGATCTGTGCGATGCGCTGGCCGGACGCGCCATCAACATCCACCACAGCTTCCTGCCCAGCTTCAAGGGCGCGCATCCGTACC
>Ga0247823_10001324_pt1 | contig 20662 bp, 14 predicted proteins | sample 13C_PalmiticAcid_2_FD_192426 | JGI IMG/M metagenome (GOLD analysis project Ga0247823, IMG submission 192426) | Soil microbial communities from agricultural site in Penn Yan, New York, United States - 13C_PalmiticAcid_Day30 | ecosystem: Environmental > Terrestrial > Soil > Agricultural land... | reverse complement strand
ATCGAAACGCGCGCGCAGTTGCAGGCCGGGGTCGAGCAACTGGGCGGTGCCTGCATCCTCAAGACGCGTCGGCTGGGCTACGACGGCAAGGGCCAGTTCCGCATCAGGTCGGTGGCGGACGTCGACGCGGCCTGGCAGGCGCTCGGTGCGCAGGCTGCGACCGTCGGCCTGATCGTGGAGGCGTTCATCCCGTTCGAGAGGGAACTGTCGGTGATCGCCGTACGCAGCCGTGACGGCGAGTTCCGTACATGGCCGATGACCGAGAACTGGCATGTCGATGGCGTGCTGTCGGCCAGCCTGGCGCCTGCGAGTGTCGACGCAGCGCTGGCAGGCGCCGCGTGCGCCCATGCGCGGCACCTGGCCGAGTCGCTCGACTACGTCGGCGTGTTCGCGCTCGAACTGTTCTATCGCGACGGCGAGCTGTTGGCCAACGAGATGGCGCCGCGCGTACACAACTCGGGCCACTGGACGATCGAAGGCGCCGAAACCTCGCAGTTCCAGAACCACCTGCGTGCGGTACTCGGCTTGCCGCTGGGCGACACGCGGGTGCTCGGCCATGCCTGCATGCTCAACTGGATCGGTGAAATGCCGGCGTCCGACGCGGTCCTGCAGGAGGCGGGCGGGCATTGGCACGATTACGGCAAGGAACCGCGGGCCGGGCGCAAGGTTGGCCATGCCACGTTGCGTGCCGACGATGCCGCCCTCCTGGCCGAAGCGTTGCGCCGCGTGGGATCGGCGCTGGGGCGCGAAGCGCAGGTGGCTCCTGTCGTGGGGCGCCTGTCCGCCTGACTTTGCGGTTCCTGTAGGAAGGAAACGAAAACGGCCGGGTCTCCCCGGCCGTTTCTGCTTTGAAGCGGAGCCTGTGGATCAGCGCAGGTTGCCGGCCACGAAGTCCCAGTTCACCAGCGCCCAGAACGACTCGACGTACTTCGGTCGCGCGTTGCGGTAGTCGATGTAATAGGCGTGCTCCCACACGTCGATGGTCAACAGCGGCTTGTCTTCACCGGTCAGCGGGGTGGCGGCGTTGGACGTGCTGGCCAGGGCCAGTGAACCGTCCGGACGCTGCACCAGCCAGCCCCAGCCGGAACCGAAGGTGCCGATGGCGGTCTTGGTGAACTCTTCCTTGAACTTGGCGAAGTCGCCGAAGGTCTTGTTGATCAGCTCGGCCAGCTTGCCGGTCGGCTCGCCGCCACCGTTGGGCTTCAGGCAGTTCCAGTAGAAGGTGTGGTTCCAGACCTGCGCGGCGTTGTTGAACATGCCGCCCTGCGACTTGCGCACGATCTCCTCCAGCGACGCGTCGGCGAACTCGGTGCCTTCGATCAGCTTGTTGAGGTTGTCCACGTAGGTCTTGTGGTGCTTGCCGTAGTGGAAGTCGATGGTCTCGCCGGAGATGTGCGGCTCCAGGGCGGTGCGGTCGTAGGGCAGGGGGGGCAGTTCGATGGCCATGGCTCGGTTCCTTACGCTAGGCGGGTCAAGGGGCATGCCGGGCACCGTCGGAGCGATGCGAAGGCTTACAATGGGCAATCCGCCGGCAGGGCCTGCGGAGCGGACCGAAAGTGTACCCGACGGTGGTTGCCAAACCGTCAAGGAAGGAGAAATCAGCATGCCGGTGATGGAACGCATCCAGGCCGAAGTGGATGGCCACCCGATCGTCCTTTTCATGAAGGGCACACCGCAGTTTCCGATGTGCGGCTTCTCCAGCCGTGCCGTGCAGGCCTTGCGCGAAGCCGGCGCCGAACACCTCTACACGATCAACGTGTTGGAAGAGCCGGAGATCCGCGCCAACCTGCCGCGTTACTCGAACTGGCCCACGTTCCCGCAACTCTTCATCAACGGCGAACTGATCGGCGGCTGCGACATCACGCTCGAACTGCACGAATCCGGTGAGCTGCAACGCATCGTGACCGAGGCGCTGTCTCCGTGAGCCTGGTCGGATTGCCCACCCGCGCGCCGCGCGCGCTGGACGGACGCGTCATCCTGGTCAGTGGCGCACACGGCGGCCTGGGCAGCGCGGCGGCGGTTGCCTGCGCGCAGGCAGGTGCCACCGTGGTGCTACTGGGCCGCAAGGTGCCGAAATTGAATCGCGTGTACGACGCGGTGGTGCAGGCCGGTGTGGAACCGCTGCTCTATCCGCTGGATCTCGAAGGCGCCACACCCGACGACTATGCTGAGCTTGCCGACCGAATCCGAGTCGAGTTGGGCCGGCTCGATGGCGTGCTCCATTGCGCGGTGGAGTTCAAGGGACTGACCCCGTTGGAGCACACCGATCCGGCCGCCTTCGCGCGCGCCGTGCACGTCAACCTGACGGCGCCGTGGTGGCTGTCGCAGGCGTGCCTGCCGCTGCTGCGACAGTCGGCCGATGCGGCGCTCGTATTTGCACTGGACGACCTTGATCGCGTGAGCCAGGCGTACTGGGGTGCCTATGGCATCGCTGAGCATGGTTTGGCTGCAATGGTCGGCATGCTGCACGCCGAACTGGCGACGTCCTCCGTCCGTGTCTCGGCCCTGCAACCGGGTCCGATGCGGACCGGCTTGCGCGCGCGCGCGTACGCCGACGACAACGATCTGCATGCCCGGGAGGCGGCCGACTACGCCGGCGCCTGTGTCACCCTGCTGTCATCTTCCGGCGCCGAACACCGCGGCCAGGTCTGGAAAGTGCGCGCATGACGATCCTGTCGGCGGCGATGCTGCTGTTCCTGATCCTGGACCCGCTGGGCAACATCCCGGTGTTCCTCAGCGTGCTGAAGCCGCTGCCGACGCGCCGGCAGCGCATCGTGGTGGTCCGGGAGCTGCTGATCGCGCTGGGCGTGCTGATGCTCTTCCTGTGGTGCGGCAAGTACGCGCTGGAACTGATGCATCTGCGTCAGGAGTCGGTGGCGATCGCCGGCGGCATCGTGCTGTTCCTGATCGGCGTGCGGATGATCTTCCCGCGCCCCGAGGGCCTGATGGGCGAAACGCCCGGCGGCGAACCCTTCATCGTGCCGCTGGCCATCCCCCTGGTCGCCGGCCCCTCGGGCATGGCCGCCGTGATGCTGATGGGCAGCTCCGAGCCGGACCGGCTGGGCGACTGGAGCCTGGCCCTGCTGATCGCCTGGGCCGCGACAGCGGCGATCCTCATCTCCGCCACGGTGCTCTACAAGTGGCTGGGCCGAAGCGTGCTGACCGCGATCGAGCGGTTAATGGGCATGCTTCTTGTCGCCATCTCCGTCCAGATGGTCCTGGACGGGGTAGGGACCTACCTCAAGCTGACGCCCCCCAACATCTGACCCGAAAGGGCCGCTGCGCGGTCCGTGACGTGCACCTTGGCGGTGCGCGATGCGTCTCTGCGGCTGTCATGTTGCACCGCGGAAGATTGTCATGCCGCGGTCACAAAATGGTCCTATCGTGTTAACCTGTTATTAACCTCCGCGGACGCCGCGTGGGCCATGGGAACCCCTAGCACGCCCTCCTGAACCGACCTCACCGGCCGGTTCCGCACGTCTTGTCAGCCAGCTTCGCCACATCACTCCCGTACTGAGGTTTATCCGATGAATCAATCTCGTCGTCTTCGCATGTCCAAGCTCAGCCTTGGCCTCGTTGCCGCACTTGCCGCCGCGCCTGCCTTCGCGCAGAGCACCTCGGCGGGTGTGGGCGGCCTGGTCACCGACAATGGCGGCCAGCCGGTCGTCGGCGCAGAGGTGACCATCACCCACGTCGAATCCGGCACCGTCAGCCGCGCCACCACCGACGGCAGCGGTCGCTACACCGCGCGCGGCCTGCGCGTCGGCGGCCCCTACCAGGTGACCATCACCAAGTCGGGTTCGGGCACCAAAACCGAAGACAACGTGTACCTGACGCTGAACCAAGTGAACACCGTCAACGCCGCCCTGACCGGCGACCTGACCACCCTGGAAACCGTGACCGCCGTGGGCTTCACCGGTGGCTCGGAAGTGTTCAGCGCCACCAAGATGGGTTCGGGCACCAGCGTCGACCAGCGCGCGATCCAGTCGCTGCCGTCGATCAACGGCAACATCCAGGACTACATGCGCCTCGATCCGCGCGTGACCTTCACCGACCGCGCCTCGGGCAGCATCACCGCCGGCGGCCAGAACCCGCGTTTCAACAAGATCACCATCGACGGCGTGTCGGCCAGCGACACCTTCGGCCTGGAAGGCAACAACATGCCGACCCAGCGTCAGCCGGTCTCGATGGAAGCCATCGAAGCCATCGACATCAACCTGTCGAGCTACGACGTGTCGATCGCCGGCGCCGCCGGTGCCAACGTCAACGCCGTGACCAAATCGGGTACCAACGAATTCCACGGTTCGGTGTACGGCAGCTACCGTGACGGCGAGTGGTTCGGCAAGCATCCGCTGACCAACGCCGAGTTCGGCGAATTCACCGAAGAAGAAACCTACGGCTTCACCCTGGGTGGCCCGGTGGTGAAGGACAAGCTGTTCTTCTTCACGAACTATGAGAAGTACAAGCGCGGCAAGCCGAGCCCGGACCTGAGCAACACCCCGCTGATGCGCGCCGACGGCGACTTCGACGCCGCCGACCTGGCCGAAGTGCAGCGCATCGCGCGTGACGTGTGGGGCTTCGAGCCCGGCGAAACGTCCGGCAATGGCGACACCGAGCTGGAAGAGTACGCGCTGAAGTTGGACTGGAACATCAGCGACGCCCATCGCGCCAGCGTCCGCTACAGCAAGCTGGAGCAGACCCGCGTGCGTCCGGAAGGCTCCGGCGCCAGCACGCTGTCGCTGAGCTCGAACTGGTTCTCGCACGAGAAGACCGTGGAGAGCTACGTCGGCCAGCTGTTCAGTGACTGGACCGACACGTTCTCGACCGAGTTCAAGGTGTCCTACCGCGACTACTCGGCGATCCGCGTCAGCCCGACCACCGCGCCGACCATCCAGGTCTACTTCGACGACCTGAACAACAGCAACGCGATCACCTCGGGCGACTTCATCCGCCTGGGTACCGAGCGCAGCTCGCCGGGCAACACCTTGCTGACCGAGACCTGGAACTACTTCGGTTCGGCCACGTGGACGCTGGGCGACCACGACATCAAGTTCGGCGCCGAGTACAGCGAGAACGAGATCTACAACTTCTTCCTGCAGGACTCGTGGGGCAACTACAGCTTCTACGTCCCGTCGGTGGGTGGCGTCTCGAACTTCAACAACCTGCTGCGTGGCATCTATTTCGACTACGACCTGCAGACCAACCCGACCGATCGTGACGCGGTCGCTGCGCAGTACAAGAACAAGAACCTCGGCCTGTTCATCCAGGACACCTGGTACGCCACGCCGAACCTGACGCTGACCTTCGGCATCCGCGCCGACAAGCCGACCGCCAGCCCGGCCCCGCCGTACAACGCCTGCTTCGCTGCCGCCCCCGGCACCGCGAATCCGGCCTGCGGCACCGGCTACACCGGCGGCTTCGGTCTGGACAACAGCAACACGTTCAACGGCGACTACATCTTCCAGCCGCGCTTCGGCTTCAACTACACCTTCGACACCGAGCGTTCCATGCAGCTGCGTGGTGGCGTGGGCCTGTTCCAGGGTGACGCGCCGCAGGTGTGGGTGGGCAATGCCTACAGCAGCACGGGCATGAACTACATCTCGTACCAGAACCTGGTCTGCGTTGACGCCAACGCAGACGGTCGCTGCGACAACGGCGTGCAGTTCTCGGCCGACGGCAACAACCCGTCGATCCCGGCCACGGGCTCGGGCGTGCGCAACGTCAACGCGATCGCCGATGATTTCGAGCTGCCGTCGGTGTGGAAGGCCAACTTGGCCATCGACGTCGAGACGCCTTGGAACGGCATCGTCGCGTCGGCCGAGCTGCTGCTGACCGACGTCAAGAGTGGCCTGGTCTATCGCACGCTGAACGTCGGCCCGGGCTTCACCGGTCCGGACGGTCGTACGCTGTACTGGAACCCGAACGCCCCGGGCGGTCTGTGGAACTCCAACACCGCGCAGGCCCGTTTCGGTCGTAACAGCTACTTCGGCGACGTGTACCTGATCGAGAACACCGACCAGGGCAAGGGCCAGCAGTTCACCGTCTCGCTCAGCAAGCCGTTCAGCACCGACAGCGACTGGTCGTGGAGCCTGGGCTACACCTACACCAACGCCGAGGAAGTGTCGGCGCTGACCAGCTCGACCGCCGGTTCCGGTTACGGTTCGCAGTACGGCTTCAACATCAACGAGCCGGAAGCCACCACCGCCCGCTACGAGATCAAGGACCGCTTCAGCGGCGCCCTGAACTGGTCGCACAAGTTCTTCGGCGACTACGCCACCCAGGTGGGCCTGTACTACGAAGGCCGCAGCGGCCGTCCGTACAGCTACATCTTCACGGGTGACGCGAACGGCGACAGCCGCACCTTCAACGACCTGTTCTACGTGCCCGCGGGCCCTGGCGACGTGCTGTTCGGCAGCCTGACCTCGGCCGGCGTGTTCACGCCGAACCCGACGATGGAAGCGGCGTTCTGGTCGTGGCTGGAGACGCAGGAAGGCCTGAGCCGCTACAAGGGCACCTACGCGCCTGAGAACGGCTTCCGCGCCGGTTGGGTGAACACGTTCGACGTGCGCATCACCCAGGAACTGCCGGGCTTCTTCAAGGGCCACAAGTCGAAGATCTGGCTGGACATCCAGAACGTCGGCAACCTGATCAACAAGGATTGGGGCCACATCCTGGATTACGGTTTCAACGGCAACAACGCCGTCGCCAGCATGATCGGCATGTACCAGGGCAAGTACGTTTACGGCTACCGTAGCGGCACCGAGTTCGGCCAGGCCAGCGCGCTGGGCGTGCCGACCGACGCCGACCAGCAGACCAATGGCGTCTCGCAGTGGTCGCTGCAGGTGGGCCTGAAGTACGAGTTCTGATCCAGCGACTCGCACCACGCGTGAAATCGAACGGCCGGGGAAACCCGGCCGTTCTTTTTTGGGCGGACTCCTCTTGCCTGCGGGACTGCGCTAAAGTCCCGCCCCTGACGACAGAAAACAGGAAAACCCATGAGCGAAACGGCATCGAGGGCGTTGCCGGTACAGGACGCGCGGATTTATCCGCGCGGCGGACTGGACGTGCTTTCCCGCGCCGAAGTGGCGCGCCTGCGTGACGCCTCCTCAGGTGGCATGCACGAACTCCTGCGCCGTTGCGCGCTGGCCGTGCTGACGAGTGGCAGCGCCTCGGACGATCCGCGCGCGGCGCGCGATCTCTACCCCGACTTCGATATCCAGGTCCTGCAGCAGGACCGAGGCGTGCGCATCGACCTGATCAATGCGCCGGCGATGGCGTTCGTGGATGGCGAGATCATCCGCGGCGTGGCCGAACTGCTGTTCGCCGTCGTGCGCGACCTGGCCTACACGGCCATCGAGCTGGGGCCGGAGTACGCGGCCGACCTCGAGTCGTCGGCCGGCATCACGAATGCGGTGTTCGGCCTGCTGCGCAATGCGCGCATCCTCAAGCCGACCGACCCGAACCTGGTGGTCTGCTGGGGCGGCCATTCGATCTCGCGCGACGAATACCTCTACACCAAGCAGGTGGGCTACGAGCTGGGCCTGCGTGGCCTGGACATCTGCACGGGTTGCGGCCCGGGCGCGATGAAGGGGCCGATGAAGGGTGCGACCATTGCGCATGCCAAGCAGCGTCGCGCCAAGACGCGCTATATCGGCGTGACCGAGCCCGGCATCATCGCCGCCGAGTCGCCGAACCCGATCGTCAACCACCTGGTCATCATGCCGGACATCGAGAAGCGCCTGGAGGCCTTCGTCCGCATCGGCCACGGCATCCTCGTATTCCCGGGCGGCGTCGGCACGGCTGAAGAGATCCTCTACCTGCTGGGCATCCTGCTGCATCCGGAGAACGCGCACCTGCCGTTCCCGCTGATCCTCACCGGTCCGACCATCGCGGCGCCTTATTTCGAGCAGATCGACCGTTTCATCCGGCTGACGCTGGGCGACGCCGCCGCCGAACGCTACGAGATCGTCATCGGCGACCCGGTGGCGGTCGCGAAGAAGATGGTGGCCGGCATCCGTCGCGTGCGCGAGTACCGCATCGAGCACAAGGACTCGTTCTTCTTCAACTGGGCGATCCAGATTCCCGAGGACTACCAGCAGCCGTTCGTTCCGTCGCACGAGGCGATGGCAGCGCTGCAGCTGCGCCCCGGCCGTGCCGTGCACGACCTGGCCGCCGACCTGCGCCGGGCGTTCTCGGGCATCGTCGCGGGCAACGTGACGGAAGACGGCATGCGCCGGATCGAAGAGTTCGGTCCGTTCGAGATCCACGGCGACCCGGCGATGATGCAGGCGCTTGACGCCCTGTTGCGCGCCTTCGTCGAACAGCGGCGCATGAAGATCGCCGGTGAATACAAGCCCTGCTACCGCGTGGTGACTTGACCGGTCAGGGCATCGGCAGGCGGAGGGTAGCGGTGTAGCGGCCGTCCTTCGCCTGGGTTTCCACGCTGCCGCGTCCCTGCGTCATCGCCTGGACGCGTGCCCTGACGGAACTCAGTCCCACCTGGTGCCCGGCCGTGGGTCGCACCGGCGTGGCGGGCAGGGCGTTGCCCACCGTGATCTGCACGACGCCCTCCGCTTCGACGACCTCCACACTGACGTCGCCCCCGGCGGCCGCCGGCTCCACGCCATGCCGGATCGCATTCTCGACCAAGGGTTGGATCGACAGCGCGGGGATGACCAGCGTCGGCAGCGCCTCCGGGAGTCGCCATTCCACCCGCAGGCGGGGGCCGAAGCGCAGGCCCTCGATCTCAAGATAGCGACGCACCAGCGACAGTTCGTCCGCCAGGCTGATTTCCCGGGGTCCGGCCAGCGCGGCACGGAACAGGTCCGACAAATCCAGCAGCAGGCGCTCGGCTTCTTCCGGGCGCTGGTGGACCAGGGCGGCACCCGTATTGAGCGTATTGAACAGGAAGTGTGGGCGGATCCGCGCCTGCAGGGCTTCCAACTCCAACTGCTTGGCGAGGACCGCCAGTTGACGTGCATGCCAGTAGTTCTGATAGGTGAGCAGCATCATGAAGCCGACGATGACCGCGATCGCCAGCATTCTGAGCACGAAAGACGTCCTGCCTTCGACAGCGCTCGTAGACGCCTGGAGCACACTCCAAGCCGCAGAAGCTACCAGCAGGGTCATGCAAAGCAGGAAGCCTAAGCACACCCATGCCAGCGCGAGCGGCGGCAGTCTGGCCAGTGGGCGACGTAGCAGATACACGATGCAGAGCGTAGCGAGAGAGACCCACTGGACGCCAAGCGAGGCTAGTCCGAATTGGACCAAGCGCGTACCGGTGGCTTCTGATGCCAAAGCCATGATGAGTGCCAGCGCCTCGCCGGCCATCAGTACGGCGATCAGTACGGGGGCACTAAACAGAGCGTCGAGTGGACTTCGGATGGGGTTCTTCAAATGTCCAATTCCGGCAGCTCCGGTCCGTACCGGCTTCAGCCCATAATGATCTGAACCGTCTACGCCTGGGAATAGCCCGCTTATCGGGGGTGTGTGGCGGGGTGGCTGTTGACTCTACTAGGGTATGGGCTGCCGTCATTCTAGGGGGAGGGCCATGCTGCGACGGACTCGTAAACGCCAGGGACGCCGCCTTGAGCGAGGATTCACGCTCATTGAGCTCTTGGTGACGATGTCGGTCGCCGCCGTGGTGTTGGCGTTGGCGGTGCCGAGCCTGGCCAGCTTCATCCGCAGCAATAGACTGACATCGGCGGCCAATGAGATGGCGGTCACATTGCAGACGGCAAGAACCAGCGCTATGAGCAATCGTGCGCGTGTCGCCGTCTGCCCTAGCATGGATGGAAGCACATGCTCTGCAACGTTGGGCAATCGTTGGATTGCCGTGATGACGAAGAATGGCGTCAGCACTGTCCTGCGGGACCAAACGATTCACGCGGGGGTTACTGTGCGTGCCAGCACTAACCTCTCGGGAGGTAGTAACAGATTCACGTTCTTCCCCAGCGGCTTCTCGGTTGTCGGAACGAACGCTGCAGGCACGGTAAATGGCGCCGTCGGATTCTGTGTGGCGCAGTTGTCGGGAAACAATGGAATTGATGTGAGTTCAAGCGTGGGTCGTATCAGCACAGCCAGGCGCGCGGCCACATCCAGTTGCTCGGCGCCAGCGGATAATTGAGGTTTCGATGAAACGCATCGCCCCCTTTATTGCACACAGGCACCAACGTGGCGTTGGACTGATTGAAGTATTGGTCGCCGTTCTGGTGCTGGCCATAGGTGTTCTCGGCATCGCCGCACTGCAGGCGCTGACGTTGAAGAATTCGATGGGCTCGGCCAGCCGAACACAGGCGTCCATCCAGATTTATTCGATGATGGATATCATCAGAGCCGACCGCGCCAACCTGGGCACCTATAACACCAACATCTACGCCGACGGTAACGGCACTGGCGGTGCCGGCACGATGATGGGTTGGTTGGACGGATTGAAGACCACCGTGGCTCCGGACGCGATGGGTCGCGTGGTGTGCAATGCCAATACCATGACCTGCAGCGTGGGCGTTCAGTGGACTGATCGCAACGGCTCCGGCGGCGGGTGCCCTGGGCCGGCTTCGGACAAGACCTGCATCAACATTACGAGTCAGCTATGACGCACGTCACGAGGCCAAATCCAGCCGCGCAGCGCGGCTTCACGATGATCGAGTTGATGATCGCGCTATTGCTGGGTCTGCTGGTGGTCGCGGCGGCGAGCAGTCTGTTTCTGTCTAACAAGCGAGTCTATGGCACGACCGAGGCTGTGGGTCGTATTCAGGAGAATCAGCGCAGTGCGTTCGAGATCCTTGCGCGCGATATCCGCGAGGCCGGGACGAATCCTTGCCTGCGTCTGGGCGGAGTCAATACCGATACGTTCGGGGTCCAATTGGCAGCGCCAGATCTGACCTTCTGGTCGAGATTCTCGGACGGCGTCTTTGGTGCTGACGGTACTGGAGCCAATGGCGCGGATGAGATCACGCTGTATATGGCGAACAGCGGCACCAATGCCGTCAACGAGCACAAGCGTCCTGGGAATGTCATAACCGTGAGCACGCCCACGGCTGGCATGATCAATGGGCAGCAGGTCATGGTGTGCAACAACGACTATGCCATCGTGTTTTCCACAACGGGAATCACGTCCGGGGGCACAACTATCGGTCACACGGGGTCGGCAAACTGCGGTGCGAACTTTACGCGCCCGAAGCTGGGCTCGGCGAGTTGCACGGCTATCAACGCCAATCCCGGTTACTGCTTCTGGCTGGGAGCGGGGGTTGCGCGGACAGCCGCTGATGTCACCGCTTGCCCGGGTGGAATCGGCCAATCGCCTGCCTACGTGGTCGTCCCGGGCAGCGCACTCTGGACGGTAGCGTCGAATGGCCGTGGAGGCAATTCGCTGTATCGCACGGTAGCGGGTACGCGGAACGAGATCGCCGAAGGCGTGACCGGGCTCGTCCTGACCTACAAGATCGGCAACGCCGCTGCGTATTCGGACGCTGCTGCTGTCACCGCTGCTGGAGGCTGGGCCACGGTATCGGCTGTGCGCGTCCAGATGACGTTCCAGGCAGCACAAGGTGCATTGACGAGTGGCGATGTGGCAGGTACGGACAACGCTCCGCTGAGTCGGACTCTGGACGACTACGTCGTGCTCAGAAACCACCAGGACATCCAATGAAGAAGTCTTATTCCCTCGGCCATACCCGAGCCGGGCAGTCCGGTGCCGCATTGCTGGTCGTCTTGCTGTTGCTGTTGATCGTGACGATTCTCGGCATCGCGTCAATGCGGGGCGCCATCATGCAAGAACGCATGGCGTCCAATACGGCTTCTCGGAGCATGGCCTTTCAGGTGGCGGAGGCCGGGTTGCGTCAGGCAGAAATCATCGTGCGTGACGGTACTGTGACCTTTCCGTCTTCGGGTTGCAGTGCAGGTCGTTGCGCCATGGTTGCACCCCCGGCTGAGCCGGCTTGGTCGGCGAGTGCGTTCTGGTCGACAGCGGGCGGTTATCAGACGGGCTCAGCGGTGTCGGTCAGTGAGTCGGCGACTGTGTCCCCGCGTTTCGTTATCGAGAATTTTGGTCAAGTGACCACCGCTTCCTCCGGGGCTTCCGGCAGCATCGATCTTGGCAAGCCGCCGCCGTCGGCAGGTGCAACTCAGACGGTGTATCGCATCACCTCCTACGCCACGACGCCCACGGGCGGCGAGGTGATTCTCCAATCGCTGTACCGGCGCTAATCGGAGCGCATCATGAAGACGAAAAAGACGACGCCGTCTCGCAAGCCCTCGTGGCTACAGACCCTTGGTGTGTCGGGTTTTGCCGCCTTGGCGACGTTGGCCGGCTTGCCCGTTCATGCGGCCACCTCGTTTCCGGATTATCCGCTGCTCACCGGCGGTAATGCGATTCCACCAAACATCATGCTGATCCTGGACGATTCTGGCTCCATGGAGCGCTCGTGGATGTGGGCGGACACCGATACCAGCAGCGGCACGTCTGACACGGTCAAAGATCGCTCCTACTTCAATAATTCGCTGTACTACAACCCGGCGACGACGTATCTGCCATGGCGAACCGCCAGCATGGATCTGACCAATCGTCTGGCAGCGGCCAACTTCAGGTCGGTATCGGACAGTGCCACTAGTCCGACTGCGAGTCTGATCGACCTGACGTCTAGCTCAAATATGGGCAAGACCTACTTCTATGTGCCTAAGGTCGCCAACCCGGGGCTGACTACTAGCAACTACGATAAGTATCGTATTGCCAGTTCCAGCTCCACGACGAGTTACGGTGGGGGCATCGTTCAGAAGCAGTCAATAGCCGATATTACGTCTGGCACCATTTCCAGCATCCGAAGCGATAGGTGGTCCTCATGCGTTGCGTTGACGATCACCGGATACAGCCAGGTTGTAATCACAATCAGCGGGAGCACTCGTGCCGAGTTGCACGCGTACAGCGCGAGCAATTGCGGTAGCGGCGAGTACGACAGCTACACGGGCCGGGATGACCCCAAGGCATTGACGATCACTCCGGCGGCGGGCGCGACGCGTTTGTACTTCGACGTCTACGCCGATGGCCGGGATGTGTCCAATCTTGCCTACTCAGTGCAGGGAGTTGCTTGGAATGATATGACTCCAAGTGGCAATACCAGTGCTCTGCAGCAAGCCGAACTTCAGAACTTCGCGAACTGGTACCAGTATCACCGGACTCGCAACAAGATGGCGAAGGCCGGTGCTTCCGAGGCTTTTGGGCGTCTTGGCAAGAACTATCGAGTGGGCTACGACACCATTTGGAATCGCAACGCAGGCGGCTCGATTATCGGAACCAGCGGCAGCGTTCCTGCCTTGCCTATCGCATGGGCAACCAATGGCGGCTTGTTCGAAGGGGCCAATCGCACGAACTTTTACAGCCGTCTGCATGGAACGATTGCCAACGATGGCACGCCGCTTAAGGGTGCTTTGCAGCGCGCGGCGCGCTACTTCGCAACCGATGATCCATGGAAGGTTAACTCCACGGGAGCCATGCTGACCTGTCGCCAGAACTTTGCCATTCTGACCACAGATGGTTACTGGAATGACAACTCTGGATACACCGCTGTGGGCAACGCCGACGCCTCGGCCAGCCGTGACGTCGACAATAACCCCCCGCAGTACCCCGATACCTACTCGGATACGCTTGCGGACGTAGCGTACCGATACTGGAGTACCGATCTGCGCACAGGAATGGCGAACAACGTGCTCACCAGCGCTGCTGACCCCGCGGACTGGCAGCACATGGTCACCTTTGGCGTATCGATCGGTTTGCAGGGAACGCTCAATCCGGATCTCGCGCCGCCGACTCCATGGAATGTCGATCCGAATACAGGCGGCGAAGGCCCCAAGCGTATCGACGACCTCTGGCATGCAGCACTCAATGGGCGAGGCAAGTTCGTGGTCGCGAGCAATAGCGACCGGTTTGCTGAGGCGTTGGTCGGCGCGCTGGCGGCCATCGACTCGCGTAGTGCGTCGGGCTCAAACATCGCTTCCAGTTCGACCAAGACAGATACGTCAACGTTGACGTTTGTCGCAGGTTTTACGTCCGGTACCTGGAATGGTGACTTGGTCGCTAGTCCGTTCAATGCAGCGTTGACGGGGGTATCAACCACGCCTGACTGGATTCTGTCGCAGACGTTCTCGGCGGGCCAGGCAAACACTAACTTCAGGAACCGTACCGTGCTGACTATGAAAGGCGGCACGGCGTCGCTCTTCAACAATACGATGACCGGAGCTTCCGACCTTGCCGCTCGCACGGGCCAGGCGGATGCGGCGACGGTCGATGAGAACATCGCCTATCTGAAGGGGGATCGGACCAAGGAAGTCGGACAGACGGGCGGAACCTTGCGTAGGCGCGCGAGCCCGGTCGGCGATATCGTCAACTCGTCGCCCGCCTACTCGGAAGACACCAAGACGGTTTTCATCGGCGCGAATGACGGCATGCTGCATGCGATCAACGCGGACAGCTCTGATGCTGCCAATCGCGGCAAGGTCCTGTTCTCATACGTGCCGAAGGGCTTGGACTACACCGCCCTGGCTAGTCTCAGCGCCACTGCCTACGAGCACCGCTACTTCGTCGACGGCCAGATCGATGTGATCAGCCGGGCCAATCAGGGCAACAGCAAGAACATCTTGGTAGCCGCGCTGGGTCGCGGCGGCCGCGGGGTGTTCGCACTGGACGTCACCACGCCAGCCGCGATGACCACGAGCAAGGTCTTGTGGGATGAAACCACGCAGGGCACCACCACGGAGCCGAACATGGGCTACGTGCTTGGGCGTGTCCTGATTCGCAAGGGCAACGGCGACAAGACCTACGCCTTCGTTCCCAATGGCATTGAGAGCCCGAACGGTTCGGCCACGTTGTTCGTGTACGAACTGAATGCGAATGGTGGCATCACGTCAACGACGCGGCTGGTTGCGGACTCAACCGGCGGCAACGGACTGATGTCACTGGGTTTGGCCGACATCAACGGCGACAGCAAGGTTGATACCGTCTACGGCGGTGATCTGAAGGGCAATGTCTGGCGCTGGGATTTCACTGGAAATTCGCCGCCGTCCTCGGCCGTGCGGTTGTTCCAGGCGATGGATACGGCGAGCACGCCGCAGCCGATCACCGGCGGTCTTGCGGTTGGGCGCGACAGTTCCGGCAATGTCTTCGTGGGCTTCGGTACGGGTCGTTTCATTTCCAGTAACGACATGCCTGGCGTCGCCACGCAGACGACCCAAAGCCTCTATGGCATCAAGGATCAGGGGACCACCATCCCCAATCGCGCCAGCCTTCAGGCCCGTACCATTCCTTATTCGGGCACTGGGGCACGAGGATTTGAAAACTATTCGGCGCTCTCGGCAGGCAGAATGGGGTGGTACATCGATCTGCCCGTTCCTGAGCGCGTCATCTCGTCGCCTACGATTTACGGTACTGCGATGTATGTATCGTCGATCATTCCTCCCACGGGAAGCGATTGCAATAGCTCGGTCGGCAGCGGTTATTTGAATGCGATCAATCTCTTCAGCGGCACCAGCCCCGAGTCGGGAAGTTATTTCTCCAACGGTGGAAGTCTCGGCCAGGGTGTCGTGGGTTCGGTGGGTGTCACCGGCGGCATGCCAACCGAGGCAAACGTGACGAGCGCTCTCGCTACCGTGGGTACTGGCGCGTTCTCGACGGAGAATGGTGGCGAAGGCAATACTTCTAGCCATGCGATCACCCCGCCGGCGGGTGGCCGTCCGGCGCGTGTGAACTGGCGAGAGCTCGTCCCAGCTGAATGAATAAGGCAATCAACATGGAAAAGCGGACTGCAGGCTTCACGTTGATGGAACTGATGATCGCCATGGCTGTCGTCGGGATATTGGCTGCCATTGCTTACCCGAGCTATACCGGGCAGATAATGAAAACTAGGCGATCCGCGGCAGCAGCATGTCTGTTGGAGCGCGCCCAGTTCATGGAACGCTACTATTCGACGAATATGGGTTATACAGGCGCAGCTCTCCCTGCCGCAGCCTGTGCGACTGAGCTCGGAGCGCATTACACTTTTGCTTTCTCGGCCGGACCCACTGCCACTAGCTACACGCTGGCGGCGACGCCACAGGGAGAGCAGGCGAGTCGTGATTCGCAGTGCGGCACGATGAGCATCAACCAGCAAGGAACAAAGTCCGTCTCTGGCTCTTATTCGTCTACCCCGTCAAATTGTTTCTGATGGAAAGAAAGGTCAGGGATGGGGAGGGAGAAATGTTGTTGTGCCGTGCGGGGGAGTCGGGCATCTGATCGCCCGCCGGTCGGCCACATAGCTGGGAGAAGTGGTTGACGGAGAGATTTGCGCGTTCCTACAGTCAAGCATCTGCAGACGGATCCCATGGATTCGCGCTGTGTAGGTGTTGGGACGCTGCCCCGGGGTAATGGGAGCGCGGTGCGTTATCTTCCCGGAGGCGCCATAAGCCGGTTGTGCTTATAAAAACAAGGGCCGCGAGATATCGCGGCCCTTGCGCAACGCTTCTATTTGGCGCCCGAAGTTGGACTCGAACCAACGACCCCCTGATTAACAGTCAAGTGCTCTAACCGGCTGAGCTATTCGGGCGGGGCGCGTATTGTAGCGGCGGGTTCCCCATCGGGGCAAGTCATCCGGAAAGGGAAAGGGGCAACGTCCTGTATCCCGATTGCCGGCGCCCCCGCAAAACCTTGAATTCAAAGGCTGGCGGCTTCACTGGCGCAGGGCTCTGAATCATGAGGGCGTGCGGTGCGGACGCGCCCGGCATTGTTGACCACGACCAGGCCGCTCACCACGCCGTCGTAGCACACCCGCAGCGTCAGGTTGCTGCCGGAACTGTAGCCCGTGGGCAAGTATCGCAACTGGCGACGGCCCGCCGTGGACTGGATCCGGAGCATAGGGGTCCGGGGCGCCGGATCATTCCGGTAGATATCGATGGCCTCGTCCGGCTGCCGGTTGCCATCCGGATCCCGGAACGTCAGCCAGTGGTCGCTCCAGTCACTGTCCTGACGGCATAGGCCGTCCCCGCGGCTGGGGCAGATGACGACAGGCACGTTGTGTGTGATGGCGGCGATCCGGGCAGAGGCGAAGTGGGAGGTCAGCAGATGCAAGGCGGCATCGACCCGGCTGCGTCTCGACAGTGCCTGGAAGGAGGGGACGGCCAACGCCGTCAGGATCGCGAGAACGCCCATCGTCACCGTCACTTCGATGAGCGTGACGCCTGTTGCGCGTGTGCCGAGCGGATATGAAACGGGCGAATCCACCGACGCCGGCATCCTTGCCATGGCGTATCTCCTTGATTTGTTCGGAATGGCCAGCCTCGACCGGAAGGGCACGTGTGCGCCATCAGGTCAGCTCCTGTCCGCGTGTAGGAAATCGCCCGCGAAGCGATCACGACGGCGCCGCTATACTCATCGGTCGGCTCCTTGGCGACCTGAAATGACCGATCGTTTCCAGCTTGTTTCGCCCTATTCCCCGGCCGGCGACCAACCCCAGGCCATCGAGAAACTAGTCGAGAACTTCGAGGCGGGCGTGGCCAAGCAGACACTGTTGGGCGTGACCGGCTCGGGCAAGACTTATACGGTGGCCAATGTCGTCCAGCGGATCCAGAAGCCGACGCTCGTGATGGCGCCGAACAAGACGCTCGCAGCGCAGCTGTACGGCGAGTTCAAGGCCTTCTTCCCGCACAACGCGGTCGAGTATTTCGTCAGCTATTACGACTACTACCAACCAGAAGCTTATGTGCCGGCGAGCGACACCTTCATCGAGAAGGACAGCTCGATCAACGAGCACATCGAGCAGATGCGGCTGGCGGCGACCAAGACGCTGCTGTCGCGTCCGGATGCCCTGGTCGTAGCCACGGTGTCCGCCATCTACGGCCTGGGCGCGCCGGAGGACTACCTGTCGTTGCGCCTGATCCTGTCACTGGGTGAACGCATCGACCAGCGCGATCTGATCCGCCACCTGACCCAACTCCAGTACACACGCAACGAATACGAGCTGCAGCGCGGCACCTTCCGCGTGCGCGGCGAGATCATCGACGTGCATCCGGCGGAAAGCGATGCGGAGGCCCTGCGCATCGAGCTCTTCGATGGCGAGGTCGAGGGGCTCAGCCTATTCGACCCGCTCACCGGCGAGTCGCTGCGCAAGCTGCAGCGCTACACGGTTTATCCCAAGACCCACTACGCCACCACGCGCGAGCGGGTGCTCGCGGCCGTCGACACCATCAAGGTCGAGCTGAAGGACCGGCTGGAGCAGCTGTACGCGCAGAACAAGCTGGTCGAAGCGCAGCGCCTGGCGCAGCGCACCCAGTTCGATGTGGAGATGATGGCGGAAGTGGGTTTCTGTTCGGGCATCGAGAACTACTCGCGCCATCTGACCGGCAAGGCGCCCGGCGAGCCGCCGCCGACCCTGTTCGACTATCTGCCCGCCGACGCCTTGCTGGTGATCGACGAATCGCACGTGACGATTCCGCAGATCGGCGCCATGTACAAGGGCGACCGCTCGCGCAAGGAAACGCTGGTGGAATTCGGCTTCCGGCTGCCCTCGGCGCTGGACAACCGGCCGCTGCGCTTCGAGGAATGGGAGGCGCGCTCGCCGCGCAGCATCTATGTGTCCGCCACGCCGGGGCCGTACGAACTGCGCGAATCGGGGGAAGAGATCGTGGAGCTGGTGGTGCGGCCCACCGGTCTGATCGATCCGGAGGTGGAGATCCGGCCGGTCGGCACGCAGGTGGACGATCTGCTGTCCGAGATCAACCTGCGGGTGTCGTGGGGCGACCGCGTACTGGTGACCACGCTCACCAAGCGCATGGCCGAGAACCTCACCGAGTACCTGGGCGAGCACGGCGTCAAAGTCCGTTACCTGCATTCTGACGTCGACACCGTCGAGCGCGTGGAGATCATCCGCGACCTGCGCCTGGGCAAGTTCGACGTGCTGGTGGGCATCAACCTGCTGCGCGAAGGCCTCGACATGCCCGAGGTGTCGCTGGTGGCGATCCTGGACGCGGACAAGGAAGGCTTCCTGCGTTCCACCGGCTCGCTGATCCAGACCATCGGCCGCGCGGCCCGCAACTTGCGCGGCAAGGCGATCCTGTATGCCGATCGGATCACCCGGTCCATGCAGGCTGCGATGGACGAGACCAGCCGCCGTCGCGAGAAGCAGGTGGAGTACAACCTTGAACACGACATCACCCCTAAGTCGGTGGCGCGTCCGATCGTGGACATCCTGGAGGGCGCACATGGCGGGGCCGCCAACGAAGGCAAGGCGGGCCGGGGCAAGGGGCGCCGGGTGGCCGAGGAGCCGGCGGAGTACGGCGTGATGGATCCGGCGAAGGCCGTTGCCCGGATCAAGGTGCTGGAACAGCAGATGTACCAGCACGCCCGCGACCTGGAGTTCGAGGACGCCGCGCGACTGCGCGACCAGATCCAGCGCCTAAAGGAGGCCAGCCTGGGCGGTTGACGGGCGTCGGCCTGACCCCGGTTGTGGGGAACCCTGCTTCCGGGATAGAATTCGCGCCCCTGCAAAGGGCAGACCGGGCGGTTAGCTCAGCGGTAGAGCACTACCTTGACATGGTAGGGGTCACAGGTTCGAACCCTGTACCGCCCACCACGCTTCCACAGCGTGGATTCCGGCAAGCCGGGCCTTCCCTTCGCGCCATCCGCATTCACGAGGTGGCCCGCGGAAACGCCGGCCGAGCGTGCGACATGAGCACTACCACCGCCTGAACCTGGTACTGCCCGAGGCACTGCATCCCGTAGGCGCCCTCGTGGCGCTTTTTTCATGTCCGTTTCCCTGCCTGGCCGCCTCGAGCGCTGGCGCCCCTCCCAATCGAGTCCGTACCCGATGATCACCATCACGCTCCCCGACGGCAGCCGCCGCGAGTTCGAGAATCCCGTCTCCGTCATGCAGGTGGCGCAGTCCATCGGTGCGGGCCTGGCCAAGGCCACCGTGGCCGGCGCCGTCGATGGCGTGCTGGTCGATGCCAGCGACGTCATCGACCATGACGCCACGCTGCGCATCATCACGCCGAAGGACGAGGAGGGCGTTGAGATCATCCGCCACTCGTGCGCGCACCTGGTCGGCCACGCGGTCAAGCAGCTGTACCCGGATGTGAAGATGGTGATCGGCCCGGTCATCGCCGAAGGCTTCTACTACGACATCTACAGCGAGCGCCCGTTCACGCCGGAAGACCTGGCGGCGGTCGAGCAGCGCATGCAGGAACTGATTGCGCAGGACTACGACGTCATCAAGAAGATGACGCCGCGCGCCGAGGTGATGGACGTCTTCAAGGCCCGCGGCGAGGAATACAAGCTGCGCCTGATCGAGGACATGGGCCCGGAAGTGACGGCCATGGGCCTGTACTACCACCAGGAATACGTGGACATGTGCCGCGGCCCGCACGTGCCGAATACGCGCTTCCTGAAGGCATTCAAGCTGACCCGCATCTCCGGTGCCTATTGGCGCGGCGATGCGAAGAACGAGCAGCTGCAGCGCATCTACGGCACGGCCTGGGCCGACAAGAAGCAGCTGGAGGCCTACATCCAGCGCGTCGAGGAAGCCGAGAAGCGCGACCACCGCAAGATCGGCAAGCAGCAGGAGCTGTTCCACCTGCAGGAAGAGGCGCCGGGCCTGGTGTTCTGGCACCCGAAGGGCTGGGCCATCTGGCAGGTGGTCGAGCA
>Ga0247823_10001323_pt1 | contig 20664 bp, 15 predicted proteins | sample 13C_PalmiticAcid_2_FD_192426 | JGI IMG/M metagenome (GOLD analysis project Ga0247823, IMG submission 192426) | Soil microbial communities from agricultural site in Penn Yan, New York, United States - 13C_PalmiticAcid_Day30 | ecosystem: Environmental > Terrestrial > Soil > Agricultural land... | reverse complement strand
TCTCCAATAGTGGAATCGAAGTCTTTCCGGCGGCGGCCGTTCACGATGATAGCGGCGTCAATATCTGCGTCGACAGACCGCCGCGCCCCGAAATCCGCTTGGCCATGGGCGTGCCAAAGCTGGATGAAATGCTGGGCGGCGGATTGCCGTCCGGCTATTCGCTGCTGGTCGCGGGACCGTCCGGGTCAGGTAAGACCATCGTCGGAACCGCCTTCCTCGCCGAGGGGATACGCCGGGGAGAACCAGGCGTGCTTGTTGCATTTGAACAAACGCCAAGTCAATCGTGGACGCGCACCATCCACAACATGGTCAGCGCCGGACAAATCGGCCTGATCAATACCCGCTCGCTGGATCTTTCTATCGACGAGATCGTTCAACATCTACTCAGCCTGATCCATCGCATGAACGCCACACGGGTTGTGATCGACTCGCTGTCCGGATTCGAGCTGGCCGTCGCGCCAACATTTCGCGAAGACTTTCGCGAGTCGCTGTTTCGCATGGTCGCCGCGCTGTCCAACATTGGGGTGACAGTGCTGATGACCTCTGAGTTGGAAGACCGCTATACCGATTTACGGTTCAGCCCCTATGGGTCGGCGTTTCTCACGGACGCCATCATCGTCCAACGCTACATCGAGATCGAGAGCTGCCTGAAACGCGTGATATCGGTCGTCAAAGTCCGAGATAGCGGCCATAGCAAGGAGATTCGACAATTCGAAATCACCGATGACGGCATCGTCATTGGCGAACCAGTACTCAAGTACGAGGGACTCCTGGGCGGGCGACCGACGCGTACGCCGACGTCCAACAAAGAGTATGGAGCCAAAGCGCGATGAGCACGACATACCGCCCTCGTCGAAGAGAAAAACCATTCGACGTAAACGACAATCCGGAAGCAATCACGTCAACGCTCACCAGGACTCTCGCCGAGCGCGAAGCCGCGGTGCTTGCCGGCGAACACGCAGCCAACCTGCGCGACGCAGCAGCGACGTTGCGCGAAAAATCCCTGCATACCCAGGAAGAAGTCGCCAAGGTCACGGCCGTGTATAGCGCGCATACCGAGGCGCAGTTGCTAGAAGCGAACGAGCGCCTCGTCGTCGCGACTGTTCATGCTCAGACCATGGCGGAAGCCGCCGAGGGAACCACGGCGCAGATGTCCCACATGGCCAAACATGACTTCCTGACCGGCTTACCGAATCGCTCCATGTTGACCGACCGGCTGGCGCAGTCCATCGCGCTCGCGCAACGCCATGGCACGAGAGTCGCCTTGATGTATCTGGACCTCGACCATTTCAAACACATCAACGATTCTCTCGGACATGCGGTCGGCGATCAGTTGCTGAAATCAACCGCCAAGCGCCTGCAAGAATGCGTCCGCGGCTCCGATACCGTCTGCCGTCAGGGAGGCGACGAATTCGTGGTGCTGCTCGCCGAAGTCTCCACTGCGCACGACGCCACGCTGACCGCCAAAAAATTGATCGAAGCAATGACCGAGCCCTTTCTGATCGGCGGCCACCGGCTTCACATCACCCTGAGCATCGGCATCAGCGTCTACCCTGACGACGGCAAGACTGTCGAAACCATCATCAGAAACGCCGACACCGCGATGTACCACGCCAAGAAAAATGGGCGCAACAACTATCAGGCATTCGCGCCTGAGATGAATGTCCGCGCCATCACGCGGCAACGCATCGAGGCCGCGCTGCACCACGCGCTCGATCAGCGTCAGTTTGTGTTGCACTACCAACCCAAGGTGAACCTCGAGACCGGCATCATCACCGGCGCCGAGGCCCTGGTCCGCATGCGACGGTCCAATGATCGGCTCGTCTATCCAACGCAATTCGTCGGCATCGCCGAAGATTGCGGCCTGATTCTGCCGATCGGCCAATGGGTGCTCCGCGAAGCCTGCCGTCAAGCAGCGGAATGGTTGCGAGCCGATCTCCCAATTGGGCAAATCGCGGTAAACGTCTCCGCCGTGGAGTTTCATGGTAAGAACTTTCTCGCCGGCGTACGCGCCATTCTCGACGACACCGGCATGGACCCTCACCACCTCGAATTGGAACTGACCGAAAGCGGGCTCATACAGGACGTGGAGCCGACGACGACGATCCTGCGCACGCTAAAGGATCTCGGATTGCGTATCGCCATTGACGACTTCGGTGTCGGTTATTCCAGCCTAAGCTACCTACGCCGCTTCCCTATCGACACACTCAAGATCGATCAGTCATTCGTGCAGGATATCCATGGCGAAGCCGATGAAGCCATTATCGTCAGCGCCATCATCGCGATGGGGAAGAGCCTAAAACTGCAGGTGGTCGCCGAGGGCATCGAAACGGGTCAACAGCTCGCCTTTCTGCAAAATCAACAGTGCGCCGAGGGACAAGGCTATCTCTTCAGCCGCCCCGTGGTTGCCGAGGAATTCGCCGGATTTCTGATGGCTGGCCGGCATTAGACGCCATGTCATCGGATTTCCAAATGTCAGGTTGCGACAGCTACCTGACAAACCACCGCCTTTCGACAAGCCCCCCGGTTCCTGTAGGAGCGAGCTTGCTCGCGATTGTCAGCGGGGCCACGGACGCAATCGCGTGCATGCCCGCTCCTACAGCGCCGCGGTTGACGCGCCCGCTAACTGACGCCATGTCGTCAGTGAGGCTGGCGCCGTATACCTCGCGGGACGTTAACATTCTCATAGCCGCCGAGTTCCGCTTTGAACAAAGCTTCGATCGCCGCCGGCGACACCGGCCTGCTGAACAGATAACCCTGCATTTCGTCGCAGTTATTGGTGAGCAGGAAGTCGAGTTGCTCCTCGGTTTCCACACCTTCGGCGATGACCTTGAGATTAAGTTCGTGCCCTAATGAAATGACCGCTTTGGCTATCGCTTTGTCATCTTCGTCATTGGGAATGTCACGCACAAAGGATTGGTCGATTTTGAGCCGGACAATGGGAAAGGTCTTGAGCGCGCTCAGGCTGGAGTAACCCGTACCGAAGTCGTCAATGGAGAGCAGCACCCCCATCGCTTGCAGCGCTCGCATAGTCTCAAGAGCATTCTCGAGGTCTTGCATGATGAGGCTTTCGGTCAACTCCAACTCCAGATACTGGGCTTCCAGTCCGCTTTCCTCCAGCGCTTGAGCGACTTGCTTGACCCAGTTTTTTTCTTTGAACTGCCGGGCGGATACGTTGACCGAAACGCCGATGGCAGGCATGCCCGCGTCCTGCCAGGCTTTGTTTTGTTTACAAGCGGTGCGCAGCACCCACTCGCCGATGGGAACGATGAGCCCGGTCTCCTCCGCCAGAGGAATAAATTCCATGGGAGAAACCATGCCGCGCTCCGGGTGGCGCCAACGGATCAACGCCTCCACCCCGACAACCCGCTTCAATCGCAGATCCCTCTTGGGCTGGTACAGTAGTTCGAACTCGCCACGGGCGATCGCGTTGCGCAATCCGTCTTGCATCGCGAGCTTCTCATTGACCTTGCTGTTCATCTCGGCCGCGTAGAACTGATAGTTGTTTCGCCCTAAGTCCTTGGCGCGATACATGGCGGCGTCGGCGTTCATCAACAAGGCGCTGGCGTCGGCGCCATCGGCGGGATAGGTCGCCAGACCTAAGCTGCCGGTGAGCAGGAACGTTTGGCCAACGACCTGGACGGGTTGCGCGATGGCCTCCCGGATCCTCTGCAACGTTGGGATAATGGCTTCCCCTGTTTCGGATTGATCGAACAGAACAATCACGAATTCATCGCCGCCCAAACGCACAACCGTGTCAACGCTGCGCACGCATTTCACCAAGCGTTCGGCCATGATTTTCAGCAAGTCGTCTCCCGCTTTATGGCCCAGACTGTCATTAACTAACTTGAAGCCATCCAGATCGATAAAAATCACCGTCACCAAGCGATGATATCGCTCGGCATACGATATCGCCTGGGTAAGGCGATCCTCCAGCAGAGAGCGGTTCGGCAGCCCTGTCAACGTGTCGTGGGTCGCCTGGTGTTTCAATTGATCGTGGGAGTTCTCAATGAATTCCGCCATCTGGTTCATGGCGCGCGCCAGTATGGCGAATTCATGTTCGCGACTTTCCGGCGCCCGGGCGCTGAAATCCCCCGAGGCGACGCGCTTGGAAAAAGTGATCAACTGCATCACGGAGCCGGTGATGCGCCGAGACACAATGGTGGCGACGATTGCGCCCAAAAGGGTTGCAATAGCGACCGTGACAAAGACGGTCCATCGCGTGATGTTGGACGCGCTTTCCACGCCGTTTCGCGTTTGAATGGCGCGTTTGGTTGCCGTGGTGTGCAGATCTTCCAGCAAGGATTCGACATCAAGCGCGGCGGCAACGTAGCCTTGCTGGATCGCCGCATCAAATCGACCGCGCTGCTCGTACAGGTTGACGAAGGCAAGAAATCCATCTTCGTATTGCCGAGACCGTTGTTCGATCCGGCTGACCTGGTTCCGCAATCCCGCATCGGAAGAGAGGATGCGGATGCTGGTAAGGTACTCCCGCATATCGAGCAGATTGTCCTGCATCGCCGCCACCATACGCTCGCCCGTATCGCCCCCATTAACCCGGTATACGGACAGCAGGAAGTCGCTCTCAACGTCGCGTGCTTTGTGCATCGCCAGCACGCTGCGCAAACTCAGATCGGCCATGCGGCCATCACTCTTCAATAGCTTGTCGATTGCGACCACCGAACGTTTTTCGCTGAGATAAAAAACCATGCCCAGCGCGAGCATCAACGCAATTACAACGCCGAATCCCAGCGCGATCTCGATTTTTAGGCTGCGCTGCTTACGCCACCACGGAGAGTTTGCCAAGGAATGACTCGCTTCCACACTGCGCCTATTGATCATGCGACTTACCGAGTTCGCTCATCGTCGACCATTTTCATAAACTTCCGTACATTTTCTTCGCCGGCATAGCGCTTGATGCTTTGGCTGGCGGGCTCGACCAGTGTGCGAAACGGTTTGGAGTCGGGGCGCGTGACCTTCACTCCGGCATCGACCATTTTGGCAATCAGGCTTTCCTCTTCGGCAACGATTGCTTTGCGCATGCCCTCGCCTGCCGTCTTGCTTTCTTCACGCAGAATTTTCTGCTGCGCCGGCGTGAGCTTTACCCAGCTCTTGACGCTCATGACGTGGAGCATGTTGTAGTAAACATGCCGCGTCAACGCGAGGTGTTTCTGCACCTCGTACAGCTTGTTGTAATAAATGACGTGGAGCGGGTTCTCCTCGCCGTCGACCACGCCCTGCGACAACGCCTGGTAGAGTTCCTTGAAGGCGATCTTGCTGACTTCCGCGCCCATCGCCTCCATCGTGGCTTCCAACTCAATCACCGGCGGGACGCGTATCTTCAGGCCACGCACATCCTCGGGCTTATTGATCGGACGCTTGTTGTTGGTCAGGTGGCGGAAACCCCATTCCCAGTTGGACAAAATAACAAAGCCTTGCTTCTCGGCAAGCGGCGCCAGCCAGCCCATCGCCGGACCATCGAGCACTCTGTGCGCATGCTCGTAGCTATCGAACAAATAGGGCGTCACCACAACAGCGAATGCCTTTTCGTATTTGATGAAGTAGTTCAGGGAGGTTGCATCCAGATCAATCGCACCGAGCCGGACTTTTTGCAGCAGTTCGTTTTCGCTGCCGAGCTCACCCGTAGGAAAGATATTCATCTTGATTTGCCCGTTGGTGCGCTCCTCAACACGCTTTGCAAATTGAATGGCCGCCAAATGGCCCGGGTGCGTCGTTGTCGCGGCATGCACAAACGTCAAGGTGACCGGCTCGGCATGCGCCTTATACGCATAGGCGGCGAAGACGAACGCGGCGATGAGCATCAATCGAATCGTTTTCATGGCGTAATGTCCTTGGTAAGTATTTTTGGTGAGTATCTTTAATGGAATAACTGGACCGCTGGCAACCGGGCCAGGTGTCCTGCCGTCAAGTAGAAAAATGGCGATTGGACGTGCCCGAGTGTGCGTTGATCGCAAACAAATTCCGGAACCTTGGTGTTCAGCCGGAGACGTCTTCCGCCTCCAAAGCGTTAAAGAATGCATAGCCACTCATACCCGCTTTGGCGCGGTACATGGCGATGTCGGCTTTTCTTATTAATTCCTCGCCAGTAGCGCCATGGTCAGGATAAACGGCAATGCCGATGCTCGATTTAACGAGCAATTGCAGGTCGCCAATATCAATAGGCTGAGCAATATTATCTAAGACACCCGCGGCGATTCGCTCGATATTCTCGCTACCTTGTGGGTTCATCAATAAGTACAAGAATTCATCACCGCCATTACGGCACACGGCATCCTCATCGCGAGCGTGTTGTAACAAGCGTTTCGCCACCTCCTTCAGTAGCGAGTCGCCCACGGGGTGCCCATGCGTGTCATTAATGCTTTTAAAACGATCTAGATCGAGGAACATTACCGCTAGCGTCCACTCATGGCGATCAGCTAGAGAAATTGCATCCGCCAGCCGGTAATCGAATAGCTCACGATTTGGCAGACCCGTCGTAGCGTCATGCAACGCCCTCCGCCGTGCGTCTTCCTCCTCTTCCCGCGCAACCGCCAAGGACGCTTCCGTCTCCGCCAAAGCATCTCGGGCGCCGGCCAACGCGGACTCGATCTTTTTCAAATCGTCGATACCTTGAGCCAAGTTTTCGTTGACTTCACGCAGGTCACCGGCGCACTCCTGCACTTTGCTTTCGACTCGTTCACTGTTCGCGAGCGCCTCATGGGCCGACAGCTTCGTCACGCCGTCGTCTATCTTTCTCTTCACGTCGGCATTGGTCTCGCCAAGGTCGTCCGCACACGCTTCCACCTTCTCTTTCACTTCCTGGCTTTTCTCCAGCGCCAACGCCAATGCAGCCGGCTCGTCGTCGGGCGTCGTAGGTTGATTTCGATCCAATGTCATAAGGTGGCCCCTGTTTACTATTGAGCAATGTGGCTCTCATTCCTGCCGATCACAATTTCATTCCGATCCCATCTGATTTTTTTAGTCGCCGTTTCTAGCCCGGATGTTTCATAAATTCGCGAGATGATCGCGCCGGATTTTGATTCGTAGGGGAATTTTGTGAAGGAGCGGCGTAGTTATTCATACGCCCGACGGAACAAAATTTTCCTACGAATCAAAAAACCAGCGAGGGCTCGCGCAATTTATGAAACATCCGGGCCAGGTTGAATCAACCGGCGCAAAATCATTTATCGATTAGTTACTTTTCCGCTTTCCGATGACAGTAATCTGTTCGCTGTCGTACATAAGGCATGAGAATTGCGAATCAGGCGGCTTGCCTTGCATAGGCCTTCTTTGCTAACCGTTTTTTGAAAGTTTCGAGCTCGTTAAAATGAGTAACAGCGTTCCGCGCCGGTTACGTGCGTTAGCGAACAGACTAAGAGGGGCGTTAACCATAACCTGACTTCATCCGAGCCAGCGTGCATGCTATTTCTACACGGTGACGATGCCCAACAATTGCAGTTGTCGCAGGCTTGGCGAAGCGAAGCATGTACCGACATGGCTTGCCGATGCCCCCCCCCACATAAAGGAACCATAATGAGCAAACTCAACCTTAACCTGCTCGCGCTTGCGGTCAGCCTCGCGTTCAGTACCGGCGCCTCGGCGGAAAATATGTCGACGATCGACTACAAGGCCGGTAAGGACAAGATCGCCGCTGAGTACAAATTGGCGAAAGCAGGCTGCGCGTCGTTGTCCGGCAACCCAAACGATATTTGCATCGTCGAGGCCAAAGGTAAGGAAAAGGTCGCAACCGCCGAACTCGATGCTAACTACAAACACACCCGCAGGAGCCAATACCAAGCGCGCGTCGCCAAGGCGGACGCCGACTATGCGGTTGCGAAGGAACGTTGCGACGACGTAGCTGGCAACGCGAAAGACGTTTGCGTGAAGGAAGCAAAGGCAGTAGAGACTGCCGCCAAGGCCAACGCCACAACACAGTTGCGGACCGCGGTCGCGAATGCTACGGCGCAGGACACTTCTGTCAATGCGCACATCAAGGCGAACAACCAAGCCGCTGAAGCCCGTAAGGACGCTACGGTGGAGAAGCTTGACGCCGAGTACAAAGTGGCGAAGGAAAAGTGCGACACGTATGCAGGCAGCGCCAAGGATCAATGCCTAGGGGAAGCGAAAACGCGCTTTGGCAAGTCCTAAGCCGCACGCCACTGGTTCACGTTCAAGCCGTTCCGCGTTCACCAGCGCGTAGCGGCCGTTCATGACAGACATCAATCATGTTTCATTTCCTTTCGCGTTAGGAACGAGACGCGAGACCCAACAAAGCATCGTTGCTATCGCGAAAGAGATCAGGAGATAAAAATGAAAAGCGCAGAAAGAGTCATGATAGGCGCCGCGGCGGCGATAGCAATTGGCATGGGAGTTTCCGCTTGCGACAAACAACATCCAGCAGAGTCTGTTGGCCAATCAATCGATCAAGCAGCAGGAAACATTGCCGACAAATCGAATAAGTTAACCGCCAGCATCGGTGCGCAAAGCGAAAAAGCCGGCGCGGCGTTCGATGACGCCGCGATCACCGTTAGAGTAAAAGCCGCGATACTCGCGGAGCCCGGCCTCCGCGTCACGCGGATCTCGGTGGACACATCCAAAGGCATCGTGACATTGAACGGCTCGGTCGATGCGCCGGAAACCAGAGACAAAGCCCAAGAGATAGCGGCAAATATCGCCGGCGTAAAAGAAGTGGACAACCGCCTATTGTCGAAGATCGGCGAATAAAGCCTCGGCGTCTTCCATTGTGATTACAGCGTTTTTTTGACGCATGAAGGGAAGAGAATCTCGAACCTGCGCTGTTCAACGTACTATTTGTACGCCTGCGCTTCTCGGCCCGATCTTCGCTTCCCTTCATGCGTCGGAAAATTGCTGTAAAGCCTTCAACAGCCTTAACTGCTCCTTCTGAATGACCAATAGTTCACTCCATTGACCTTCTCTCAACGAGTCCACCTTCTCGTGCAGTAGCATGATTTCAAGCTCCGCCTTCAGATTGACGTCGTAGTCATGCTCCGCATTGATTCGGTCCTTTTGCGCCTGCCTGTTCTGCGACATCAGAATAATGGGCGCTTGAATGGCGGCCAGCATCGAGAGAAAAAGGTTAAGCAGGATATAGGGGTAAGGATCAAAACTTGTGTCGTACCTGAGAAGGATGATTGAGTTCGCAATGACCCAGGCAATCAGGATCGCGGCGAAAATCGCGATGAACGTCCACGAACCGCCAAAAGTAGCCACAGCGTCCGCCGCTCGCTGACCCAGCGTTGAATTTGCCTCAAACTCCTTCGACGTGTCGCGCGCGATATGTTTTTTCTCGGCAATATGGCGCGCCACGCGTTTGGCGCGCTCGTCCAACGAGTCATACGGCTCGCCGAGCAGATTTCTCGCGATATCGTTCAATTTTTGTTTCATCGGATCGCCAAGACATTCTTATGGGCAATAAGCGGTCAATCGCCGCTTCTAGGATTACGCATTTGTCCTTTTTCGATTTACGGAATTCGATGCCGACGCGCCTTATGCGACCCGCGACGTGTTATCGCCACGCTCGCGACAACACCTGCTATAACGCCGAGCACCGCCACCAATCCAATCACGCGCCACGTATTTCCATGCACGTAGTCATCGGTCGCCTGCACTGCCGCCCTTCCCCTGTTTAGGGACTCCTCACGAATTTTCGCCAAACGATCGGCTGCGGCCGCAAGGCTGCTTTCCACGCTCGTCCGAAACACGCCCACCTTGTCGCCGCTGGCGCTCACGGTGCACTGGAGGCGTCCGGTTTGGGCGTTCTCTGTGTTGAATTCGTCGAATACTTTTTCATTCGAGCCATCGGATAGGGTCGGGTTCATTTTTATCTCCTGTTTGTCCGATTCCGCTCGCACGAGAGAGGACTCGAAGGCTTCACCGGATGGCGCCTCTCAGAACGGCAAGCAACGCCCGGCAGAGCTGCGACAGAAAAGGATCTACAGGCTACGATCCACGATAGAACTGGTCGGTGCGGCAACGCACATTCGGCCGCTTTCACGTTCACGATTGATTTGGAAATGGAGTAACTCGGCCCGCTCGCTACACTTAATAAGAGATTCTTTAGATTGCCCCCCCACTTTGAACTCATCTGGAAACCTGCGAACAACCGCGCTTAGAGCCTATCCCAATGGACGGCATAGGCTCTAAGTCGCTTTACGACCGGTCCATACTATTGTGGAGGAGTTCAAACGCACGTCGCCCCATGTATCGGACGATAGCTTCGGAATGCATCGCGAATATGCTGCAGCAGCAAATCATCGTCCCACTGTTTGGCCAGAAACTTCGAGACATTGCCCTCATTAACGCTATTGACGATCATATCGAGATCGGCATGCCCGGATAAAATGATCCCAATGGTTGCCGGATATAGCGACTTCGCAATTTTCAAAAATTGCGAACCCAGCATGCGAGGCATGTGCTGATCAGACACAATGACCTGCACCAAGTTCGTCGCCAACAACCCCAGCCCTTCTTCGCCACTGGATGCGACGAGCACGTGGTAACCCTCGTTCTGCAACATGTGCTTCAAGAGAAACAAGGCGTCCGGGTCATCGTCCACGAGAAGCACTGTCCGTGCTAGTTCGGTCGGCGATTGCGTCACCGTGAGTCGCTTGCCGTCGCGCAACATTCCCTCGAAAGTATCCGCAGCCACTGCCGGGCTAAAATAATAGCCTTGGAATTCATCGCAGCCGTGCTGCCGCAAATAGTTGAGCTGCCCCTCCGTTTCCACGCCCTCGGCGACGACGCGCAAATTCAGACGATGCGCCATGGCGATGATCGCGGTGGCGATAGCAGCGTCATCCGGATCGTGAGTGATATTGGTGACGAAGCTGCGATCGATCTTTACAAAGTCGAACGGAAAGCGTTTCAGGTAGGCCAACGATGAGTAGCCAGTGCCAAAGTCATCCAACGACAAACGCAATCCCAGATCCTTGAGCGCCTGCAAACTAGCCGCCGCCGCTTCCGGATCCTTCATGAGGATCGATTCGGTCAACTCCAGTTCCAAATATTTCTGTTGAAGTCCGTACTTCGCCAGCGCGCCGCGCACGTTTTGCAGCAGTTGCCCTTTTTGCAGCTGAATTGCCGACAAATTGACAGCCACCGGGACAACGCCAATGTCGCGAGCCAGCCAAACCGCCTGTTGCTCGCAGACGGCGTCGATCGCCCAATCGCCGATGGGCACGATCAGCCCGGTTTCCTCGGCCAGCGGAATAAATTGGAGCGGCGGAACCATGCCCCGCTCCGGATGCCGCCACCGGATGAGTGCTTCGGCCCCAACTATCCATCCGCTTGTTAGATCGACGCGGGGTTGGAAGTAAATAACAAATTGCTTCGCTTCCAGAGCTATGCGTAGTTCGCTTTCCAGCGCCAGTTTCGCCGTGATCGCGGCGTTCATCTGCGGCGCGTAAAAAAGAAACGACTCCCTCAACGATTTGGCTTTCATGAGGGCTGCCTCGGCGTTTTTAAAGAGCGTTTGCGCATTCATCCCATCGCCAGGGTGCAGCGCAATGCCCGCCCGGACCGATACCGGAATCTGCCGATTGTCCCAAGTGAAAGGTTGGCTCAGTGGTTCAAGTATCTGCTTCTGGAGAATAGACGCCACCTCGGCAATCTGCTGGACATCGGCGACAGCAATGGCGAAGGTATCGCTACTGATACGCGCTATGCTGCATGGCTCCCACAACGAGCCGGTAAGACGTTCGCCGACTTGTTTCAGGAGCGCGTCGCCAGCGGGACGTCCAAACGCGTCGTTTAAGTGCGTGAAGTTATCCAGATCAATGACGATGACAGCCACAATGCCCTTATCTGGCGCAGCGCCGTTCAACAATTGGGTCAGCCGATCATGGAATAGCTCACCATTCGGCAAGCCGGTCAGCGAGTCGTAGTAGGCGAGATAGCTGAGCCTTTCTTTCTTATGGATAAACTGAAGACCGAACGAAACATCGTTCGCCAACCCCGTAAGCAACTTGCACTCCTGCTCGTCGAAAACCCCGATCTCGCTGGCGAACAATGCTAGAACCGCAACTGCTCGCTCATCGGTGAATAGTGGAAAACAAGCCAGCGACTGGTGACCTCCTTCGAGTAAGTCGTCACTAAGGGGCGCCAAGGTGGAATCCGCACTTATGTCATTGCAAATGACCGGCTGAAGCAATCGCACAGCTCGACAAGCTGGCCGATTGCTATCCGGCGTGTCAACCCGAGCGGTCAACCTGATCTTGTCAACGTAACCGGGGTCATTGCCATACCAAGCAACGACTCTCCCATCCAGCGTCTGTGGATCTATCGCGCCAATCCAGGCCATATTGAACGCGCCCGCAGTCACTGCGACTCGGCACACCTCTTGCAATAGCTCATCGCGGTTGCCTATTCGCACAATCGCGGAGTTGATGCCGCTGAGGACTGCATGGATTCTGTTCAACCGGGTTATCTTGTCCTGTTGCTCCTTACGCTCGGTGATGTTTTCGGCGATGCCGGCCACCCGGTAGATGGCGCCCGCTTCATCACAAATAGGAAAGCCGCGCACCCTTATCCAGCGCAGGCTCGCATCCGGTCGCACAATCCGGTACTCGATATCGAATTGACCAGTCGTCGTTGCGCGTTCAAGATTATCGAGAACCGCTGCACGGTCGTCCGGGAAAATTGCGCCAGTCCATGACTGCGGCTCCGCATACAAACTCTCGCAGCTCCGTCCCCAGAGTGTCTCGTACGCCGGGCTCATATATAACATCTCTGTAAAGGTGGGATTGGCCAGAAAGAACGCCTCTTGAATGTTCTCGGCCAGTTGCCGAAACCGTTGCTCCGACTCCGACAATTGACAGTACGTCCGTGACAGAGCCACTGATTGACCGATCTGGGCGGCCAATGCGCGACCGAAGGAGAACCAGTCCTCCTCGATGAGTTGGTGGTGCAAAGACAATAGCAACAATACGCCCACGCCTTTCTCTCCATACCGCACCGGAGCCAGCAGAGCGGATTTCGATCGGGCGCGCTGCAGAAAATCCTCCGCCAACGCGGCGTCAATCTGAGCGGATGGAATCATCGTGGCTTCATCCGCCTTAAGGACCTGGTCAAGTAGCCCCGATGCGCCGAAGTGCGCGCGCGCCGAATCCAGTATTTCAGCGCAGCCGTGCTGTGCGCCCAGCACAAGCTTTTCGTGTGGCTCCAATAGATACAAGGCGCCCTTGGAAAGTCCAGCGCCGTCCAGGCACTGGGCAAGGATTTCATTGAGGGCCGACGCAAGATCCTTGTGTTTCGTCAGCGTATCGGCGACAACGCCCAGCTCATGCAAGATGGCGCTTTGGATAACAGTGCGTTGTACGCAGGAGTTGAGCAACTTCAACTGGCGCTCGAGCTGGTGAATTATGCGCACATGGTGTTCCGCATCGAGCTCCGCGACGGCGCTTGATGCGCGTGGGATCGGCTGCTCCAAACTCTGCAGCGCGGCGTTGAGAATAGGTTCGAAACCTAGATTGCGATGAATGAAGGTGCTGGCGCCCACCTTCTCTCCGAGCTCACAATCCGCCGCTTCGATGTAATTCGCCGAAACCAGCACAATAGGTAAACCGAACAAGCGCTCGTCGTTGCGCAATTTGAGACACAGCCCAAAACCATCCAGCTTTGGCATCAACACATCGCTAACAATGAGATCAGGCGGCTCACGCCGCGCCTCCGCAAAGGCCTCGGCGCCGTCACAGGCGACCCGCACGCGAAAACCCGCGTGTGCAAACTGCAAGCGCAGGAGCTTGCGTTGCACGGGATCATCGTCGGCCAACAACAGCGCCCGACCACGGCCTGGGGCATCGGCGCGGGGGACGTGAGGGACTAAAAAATCCCGGACTGCCTTGACCAGGCGTAACGGCTCCACTGGCTTCAATAGAAAATCCGTGAACCCAGCGCTGGCCACGCGACTTTCTTCCCGTCTGGAAATGAAACCACTCACGGCGAGAATAGGGATTTCAGCGCCGCCTGACATCCCGCGCAGCTGTTTGACCAAGTCGACGCCATCGATGTCCGGCAGCAGCAGATCCAACAAGATCAAATCAGGGGCGCATTGCGCCATCCGCGTTCGCGCCGCGTAGCCGTCCCTTGCTTCGAACACACGGTAGCCCTCTACCTGCAGCGCGATACGTACATTTTTTGAGGTGACTGGATTGTCCTCTACCACAAGGATCATCGGCATCGCACCGACGGCGTTCGGGCGTTCGTGCTGAGTCATTGGATCCATGAACCACCTTTTCCTGACGCGACGTTGCGCAGGTAATCGGCGACCTGCGCGTCAAAATGACAGGTATCTATCGGCTTGGAGATATCACCGCTGCAGCCGGACGTGATCGCCATCTCGTTATCTCCTTTCATTGCGTACGCGGTAAGGTCAACCTAGAAACGGCGATTGAACGCGCCCGAGTGTGCTCACCCATTTGGTGAGGCGCCAAACCACAGTAACCTTCGAAAAGGTAAAACATTTCTATAGGCAATAAGCGGTCAATCGCCGTTTCTAGGTTCAATGACTGTGATGACCAATAGACTATGCCAATCCCTTAACGAGCGGCGGGCTGCTCTGCTCGTCAATCGCTGCAGCCTTCCTGCTCTTTGCCATCTCTCGTGCATATTTGCGAGCGCCTTTGGGTGAATCAAACGAGGCGAGCGCCTTATCAACACCCACCTCTGTCACGTTCCACTGACCAGGGTCGCCGCGAGTCACACGAAATATTGAAGCGCCTTTTTGCTCAACGCCCATAGCAGTGCTCCTTCATTTCAAGGTTCTCATTGATGGACAGCGAATCGATGGATCACGGTGTCCCTAAGGCTCGTGTACGGAATAACTTCCTGATTTTTTCTACGTCTCGCGGGCGCGTCTGCGTTTGCTCACGCAGACCGTTACGCAGGCGGGGGCATGCCTTCCGAATTCCCTGCTCTACTCTCGCATCGCACCCTGCGAGACTCGTCCAAGCGGGAACTTATTCCTTACACGCCCCGACACTAGGCCGATTTTCTTGCTACGTATGTACGTTCTCGTACACAGCGCCGTTTCTATACCTCGGGTGAGAGAACACGATAACCAACGGGGCAGCGGAGAAAACGATAGCGACTGAAGAGCGGTAAGCGAGTTTCGCTTCCAGCAAGCCAATACTTTCATCATCTAAAAAGGTGGCGACGCTGGCGCGTGACGGTCATCTATACCCGGCTAGCGCTGATGAATGAAGTCGCGGGGATAGACCGTTAACAGGGCAAGCAAGGGCCGCACTTTCTGGTTTATCGTCAGGTTGAGTCGATAGCAGGAGTCCACTCCGCTCACAATCTCCTTAGGAACGTGTACGGAATAACTTCCCGATTTAGACAAGTCAGTCGGGATGCGCTACAAGGCGCTCCGAAGCGCGGTGTAGCCAGACTACATAAGCGAGGAGCAACGCCGTAGCGCGCCCGACAGACGCAGGATAAATCGGGAAGTTATTTCGTACACGTTCCTTAAATAATGGACGCACGAACAAGCTGCACGTTGAGAGCGCCTAATGTCGCCTGCCGTACAGAAGACTGCAACGCACAAGCCGGATACTTGGCGGAGCCGGGAGAAGTCATTCTCCTGCATATGTCCGATTCGTTTTGTTTTTCTGCACCTTGGATAGGCACGCCACAAATCTTGATTGCATTGCTTCTTACGGTCGAGTTGATGAATGCACCAAACACATGTGACGCCTTAACACAGGCAGCAATCGGTCAATCGCCGTTTCCAGGACGATATGAAGGAAGAATCCTAATGAACACAGATTTCGATTGGCCCACCCCACCCCACTTTGAACTCATATCGAAACCCGCGAACAACAGCGTTGAGCCGGCTTTCATTGTGATGAACGACAGCCAGAAGTTGACCGGAAGGATGCTTCGTCTCATCCCTGCCGCCTCGCTGGTGGAATTTCATCCGGACCGCGCAGTCACAAACCTCAGCATTGGCTTTTCAAGCTTCAAGAGTTTGCACCTCGCTCAACCGATTGAGCTTAAGCGGCTTCCACTATCGAATATCCAAGGCAGCATTGAGGTGTATCCCTCTTCGGAAAAACAGCGGTGCGTTGTGCGCTTCAAGGATGGGAGCGAGCTTGTTGCCGAAGTAACCGGATTCGTATTTTTACCTTTTGGCGTGTTTCTCTTCGTGACCAGTCACTCGAATAAAGTTCTCCGTTGGTTCATCCCCGGAGATGCGATGGCAAGCTGCGAAACGGGAGATTTGCTCGGTAAGATTCTGGTCGATCAGAAAATAGTTTCGCATGAGCAGATAGAAGCTGGACTGAAACAACAAGAGCAACTCCGCTCGCAAAAGCTGGGCGACTATTTGACGCGAGAAGACATCCTTACGCAGCAACAATTAGAAGCGGCGCTAAAAAGCCAGAAGTCGGCGCCGCAGTTAAGATTGGGCGAGGCGCTACTACTTGAGCAATTAGTGACGAAGAAGCAATTGAACGATGCATTGCAGCTGCAATCGCAGGATCGAAAACTTCGCCTGGGGGAAATTCTCATCCGAATGGGCTTGCTGACGGGCGACACGCTTGCCCGCGTGCTCGTACAGAAGTTGGGCGTTCCTTATGTAAACCTGCAAACGTTTAAGGTCGACCCAACGGTCATCGAGACGATTCCCCTTCGGCTCGCCAAGAAGCATACCGTTCTACCCCTCTATAAAACCGACTCCCGCATCATCGTTGCAATGGAGAATCCGCTTGCCTGGGATGCGTTGGAGGAAATAGGTTTCTACACAAAATTGAAAGTGGATCCGGTCCTCGCATCGCCGAGCGATCTGGCGCTGATGATTGAGCGCTTTTACAGCTTTACACAGGGGCGGGAAGAAGATCTTTCCGATCTGGTGTCCGAACTGGAGGCCGGAGACGAACGGGGAAAGCCTCCAGCGGAAGAAGAGGTGACGGAATCGCATAGCGCATTGGTTCGGCTCGTAAATCGAATCATTGTGGACGCCTATAGACAAGGCGTCTCGGATATCCACATCGAATCGTTTCCCGGTAATACGCCGAGCAAAGTGCGGTTTCGGAAAGATGGCGTGATGATGCCCTATTCCGACATCCCCGCAAATTTTCGCGCCGCGCTGATATCCCGTATCAAGATCATGAGCCGGCTCGACATTTCCGAAAAAAGGCATTCGCAGGACGGCAAGGTAAACTTCGAACAGTTCGGTCCTGCAAAAATTGAGTTGCGCATTGTCACGGTGCCCACGGCAAACGGTCTTGAAGATATCGTGATGAGAATCCTTGCTGCGCCAAAGGCCCTATCCCTCGACAGCATCGGCCTTGGACCTCACGTCCTTGCGGAGCTAAAAAGGCTGGCGGTTAAACCGCACGGTCTATTCTTCGTATGCGGCCCCACAGGCTCGGGCAAGACCACGACGCTGCATTCAATGCTCAGCCACATCAATACCCCCGAACGAAAAATATGGACCGCCGAAGATCCCATTGAGATTACCCAGAAAGGACTGCGTCAGGTTCAGGTAAATGCGAAGATCGATTGGACGTTCGCCAACGTGCTACGAACTTTTTTGCGCGCCGATCCCGATGTGATCATGGTGGGCGAAACAAGAGATCCGGAAACCGCAAAGATTGTTATAGAGGCGTCCTTGACTGGCCACCTGGTGTTCTCGACCATGCACACCAACAGCGCGGCAGAGAGTGTAGTCAGATTGTTGGACCTTGGACTGGACCCCTTCAACTTTGCTGACGCGCTTATTGCCGTACTCAGCCAAAGGTTGACGCGGCGTCTGTGCGCGGCCTGCCGTAAACCTCACGTCGCGTCGCTCGAACAGATGGCGCTGTTGGCGCAAGAATACTGCCGGGAAACGCAGCTTGTTCCCGAGGAAGTTCTCCTCCAGTGGCGCGCTCAGTACGGCCACCATGATGAACTGGTGCTGTTTACAGCGAACGGCTGTAAGGAATGCGATCAGATGGGGTATAAGGGCCGGCTCGGCATACACGAACTGCTCGTCGTTTCACCGGCCATGAAGAGAAAAATTTACGCCAAAGCAAATGTCGCCGAACTTTCACATGTTGCCGCTGAAGAGGGAATGCGAACACTGAGGCAGGACGGCATCGATAAAATTTTGCAGGGGCATACCGATTTGGAGCAGATTCAGGCGGTCTGTATCTAATCTAGGGAGCCTCTGATTAAGTGTAGCGAGCGGGCCGAAGATGAGCCGAGGAACGGAGGGTGTAGCAGGGGTTTCGGGGAGCATGCTCCCCGCTTGCGGAACGGTTTGCGCGTGCAAGCGCAAACGCGCCCTGCAAGGGTACGAGTAGTACGTTGAGTACCGCAGGTTCATATTCGGCTCGCGCAGTAACTTAATCAGAGGTTCCCTAGCAATTTCGCGCTTTCCTCTCCACACGACGCATACCTGGATTTTGTGGTTGAACCTAGATTCCGCAGTTGAACGCGCCCGGGTGCGCATCGCAGGACACGCTATGTGCTGCACCGTACAGACATCGCATGGCTACGGGATCATGGTGTTAACAGGTGTGGTAGCCGGATAATTCCGTCGCCAAGCCGCGTCTTTGGAGAACGAACCATGCCCATGTGCAGTCATCACATACCGTTAGAGGAAAAATGCTCACGATGCGTACAGGAGGGTTTAAAGCGAGAAGATGAGCGATTGACCGCTTCGCGGCAGGATGGTATTGATCGCGCCCTTCGCTTGGTCATTCCGCTGGAAGCGACGACGTCAAACGCTATAGAGAATTTCAGTCGAATGGATTATTCCAGTGTTGTGCATCTGCCGGACTTCGCCCGGATGTCTCATAAATTCGTGAAATGATCGCACCAAATTTTGATTCGGCGGGTACTCTTGTAACGAAGCGCGGAGTCATTCATTCACCCTATCGAATAAAATTTTTTTGCGAATCAAAAGACCAGCGATGTCTCGCACAATTTATGAAATATGCGGGCTAAATTAATTGTCAAGAAAGCCGCCGCGCTGAACTTCATCCTTGGACTTCGGAACGCCAATGTCGAGCCGCTTTAAGCCCCCATCGTTCAGCAATCCGGGGCGGTTTTTTTGGACGGTAACGCCATCATCGATTTTATGGCCAGCCAGCGTGGCCTCACCAGCCATCCTTACGTTACTTTCGACATCCTTGACGCCTTCCAACCCGCGCGCAATGCTGATTGCGCGATCAACCTGATTTTTATTATCAACATAGCCGCTGAGATAAACCTTTCCGTTGCGCGTTTCGACATTGAAGTATCCGCTCCTGGCGGGTAACTCCTCGCGGAGCGCCACACTCACGTTTGCCGTGATAACGCTGTCGTCTTTTTCCATTTCCGCCGTCGCGCCAACCACCGGCGTTCGACCATCATGCCGCGCGTCGCAACCATCGAGAAGAACAAACGCAACGCCCGTCGTGATGAAACACCGAACCATTCGTTGATAGCAGGCTTTCATGTTGAATCCTTCCAGGAAGGCTATTCACAAGGTCCATAGTTCGCCGCCCCTTAGCGCATTGCAGCCAGTAAAAGGCAAGCGACGGCTGAAAAACATCGTTTCTGATACGAACTAAATCAACCGCGAGATCGTCGCCAACTCCTCGCGTGCCGCGGCAGGAGCCGTCCGATCGGATGTGTGGCATGGACTTCGATCTCATCACTATAGACAGAGGGCGCCAAAGATTAAACGTAACGACATCACCTCTCTGTACGCTGGCGCACAAAGCCAGATCTACATCGATGCCATGCAAAGCACGAACTGGAAGAAGCTTGAACGCCTGCTGAGAATTCGCATCGAGGCCTGGCCTTGATGTGGCGGATTTTGTGTCACGTATTTCGCCACCTCCACCCCATTCATATGTGCGTCACCGTACCGACCAGCTTAGCTCTTTCGCCCATTCTGTCATCCTGGGTTTCAACGCCACGATAGTCCACTTTCTTTGGCGATCGCAGGCAATGGATGCGCCACTGATTGAGCTCAATCAGCAGAGACTAAAGAAGGCGAACAGCTTTTTTCAATCGCCGAATTGAACGTTGTAAAGGAGAACCACCATGACATTAGGAACCGTGCTGTTGATCGCTTTAATTCTGTTGCTGGTCGGCGCCATTCCAAGCTGGCCGCACAGCAAAGGTTGGGGCTATGGTCCGAGCGGAGGAGTGGGGCTGGCGCTGATAGTCGTCCTTGTATTGCTGTTGACGGGACGCCTGTAATTTCACTGCGAGTTAGACAGGATGCAGATGCTTTGTCGACTGTGCTCGCAATACTAAGGCGATTTCCGATAATAAACATGCCAATTAAATCGCGTCTTTCTTCGCTTGGCGTTGTTGTTCGTCGTTGCCATAGTTCACTATGACGCCTCCTCTCGCCTAGCCAAACGACGAAATCCATCAATTTTATTGGCATGTTTATTATCGGAAATCGCCTAACTTGTATTGTCGCAGCGGAGCCTTCGCGTTTTGCTTTTAACTCGAAATGGAATGCTTATCCTGATCGTAGGTTAGTGAAAGCAGTTTTATTTCGTAATCATCTGGAGAATTTCGCCATGAAACAACTTAAATATTTTTTCTCACTCTTCTTCACCGTTATTTTCATATCCGTCCTGGGGTGCGCATCCACGCAGAAGCAGGAGGGAACCGCGGAATATATTGACGACAGTCTCATCACCACCAAGGTCAAGA